>OIGH01000426.1_pt1 | contig 10906 bp, 10 predicted proteins | sample 1582241 | NCBI WGS metagenome assembly OIGH01 (sample SAMN02674607, study PRJEB24791) | human gut metagenome, SKBSTL069 | isolation source: stool | host: Homo sapiens | place: USA | reverse complement strand
TATAGTCAGGATATAGCTTTGTCAACAGCTTTTATTTTATCAATAAATAACGGTGTGTATATTTCTACTTACGGTAAAAGTAACCTAGATGATAGTGCTGGGGAGGTTGTTGCTAATTACTTATCACAAGGACTGAGCATAGGAAAAGCGATTCATCTTTTCAATTTGCAGCATTATTTGACTTACAATGATACTCAAGAAATATTAATGGTGTTGGGTGATCCAGATTTTAAGGTTAAATTACCTTATGTTTCTACTACAGAGAATAAAAATAACCTGCAAATAAGTAAAAATAATATTAGAGACAATATAATTTTTTTGACTTTTATGGACTTTATAGCTTCGGTTTGCTCTGAAAAATGCAGAGATAGCATATGTATGCAAAAATTTAAAATAATATCACGATATAGTTATTACTTAATTAAGTATATTACTTTATGGGCACGTTATGTTGATGAAGAGGTTTTAAAGGATAGATTATTTGATATAAATGAACATAAATACTATGTTTTAGTCAGTAGATATCAAAAAGCTTGGATAGAAGCTTATCTTTCTTTAAATTATTGCCAGGGAGGCGTAATTCAGCTTCATAAAGCGGCTGCGCACCACCTCGGCAGGCTTGTCGTCCCCGGCGATGTGCAGCATCTTGCGGTTGGTGGCACAGGTATCCACCAGCAAATCCACGATTTGGTAGAGGGTATCTTCATCATCCGGGCAGAGCCGGAGAAGAAGGTCTATCTCCAAAGAATATGAAAAATATTCTTCGAGAAGTTCACGATTCTTCATCTTCTCCGATTCGTCGGAAAGGATAGGATTCGTATTATTCATCTCTGTTTTATTCTCTTTCTTATTAATACCTCGTGATTTTACCGGGTCTTGACAAGCGATTTTAGAGCCACAAGAATCGTCATTATCACGATTCTTGACACTCTCCTTTGAAGATTCTGCCGAAAAGTTTTTCACATACACCAAACATGGCTTTCCTTGCCCTCGACGTTTTCGTTCAATCAAACCAAATTCTTCTAGTTCCCGGAGCAGTCTGGTCGCTTTGTCGTCTGCGCAACGTAAAGTCCTCTTGACATCCTCAATCGTGAAGATGATGAACACTCGACCTTTTTTGTCAAACCATTCATTTTTAACAGAAAGGCTCATACGGTCAAGCAGGATGCCGTACAGAGTTTTTGCATCGGTTGACAGATCTTGAAACTGCTGCTCCTGAAAAAGAGCCGTTGGAATGCGGAAGAACGAAAAGAGTTCTCCGGCCTGTCCGTAAAAGTAGTCAAGGGTCATACAATTCTGTCAAGGATGAAAAAACAACGATGGTTCATTGACATGGTTGACAAATCCTCCTTATAGATAATTCGTGCAAACAAAAAGCGCAACTTCGATTGATGAAAATCGAAATTGCGCGATGTAACTTAGCTGGGGGAGAAAAGTCATTTGTCGGGGTCGTTTGACCACAATTTGACCACAAAAGGAATGAAACGTCTTGACATCCAATGAAACAGAATGATATAATACATTTGAAATTTAACGATACTGAGTCTAGGCAGTATCGGATTGTACATTGTGTTTTCGAGAGAAGCACAATGGGGTTCAAGAGGCCGTGAGTTCGATTCTCGCCACTCGGACCAAGAGCCAGCAGATTTATCTGCTGGCTTTTTTGCTGCAACAAAAGGCCGGGGCAGGGGAGAACCCTCTGTCCCGGCCTTTCTGCGCGATGCGGGGGCCGTCAGCCCTCCATCTTATGCTCCACGAAGTCGCCCACCATCTTGTCCAGCTGGCTCACGGCGTGCTCGGCACCCTTGGCGATCTTGCGGGCGGTGCGGCGCATCTGGCGCTGGCTCGTGTTGGTGGCCATGACGCCGGCGGCACCCAGTGCGGCACCGGCGGCCATGCCGATCAGGAGCGGGGCAGTGGAGCTTGTGTGTTCGTTTTTCATAGGAGGCACTCCCTTCGAATCAAAATTTTTGGGCTGCAAGGATAGTATTTCCGCCAAAGGATTCACTATACGCTTTTTTTGTGCAGGAAAATGTGGTATACTGTATGATATGCTGATAAACTGGGCCGGTTATGGGCTGGCTTGGTTTATGGGAAAAGGCATATTCTGCGAAGGAGGTTTCTTTTTTGCTGAAGATAACGGAACCGAAAAAAGTTCTCTGCATCCATGACCTTTCCGGTGTGGGACGCTGCAGTCTGGCGGTCATCCTGCCGGTGCTCAGCGTCATGGGCGTCCAGCCGGTGGCGCTGCCCACGGTGGTGCTCTCCACCCACACCGGCGGCTTCGGGACACCGGCTCGTCTGGACGGCTGCGCCTACGGCGAGGCCGCACTGGAACATTACCGGGAGCTGGGGCTGAGCTTCGACTGCATTTACACCGGCTACCTCGGAGGCGAGGAGCAGGCCGCGCTGGCCGAAAAGGCCTTTGACCTCTGGCCCTCGGCCTATAAGGTGGTAGACCCCGTGATGGGCGACAACGGCAAGGCTTACGCTACCGTGACCCCGGCCTTCATCGACCGGATGCGGCAGCTCTGCCGCCGGGCCGACCTCATCCTGCCCAACGCCACCGAGGCCGGCCTGCTGCTGGAAAAAGAGCTGCCCGCCCAGCTGGACGAGGAAAGCGCCCGGGCGCTGGCCGATGAGCTGGCGGCGTCGCTGACCCCCAACGTGGTGGTCACCGGCCTGCAGCTGGACAAGTACATCGCCTGCGCCGGTGCAGGCCGCGACCGCTTCGTGGTCAAGAAGCTGCATATTGCCCGCAGCTTCCCCGGCACGGGCGACCTCTACGGTGCGGTGCTCATCGGCTCGCTCATCCAGGGCAACGCCCTGAGCGCGGCGGCAGACAACGCGGCAGAGTTCGTGGCGCTGGCCATCCAGAAAACGCCCTGCTGCGACCAGGACACCCGCTTCGGCGTCTGGTTCGAGCCGCTGCTGCCCCGCCTGTGTCCGATGGGGGAGGAATAAACAGCGATGAGAGAAAAACCGACCCTGAACATCGTTCTGGTGGAGCCGCGCATCCCTCAGAACACCGGCAACGTGGCCCGCACCTGTGCCTGCACGGCCTGCCGCCTCCATCTGGTGGGGCCGATGGGCTTTGCCATCGACGACAAGAAGCTCAAGCACGCCGGGCTGGATTACTGGCACTATCTGGACATCAGCTATTACGACAGTCTGGATGACTTCTTCTCGAAGAACGACGGGCCTTTCTACTACTTTACGACCAAAGCGCCCCAGCGCTACACCGACATCGCCTACCCGGACGGGGCATACCTCGTGTTCGGACGGGAAGATGCTGGTCTGCCGGAGGCGCTGCTGGCAGCTAACCAGGAGCACTGCATCCGGATGCCCATGCGGGACACCTGCCGCAGCCTGAACCTGTCCAACAGCGTCGCCGTGGGCGTATACGAGGTACTGCGCCAGTGGGACTTCCCGGAGCTGCTGGACCACGGCCACCTGCGAGACTACGAATGGAAATGAGGAACACTATGAGCAAAATCGCAATTTTGACCGACTCCTCCTGCGACATCCCGCAGGAGCTGGCCGAGAAATACGGCATCGACATTATGGGCTTCCACATCCTGCTGGACGACGAAGACATCGTGGAGCGTGAAAAGTACACCCCCGAGGAGTTCTACGACAAGATGCGCGCCGCCAAGGGCATCCCCTCCACGGCTGCCATCACCCCCATCCAGTTCTGTGAGAAATACTGCCAGTATGTGGACGAGGGCTACACCGATGTCATCCATGTCCCCATCAACCGCTCCGGTTCTTCCACCTACAACAACGCCGTCATGGCCCAGGGGATGCTGCGGGAGGAGCGCCCGGAACATCACCTGAACATCCATCTGCTCGACCCCCACACCTACTCGATGGTGTTCGGCTGGTATCTGTGCGAGATGGCCCGCAAGCTGCAGAACGGTGCGGAGCTCCGCCACGTCATCAGCGAGTTTGAGACCCAGATGAACAAGATGGAGGTCATCCTCGGACCCTACAGCCTCAAGCAGATGAAGAAGAGCGGCCGCATCTCTGCCGCCGCCGCGGTCATGGGCGAGCTGATGGGCATTCGTCCCATCATCACCCTCATCGACGGCAAGACCAGGGTGGAGAGCAAGGTGCGCGGCGACGACAAGGTCATCCCTGCCATGATCGACCTGTGCAAAAAGCGCACCGAGGGCGTGGAGGACTTCGATTATATGATCGGCCACACCTCCATCCCTCAGGCCGCTGAGCTGGAAAAAGCCTGCCGCAAAGCCTTCGGCAAGGCTCCGCTCACTACCTTCAATCTGGGCGGCGTCGTCTCGGCCAACACCGGCCCCGACACCCTTGCGCTGGTCTATGTGGGCAAGCCCCGAGACTGAGCATATCACGGAAAGACTGCTGCTGTGCGGCAGTCTTTTTTCGTATCGCCGTTGCATTCCGGCCCAAACTATGGTATAATTCTTCACGCTGTGCCTGCGGGTACGGCTCCTTAAAGAGCAACTTAGGATTTTAGGCTCCCCGGCGTGTCTCGAACCATGCCGGGCCAAACCCACGGGGGCTGGCGGTCCCCGTGCGGTCAAAATCAAACCGCTGGAGTTATACGATGAAAAATCAGAACCTTTCCGTCCGTAAACTGGCCCGCTGCGGCATGGTCGCAGCCCTTTACGTCGTGCTCTGCATGGCACTGCAGCCGTTCTCTTACGGCGCTGTGCAGGTGCGTGTGGCCGAGGCGCTCTGCCTGCTGCCCGTGTTTGGTGCCGAGTACATTTTCGGCGTGGTGCTGGGCTGCTTCCTGGCAAACCTGCTGGGCTCCACCATCGTGGACGTCATCTTCGGCACTCTGGCCACCCTGTTGGCCTGCCTCGTGACCTACAAGCTGCGGAACATCCGCTTCAAGGGTCTGGCCCTTGCGGCCTCGCTGCCCCCGGTGGTCTTCAATGCCGTCATCATCGGCATCGAGATCGCGGTGATGTTCCCGGACCCCTCTTCCAGCGCACCCCTCTGGCTGGCCTGCGTCACCAACGGCATCTCCGTGGGCATCGGTGAGCTCATCAGCTGCACCGTGCTGGGCGTCCTGCTGGTCCGCATCATCGAGGCAAGCCCGGCGGTCAGGAAGGTCTTCGAGTCCTGAACTTGATCCCTTCCGGCGGGCGGGCCTGATCGAGCAGGTCCTCTGCCGGGGAATGAAAGGCTATTTTATCGGGTTGCTCGGCCTTTCGGACGATCGATATAGAACGGCGAAGCGCCGCACGGGAAACTGTGCGGCGTTTTTTCATAAAAGAAACGAAGGGGCGCTGATTCTACCGCCCGTCGGTTGCGCGGGAGGGCGCGGCCCGGTATAATAAGGCCAGAAAGGGGCGGCAGACGCCCGCAAGGAGGCAGAAGATATGTACGAATTGGATAAGGCTGCATTTGGCCGCTTTCTGGCCCAGCTGCGCAGAGAAAAGGGGATGACCTAGAAGGAGCTTGCCGCGACGCTGTACGTGTCCGACAAGGCCGTCAGCAAGTGGGAACGGGGAGTTTCCCATAGTTAAAGATACCACACCAAATATGACGAAACCACGCTTATACATTATTCCTTAGTCTATAAAGCTAATAGAAAAGCTGGAAACGATAAATTATGTTTCCAGCTTTCTGGGTTTTTGAGGAACTACTCTGTTGTTCGTAAGCGGGTTACAACGCTGTCCTTAATTTCAGTATTATAAGTGCTAATAGGCACATAAAGACAAACAGCTAAAATAATTGTTGCTATCAGGATTAAAGGTAATAAGGGATAGGTTAATACGGCATAAGAAACCATTTGCTTAAATGCAAAATATAAGAGCATATAAAGTCCTGTTCCAACAGTTATAACTAAGGCAAATGATATCCCCCAATAGAATAATCCCTCATATAGCAAAACTTTTTTTACTTGCTTTTTCGTCATTCCGATGCTTTCCAGAATCGCTAATTCGTGCCGTCTTGTGTTAACATTAACAACCATTGTATTGATAAAATTCATTACTCCAATGAGCAAAAGGACAAGAGATAATCCGATTCCTAAAATTTTTGTTGTAACGATGTACTCATTCATCTCTATCGCTTTTTCATAGCGGGAAATAATCTCAATTTCCGGCTGTGCCGCCGTAAGAATTTTTAACTGGTTTAAGATGGAAACATCGTTTTTCCCATCTGTATTAAATGCAACACGGATTATCTTGTAGTTGGGGAAAAGCTCTTTCATTGCATTTTGACTGATAAAAATGTCCGGTGCTGTCCCCATCATATGCCCCCGTTCCTTGTGAAAACTATCCCACAAAAAGTTCTCCCCAATGACAAATGTATGCTGTCCATTCTGTGCTTCTATTGTTACCTTTTGACCGGGTTGAAATAGACTTTTTCCCCCCTCGTCAAGAGTTTTTGAAAACAAGAGCGTTTCGCCATTTTCAAAACGATCTATATCAATAGGGTTTTCCGTTGTTTGATTTAATTCCTGTACATATTGGGTATCAATTCCATAAATTCTGCTGAAAAAATATTGTGTATAGGCATTGATTTTTTCAGGAGTTGAAAAATCAATGCCGGAGACACCGTCAAGAGATTTTATATAGTTTCCAAATACAGTATCATCATACTCAACATTTATTACCACAGACGCAGGAGAATAGGTTAATCTTAAATCGTCTATATTTTCAATCTGCTGAATTTCTGCCAGTATTTCTTCTGTAATCGGCTCGCCGTCAACACTCATTTGATATGTTAGCACAAAATCAGCATCTCCCCATTGATTAACAAAATTTTGAGGACTTAAACTGGATAACAGTCCTGTGCTTATAAGGAACAAGAACAAACCAAAGCATAGGGAAGCAAAAACAAGCAAAGCACTTTTCTTTTTTCTAAAAACATTTTCCCACGCCATTCGATATAACTTAATACCACTTTTTTTGTGCTTGACTTCCTTTTTGATTTTTTCTATTCCCGTATATTGCAGAGCGGTTATCGGAGAAATTGAACTTGCTATTTTAGCAGGCTTCCTGCTTCCAATAAAAGCGGTCAAAAATGCAAAGGCAGCTGCACCTATAAAAATGAGGGGAGAAAAAGATATTTTTATTCCTGTATCTGTATTACCGGAATACATCATATTAAGCGCATACGGAACAACCCAAAAAGAAAAAAGCCCGCCCAGCATAAGACCTGCCGGAATACCAAGAGCAGAAGTTTGCAAGACCTGTCTGCGAATAATTTTTTTGATTTGTTTTTTTGTCGTTCCTATTGTTTTGAGTTGACCGAAAAAACGGGTATCTTTTGAAACTGAAATATAAAAAACATTATAGATCAGCAGGTATCCACTAAATACAATAAGAAAAATGATTAAAACTAATCCGAAAATCAGCACAGCATTATTCGCTTCATTTGTAGGAACAACTTCCAAAGATTGTTTGTCTGTTAAAGCGAGAGAATTTTCCAGTGTATTGCAGTTTTGTTTTATATTATCGTTTGAAAAAGTAATCATGGCACTGCCGCCATTGGTTAAAGGAATATTTGTACTTTCACGAAACGATGCCGATACATAAACAGAACCTCTGTGGTCAGTTCGAGTTGATATATAATCTGTGTAATATCCAGATAATATAAAATCTTCATTCATAATTTTCTGCGTAGATTCTAACTGATAGGATAATTCCACTGACATTCCGACTTGTGGCGTAGTTATTCCCATTTGCTCAAGTGCCCATGTAGGTAACATAATTTCATTTTGGGCTATAGGATAAGTACCTTGCACATCTGAAACCGTTGGCAGTCTGTGTAACTGCCACTCTGTATCATTCAACCATACTAAACCTAATAAAGCATTTTCCATATTGCTTGTATCAATACTGCCAAGACGTTGTGAAATACCAATATTAGAAATAATGCTGGAGTTTTCAAGCTGTTGCAGTTGATTTTCCGTAGGATTCGTGATTGCTGCGTCTGCTGTTGTCCCCATAGTACGAATTTGTTGTATTTTGTAGGTTTCAAAATAACTAAAACCAATACTGAATACAGAAGTTATCATAAATGCTGTTAAGGCAAGTGCAATCGTTGCAAACAAGTTCCTACGCTTATTTGCGGAAAAATTGTTTTTAGCAAGGCGGGTAATAATAGCACTATTATTGTTTCCAAATAAAATATCATTCATAGTTTTCGCCCCCCTTATTCTACAATTTTGCCGTCCTCAATGCGGACAATACGGTCTGCAAGCTGGGCGATCTCGCTATTGTGGGTAATCATCACAATCGTCTGATGGAATTTCTGGCTTGTTGCTTTCAGCAGTCCCAATACATCGCTGCTTGTTCTGCTGTCGAGGTTGCCCGTTGGTTCATCGGCTAATATAATGGCAGGCTTTGATACAAGGGCACGAGCAATCGCTACACGCTGTTGCTGACCGCCGGATAAGTTGTTCGGCATATTTTGGAGCTTATCACCAAGTGCCAGCATTTGCACAACTTCTTCCATGAAATTTTTATCTACTGTATCACCATCCAGTTCTACAGGTAAAACGATATTTTCATAAACATTGAGAATAGGAACCAGATTGTAGTTCTGAAAAATAAACCCTATATTGCGTCTGCGGAAAATGGTGAGTTGTTCATCATCCAGCCCTGACAAATCCTTTCCCTTGACCTTAACGCTACCAGATGTGGGAACATCCAAGCCCCCCATCATATTGAGCAAGGTAGACTTTCCACTGCCGGAAGTACCCACAATAGCAACAAATTCTCCCTGTTCGACAGCGAGAGTTACACCATCCAGAGCTTTTGTGATATTCGGCTCGGTACCATAGTATTTTTTCAAGTCTTTTGTTTCTAAAATGCTCATAGAGAACACCATCCTTTCTTATGATGGCTTCATTATAAAGGGTAATTCTCACAGAAATGTCACAGCCGACATAGTAAGTTGCCCTGAAATGTCACAATTCTGTGACATTTCAAAAAACAGGTTATTCATGGAGAAGAAAAACCGAGAATGTTGAACCTGCCCCTACCTGAGAAGTCACTTGTATATAACCGCCCTGTAAGCTAATAATTTCCCTTGCAAGATACAGCCCAATGCCGATTCCCTCTATATCGTGGACATCTTCTTCCCGATAAAAGCGCTTAAAAATCGCTCCCTGTTGGTTTTCAGGAATACCTTTTCCGGTATCGGTAATGCTGATTTTCAGGTGCATTTCCCAGCTTTCAACGCAAACACGAATAGAACCGTACTCTGGTGTGTACTTAACTGCATTATCCAATATGTTAAATAAGGCTTCTGCTGTCCATTTGCGGTCATGGGAAACAACCAATGTTTCCGGGCAGTTTACTTCAACTTGTATGTGCTTTCTTTCAGCGTTCAGAAAGATACCGCCCAGAGCCATAGCAAGGGTATCATAGATAGGCTGCTGTTTCTTTTCAAGTGAGATAACACCTGTTTCAAGCCGGGAAGTTTTTATCATAGCCTGCATTAAGAAATCCAGTTTATCAAGCTGTGTGCCACTGGCAAGTAGAAATTCCCGCTGTTTATCCTGTGGCACTTCTTGTTCTAATAAGGTAGCATTTACCATTTTTAAGTTTGCTATCGGCGTCTTTACTTGATGAGAAATATCGGAAATCAATTCCTGTAAGTCAGCTCGTTCACTGGCAACGCTGTTTTTGCTTTCCTGCATGACCTCATAGAGACGCACCAGCCGATGATTGATTTTATAAAATAAGTTTTCTTCTTCGGCAACCTGCGATATATCTATTTTTCCATTCATCATCTCGTCTAAGGTGCAGCAAAGCATTTCAGAAAACAAAGTCAGCTTTCGCCGTATCAGTATCACAAAAACAGCAACACAAAGTAGGAAAAGCAGACTGAACACCATGCCACAAAATGCCACAGACATTTTTTTAGTCAGGATATATAGAACCGAAAACATGACCACGGATAAAAGTAAAATGGTAGTTGCCAGTATTATGCAGACTTTATTTAAGGAGAGTTTTTTTGAAATCATTTTTGCACTCCTCCAATCCACATATAGCCCATGCCGTAAACGGTTTTGATGTAGGAATGCTGGTTCGTTTCAATTTTACTGCGGATGCGGCTGATCGTTGTGGTAAGTGCGTGTTCGTCTACATAATTTTCATCTACATCCCACAGTTTTTCAAGCAATACTTGCCGGGTCAGGACAGTTTGAGAATTTTTTGTCATCACCTTTAATAAGCGATATTCCAACGGTGTAAAGGTAATCGGCTGCCCCGCAAGACACGCCGATAGTTCGGAAAAATTGATATATAAATTCCCATCATCGTAGAAATCGCCGCCGGATTGTGCTGAAATGCGGTTCAGTAAAGCAGATACTTTCTTTTGGAACACGCTGATAGGAAAGGGCTTTGTTACATAATCATCTGCGCCCAACTCAAATCCTTTCAGCATATCGCTTTCCATATCATTTGCAGTTAGAAAAATCACGGCGGTATCAGGACGGCGTTCTTTTACCTCACGGCATATATCAAATCCGTTCCCATCCGGCAGATTAACATCCAAAACAATTAAATCATAGTCCTGTTTTTCAAGAAATCTTATGGCAACTGCCTTTGACATAGCTCCATCCACGGAATATCCGACAGCCGACAGATTATAGCTTAATGTATTATTCAAAAGGTGGTCATCTTCAACAACCAGTATTCGCATAGTATCACATCCTTTTTCTTTTTATAGTATCAGCCAAATGTCACAGAAACCTCACAACGAGAAAAAAATTTAGTATTCAGTCAGTTCCACAATTACATTACTCTGCTGATACAGCCAGTCCGTAAATTCTTTCGGGCTGGCTGTTCCTGTTTTTACAGCCTTTTTTCTCTGCAATGCTTCTTTCTTAAAGTCGGAAAAGGCAGCCTGTATTTTTTCCAGACGGTCAGCCGGAAAGCCTGCGGTATTTTTTACCCGG
>OIGH01000420.1_pt1 | contig 11013 bp, 10 predicted proteins | sample 1582241 | NCBI WGS metagenome assembly OIGH01 (sample SAMN02674607, study PRJEB24791) | human gut metagenome, SKBSTL069 | isolation source: stool | host: Homo sapiens | place: USA | reverse complement strand
GTTTATCCAGTTGTTCCTCCAAAAACAGAGTATTCTTTAACAAAATTCGGGGAAACACTGACACCCATTCTTGATGAACTATGTAATTGGGGAGAACAATATTTGATTCAAAAATAATGTCATGGTAAATAACTTTTTATAAATTATTTACCATGATATTCTTTTAGCATTTTTTACAAACTTATTCTACAATCTTCCAGTTATCGTTCTTATGAAGCACAAGCTCATACTGTGAGATTTGTGTCATTTTCGACTTATTATCCAGATACTTCACAGACACACTGACCTTGCGGTTATCGCCATCTTTGGTAAAGACAGGGTTTACCAGTTCTGAAAATACATAGTCGCCAGAAACAGGAGCAAGCACTCCGTCTTTGACATAATAGGCAAGTTCCTTTTCCGCAGCTGTCGGATACAGCTTAAAGAATGTTTCCAAGAAAGCGGTAGCGTCCTTGACTGTGTCGGAACTGACACTGACATCGGCTTCCTGTGCTTTCGGTTCATACTTTGATTTCTGTACCGCCGGAGCAAGGGTAGGATTCTGGGTAATGACCATTGCACCGTCCTTATCCACATGAACGGTCACGGTGTAGTTTTCTGTGACTGCCTGTGTCTGTTCTCCCTCTTTTACCTGCTGATCTACTTCGTAGGCAACGGTAAAATCGTTCGTTCCAGACTGCTCTACATTCCAGACCAGCACATTTGTAACGGTCGCACTGGTTGGTATGTCCGTTCTGATGGTATCGGCGTTCAAGTCCTGTAATTCTTTGGTAAGGTATTTACTGATTTCTGTTGTCCTTGCTTCAATGGCTTCCTTGCTGGTATCCCATGAGTAGTAGGCTTTCGCAAAGTTCTTGACGAAATTCTCAATACCATTGGTATCGTTCAATCTTAACTGAATGATTTCTTTTTCATGTACCGTGTGGGTGTCAATGGCGGTAAAGTTCTTATACACACCAAAGCTGGTGCTTGCCAGAAGCACCGCCCACAACAGCAGGACAGATTTCTTATGTGTCCCGACTTTCATGGTACGCACTTTCTTATTCTTAGGTGCTTTCTCTGTTTTTTCTTTTTTCTTAAACATATTTCAAGTCCTTTCTATTGTTTGATTCTTCCGGCACAAATGATGTGCTGTTGCCAGTAGGCAGAGGTCAAATCGGTATAGCCGATTGGATTTCCGGCATGATACATCTGATTGTTTCCCACATAGATTCCTACATGGGTAACATAGTCACTGGTATTATAAGTGGAATGGAAAAAGACCAAATCGCCAGCCTGTGCCTGTGACAATGGGATATGCTGGGTTGCGTCATACTGTGCCTGTGCAGTTCGTGGCAGGCTGATTCCGGCTTTTCCGTAGCACCACTGGGTAAGACCAGAACAGTCAAAAGAGGTGTTCGGGTTACTGCCACCGTAGACATATTTCCAGCCTTGATACTTCAACGCTTCATTGAAGATTGCCTGTGCGGTAGCGTCACTGAAACTAGGCACAGCCAAATACTGACTGACTAATTTTACATAGAACATATTCCCGTACTTGTAACGCCAGCCGCCATTTTCTTTTATGGCAATCTCATTATTGTATGTAACCGTTACACCGCCGGACTTGTCCTTTGCGAAGCTGACCGCCAGCTCAAAGGTGTACTTTTTTCCATGACTGGAAACATAATCAACGAAGCCGCCGCCATAGTTATAGGACTGTACCACTGTGTTGATGTCACAGCCTTTCGCTTCTGCGGACTTCAAAAGCTCCGAGAAGTATTTACACCCCTGTTTGATGGAATCCTCCACAGACAAGGAATTAAGCGGCAGACCAAGTGATTCACTGGCTTGCATAACGTCTGTCGTGCCAGTGCCGCCGGATTCCACCTGCATAATCGCAAGCAGATAGTTTACATAGTCAGAAATCCCGTATTCCTTTGCGTATTTTTCTACCGTAGGCTGATGTTTCAAGACTTCTGCGGATAAGTTCATACCCGTAATGCCAGAAGAAAAGTTGCTGTTCTCGTCGTCGCTGTCCGCACTAATCAACACCCCAAAGAAAAGCACCAGAGAAAATAGGATAGGAAACAGACTGCCAATGAGAGCGATATGTTTCAGTTTCATTTTTTCTTCTGTCCTTTCTTCGTTACAAGGTTACGGTTTTTCTCTGTGGTCTGCTGGTTCTTCTGGACGCTCTGCGTCTTCTGAACCTTTATCCTATGGTCTTTGGTGTAATTCTGGCGTGTTTCCTGCGATACCACTTTTTCTACATTCTGCCTATGTACTGGCTGTGCAGGTTGGGTCGTTTTTCTATCAGAAGCACCAGAAGATAACGGACGCTCTTTGATAACATTTGTCTTGACTGGCTCACTTGCTTTTGAAGTGGTCGCTGTGGCAGGACGTTTGACTTCCTGCATTTTTTCAGCACCCGTCTTTGAAACGCTTGAAGCTGTGGCTGGTCGCTCATGGGGACGGGTAGCTCCCGTTGTCGCTGATCCGTCAGCCTTTCGCTGTGCCTGCCTTGCTTCTTGTGCCTTTTGAAGCTCCATACGCTTGTCAGCGATATTTTGTCTATGCTGTTCCTGCTTTTCCAATCGTCCCGTCTGTCTGGACTGCTGTTCCTGCACCATGCCACGCTTGAAGTCGGACACGCTGGACTTTGCCTTTTCCTTTGCGGAATACACCGCATAAGCGGTCTGTGTCGGCATATCCTTGATGTTTTCTTTGACAGCGTTTGCCTTGTCTTTCACTTTATTTTTCGTATCTAAGACAGCACCCACCTTTGAGCCTGCACGCTGTCCCATGCTGGAAGTGGTATTGCCCCGATTTTCTTTAGAAGCTGTATTTTTTCTTTCAGCTCTTTTGCCAGCAACAGAACTACCAGCCACCGCACCAGCAACACCACCAGCAGTAACCGCACCAGCAAGCCGTCTTTCCATACGCCTAGCCCTATGTGCCAAGTATAGATACGGTCTGCGGAAAATTCTTCGTCCCATGCTTTGACTGTCGTTAGCGTTCAAAGAGAACATACTCATTAAGTCGCCCAGCTTCATGTAGATACCAGCGAAACATACTATCTGCAAGAACGCCACCATAAAGAACGGATAGTCCGTGGAAATGTTGTAAAACATACTGGAAATACTGAACGCCACCGTTACAATGAGCGTTATTCCTGCCCGTGTCATTATGGTATTAAACACCCTTACGATTGCTTGCTTTGCCATGCTTTCATAACTCGGTATCATGGAAAGTAGAAAGCTGATAGGCAAAAACATTGCAAAGATAATAAAAAGTATCTGGCTGAACAACATCATGCCCGTAAGCAAGAATACAAATATCGTGATACCTAAATTGAAGAACAGTAGGAAGAACACCATACCTAAACGGTTTACGACCTGCGGTATCGTCAGATTGTTGTTGTCGTTATCCTCGATTTCTGTTTTCACGACTTCCTCTCTGGTCTTTCCGTCCTCGTCCTCTGGGCTTGCCGATACAAGAGCTTCTACACGGTCTGTCCCGATTTCCTCTGCGTTGCTGTTCCCGAATTGCAGAAGTAGCCACGGCTGTTGTACTTGAATAGAAAATAAGCTGTCCCGTATCAAGTCCACGCTGTCCTTGCCCTCGCTGTCAGAGTTGGGGAGCATGATTTTTGTTCCCAAGTCCAAAGAAGCGGTACTGATGTCTGATGAAAATTCATTTATCTTCTTGATGTAGTCGGGAGCGTAGGCAATAAACGAAGCGGACAGCACGAACACCACCACAAAGTTGATAACAGCGTGAAGTGCCTTGCTGGTTTCCCGTTTGATAAGTCCCGTATAGGCAACATAAAGTCCCACCACTAAGATAATGAGAAGCAGGAAACCAACATAAAAGCCAGAGCTGGAAAAACCGTTCTGTGTTACGCCTGCAAGGGTCTGTATGCTCTTTCCGATACTGTCTGCCATATCGTTAATAAAATCAAGTTTATAGGCTTCCTGCACCACATAGCCCGTGGCATTGCTTAAATAAAGGCTTATCGTCCAGACAAAGTTGGTAATGCAGTAAAGCCCGTACTGCACCGATTTTCCAATCCCGTCCAGCCAGTTCCACGGCAACCACGACCAGCTATTATCCACATAAAAATCAAGCTGGTAGTTGGAAAGGGGATATTTTGAGTAAAGATTTTCTGCGTTTATGGTATCGTCCACAAGCCCCGTCGCATGAGCCACCGTCCCCAGAAGTGAAACTGTATCTAGGGATGTATTAGCAGAGCAAGTTGGAGAAAGTTCTAAACAGATTCAGCGTTACATTCGCCTGACAGAATTGATTCCTGAACTTCTTGATCTGGTAGATAACAAAAAGCTTCAATTCACGGTTGCTGTAGATATCTCTTACATCGATAAGGAAGTACAGGGATGGATTTACGAATATATCTGCGACACAGGATTTATCAAACCAAAACAGATTGTAGCACTCAGAAATCAGCTGAATGATGGACCAATCAATCAGATCCAGATGTTATCGATTTTCAATAACTGTGTGATGGCAAAGAAAGTATCCCGGTCTCTTACCTTCTCAGAAAAGAAACTGACAAAGTACTTTCCGGATGATTATACAGCCAAAGATATGGAACAGGTGATTGAATCATTATTAGAAAAATGGATGCAGGAACAGTCCTGTTAAGGATAGAAAAAGCTAAGAAAACAAAGTCAAAGAAGTTTAAAAAGAGGACTTCTTAGCAGAAAATGAAAGGAGGAAATTATGGAGAAAAAAATGACATTTAATTATTTTTACGGTACCGAAGCTGATCAGTTCAGCTTCTACCGCATACCAAAAGCATTATTTACAGACAGTTATTTTAAAGATTTATCGAGCGATGCTAAAATTTTATATGGACTGATGTTGGATCGAATGTCTCTTTCCATCAAGAATCAGTGGTTTGATGACAAAAACAGAGCATATATCTACTTTTCCATCGAAGATATCATGGAATTACTGAACTGTGGCAGAAATAAAGCCATCAAATCCATGAGAGAACTGGATGACGAAACAGGGATTGGCCTGATTGAGAAACGCAGACAGGGATTTGGAAAGGTGAACGTTATCTACGTGAAAACCTTTATGCCTGAGAAAACAGATGAGAAAAAATTTGAAGAGGAATTAAAGAAGTTTAAAAAACAAACTTCTGTGGAAAATGAGGAATCTACAGAAGTTTACATTTCAAACTTCATGAAGTCCCAAAATCAAACTTCTAGAAGTCCCGAAAACAAACTTCAAGAAGTTTACATTTCAAACCCTAATAATACTAATCTTAGTGATACTGAAATGAATGATAATAAATCTAATCATATCATATCTGTGGATGAGAAAAGATTTGATAGCGATAACCGCTCTGAGGATTATCAGGCTTATGAAAACCTTGTCAAAGAGACCATTGATTATGAATCACTGGAAGTAACCCATCATGACGATATGCGGCAGGTAGATGAAATCGTGAACCTGATCGTAGAGACTGTGATGTGTAAAAATGACAAGATCTTGATTGCCAGCAACTGGTATCCGGCATCACTGGTGAAGAAAAAATTTCTGATGCTGACCTATTCACATATCGAGTATGTCTTACACTGTATGAGTGGTAACACCACAAAGGTGAAGAACATCAAGAAATATTTATTAGCAGCTCTGTTTAATGCACCGTCAACGATGAACGGGTATTATCAGGCAGAGGTGAACCATGATATGCCAGGACTGGTAAGATAGGAGGTGCACATGTTTATTTTAAAACTTGCTGGGAAGATATTATTACTGCCGGTATGGCTGATCCTTTTTGTGATCGGCCTGGCAGTAAAAATGACAGTACAGACTTATGCGGTTGTCAGAGGAATCCTTGGGTTTATATTCACTTTATTGATCATAGCGACTGCATACTGTTACCATGATTGGGTACAGGTTGCATTCCTGTTTTCGCTGAGTGTTATTCTGTATCTGATCCTTTTTGCAGGAGTGTTCGTAGATACTGTACTGGACATGACAAGAGAACGTATTATTGATTTTATTATATCGTGAGGAGGATATGAAAATGAGCGAAAACAATGATTATATTCAGTTACCACCACTTAAAAAAGACACACCGTCCGATGTGGTAGCATTTATGTGGGAGTACATGAAAGTACCGGAGGATTCAAGAGAAAAAGTTAAGAATCTGCTTAAAGATGCAAATGAAAATGGAGTAAAAATAAGTCATCAGGCACCAACACTGTATGATGTTGTTCCGAAAGAAGAAATTGCTGAATTTGAAGAGCTTATGCGCAAAACCATAGCTGACATTGTATCAGAAGCCAGTAGCGTTGCCTGTTGGGTGTATGTGCAGAAATATGTGAAGCACAAAACCCTAAACGAAATGCTGCAAGAATTGCCAGACGTAGGTCAATTCATCCTAGCTATGGATACCTGGTTTGAAAAACTGATGGAGAAATAATCTAGGAAAATAGTTTAAAGTTTACATGTTATGATCATGTATGAAGTTGGAACAGAATAAAAGATTGTGCTATACTATTGTTCAAGAAAAAAACTCATTGACATATTTCAATCTATTTAGGAGGATAAACGATCATGTGTACAGCAGCAACTTATAAAACAAAAGATTTTTACTTTGGACGAACCCTCGATTATGAATTCTCTTATGGTGATCAGATAGTAATTACACCACGTAATTATGCGTTTAATTTTCGCCATGTTGGCGATATGAAAAATCATTATGCAATTATTGGAATGGCTCATGTTGCAGAGGATTATCCTTTGTATTATGATGCTATGAATGAAAAAGGAGTGGCAATGGCAGGACTGAATTTTGTCGGAAATGCTGTTTATGCCGCGATTAAGCCAGATGTGGAAAATATTGCACAGTTTGAATTTATTCCATGGATTTTAAGTCAGTGTGCTTCTTTAGCAGAAGTTCGTAAGCTTCTTAATCGAATTAATATTGTTAATACTCCTTTCAGCGAGCAATTGCCATTAGCACAATTACACTGGATCATTTCTGATGAGAATGAGTCAATTACGGTAGAATCTATGTCAGATGGTTTGCATATTTATGATAATCCAGTAGGAGTGCTTACGAATAATCCGCCATTTCCACAGCAGATGTTTCAATTAAATAATTATATGTATTTATCCCCAAAGCAACCAAAAAACACTTTTGGAGGAAATTTGGCTCTTGATGCATATAGTAGAGGTATGGGAGGATTAGGTCTTCCGGGAGATCTCTCATCTTCCTCACGCTTTGTACGTGTAGCTTTTACAAAGGTAAATGCAATTTCAGGTGAATCAGAGGAAGAAAGCGTTAGCCAATTCTTCCACATTCTCGGATCTGTGGATCAGCAACGAGGATGTTGCGAAGTAGCGGATGGAAAATATGAAATCACATTGTATACGTCGTGTTGTAATGTTACAAAAGGTATTTATTATTACAATACTTATGAAAACCATCAGATCAGTGCAGTAGATATGCATGTAGAAAATCTGGATAGTGATAAAATGATTTGTTATCCAGTAATTCAAGGAGAACGAATCAACTATCAAAATAAATAATGTTTTGAAATCAGGGATGAGGTAGAAAGGAAAGTTCCATGACAAAAGATGAAGTAAAAAAACTCAGGATGAACAGTCCGGAATCACTACAGTTTTTAAATAATGCTACAAAATTTTATAATTTAATGATGATGTATCGTTGTGCTATTCGGGAGATACAAACTAAACTTGAGGTTTTGGATGATGAATTTTCAGTTGAGAACAATCGAAATCCTATTTCTTTTATAAAAACAAGAATTAAGCAGCCCAATAGTATTTACGATAAACTGCAGAAGATGGGATATGAATTTACAACAGAAAATATACAGACATATCTCAATGATGTAGCAGGCGTTCGAATAGTTTGTGCGTTTATTGACGATATTTATATGATATCAGATTTGATTACCCAACAGGATGATATTAAAGTTATTGAAATAAAAGATTATATAAAAAATCCAAAATCGAATGGTTATCGAAGCTATCATATGATTGTTGAAATACCAGTATTTTTTGCTAAGGGTAAAACACCTATGCGTGTAGAATTACAGATTCGAACCAATGGTATGGATTTCTGGGCAACATTGGAACATCAACTTCGCTATAAAAAAGGAATTGAAGAAATGCCTGGCTATGATGAGATAAGTGAAGAATTACTTCATTCTGCAAGAGCTATCATTGAAGCAGATAATGAAATGCAGAGAATAAAAGACAAAATTGGTATGTTACACGAAATTTAGGGAGAAAACTGAGCAAGTAGGAAGGTGGAATATATATGAAACAAGATACTTTAGAGGGCAAAGCAAAAACAAAAAATGGGGTAAAACGGCTGTGTTTTTCCATAATCTGCATTCTTCTGGAAGTGATTTTTATTATTACTATCGTAACACGCTTGAATGAATATGCAGAAATCATAAATTTATTTACAAGGATTTTGAGTGGGATCTTGGTTTTGGGATTGTACGCATCAAATAAGACATCCTCTATGAAAATGCCTTGGGTCATCTTAATTCTAATTTTCCCAATTATGGGTGTAGGCCTGTATTTGTTGATTGGTTTGAATGGTGGCACACATAAAATGCGTGAGCGATATGCAGAAATTGATAGCAAATTGTTACCAATGCTTCCGGACAGTCAGGAGTGTTTGAGCAAAATAAAAGAAACAATTCCGAAAGCAGGAAATATAGCAAGTTACATACAAAGAAATTCGCAGTATCCAATCTATCAGAATACGGATATTGTGTATTTTGATGAAGCAGTGAAAGGATTAGAGGCACAGCTTAAGGATTTGGAGAAAGCACAGAAGTTTATCTTTATGGAATATCATGCGATAGAAGACGCTGAAGCATGGCATAAGATTCAAGATGTTCTGGAAGAGCGAGTAAAAGCAGGTGTGGAAGTTAGAGTATTCTACGATGATATGGGTTCTATAGGCTTTATTAACACAGATTTTGTGAAAAAGATGGAGGCAATAGGAATTCATTGCCGTGTATTCAATCCGTTTATGCCAGGTTTAAATCTGTTTTTGAACAATCGTGATCATAGAAAAATAACAGTTATTGATGGAAAAGTCGGATTTACAGGTGGATATAATCTAGCAAACGAATATTTTAATTACACACACCCGTATGGACAGTGGAAAGATACAGGTATTCGTTTAGAAGGAGATGCTGTTCAGTCGCTTACGGTGACATTTTTGGAAATGTGGAATGCAGTAAGTGATAAGGATGCTAATGATTCTGATTTTAGTAAATACCTTTTCCACTATGATTATGCGGCACAGCAAACTGGGTTTGTTCAACCTTATGCAGACAGCCCTATGGATAATGAGCAAGTAGGAGAAGAAGTTTATATCAGTATGATAAATAAAGCTGAAAAATATTGTTGGTTTATGACTCCATATCTAATCATAACAGATGAAATGACGCATGCGTTATGTCTGGCTGCTAAGCGAGGGGTAGACGTAAGAATTATCACACCTGGTATCCCTGATAAAAAATTCATTTATAATATAACTCGTTCTTTTTATCATGGATTAGTTAAACATGGTGTTCGTGTTTATGAGTGGACTCCTGGTTTCTGTCATGCAAAAATGAGTGTGGCAGATGACTGTATGGCAACTTGTGGAACAATTAATCTGGATTATCGAAGTTTATATCACCATTTTGAAAACGGCTGTTTTATGGCAGATTGTCAGGCAGTTGTGGAAATAAAAAATGATCTGATAAGAACGATGGGAGAATGTCGTGATGTGACAGACCAATATCAAACCGGACGAAGTGCATATTTGCGACTGGGACAATTATTTATGAGATTATTTGCTGGATTGCTATAAGAATCTGATGAAACGACCTTTCAAAAAACAGTTGATTTAGAAGTTAACTGTTTTTGAAAGGCCGTTTTTGCTATATCTAACAGTCTGTTGTACAAAGAAGATTTTGCATGGATGAAAAAACAAACCTTGTTGAGGTTAAATTGAGTTTTCCATTGTATTGTATTGCTAATGAATAAGAATAAGAAAAAGAACAGACAATGCTGAATGCTCTGGAAACAAGAATATCTGAGTATAGTATGTAAGTTCGTAACAGAATGAAAGGAGCGATTCAAATGAGCAATTTGGAAAATTATATGAAACAGCAAGCAATTTTTTGTGAACAAAATGATAGCATTAGTAAGAATCTGTATTCAGAGTATGGTGTAAAAAGAGGCTTACGAGATGAAAAAGGCCAAGGTGTGTTGACGGGGCTTACAAATATTTCTGATATAAAAGCTTTTGAATATCGTGATGGAGTAAAGAGTCCATGTGATGGCGAGTTATCTTATCGTGGTTATAATATAAAAGATTTAGTAACAGGAAGTAAAGGAAAAAGGTTTGTCTTTGAAGAAGGAGCATATCTTCTTTTATTCGGAGAATTGCCAACTGATACACAGTTAATGGAATTTCAGGGAAGACTATCTGATTGTATGGAACTACCGACTAACTTTACCAGAGATGTCATTATGAAAGCACCTACATCAGATATTATGGGTTCTATGACTCGAAGTATTCTTACATTGGGCTCTTACGATAAGGAAAAAGAAAGTCTTGAAATTCCGAATGTGCTAAGGCAGAGTATGCAGTTGATCGCAGCATTTCCTATGTTAGCAGTATATGCATACCATGCTTATTGTCATTATGAAAAAAACGAAAGTATGTATATTCATAGACCTGAAAAAGATTTATCTATTGCTGAAAATTTCCTGCGCCTATTAAGACCAGATACAAAATTCACAGAACTGGAAGCAAGAGTACTGGATATAGCATTATTGTTACATATGGAACATGGTGGTGGTAACAATTCTACATTCACTACACGGGTAGTAACATCTTCAGGTTCAGATACTTATTCTGTTATTTCAGCAGCAATGTCATCCTTAAAGGGAAAAAAACATGGCGGTGCAAATCTGATGGTAATGAATATGATGGATGATATTAAAAGAGAT
>OIGH01000419.1_pt1 | contig 11016 bp, 9 predicted proteins | sample 1582241 | NCBI WGS metagenome assembly OIGH01 (sample SAMN02674607, study PRJEB24791) | human gut metagenome, SKBSTL069 | isolation source: stool | host: Homo sapiens | place: USA | reverse complement strand
GGTTAACAAATAACATGGTTTCTAATTGCTCAATGGAATAATATCTATAACCGTTCTCTTGATTGATTTTACTGGGATTTATAAGTCCGATTTCATCATAATAACGAAGTGTTTTTGTAGAAACTTTACATATCTTTGAAAATTCACCAATAGATAACATAAATCTCATCCTTTCAATTTACTACTTCCACACTTATAGTACACCTTGCCGTAAGGGTAAAGTCAATGTGATAATTCTATATGCTATCCTCCATTTACACATAAAATAACACGATAAAAAATAAATTTCCAACTATTTTTAGTTTTATAAAAAGGCTTGTATGCCACTAAAAAGCAAGATACAAGCCTTTATTATTTAATGTTATCCAACAATCTTCCAGTTTTCCCCGTTCTTTTCCAGCACAAGGTCAAACTGTGATACCTGTGTTGTCATGGTCTGGTTATCCAGATATTTCACTGCAAGGGAAGCTGTCACCTGATTTCCGTTTCGGTTGTAGACCGGATTTACCAGTTCGGAGAAAATATATTCTTTTCCCACAGGTTTCAGCACACCCTCATTTACATAATAGGTCAGCTCCTTTGCGGTTGCCGTAGGGTACAGCTTGAAAAAGGTGGTGAGAAATTCGTTGATTTCCTCCGTAGTGATGGAATCCACCGTACCGTCACTTTGTACCGCTTTTGGGGTGTAGCCGGATTTTACGGGAACGCTGGTAATGGTTGGATTCTGGATAATCGTCAGGTTTCCAGAGCCGTCCACATAGACGGTCACCTGATAGGCGGAACGGACGGTTTTACCGGATTCTCCCTCTGTGATACGCTGTTCCACGGTATAGGTCACTTGATAATGCTGCTCCTTTTCTTCTGTGATTTCCCATATCTGAAAATCGGTCAGGGCAGACGATACGGGGATGTCCTTTCGGACAGTATCTACATTCAGGGCTTGCAGTTCTCCGGTGAGATACCCTTTTAAAGCATTTGTCCGGTTATCAATGGAAGCAGCGGACTGTTCCCATGAATAGTAGACTTCTGCGAAATTCTCCACAAAATTCTCTATCTTGTGGGTGTCGAGGATTTGTTCCTCAATTACTTTGGTTTCATGGACAGTATGAATGTCTATCGCCGTGAAATTCTTATAGACGGCAAACAGGAAGCTCACTGCCAGCAGCACCCACAGGGCAATCACGGTTTTTTTATGGGTATTGACTTTGTAGACTTTCAGTTTCTTTTCTTTCTGCTTTTTCTGGTTTTCCTCTTTTCTAATCTGAATCATATCGGGTCATCCTTTCTTATTGTTTGATTCGTCCGGCTCCGGCAAGGTGCTGTTGCCAGTAGGAGCCTGTCAGGTCTGCGTAACCAATGGGATTTCCGGCATGGTACATCCGGTTATTTCCCACATACAGCCCCACATGGGTGATGTAGGTTCCGGCGTTGTAGGTGGAGTGGAAAAAGACTAAATCCCCTGCTTTTGCTTCGGACAGGGGGATGTGCTGCGTCACATTGTACTGTTCCTGTGCTGTCCGTGGCAGGGCGATTCCTGCCTTGCCATAGCACCACTGCACCAGTCCCGAACAGTCAAAGGAAGTGGAGGGGGAATCGCCCCCATACACATACGTCCAGCCCTCATACTTTAAGGCTTCGTCCATGATAGCCTGTACCGTTTCATTATCAAACTGTGCCACGGTCAGGTATTGCGATACCAAGAGGACATAGAACATATTCCCGTAGGAATACCGCCAGCCCCCGTTTTTCTCTACCGCAACAGGGTTGGTGTAGGTGACTTTCTTTCCGCCGGATTTGTCCCTTGCGAAGCTCTCTGCCAGTTCAAAAGTGTATTTTTTTCCACGCCCTGCCACATAGTCTAGGAAGCCGCCGCCGTAGTTGTAGGACTGAATCACACTGTTTAAGTCACAGCCCTTTGTTTCTGCCGCTGCGAGCAGTTCCGAGAAATATTTGCAGCCCTGTTTGATGGATTCCTCTGTACTAAGGGAGTTTGGGGGAAGCCCCAGAGATTCCGAGGACTGCATAACGTCTTCCAGTGTGCCGCCGGATTCCACCTGAATGATGGCGAGCAGCACATTTAAGTATTCCTCTATGCCATATTCCCTTGCATACTTTTCCAGCATAGGCTTATGGGCGAGGACTTCCTGTGATACGCTCACGCCCCCATAGATAAGATTTCCGCCGCTTCCTCCGTCTTCCTCATCCGAGAAGACAATCACCACCAAAAGGAGCAGGGAGAACATCATCACGAACACGCCGGAACAGGCAAAGAAAAGGTGTCTTAACTTCATGGTTTCTCCCCTTTCTTTTGTTTGGCAGCCGCTGTTACCGTTTTTGTCCACTCCTTTCTGGCGGTGGTACGCCGGATGGTAAAGTTCGATTCTTTTACCGCAGGGGCAGCCCGTTTTCTTTCCGGTATCACAGGAGCCGTATCGTTCTGGACAGGTCTTGCCGGATGGGGAGCAGCAGGTGTAGTAGTTGTCTTTTGTCTTTCCTCTGGTTTGTCTGGGAAAGCCGGAGGGACTATCTGGTGTTCTGTCCTTACAGGCGGTGTCTGTTCATGGTGGATGGAAGCCGCTTTTACCACCGGAACCGAAGCCCGTTCTGCCACAGTTCCCCCATAAGGAACCTGTCCCTGTTCCCTGATGGATGGGGAAGCTGGCTGCATGGCTGGTTTTCCTACATGAATGGTATGGTTTCGGAAATCTTCCGGCTGCTTTGCAGTAACAGGGCGTTCATGGACGGGAGCCGCCCCTTTGGGGGATTCGGAAGCTGTCTTTTGCGGCTGTTTTGCCTGTTCCAGTTCCGCCCTGCGTTCTGCAATGGTCTGTCTGCGGCGTTCTGCCTGTGCGTTCCGCTGTTCGGCTCTGGCAGTTCGGGTCTGGGTCACGCTGGAAGTAAAATCCCGTACTCCCTCTGATACCTGTGTTTTCCCGTGGTAAAGGGCATACTTTGCATTGACGGGCAAATCCTTTGCCTGCTCCCGAAGCTGTCCGGCAGTATCGGCTATCTTATCTTTGGTATCTGCCACCGCACCTACCGCAGAGCCAGCCCGTTTCCATGCAGATTCCTTTTCCGGTGCTGCCTGCCCGTCTGGTCTGCTGTGGTCTGCCTGTGTCCGTTTGGAAGAACCGGAGCTGGAAGCAGTTCTCTGGTCTGAGCCAGCCTGTTTTCCTGCATGGTAGGCAGCCGTACCAGCCCCAAGAGCTGCCACAGAACGTCCTAACTTATGCTGTAAACGGTGCATATGGGCGTGCATGAGCATACGGGGTCTTCGCATGATACGGATCCCCATGCTTTGGGAATCGCCGCTCTGTAAGGAGAACATCCCCATCAAATCCCCCAGCTTGAAATAAATTCCGGCAAAGGTCACTATCTGCAAGAACGCCGTCAGGAAGAACGGATATTCCCCAGACAGGTTGTAGAGCATGGTGGAAATGCTGAACGCTACCGTGATAATCAGGGTGATTCCGGCTCTGGTAAGGATGGTATTGAACAGTTTCGTAATGGCACGTTTGGACATCCCCTCAAAAGAGGGAACCATGCTAAGGAGAAAGCTCACAGGCAGGAACATGGCGTAGATGATAAAAAGCACCTGTGAGAAAATCATTATCCCCGTGAGCAGGAATACAAAAACGGAGATACCGATATTGAACATGAACAGGAAGAAGACGGTTCCCAAGCGGTTGATGGTCTTTGTGATGGTAAGGTTGGTATTTTCCCTGTCTTCGATTTCCTCCACTACGATTTCTTCCCTGTCCTGCCCGTTGTTTTCGTCTGGACTGGTTGAGAGCAGGCGTTCCACACGGTCAGCCCCAATGCTTTCCACATCCGAGTTGCCGTATTGCAGCAGGAGCCACGGCTGCTTGACCTGTATGGAAAACAGGCTGTCCCGTATCAAATCCACGCTGTCTTTTCCTTGACTTTCCGAGTTCGGCAGCACAATCTTTGTGCCAAGGGTCAGGCTGGCATTGCTGATGTCTGCGGAAAATTCATTGATTTTCCCGATATAATCAGGAGCATAGGCGATAAAGGCAGCGGACAGCACGAACACCACCACGAAATTGACAACGGCATGGATGGCTTTTGTGGTTTCCCGTTTGATAAGTCCTGTGTAGGCAACGTAAATCCCCACCACCAGAATGAGAATCAGCAGGAACCCGATATAAAATCCCTCCGAGGACAAGCCGCCTGTGGTAACGCCTGCAAGGGTCTGCATATTTTTCCCGATAGAATCCGCCGTAGAGGAAATGAAGTCCAGCGAGTAGGCTTCCTGAATCAGATACCCTGTGGCGTTGGAAAGGTACAGGCTGATTGTCCAGATAAAATTTGTGATGGCATACAGCCCGTACATCACCTGTTTTCCGATACCGTCCAGCCAGTTCCACGGGAGCCAGTCCCATCCGCTGTCCACATAAAAATCAAGTTGGTAGTTGTCCAGAGGATATTTGCTGTATTCGTTGGCAGTGTCCACCGTATCATCCACCAGTCCGGCAGCGTGGGCGGCTGTGCCGAAGACTGCAAGCAGCAGGAGGATGAGCAGGAGTGCCAGAAGCACTTTTCCTGCTATACTCCCGATTTTTTTAAAAGAGTTTTCTCCCTTTGTCCGGCAAGGGACAAGGGCTGTCCCCTGCTGGATGGGCTTTCTTATCTTCATACCTCCACCTCTTTTCTTACGGGCGGTCTGGTATCAAAGGCATGGAACAGGTCTTCAAAGATAGGATGGAACTGTATCACACCCACACGCCCGTACAAATCACTGATAAGGCACTGCCCGTTTTCCAAGTCACGGAGCCGCTTCTGGTTGTTTTCATCTTCGGAATCCACCCCGAAAAAGGCGAGGGTCTTCTTGATTTCGTTGATGTCCGTGGAACGGAACGCAAATTTCAAGCCCAGATTGTTTTTCAGCTTTTCATCCAGCAAATCGTCCGTGTTCTGGGTGACAAAGTAAACGCCTGCGTTCATGGCACGTCCGGCACGAACCAGCTTCATGGAGAGGGTCTTGCCCTGTGCCACCTGTAAGAAGCTCCATGCTTCGTCCAAATCCACAATCTTAAACACGCTGCGGTCGGTGTGGATGAAGTCGAGGGCAAAGGTGCTGATTACAATGAGCATTGCCACGGAAAGCAGCTCCATTGTGGTGTATTCTTCAAATGAGGTTTCCTTATCCGGCAGCACCAAATCTGCTACCTGAATGATATTGAGCTGCTTTTCAAGGCTGATGGACTGTGTGACATCCCCATCCGAAAAGAGCAGGTGTGCAAAGTCATAGTCCGTAAAGGATTCGATATGGTCGGCTATGCTGGTGCTGATGGTGGTTCCCTCCGCCCGTAGTTCCTCAATCACTTTGAAAAGCCCCCGTTCCTCACTGTTTGTTACTGCACGGATGGCTTTCCGAAGAACAGGGAACTTCTCCCCGTCACGGCTGGAAATGCCCGTTAAAAAAGTCAGGATGTCGATTGCCAGTGATTCGGAATCCTTTGGGTTCTCCATAATCACATACGGGTCGAGCAAGCCCCTGTTCTGTTCCTCCGAGGTCAGGTTTACGATATTGATTTCATGGGCGATTTCCGGCAGGGTTTCTTTCCAGCGTCCCCGTTCCGCTTTCGGGTCAACAATGAGAGCCTGTGCCCCAAACAATACGGAATAATAGATAATCATGTTGTTGCTGAATGATTTTCCACCGCCGAGGGAGCCGACAAAAGCGGCAGCAAGGGCGTTGGTGACGGAGCCTTTTACCCCTTGACTGGCAAGGGCAGGCTTTAAGTACACGTTTCTTCCTGTATCAAGGCTGTACCCGATATAAATACCCTCCGTTTCTCCTAACATCTGGGTTGCCCCGAAGCCAAGACCAGCGAGGAAGTCACTGGTGACATACTGGATGTAATCGTTCAGATACCGTTTGCTGGCAGGGAGAAATTCCCCATGCAGCCCCAGCATATCCCCAAAGGGGCGAACCAGCTTCACGTTCAAATCGTCATAAAAATCTTTCACCTCATTGCAGCGGCGTTTCAGTTCTTCCAAGTCGGGAGCCGTCACACGTACCACATAGGACAGCTTATACATGGATTCCTTGCTCTGGTCTAAGGTGGATTCCAGCTCATTCACGCTGTCTAAAGCGTCCACCACGTTTGTACTGGTTTCGCTGTCATTCTGCCATGCATGGTTGTCCAAATCTTTCAGCTCTTTTTTCTTGTTCCGCACCGTGGAGAGGGCTTTCCGGTTTGTCACAATCTCCACATTCATAGAGGTATCAATGGGAAAGGTGAATTGCTGCTGTTGATAGTAAAAGATTTCCGAGGATGGGAAGTCCAGTTCCCCTACAATGCTGTTGATGGTAAAGTAGGCGGCATACACTGTCCCGTCTTCCTGTTCGATTTTCAGATACCGCTGGTTTTCCTCTATCAGACAACGGGTGGGTTGGATGAGGTCATAGTATTTCACCAGTGTTTCCTCCTGAAACCGCTTCTTCGGCAGGTAATACTCATAATCTTCGTAGGCGGTTCCGGTCTGTCCGTATAAATGCTCAATCAGATAGCCAAAATCGTCCTTATCAAGCCGCCGGACTTTAAAGCGGCGTGAGATTTTACTTTCCAGCAGTTTTTCCATCTTCTGAAACCGCCAGATTTCCTCATTGCTCATGGAAACAAAATCCCCCATGAGCTTGTGGTTGACTTCATGGAGGAAATCGGAAACGGCGGTCTTTGCTTCCCTGCGAAACTGCTTCATGGTGACTTCCTGCTCATTGACAAGCAGCTTGAAGCCGATAAAAAAGCGGTAGTCCACCTGATTTTCCCCTATCATGGAAATCAGGGCTTCGGTCTGTGCGTCAATCTTTGCACAGGCAACGTCTTTTAACCTGCCTGTCACTTCCTGTTTGGAGCGTTCTTGTGCTGCCCGTATGCTGGATTCCGTGCTGATTTGCAGGGCGTGAATCTTTCCGTCCCTGTTCTGGGCGATAAGCTGCCGGAAGGAATCGTGTACCTGATATTTCTGTTCGGGGCTTAAAAAGGAATAGTTGTAGGGAAGCAGCTCATAGTAAGCGAAGCACTCCCCGTCATGGTTGAACACAAGGTTATTTTCGATATACTTAATCGGATATGCCATAAATATCACTCCTTACTGCCGTGATGGGCTGTGCCGGATATTCCTTTTCCAGCTTCACGGGCTTTCCTGCATAGGTCAGTTTCGGGCGTACCAGATATGCCAGTACGGATTTCAGGAAGCCGTAAGGCTTCTTCCCGTCAAAGGTCTTCTGGCACATGAACCAAGTGAGGGCAAAGGGTACGCCGAAGTATTTCAAAAATGCTCCGTCAATGAATGAAAGGGGAGGGAGGTTCCCCAAGAGCATAACTGCAAACACCGATACCACGAACCACGCCATCTGTGTGAACGTGATGGGGAATGGCAGCTTAAAATCATTGATGGAATAGAGTACCTTTTCCACCGACCAGATACTGGTATAGCTTCGTATTTTCTTCATGTTGTCCGTCCTTTCTAAAAGATGGGGACAGCAAAAGAGCCGCCCCTGAATAAAAAATCCGCCTGTATTTCCTGAAAGAGATACAGACGGGTCTACCGTAAGATTTCATATACGCCGTGGTTCGTGACAACAAAGGTTCCCTCCAATTCCATGTCACGCCCATAGGCTGCATAGTCGATATAGTTTTGTAAGTGTGCCGGAAGTTCGCCAAGCTGTCCGCTTTCTTCCAGATAGTAGCGAGCCACATCCGCCATATCATCACAGCCGGAATGGCAGATAATATCATCTTCATGCTCACAGAGTTCTTCGATACTGCCAAAGTAGGATTGCAGCTCTGATAGTTCCTCCTGAATGTACTCCGGTAAGTCCTCCACCATTTCACACAGGCGGTTGACTTCCTCAATGGGGGTATATTCGTCAATCTCAAAGGGCAGCTCATAATCATGGATGGCGTATTCCTCATATTCATCATTCAAACCGATACGTTCTTTGACTTCCTCAAAGTCCACAGGCGGCGTGAACCATGCCCCTACCAGTTCGCCCTCATTGTATTTGCCTAAGTTGGCAATGTAAATCCGCATTTCTTCCAAGTTCCTCCACCTCCTTTTAGCGGTAATAAAAGATACCATTGTCCGTAAACAGGTAGTTTTCGTTGGTTTCCAGTTCCCGACCAATGGCAGCGTAGTCGATATGGTTCAACAGGTCTGGATGTACTTCTCCAAATAGCTGTACCTCCTGCACCAGATAACGGGCGAGAGCTTCCCCGTCCTGCACCGGATAGCAGCGTATCTGGTCTTTGTGGTCGATAAATTCTGTAAAGCTGGGAAACCACCGCTTTTGTACCACATCCATTTCATAATAGAGGGGCGTTCCCTGCATTTCCTGTACCATCCGGCAAAGGGCGTTGATTTCCCAGAGCCTTGTGTTGCCCTCCAATGGAAACGGCAGCTCATAGTCTTCAATTTCGATTTCTTCCTCACTCTGAACGCCAAGACGTTCCCTGATTTCTTCAAAATCCACAGGACAGGAAAACCATGCCCCAGGATATTCCTCAAAATCTTCATGGTAAAACCGTGTGGTGTTCAGGATGTAGATTTTCATTTCCTCAATCTGTATCACGTCCTTTCTCTGTCAGGTTTTTGGGGAGTTACGCTCCCCAAGCCCCTAGTGGACTTCCGCCATGAAGCAATCAGAGCTTGCTCCATAACGGAAGTGTAACAAGGGTTTCCTATGCACCGATAATCTTATTGAACAGTTCCAGTAAGATGTCCTTTACACCGTCCGCATTGAAGACCAGACCGACCGCTACAAGGGACACCACCAGAAAACCGATAAGTTTGGAAAATTCCCTCTTAAATCCGAGGTACAGTCCAATCACCACGATTGCCAGCAGCACAAGGGACTGGGCGTTGGATAAAAACCAGTTGTAAAGATTCTGTCCGAAATTCATAAAAGCTCCTTTCTTTCCTGTAAGAGTTCTTAGGTTCCAAGATTGCCGCCGTTAAAGCACCACCTCCTTTGCAGCGGCGGCTTGCTGCTTCAGGATTTTTTCGTGCTTCTCCGTCAGCTTTGCATGGGTGATGATGTCATGGACAATCTGGGTGTGGTTCATCTTATCCAGACGGAGAGCCAGCTTTAACGTGGGGGCTACCTGATGGGAGAGCCAGTGCAGGGTGCGTTCAAAGGAATAGGGTTCCGGTTTGGTTGTCAGTTTCAGGCTTCCCCTGTGTTCCCCGATAAACCACGCCCATTCCTCACTGATACGCCAGTCAGAACGGGGCTTCGTATCGTCCCTGTCCACGAACCGGACATAGCGGTTGATGATTTGAAAGGCTGTCCGTTCTGGATTGTCATGTTCTAACAGGTCACGGATGGCGTAAAAGGCACGCTCATTTTTCAGCCGGATTTCAAAGCGGTTCTTTACCTCTGCGTCCGCAATGGGAATATCATGCTTTTTGTACTGCTCATAGTCCTTTTCGTAAATGCAGAAGTACACCTCACTTTGGAGGGAGCCGATATACAGGGTGTTCCCCATACATTCTTTTTCCTCACGCCGTACCAGTTCGCCGCTGCGGTAGCTTTTGAAGCTGCGGAAGACCGAGATACATTCCTCATTCCGGCACTTCTCTGTCAGATGGGGAATGTTCAGGATTCCCGTTTTGTCATTGATGGCGAGGTCAAGCCGCTTCATCACGCCGTCCTCCATGAGAACATCCATGAAAAACTCATACCAGCTCCGTTCCTGTGCCAGCAGATAGCTTTCAAACTGGCGGCAGCCACGCCCTTTCAGTTCCAGCAGCACCCCTTTTTCCAGTTCCGGTGATACCAGAACGAAAATATCCCCCAGATAGTAATGCTCTGTGTATGAGTAGAAGCCGTAGTCTTCATGGATAAAGTAGGGGAGTTTTAGCCGCAGCACGTCTTCCACGATATGCTTCACATCCGTAGTGGGAAAACGAATCCGCACATAATCAAAGAGCATTTCAAGGGGAGTGTCTGGATTGAAGCGTTCCAGAGCTTCCGTGATGGCTTCCTGTAATGCTTCGGATGGGTGAGCCTTGCCCGTTTCAATGTCGCTCAGGTACGGACGTGTGATTCCGGCAGCTAGGGCAAGTTTCTGTTGTGAGATACCATAAATTTCCCGTTTTTCTTTGATGTCCCGTACCCATGTTTCTTCATTCAGTGAAAATCCCTCCTGTCTAAAAAAGCGTATGTCAACTTTCAGAGCCTTGTTGACACACGCCGGATATGGGGAAAATCCCTTGTGTACCGTGGGATTCTGCCCTGTTGTTTGGTTGTTGCCTGTCGATTTGTACCCCTCTGTTAGATACGAGGGGTTTATGCTGGCGTGCCTTGCGGCACACCAGCCACAGCAGGTCAGTCCGTTTCTGCGGCTTTCGCTCCGCACGCCGCCTGCACTCCCTGCCTGCTGTCTATGAGCTTTTTTATTTCCTTGAGGAAATCGTGCCCTTTTGGCACAAGGGGCGTGTAAAACTCCGAGATAACGCTGGTTCCCACATCCACATAGCCACGCCCTTTTATCTGCTTGAGGAAGAAGTCCTTTGTGGTTTCCCCGAACATCATCCCATAACCCATTTCCGACATTCGCCCCAGAGCCACACGGAAATTGAACTGGTCACGGATTCCATCCCCCAGATACTTTGCGTCTGGACGCTGGCAGGCGAGAATCAGGAAGAAGCCAGCCTGCCGCCCAAGCATAACGATTTGTTTTAACTTATTAAGGACGGCAGCATTTTCCTTTGTGCCGAGCATTTCCATAAATGCCACATATTCATCAAAGATAAGGAAATTTGCCGGAAGTCCCAGATAAGCGTAATTTTCCCCTGTCCGGTAATTCTCCATGAGCTTCATGTCTTCGCTGCGTTTCATCATTTCTTCATAGAAACGGTCAATGCAGGCGAGCATATCTTCCTTTTTGTAGTACACATCCGGCATAACCGCCTGTAAATCCGCAAGGTCGGCGTTCTTCGGGTCTAGCACGAACAGGATGGCGTTGGTGCGGAGCAGGGCTT
>OIGH01000383.1_pt1 | contig 11861 bp, 7 predicted proteins | sample 1582241 | NCBI WGS metagenome assembly OIGH01 (sample SAMN02674607, study PRJEB24791) | human gut metagenome, SKBSTL069 | isolation source: stool | host: Homo sapiens | place: USA | reverse complement strand
ACTACCGGAATGATGAAGGTATATACCACCTCCAATGGCTTGTTGGGCGACCAGTTTAATTATCGTTCAAGCTTTGAGACTGAAGATGGTACGATCTATCTGGGTAGCATTGATGGTTTTATTGCTTTTAATCCCAAGAATTTCTCGGAGAATAAGTTCATTCCGTCTGTTGCCATTACTGATTTCTTTCTGTTTGGTAAGGAGGTATATGCCGGCGAACCGGGATCTCCGTTAGAGAAGAGTATAACTTTCTCCGACCAGCTTGTGCTCCAGTCCAATCAGAATTCTTTTTCTTTCCGTGTAGCAGCATTGGATTTCCAGGCTCCGAAAACGAGCCGGATTATGTATAAACTGGAGGGCTTTGATACGGATTGGCTGACGGTTGGCGAAAGCCCTATCGTTACTTATTCCAATCTTCGTTATGGTGATTATACCTTCCGGGTAAAGGTTGCTAATAGCGACGGTGTATGGAGTGACGACGAAGTGTCATTAGGGGTACATATTCTTCCTCCTTTTTATCTCTCTATATGGGCGTATTGTGTGTATGCTCTGCTGATTATCGGCTGCTCCCTGTATACGGTTATGTATTTCAAGAGACGCAGTAACAGCAAACACCGCAGGCAGATGGAGAAATTCGAGCAGGAGAAGGAACGTGAAGTTTATCATGCAAAGATTGATTTCTTTACGAATGTGGCCCACGAGATACGTACACCGTTGACGCTGATTAAAGGTCCTTTGGAAAACATCATATTGAAGAAACAGGTCGATGCGGAAACGAGGGAAGACTTGAATGTAATGAAGCAGAATACGGAACGATTGTTGAACCTGACTAACCAGTTACTTGACTTCCGTAAAACGGAAAGTCAGGGATTCCGCTTGAATTTTGCGAAATGCAATGTAACGGAGGTCTTGAAAGAGACTCATGTGCGTTTCACTTCCCTTGCCAAACAAAAAGGTTTGGAATTCACCTTGCAAGTGCCTGAAAAGGATTTTTATGCGCATGTGAATCGGGAGGCGTTTACGAAGATTATCAGTAATCTGTTGAATAATGGGGTGAAGTATGCTGAAAGCTACGTACACATATCTTTGGAAGTGCCGGAAACGGATGACAACAATTCATTCTGTATTCGTACGGAGAATGATGGAGTGATTATTCCCAATGAGATGAAGGAGGAAATATTCAAGCCTTTCGTTCGTTTCAATGAAAAAGAAGACGGCAAGGTGACTACCGGAACAGGAATCGGCTTGGCTCTTTCCCGTTCATTGGCTGAACTGCATCAAGGGACTTTGGCTATGGGAGAAGGGGAAGAAAATAATACCTTCTGTTTGATTTTGCCGATTGTTCAGGACATGACAATAACCTTAACCCCGGAACCGGAAGTTGAAATAGACAGGATGAGTGGAGTTCCTGCCGGGGAGACAGAAAAGAAAGATAACCGTCCTACAGTGCTGGTTGTAGAAGACAATCCGGATATGCTTGCCTTTGTGGTGCGTCAGCTGTCGAAAGAATATACTGTGCTGACTGCTACCAATGGTGTGGAAGCGTTGCAAGTGTTGGATGGCAATTATGTGAATTTGGTGGTTAGTGATGTAGTGATGCCTGTGATGGATGGTTTTGAACTGTGCAAGACGATTAAGTCGGATTTGAATTATAGCCATATCCCCGTCATCCTGTTGACTGCGAAGACAAATATCCAGTCTAAGATAGAAGGGATGGAGTTGGGAGCCGATGCTTATCTGGAGAAGCCTTTCTCTGTGGAATACTTACAGGCTTGCGCTTCCAGTCTTATTCAGAACAGAGAGAAACTACGTAAGGCTTTTGCACAGTCTCCTTTTGTGGCAGCCAATACGATGGCGTTGACGAAGGCTGATGAAGATTTTATAAAGAAATTGAATGAGGTGATTCAGGTGAATTATAGTAATCCGGAATTTAGTATGGATGATATGGCGGATAGTCTGAATATGAGTCGTTCCAATTTCTATCGGAAGATAAAAGGAGTGCTGGATTTGAGTCCGAATGAATATCTTCGTCTGGAGCGTTTGAAGAGAGCTGCTCAATTATTGAAAGAGGGAGAAAACCGGGTGAATGAGATTTGCTACATGGTAGGATTCAATTCTCCGTCTTATTTTGCCAAGTGTTTCCAGAAACAATTTGGAGTGCTTCCAAAGGATTTTGTAAGTTAATATTAATTTATAGCTATAAAGATTAGGTAAAAAGGAACTCTTAAAAGAATGATTTGATGAAAAAATATGTAAATTTGTTCGTTTTCGTTTTCATGGTTGGTACTTGTTTTTCGCAGGGGAAAGCACAGACAAAATCTGCAGTGAGTTATAAGAATCCGGTTGTAGATATTGCCATGCCTGACCCTACGGTAATTAAGGCTGCGGATGGTTATTTTTATGTGTATGCTACCGAATCTACCAGAAACGTTCCGATCATGAAGTCGAAAAACCTGGTGCAATGGACTTATTGCAACACGGCATTCACAAATAAAACTCGTCCCAGGTTTGAACCCAAAGCTGGAATTTGGGCACCGGACATCAATTATATCAACAATAAATATGTGCTTTATTATGCGATGTCGGTGTGGGGAGGAGAACAGACGTGTGGAATTGGAGTAGCTACGGCCGACTCTCCACAGGGGCCTTTTACGGATCATGGTAAGATGTTCCGTAGTAATGAAATCGGTGTACAGAACTCGATTGATCCCAGCTTCCTGCAATATGAAGGGAGAAACTATCTGGTATGGGGCAGCTTCCGGGGAATATATGTGATTGAGCTGACTGAAGATGGTCTGTCATTGAAGCCGGGAGCGGAAAAAAAGAGAATAGCAGGAACAGCTTTTGAGGCTGCCTATATTCATAAGCACGGAGATTATTACTATATGTTTGCCTCTATTGGAAGTTGTTGCAGAGGGGTGGAAAGTACGTATAAGGTCGTAGTGGGGCGCTCTAAAAAAGTCTGGGGACCATACAAGGATAAGTCGGGCAAACCGATGTTGAAGAATGGTTATTCTTTGGTGATAGGTGCGAATGATTATTTTGTAGGCAATGGACACGGCTCACAGATGATCCGGGACGATGCCGGGCAGGACTGGCTTTTATATCATGGATTTTCAAGATCGGCTCCGGAAAATGGACGTATTCTGTTACTGGACCAGATTAAGTGGGATAAAGAAGGGTGGCCTTATGTAGAAGGCGGAGCTCCTTCTTATGAAACACAAAAAGCACCTGTATTTAATAATTGATTTTCAGATAAACTAATTATAATCTTAAATACCACAAGCATGAAACATACCCCTATTAGCAGGCGGGATTTTCTAAAGAATTTAGGCATAGCCGGGGCTGGCACTCTTCTTGCAGCAAGCCCTTGGCTTTCTGCTTTTTCGGAGGTGACGAACACCTCAAACGAAAAGTGCCGTCTGGCAATAATCGGTCCTGGTTCCCGGGGACGTTTTTTAATGGGATTTCTGGCTAAGAACCCCAAAGTCGAGATCGTAGCATTGTGCGACATTTATAAACCGTCTATCGAGAGCGCATTGGAACTTGTGCCTAATGCCAAAGTGTATGGTGACTACCGGGAAGTGCTGGAAGATAAGTCGATAGATGCCATACTCGTAGCTACCCCTCTTAGTTCGCATTGTAAGATCGTATTGGATGCTTTCGACGCAGGAAAGCATGTGTTCTGTGAAAAGTCAATAGGTTTCACGATGGAAGAGTGTTACCGTATGTATCAGAAGCATCGTAGCACGGGGAAGATATTCTTCACAGGACAACAGCGCCTGTTCGATCCTCGTTACATCAAAGCAATGGAGATGATTCATGCAGGTACCTTTGGCGAAATAAATGCCATCCGTACTTTCTGGAACCGGAACGGGGACTGGAGACGTTCGGTACCTTCACCCAATTTGGAACGCCTGATAAATTGGCGTCTTTACAAAGAGTTCTCAAAAGGACTGATGACGGAACTCGCTTGCCATCAACTTCAGATCGGAAGCTGGGCTTTGCGTAAGATACCCGAAAAGGTGATGGGACACGGTGCCATCACTTATTGGAAAGACGGCAGAGATGTGTATGACAATGTGAGCTGTGTATATGTGTTTGATGATGGGGTAAAGATGACATTTGACTCTGTCATTTCCAATAAATTCTATGGACTGGAAGAACAGATCATGGGTAATCTCGGAACGGTAGAACCGGAAAAGGGAAAATATTACTTTGAAAGTGTAGCTCCTGCACCGGCCTTCCTGCAAATGGTGAATGACTGGGAAAACAAAGTGTTTGACTCTCTGCCTTTTGCCGGAACAAGCTGGGCGCCGGAAACAGCAAACGAAAACAAAGGAGAATTCATTATCGGAGAACGTCCCAAGAGCGATGGTACATCATTGTTGTTGGAAGCTTTTGTGGAGGCCGTCATAACACAAAAACAACCTAAAAACATCGCAGAAGAAGGGTATTATGCAAGTATGCTCTGTTTGTTGGGACATCAGGCATTGGAAGAAGAACGGACACTCTATTTCCCTGATGAGTATAAAATAGACTATCTGAACCATCAATCTGTAAAAACACCCGAAGCAATATGAAAGACACGATTGTAACCGCACGACGTAAGAAAATAGAGTTAATTACTTTACTCGTTTGTTTCGTAGTATCTAATTTGCTACATCTTTATGCAATTATTGCTTATCATGCACCATTTACGGAGATGATAACGTCTATTTTTTATATAATTATATTTACTTTTGTGCTTTATGCTTTCTGGGGGATTTTGCGTCTCTTGTTTTATGGATACAAGCACTATTTAAAAAGAAGAACTTAATCAATATCAATGAAAATAAATAACTTATGGTAACACGAAGGGATTTTTTGAAAACGATGTCGATGGCTTCAGCCGGATTGGCATTGGGAACCGGTGATTTATTACATGCGCAAACTGCTTCACCTAAAAAAGGAAGAGGTGACAAAGTGAAGATTGCTTATATCGGCATTGGCAACCGTGGAGAGCAGATTATTGAAGACTTTGCACGGACAGGTATGGTGGAAGTGGTGGCTTTATGTGATGTAGATATGGGTGCCAAACATACACAAAAGATAATGGCTAAATATCCGAAAGCAAAGCAGTTTAGGGATTTCCGCCAAATGTTTGATAAGGCCGGTAACGAATTTGATGCCGTGGCAATTGCTACTCCTGACCATTCGCATTTCCCGATTAGTATGCTGGCTTTGGCATCCGGAAAGCACGTATATGTAGAGAAACCGCTGGCACGTACCTTCTATGAAGCGGAACTGTTGATGCAAGCTGCGCTTAAACGTCCGAACTTGGTTACTCAAGTAGGAAATCAGGGACATTCTGAAGCAAACTATTTCCAGTTTAAAGCTTGGATGGATGCGGGAATTATCAAAGACGTAACTGCTATCACTGCCCACATGAATAACCCGCGCCGTTGGCATAAATGGGACACTAATATCTATAAACTTCCTTCGGGACAGCAACTGCCGAAAGATATGGACTGGGACACCTGGCTCGGAGTTACCCCTTATCACGAATATAATAAAGATTATCATTTAGGACAATGGCGTTGCTGGTATGATTTTGGTATGGGTGCATTGGGCGACTGGGGGGCGCATATCCTCGATACGGCTCACGAGTTCCTGGAACTGGGATTGCCTTATGAAGTCACTATGCAATACGCAAATGGTCATAATGATTATTTCTTCCCTTATTCTTCCACGATTCTCTTCCGTTTCCCGCAACGTAAAGGAATGCCACCGGTAGACATTACTTGGTATGACGGTCTGGATAATCTTCCTCCTATTCCTGCCGGTTATGGAGTTTCGGGACTGGACCCGAACATTCCTGTGACAAATCAAGGAGATACTCCTGCCGCTAAACTGAACCCGGGAAAGATTATCTATACGAAAGATTTAATCTTTAAAGGGGGGAGTCATGGAAGCACTTTGTCTATCATCCCGGAAGAGAAAGCGAAAGAGATGGCTGGCAAATTACCGAAGGTTCCTAAAAGTCCTTCCAATCACTTCGAGAACTTCTTATTGGCATGTAACGGCATCGAAAAGACGCGCTCACCGTTCGAAATCAACGGTGTTTTGAGTCAGGTGTTCTCACTGGGTGTAATGGCTCAACGGCTTAATACACAGCTGTTCTTTGACAGCCGCACGAAGCAGATTACAAATAATGAATTTGCTAATGCAATGTTGGCGGGACTTCCGCCGCGTAAGGGTTGGGATGAATTTTATAAATTATAAATAAAAACATTTTTTTCCATTCCTTTCTCCAGGAGAAGGGGATGGAGAAGGACTAATAAATAATCATGAAAAATATTGTATTAACTTTACTTTTATTTTGTGCCGCTTCGTTGGGCGCACAAAACTGGGAACCTCTTTTCAACGGGAAAAACCTGAAAGGATGGAAGAAATTGAATGGCAAAGCCGAGTATAAAATTGTAGATGGCGCTATTGTCGGTGTATCTAAGATGGGAACTCCCAATACATTCCTGGCAACGACAAAGAATTATGGTGACTTTATCCTTGAATTTGATTTCAAGATAGATGATGGTTTAAATTCCGGCGTACAGCTTCGCAGTGAAAGCAAGAAAGATTATAAGAAAGGTCGCGTACACGGTTATCAGTTTGAGATTGATCCTTCGAAGCGCGCTTGGTCGGGTGGCATTTATGATGAGGCACGTAGAAACTGGCTTTATCCTTTGACACTGAATCCGTCGGCAAAAACCGCTTTTAAGAATAACGCATGGAATAAAGCCCGTATTGAAGCTGTTGGCAATTCGATCCGTACCTGGATAAACGGAGTTCCTTGTGCTAATATCTGGGATGATATGACTCCTGTAGGTTTCATAGCTTTGCAAGTGCACGCTATTGGAAATGTGGCAGATGAAGGAAAAACTGTTAGTTGGAAGGATATCCGTATTTGTACGACGGATGTAGAACGCTATCAGACACCGGAAGCGCAAGCTGCACCGGAAGTGAATCTGATTGCCAACACGATTTCTCCGAGCGAAGCAAAAGAAGGTTGGGCTCTATTATGGGATGGTAAGACTACTGACGGATGGAGAGGCGCTAAACTTTCTACTTTCCCTGCAAAAGGCTGGAAGATAGAAAATGGTATTTTGAAAGTAATGAAGAGTGGTGGAGCTGAATCTGCAAATGGTGGTGATATTGTGACTACCCGTAAATACAAGAACTTTATTCTGAAAGTAGATTTTAAGATTACTGAAGGTGCCAATAGCGGAATTAAATATTTCGTAAACCCGGATATGAATAAAGGTGCAGGCTCTGCTATCGGTTGTGAATTCCAGATTCTTGATGATGACAAACATCCTGATGCAAAACTGGGTGTGAAAGGTAACAGAAAGCTAGGTTCGTTGTATGATTTGATTCCGGCTCCTAAGAATAAACCTTTCAATAAGAAAGAGTTTAATACTGCTACCATTATCGTAAAAGGCAATCATGTGGAACATTGGTTGAACGGAGTTAAATTGATTGAATATGATCGTAACAATGATATGTGGAATGCATTGGTAGCATACAGTAAATATAAAAACTGGCCTAATTTCGGAAATCCGGAGGAAGGAAATATACTTCTTCAGGATCACGGAGACGAAGTATGGTTCAAGAACGTGAAAATTAAAGAACTGAAGTAAGGCGTATTCCATATTATTGTGGGAGATGCGTCAAAATTCTTTACAACTTTTTATTCAGGCACGGATTGCGCGAATTTCACGGTTGTTCTAATGAAATAGCAATCGTGTAATTCGGGTAATCCGTGCCTAATTTGTCCTGCTATACGATGCAAGTCCCTATTCAACATATGTATAAGCTGTCCCATGAAGGCAGTGGACTGCTTTATGCCTGGTTTCTTTCCATGCATACACGGGTGGATATTATCTTATGCAGCCGGAAACCGGAAGGGGAGTTGCTGCTTGTGGTCAATCGTATTTATGATGCATTGTGTCGGCTGGAAAAGATGGCGAACTTTTATGATCCGGCCAGCGAATTGTCTATTCTCAACCGGACAGCCTCTGTTTCTCCCGTTGTTCTTAGCGAAGAACTTTATTCAATGATCGATTTATGTCTGGAATATAATGGCAGGACTTTGGGATGCTTCGATATCACAGTTCATTCGGAGAATTACAACCAGAACACTATACATTCAGTACATTTATCTGCCGGAGATCGTAGTGTCGCTTTTTCACAGCCGGGAGTAACTATCAATTTGTCCGGCTTTCTCAAGGGATATGCTTTGGAAACAATCAGAGGTATATTGAATGAGGCTCTGATAGAAAATGCATTGATAAATATGGGAAACAGTTCTATTCTTGCTTTGGGTAATCATCCGGTAGGTTCGGGATGGAAAATTAATGATATACTTCTCCACAATGAATGCCTTACAACCTCCGGCAATGACTCTCCCAATCGTCGGCACATCGTTTCTCCCCAAAATGGAAAATTGGTGGAAGGCGTTAAACAAATTGCTGTAGTAACGGCTAATGGATCAATTGGAGAAATCCTGTCTACCGCTTTATTCGCTGCTGACAGTGAACAAACTAAAGCTTTGATGGGTATATATGCACAATGTCGTGTATATATATATCCATTGTGCTGAATATATATACTCACCGTGCTAGTCATATATACCCACCATACAGTTCGTATACATCCATCGATGCTTATCTAATTATATCTGACGGCCTTTTTGAACATATTCTGCTATTTATAGGTCGGTTTCTTTTATTCGTTTTATTGCTTTTTGCCTTACTTTGCGTTATTAATTGTCAATCTAACGTTTATATGAAAAATAAGATTTTATTGCTGGGCTTATTTTGTTGTAGCCTGATTTCGGCAAAAGCACAAGTTTTACTCGACAAAGGAACCGGAAAGAATAGTTTCCCTATTGTTTCTTCATTAACGAATGCAGTCGTTTGTTTTGATGGAAAAGATGCAACTGTAGTACGTAAAAGTGCTTCTCTTTTTGTAGATGATGTTCGCCGTGTGACGGGGCAAGAGTTGAAGATGGATGAAAGCAAGCCCGGAAGAGTATCTGCGCGGTATGCGATTATTGCCGGTACTATAGGAGAAAGCGGGTGGATTGACGCTTTGGTATCGAGAAACAAAATAGATACGGCAGCTATTGCCGGAGGTTGGGAACGCTATATGATAGAGATACCCAATAATCCTGTTTCAGATATAAAGAAGGCATTGTTATTGCTAAAAGTGACAGTGTGGTACTTTGCGGTTTGGGAGGTGTTTTTGTGGAGGTGCTGAAAGATGTGTTTCCCGGTCTGGTTCCGCTTTTAGCTACACCAAAAGCCGTTGTAGCAGTTGACGCGCGTATCCGAATAGAAAAATAGGACTATTCTTTCATTCATTGAGACATATTTACTATCTTTCCGCTGTGATTTTGCCTACATTTGATAACTCAAACGGAAGGATAGAAAACACGTATGTTTATGAAGAAAGTTCTCATATTTTTAATCTGTTTAATCGGCTATCAGATCGGCTGCCATGCGCAAATGGCGGACGAGCATTATTATTTCAAAAATCTTAGTGTACAGAACGGGTTATCTCAAAATACGGTCAATGCGATTTTGCAGGATAAGCAGGGCTTTATGTGGTTCGGCACAAAAGATGGTTTGAATAGATATGACGGTTTGTCATTCCGCAAATTCAAACATGATGACCGCACACGGCGGAGCATTGGTAATAATTTTATCACAGCTCTTTATGAGGATGCAAAAGGAAATATCTGGGTAGGTACGGATGTAGGACTTTATATCTATAATCCGGAAAAAGATTCTTTCCGGCATTTTGCTGAATTGAGCGCAGAAAACACGAAAATAGAGCATACCGTAACTGCAATCTCCGGAGACAACAAAGGATGTGTCTGGGTAGCGGTAGAGTCGCAGGGGCTATTTTGTTATGATCTGGAGGAAGGAATACTCCAGAACCACACATTGAAGAACTTTTCTTTTATCTCCACCAATGTCCAGTCTTTTGTTTTCGATAATAGCGGAACCCTTTGGATAGGCTGTTACGGTGACGGTCTTTTCTATTCGAAAGACCGCTTGAAAACGCTCCATCCTTATCGCTCTCCGATAGATAATAAAGAAACCTATGCGAACGATGTAGTGATAAGTCTTGCGAAAGGGGCATACAACTGTCTGTATGTCGGCTCTTTGAAAGGTGGAGTGAAGGAACTGAACCTGACCTCAAACAAATTGCATGATTTGCTCTTGGCAGATGAGAACGGGGAATCTGTATTTTGTCGTGAACTGCTGATGGCTTCCGACAATGAGCTGTGGATTGGCGCAGAGTCAGGACTTTATATTTATAATCTCCGGCTGGGGAAATTTGTTCACTTGCGCAGTTCGATCAATGACCCTTACTCCTTGTCCGATAATGCTATTTATTCGCTGTGCAAGGATCGTGAAGGTGGTATCTGGATTGGTTCTTATTTCGGTGGTGTAAACTATTATCCCCGTTTCTATACGAATTTTGAGAAGTATTATCCGAAAGGGACAGAAAACGGGCTGCAGGGAAAGCGGGTACGTGAATTCTGCCAGGATAATCAGGGAGTCCTGTGGATTGGCACGGAAGACGGTGGCCTGAACCGCTTTAACCCGAAGACTAAGACTTTCTCTTTCTTCACGCCAAGCAATGCCTTTACGAACGTGCACGGATTGTGCCTGATTGGCGACCATCTTTGGGTAGGCACTTTCTCGAAAGGGGTGAAAGTGGTGGACACACACACGGGAGCTATTGTGAAAACATACCGGAAAACAGATTCGCCGCGTTCGTTGATAGATAATAGTGTTTTCTCCATTTGCCGGACAACGACGGGAGATATTTATTTGGGCACATTATTCGGCTTGCTGCGTTATAATGAGCAGTCCGACGATTTTGACCGGATTCCGGAACTGAACGGCCGGTTTGTATATGACATCAAAGAAGACTCCAGCGGAAACCTTTGGCTGGCAACTTATGCAAACGGTGCTTACTGTTATAATGTGAGTGAGAAGAAATGGAAGAATTACCTGCATGATGAAAGCAATCCGAAAAGCCTTCCTTACGACAAGGTAGTGAGTGTCTTCGAGGATTCCCACCGGCAGGTCTGGCTCACGACGCAGGGTGGCGGCTTCTGTTTGTTCCATCCGGAGACGGAAACCTTCACCAGTTATAATCTGGCGGACGGATTGCCAAACGACGTCGTTTATCAGATTGTGGAAGATAAAGAAGGGCTTTTCTGGCTGACAACCAATAATGGTTTGGTATGTTTCCAGCCTACCACCGGAGCTATGAAAGTATATACCACTTCCAACGGTTTGCTGGGCGACCAGTTCAATTATCGTTCAAGTTTTGAAACGGAAGACGGTACGATCTATCTGGGAAGTATCGACGGCTTTGTGGCTTTCAATCCCAAGAACTTTTCAGAGAACAAGTCGCTTCCGTCTATCGTGATTACTGATTTTCTGCTCTTTGGCAAGGAAGTGTATGTAGGCGAACCGGGTTCTCCGTTGGAGAAGAGCATCACCTTTTCCGACGAACTTGTACTTCAATCCAATCAGAACTCTTTCTCTTTCCGTGTGGCGGCACTGGACTTCCAGGCTCCGAGAATGAGCAGGATAATGTATAAGCTGGACGGTTTTGATGCAGACTGGCTGACAGTAGGCGAGAGCCCTATCGTCACTTACTCCAACCTGCGGTATGGCAATTACACTTTCCGGGTGAAAGTCTCTAATAGCGACGGGGTATGGAATGAAGAGGGAATATCCCTGAAAGTACATATTCTTCCGCCTTTCTATCTTTCCGTCTGAGATCGGAAGAGCACA
>OIGH01000377.1_pt1 | contig 12001 bp, 8 predicted proteins | sample 1582241 | NCBI WGS metagenome assembly OIGH01 (sample SAMN02674607, study PRJEB24791) | human gut metagenome, SKBSTL069 | isolation source: stool | host: Homo sapiens | place: USA | reverse complement strand
TGCCGCCGCCCATGGGCAGGGTGGTCAGGCTGTTCTTGAAGGTCTGCTCGAAGCCCAGGAACTTCAGGATGCCCTGATTGACAGAGGGATGGAAGCGCAGGCCGCCCTTGTAAGGGCCGATGGCGCTGTTGAACTGCACGCGGTAGCCGCGGTTCACCTGCACCTTACCGGCATCGTCAACCCAGGGCACACGGAAGGTGATGATGCGCTCCGGCTCCACCAGGCGCTCGATCAGACCAGCCTTCTCGTACTCGGGGTGCTTTTCCACAACGGGCTGGATGCTCTCCAGCACCTCGCGCACAGCCTGCAGGAACTCGGGCTCGTTGGCGTTGCGCTTTTCCAGACCCTCGTAAACGCGCTTCAGGTATTCATTCGTCAGCATAATAGAATACTCCTTTTTCCCAATTACTCTATAAATTTGAAAAAGCGGAAATGCCTTTGCCCGCCGCACAGCGGGGTATCCTTGCAGATGCCGGGCGCTTCCGGTTCTCCATGCTTGCACGGCACGCCCGCACAAGCGGGCAATGCTTACTTTACTATTATAAAGCTTTGCGGTGGGTTTTACAATAGCAAAAAGCAGAATTTGTTTAAAAAAACAGATAAAAAGTAACAGCTGCTTCACAAAACGAAAATTAAAAGCAGGAATGGGCCGCGAACCTTGTTTTTTAAAGTGCGCTGCCGCCCCAAAGCCGTGCGGAAAAGAATGTCTTTTCCGCAGCAGCGGGCTTTGGTAAGCAAAAAGCCCTGTGTCGCAACGGGCACAGGGCAGGGTGCATTACTTCTTCAGCAGCTTTTCGCAGGCGTCTGCTGCGCCTTCCAAGAATTCGCCGCCGTAAGTCTCGATCATGCCGGCGTCGGAAAGCTCTGCCAGTTTGGGGTCGATGGGGCACTTGGCCAGTACGGGCAGGTTGTGCTTTGCGGCCACCTCGTCCACATGACTGTTGCCAAACACATTGATGTGCTTGCCGCAGTCCGGGCAGACGATGTAGCTCATGTTCTCCACGATGCCCAGCATGGGCACCTTCATCATCTCAGCCATGTTCACGGCCTTTGCCACGATCATGCTTACCAGCTCCTGCGGGCTTGCCACCACAACGATGCCGTCCACCGGCAGGCTCTGGAACACGGTCAGGGGCACATCACCGGTGCCCGGGGGCATATCCACGAACAGGAAATCCACGTCCTTCCAGACCACATCGGTCCAGAACTGCTTGACCGCACCGGCGATGACGGGGCCGCGCCAGACGACGGGGTCTTCCTCGTTCTCCACCAGCAGGTTGATGCTCATGACGTCGATGCCCATCCGGCTCTGGATGGGCCAGCAGCCCTTGTCGTCGGCCATGGCGCGGCCATGGATGCCGAACAGCTTGGGGATGGACGGGCCGGTGATGTCGGCGTCGAGGATGCCGCAGTGGTAGCCGCGGCGTGCCATTGCACAGGCCAGCAGGGCGCTGGTCATGCTCTTGCCGACGCCGCCCTTGCCGGATACGACGCCGATGACCTTCTTGACGCTGCTATTGGGGTTGGGTGCGTCATGCTGGGGCGCAGCATCGCGGGAAGAACAGGCTGCCCCGCAGTTGGAGCAGTCATGGGTACATTCTTCGCTCATTGTCTCGTTGCGCACGGCCGTGGTACCGGGGTGCGCTTCCTCCTTGCATTCTTAGATCCGGTCTGGCGGAACATTCCCGCCAGATACAATATATATCATATCATAAAACTGGGAAAGAAACAACCCACGGCCCCGCTCATATTTCCCAGAGCAGCTTACATATCTATAAAAAGATACACTGGGGAAAGGGAGGGGTGCGCTGTGCGGCAGAGCTATCTGAAAAACGCAGCCCTGATGACCGGGGCGGACGTCCTGCTCCGTCTGGCGGGCATGGGGCTCCGCATCTGGCTGGCGAACGCTCTGGGCGGCGAGGGGATGGGACTGTACCAGCTGGTGCTGGCGGTCTATTCGCTCTTCGTCACGCTGGCGACGGCGGGCGTCTCGGTGGCGGCCACCCGCCTGATGGCCGAAGAGCTGGCCCGCAGCCCGGCGGAGGCCCGGGGGATGCTTCACCGTCTCCTGCTGGCGGGGGCCGGGCTGGGCGTGCTGGCGCTGGCGGCGCAGTTCGGGCTGGCGGGCCTTGCCGCAAAATGGTGGCTGGGCGATGTCCGGGCAGCGGGGGCGCTGCGTGTCTCGTCGCTGGGTCTGCCGTGGATGGCGGTGTCGTCGGTACTGCGGGGGTTTTTCATCGCCCGGCGGCAGGTGGAGCCAAACGTCCTGAGCCAGCTGGCCGAGCAGACCGTCCGCATCGGCATCGTCTACTTTGCGCTGGAGCGGGCCGACGCCCTCGGCTGGGACGTGGGCGGGCGCTGCACGGCAGTGCTGGGCGCAACGGCGGTCAGCGAGGCCGTCAGCACCGGGCTGATGGCACTTTTTTACCGCAAAGAGGCCCGCCGCTGCTTCGGTGCGCGGCCTGCCTGCCGCCCGCAGGAGCCGGGAAAGCGCCTCTGGGACATCCTCTGGCCGGTGGAGGGAGGACGTTGTCTCGCCAGCGCTCTCCACACCGCGGAGAATATGCTGGTTCCGGCCTGTCTGGCAGTCTATCTGCAATTTTCCGGCGGGCGTGCCGAAGCCGTGGCCCAGTACGGCAGCCTCAAGGGGATGGCCCTGCCTCTGCTGACCTTTCCCTTCGGACTGCTGGGAAGCCTTTCCGTCCTGCTGATGCCCGAGATCACTCAGGCCCACCTCCGGGGCCAGAGCGGGCGGCTGGCGGCTCTCATCGACAGGATGCTCCATCTCACCGGCTATTTCTCGGCGCTGGCAGGCGCGGCGTTCTGGGTATGGGGTCAGCCGCTGGCCGAAGCCCTCTACGGCAGCGCCGAGGCGGGCAGCTACCTCGTCATCCTCGGCCCGGCCATGCCGCTGATGTATCTCGAGAGCATGGTGGACGGTGCCATGAAGGGGGTAGGAGAACAGAAAGCCGTCTTCCGGTACAGCATGTGGGACTCCTGCCTCCGCATTGCGGGCGTGCTGCTCCTGCTGCCCCGCTTCGGGATGAAGGGCTTTCTTTTTGTGATCTTGCTGTCCAGCTTCTACACCTGCACCGCCAACACGGGGCGGCTGCTGTCCAGCTGCGGCCTTCCGCTGCGTCTGTGGAGGTGGCTGGGCGCACCGGGCTTTGCGGGGGCCGTCAGCGCCGGGGCCGGGCTGGCCCTGCGGCATCTTTTAGCGGACTGGCTCACCGGCGGAGCCCCCTTGCAGCTGGCGGCGGTAGCGCTGGGCGGCGCGGGGATGGCCGTGGTCTGCTTTGCGGCGGCGTGGCCGCTGGGCCTCGGCGAAGAGCTGCGGGCCGTGGCGGCAGGAGAGCGGCGGCATAAGAAAAATGTCCAAAAAGTGAAATAGCTGGACACGGGGGAGAGAATCGAGTATAATACTAAAGATATTATGGGGTGATAGGCCCTTGAAATGAAAAACGGCAGCTGACATCTTCGGATGCCGGCCCCCGATGCAAAAGAGGATATGCTGTGAAGGAAAAGAAAACAAATCTGCTGCAGGTACTGGCCCGCCGGGCTCTGCTGGTGGCGCTGGACGGAGCCATCGTAGCCTTCAGCTTCTATTTCGCCCTGCTGCTGCGCGCAGACGGCGCTGTCGAGGCCTCCTGGTGGCCCCACAACCGCGCCCTGCTCTACGCGAATCTGCCCTGGATCGTGGCAGTCTATCTGCTCAGCTTTCTGGCCGGGCGGCTCTACACCATCCTTTGGAAGTACGCCGGGGAGCGTGACCTCATCCGTCTGGCCGGGATGATCGCCGTCCCGACGGGCATCGTCTATCTGGTCAACCGCTGCTTCATCCACGGCGTGCTTTTCAACTCGGCCAACGCCATGGCGGCGGTGCTCATTTTACTGTTGATCGGCGGGAGCCGTCTGGCCTGGCGGCTCTTCCTGAATCACCCGCTGGGCGAGCGGCTGCGCGGCAACGCCAGCAAGGACCCCAACCGCCCCGTCATGATCGTGGGTGCGGGCGAAGCTGGTGCGTGGGCCATCAATGTCTGCAAGACCAACACCAGCTACGGCCATGTCATCGTGGCCGTGGACGATGACCCCAACAAGCTGGGCCAGACCATCCACGGTGTCCCGGTGCGCGGCACACTGGAAGAAATTCCCGACCTGTGTACCCGCTACAACATCCACACCATCATCGTGGCGATCCCGACCCTGAAGGGAAGCCGCCTGAACCACGTCATCGACCTCTGCGTCTCCACCCACTGCGCCGTGCAGATGCTCAGCGACCCCCAGCTGGTGGGTGCAGGCACCCCTCAGCAGGGCGCGTTCCGTGAGCTGAACACCGCCGATTTCCTCTCCCGTGAGGAAGTCACGCTGGATACGGAGAAAATTTCCGGCTACCTCACCGGCAAGACCGTTCTGGTGACGGGCGGCGGCGGCAGCATCGGCAGCGAGCTCTGCCGTCAGGTCATGCGCTTCAAGCCTGCAAAACTGCTTATCTTCGATATTTATGAGAACTGTGCCTATGAACTGCTGATGGAACTGCAGCAGAAGTATGGCCGTGATGTGCCGGTCACGGTGCTGGTCGGCTCCATCCGGGACAAGGCCCGTCTGGACGAGGTATTTGAGACGTACCACCCGACGGTGGTGTTCCATGCTGCCGCCCACAAGCATGTCCCGCTGATGGAGATCAGCCCCGCCGAGGCCGTCAAGAACAATGTCTTTGGCACCAAGAATCTGCTCACCAGTGCCAGTGAACACGGCGTGGAGCGGCTGGTGCAGCTCTCCACCGATAAGGCCGTCAACCCCACCAGCGTCATGGGCTGCACCAAGCGGCTGTGTGAGATGCTCATCCAGACCTTCGCGGGGAACACCGACATGAAGTGCGTCGCCGTCCGCTTCGGCAATGTGCTGGGCAGCCACGGCAGCGTCATCCCGCTGTTTGAGGCGCAGATCAAAAAGGGCGGCCCCGTCACCCTCACCGATGCCAACATCGAGCGCTACTTTATGACCATCCCGGAGGCGGCACAGCTGGTGCTGCAGGCCGGTGCGCTGGCCGAGAGCGGCAGCATCTATGTGCTGGACATGGGCGAGCCGGTCAAGATCATGGACCTTGCAAAACAACTCATCCGCTTCTACGGCTATGAGCCGGGCGTGAACATGGATATTAAGATCGTGGGTCTGCGCCCCGGCGAAAAACTCTACGAAGAGCTGATGATGGACGAGGAGCAGGACAAGATGCGCCGCACCGTCCACAATAAGATCTTCGTGGCTCCGCCCCGGAACATCGACCTGGGCGAGTTCTACCAGCAGCTCCAGGAGCTGGCCGTCGCCGCCGAGCACAACGACGACAGCGTGGTGGAGCAGTTGGCCAAAATGGTGCCTACCTTTACCCCCACCCGCGAGAACCTCAAGCTGTAAAACCGCTGGCTGCACGGCACCTTTGCTGTGTAAAAATATATGAGAGGGATGTACAATCATGGAAAAGAAACCGTTTTTGACTGAGTCGATGGCTCAGGACATCATTCAGGACGTACCCACCCCCTTCCACGTCTATGACGAGAAGGGCATCCGCGAGAACGCCCGCCGCATCAACAAGGCATTCAGCTGGAACAAGGGCTTCCGCGAGTATTTTGCGGTCAAGGCTCTGCCGAACCCCGTCATCCTCCAGATCCTGAAGGAAGAGGGCTGCGGCGTGGACTGCTCCTCCCTGACCGAGCTGATGCTCAGCGAAGTGTGCGGCTTCAGCGGCAGCGACATCATGTTCTCCTCCAACCAGACCCCTGTGGAGGACATGAAGAAGGCTTACGAGCTGGGCGCTTATATCAACCTCGATGACGCCACGATGGTGGACTTCCTCGACCGGGTGGCCGGTGTGCCGGAGAACATCTTCTGCCGCTACAATCCGGGCGGCACCTTCCAGCTGGGCGAGAGCAAAGAGGGCTTCCAGGTCATGGACAAGCCCGGCGACGCCAAGTACGGCATGACCGAGGAGCAGATGATCGACAGCTACAAGAAGCTGGCCGCAAAGGGCGCCAAAAACTTCGGCATCCACGCCTTCCTCGCCTCCAACACCATCTCTGACGCCTATTATCCTGAGCTGGCAGGCATCCTCTTCCAGCTGGCTGTCCGCGTCCAGAAGGCCACCGGCGTGCATATCGCCTACATCAACCTGTCCGGCGGCGTCGGCATCCCGTACCGCCCCGAGCAGACGGAAAACGACATCATGGCCATCGGCGAGGGCGTTCGCAAGAAGTTTGAAGAAATTCTGGTCCCCGCCGGCATGGGCGATGTCTCCATCTTCACCGAGATGGGCCGTTTCACCACCGGCCCCTACGGCGCTCTGGTGGCTACTGCCATCCACGAGAAGCACATCTATAAGGAATACATCGGTCTGGACGCCTGCGCGGCAAACCTGATGCGTCCCGCCATGTACGGCGCTTACCACCACATCACCGTGCTGGGCAAGGAAGACGCACCCCACGACCACAAGTACGATGTGGTCGGCGGTCTGTGCGAGAACAACGACAAGTTTGCCATCGACCGTATGCTGCCCAAAATCGACATCGGCGACATCGTGTATATCCACGACACCGGTGCGCACGGCTCTGCCATGGGCTACAACTACAACGGCAAGCTGCGCAGCGCCGAGGTCCTGCTCTGCGAGGACGGCTCTCACCGCCTCATCCGCCGTGCCGAGACTCCCCGGGACTACTTTGCAACGCTGGACTTCCTGCCCTTCATGAAGCCGCTGCTGGGCGAGTACAACGACGACTGAGCACGCTTCTGACTCCATCAAACCAGAATAAAGCGAGGAACGACGCAGATGTTTTTTGGATTCCAACTCACCTGTGGCCTGATGCTGGTCTTTTACGGCTATTCGGTCATGAAAAATCCACGGGTCTGGGGCGACCAGGGCCGTCAGGCCGTCAAGGCCGAAAATTTCCCCGAGTACTGCCGCCAGAACGGCCTGTTTTTCCTGAAAGCTGGCTTCATCATGGCGCTCATTGGTGCGCTGGACGCGCTGGTAACGCTTTCGGGTTTGCTGTACGTCCTGCTGTACTTGTTCGGGCTGGCGTTTGCGTTCTATCCGCTGACCCGCTGGTGCAAGGAGAACGAGGGCTTCTCGTGGCCCTGGCCCCGCGTCGAGAGCGAGAAAAAGCGCATCAAGAAACTGCGCCGGCAGCAGGAGGCCGAAAAGGCTGACCACGAGAAAAAATAAAATAGCAAAAAATAAGAGGCTGTTGCAAAACAGCCTCTTATTTTTTGCTTAAATCAACCCTTTTTCTGCACAATAGTGGTAAATACCATCCTCTGCACAGGTGCCGCAGACCTCGCTGGCGATGGCTTTCAAATCGGCAGAGGCGTTGCCCATGGCAACGCTGTGACCGACAGCCTGAAACATTTCTATATCGTTGTTGCCGTCACCGAAAGCCATTGCATCCTCGGGCGTCAGGCCGTAATAGGCCAGAACTTTCCGGATACCGGCTCCTTTTCCGCCGGAGCTGGGGATGATGTCTACGGCCCTGTCCCACCAGGCGGCGATTTTTGCACCGCTCGTGCCTTTGAGGATGGCGGGCCAGTCGCTTTCGCGGCAGCCCATCAGCAGCTGGAAAACTTCACCTCGGGAGACTTCATCGAACTTATCGGAAATGACCGGTGCTCGTCCGCCGATGGCGTAATATGCCGTCAGATCGTCATCCGTTCCGTTGGAGAGCAGCTGCGTCCGTCCTGCAACCGACACCGGACGACCAAGCGCTGCGGCGTTTTGGATCAGCGTCTGCACATCCTGCGGCGGGATGGGGCTGGCAAAAATATCTCCGCGACGGTCGTAGCAGTAGGAGCCGTTGTAGGTGAGAAAGACATCGAACTCCACGCCGTCGAATCTCGGCACAATGAGCGGAGAACGCCCGGTGGCGACGGCCAGCAGGATGCCGTTTTGCTGTAAGCGGCACAGAGCGTCCAGTGTCCGCTCAGTGATACGCTTTTTCTCCATGTCGATGAGGGTGCCGTCGATGTCAAAAAAGATGATGCGGGGCTTGTGCATGGTGCTGTACCTCCAATGCAAAAAGAGGGGAGAGACTTACTTGCGGGCCGTGGGCTGGCCCACGATGTCGTAGATGGCCTCCTCGGCGGGGGCCTGCTTATTTTTATCCAGTGTGTCGAACTGCTTTACGATCTGGGGGTCTTTCAGTTTGATGACCTTGCCGGAGAGGTAGTGGATGGTATTTTCCTCGGGAATGTCGAGGAAGCTGATGCGGACGGCGCAGAGGGCCTGCGTCCGGGTGCCGGTGCGCTCGTTCATCTTCCGGTTGCCGTACTTGATGTCGCCCAGCACCGGCTTGCCCAGATAGGCCAGATGGGCGCGTATCTGGTGAGTGCGGCCGGTGATGAGGCCGATGCGGCAGAGGGCGAAGGGGCCAGCCGTCCGCAGCACGTCCACATCGGTGATGATCTGCTTGCGGCGCTCGTCCTGGGACTGGTGGGCGTGGATGCTCACCTTGTTGTTCTTTTCGTCATGCTCCCACCATGCAGTGAAGCGCCCGCTCTGGGGGATTCCCACCGTGATGGTGTAGTATTCCTTCTTGAGCAGGTCGGTGCGGATGATCTCGTTCATGTCCCGGAGGGCGGCGTAGCTCTTGGCCGCGATGACGAGGCCCTCAGTGCCGCGGTCGAGGCGGTTGCAGATGCCGGGCTTGAAGCGGTTCTCGCCCTGGGGGTCGTACTCGCCCTTCTGGGCCAGATACTGGGTGAAGGCGTCCACAAGGTTTGCGTCGCCGGTGCGGTCGCTGTGGCAGAGCAGGTGGGTGGGCTTGTAGAGGACGGCAATGTTCTCGTCCTCGTAGATGACCGTCACCTTAGGCTGGTTCTGCTGCTTTTTGGGGGCGGGCTTGTGGGCCGACTTTGCGCCCTCAGGCGGGAAGAATTCGTCGTTGATGTAGAGCTCAATGAGGTCGCCGGCTTTGAGGCGGTCTTCGGGCACACCCTTTTTGCCGTTGACTTTGATGCGCTTGTTGCGGAAGCTCTTGTATAAAAGGCTGGTAGGGAAGTCGCGGGTCACGCTCTGGACAAAGCGGGAGAGGCGGACACCCTCGTCGTTGGCGGTGGCAGTGTATTGTTTCATGTTCGTTTTCCTTATATAAAAAGTATCTGATACACCTATAATAATCTACTCTCCCCGTGAAGTCAACGCAGAATATTTTCTGTCGGCTCTTGTCTTTTGCCGAAAATGGGGTACTATAAAAGAAACGACTACAAACAAAGGAGCGCAGCTATGGCAGGACAGAACATAAGCCACGAGGGCCATCGGCAGCGGATGCGCGCCCGTGTGGAGCAGTACGGGCTGGAAAGCCTCGCACCCCACGAGGCACTGGAATATCTGCTCTACATCACCAACGCCCGCCGGGATACCAACGGCATCGCCCACGCGCTGCTGGAGCGGTTCGGCAGCTTTGCCGGTGTGCTGGAAGCCAGTGAAGAAGAACTCTGCCGTGTGCCGGGCGTCGGCCCGGCCAGCGCCCGGATGCTGCATCTCCTGCCCGAGGTGAGCCGGTACTACGAGCACAGCCGCACCAGCACCGAAGGTGCATTGACAACTACTGAGCGGCTGGCGGCTTACCTGAAACCCCGCTTCGCCGGGGCAAAACAGGAGAAAGCCCTGCTCCTTTCGCTGGACAGCCGCAGCCGGGTAAAAAGTGTATACTGGCTCAAGGAGGGGAACAGCCGGATGGTGAGCCTCGAGGTGAAGGACGTCGTCTCGGCGGCGCTCCGGGGCGGGACGGAAAGCGTCGTGCTCTGCCACAACCACCCCAACGGTGTGCCGCTGCCCTCCCGCGAAGACCTCGCCGCCACTGAGAACATCGTCCGTGCGCTGGGGCTGGTCAAGATACGCCTGCGGGACCACATCATCCTCGCCGAAAACGACTACTTCTCCATGCGGGAATCCAACCGCCTGCCTTTCTACGACTTCGAGACCGGTGCAATGTTACGCCCATATGGAAGAGAATGATTTACATTATAAAATAATTGTGGTATAATGGCTGCAAGAGATACAACTAATCGTAGTTTTGAAAAGGAGGGCTTTTTGTGGCAGAGGAAAAATTCCATCTGGTGTCGTCCTACGCCCCCACGGGCGACCAGCCGCAGGCCATCGCACAGCTGGTAGAGGGGGTAGAGCGGGGCGACCGCTGCCAGACCCTGTTGGGCGTCACCGGCAGCGGCAAGACCTTCACGATGGCGAACGTCATCGCCCAGTGCAACCGCCCGACGCTGGTGCTGGCCCACAACAAGACGCTGGCCGCCCAGCTCTGCACCGAGTTCCGCTCGTTTTTCCCGGACAACGCCGTGGAATATTTCGTCTCCTACTACGACTACTACCAGCCGGAGGCCTATATCCCCAGCACCGATACCTATATCGAAAAGGACAGCGCTATCAACGACGAGATAGACCGCCTGCGCCACTCGGCTACGGCAGCGCTGTCAGAGCGGCGGGACGTCATCATCGTCGCGTCGGTGTCCTGCATCTACTCTCTGGGCGACCCCATCGACTATCGCAGCATGGTCATCAGCCTGCGGCCCGGGATGCAGATGGAGCGGGATGAGCTGTGCGAAAAGCTGGTGACGCTGCAATATGAGCGCAATGACGTTAATTTCATCCGCAATAAGTTCCGCGTCCACGGCGACATCGTGGACATCTATCTGGCTTATATGAGCGAGCTGGCCATCCGGGTGGAGTTCTTCGGCGACGAGATCGACCGCATCACTGAGTTCAACCCCCTCACGGGCGCCAAGCAGAACGTGGTCAAGCATGTTGCCATCTTCCCGGCCAGCCACTATATCGTCAGCGCCGACAAAAAGGCTGCCGCCATTGAAAAGATTCGCGCCGAGTGCGACGCGCAGGTGAAGCAGTTTACCTCGGAAGGTAAGCTCATCGAGGCTCAGCGCATCCAGCAGCGGACGAACTACGACATTGAGATGCTGACGGAAGTGGGTATCTGCAAGGGCATCGAGAACTATTCTGCCGTTCTGTCGGGCCGTGCGCCGGGCAGTATGCCCACGACTCTGCTTGACTATTTCCCGGACGACTTCCTGCTCTTCGTAGACGAGAGCCATGTCACCCTGCCGCAGGTGCGGGCCATGTACGGTGGCGACTACGCCCGCAAAAAGACGCTGGTGGAGTATGGTTTCCGCCTGCCGTCGGCCTTTGACAACCGCCCCCTCAAGTTCGAGGAAGTGGAATCCAAGCTCAACCAGATGATCTTCGTCTCGGCCACCCCCGGCGAGTACGAGCGGAAGAACAGCACCCAGGTGGCCCAGCAGGTCATCCGGCCCACGGGTCTGCTGGACCCGCTTATCTCGGTGCGCCCCGTAGAGGGGCAGGTGACGGACCTTCTGGGCGAGATAAACGCCCGCATCGAGCGGCATGAGCGCGTCCTGGTCACGACGCTGACCAAGAAAATGGCCGAAGACCTGACGGATTACTTTACCGAACAGGGGATAAAGGTCAAGTATATGCACCACGAGGTGGATACCTTCGAGCGGATGGAGATCATCAAAGACCTCCGCCTCGGCACCATCGACGTGGTGGTGGGCATCAACCTGCTGCGTGAGGGCCTCGACCTGCCCGAGGTCAGCCTTGTGGCCATCCTCGACGCCGACAAAGAGGGCTTCCTCCGCAGCGAGACGAGCCTGATTCAGACCATCGGCCGTGCCGCCCGCAATGCCGAAGGTCTGGTCATCATGTACGCCGACGAGGTGACGGACAGCATGGACCGCGCCATCACCGAGACAGAGCGCCGCCGCGCCATCCAGATGGCCTACAACGCTGAGCATGGCATCGTCCCAAAGACCATCGTCAAGGCCATCCCGGATTCGATTGAGATCAGCGACAAGGCTGAGAATGCCAGGATGAACACCCGGCGGATGGGCAAGCTCGAGCGCGAAGCCGCCATTGACCGCCTGACCCGGGAGATGAAGGAAGCTGCCAAGCTGCTGGAATTTGAGCATGCGG
>OIGH01000367.1_pt1 | contig 12189 bp, 9 predicted proteins | sample 1582241 | NCBI WGS metagenome assembly OIGH01 (sample SAMN02674607, study PRJEB24791) | human gut metagenome, SKBSTL069 | isolation source: stool | host: Homo sapiens | place: USA | reverse complement strand
CTACACTCTTTCCCTACACGACGCTCTTCCGATCTGGTGAAGGTATCGTTTCGTCTATCGGTTCTTCTGAAAACCATAAATCGGTATTGGAGAATCCGGATTCTATCTCTAAACTTGTACTTCGTAAAGGTCTGGACGCAGGAACTGCTTTCGAGATTCTGTCTATTGATATTGCGGACATCGACATAGGTAAGAACATCGGTGCGGCTCTGCAAATCGATCAGGCTAATGCAGATAAGAATATTGCACAGGCAAAAGCTGAAGAGCGCCGTGCTATGGCAGTAGCTTCCGAACAGGAAATGAAAGCAAAAGCACAGGAAGCTCGTGCCAAAGTGATCGAAGCAGAAGCTGAAGTTCCTAAAGCAATGGCTGAAGCTTTCCGCAGTGGAAACTTAGGCATCATGGATTATTATCGCATGAAGAATATCGAAGCTGATACTTCCATGCGTGAGAATATCGCCAAGCCGACAACAGGCAATGCTGGCAATCAGCCATTGAGCAAATAATCGTTCACAAACGCCGGAATCCGATTTTATTTCAGTCGTAAGACGTTCTCCCCTTTCCTATGGAAAAAGAAAGAGACTTCTTCTGAACTTAAATCCGGTTCCGGCGTTTCTATTTATAGATACAATCCTATTATAAAACTAAAACCTTTCAATGACATGAAAAAGTACTTTCCATCCTCTGAATTGATAATCAATGAAGACGGTTCAGTATTCCATCTTCACGTAAAACCCGAATGGTTGGCAGATAAAGTAATCCTGGTAGGTGACCCCGGACGTGTAGCACTCGTAGCTTCTCATTTCGAAAACAAAGAATGTGAAGTGGAAAGCCGCGAATTCAAAACCATCACGGGTACTTACAAAGGTAAACGGATTACGGTAGTCTCTACAGGAATCGGTTGCGATAACATCGACATCGTAATGAATGAATTAGATGCACTCGCCAATATCGACTTTGTCACCCGTGAAGAAAAGGATCAGTTCCGCCAACTGGAATTAGTGCGTATCGGCACATGTGGCGGTCTGCAACCCAATACGCCTGTCGGAACTTTTGTCTGTTCACAAAAGTCCATCGGTTTCGACGGGTTACTGAATTTCTATGCCGGACGTAATGCCGTATGCGATTTGCCTTTCGAACGTGCTTTCCTCAATCACATGGGTTGGTCGGGAAATATGTGCGCTCCTGCTCCTTACGTCATTGATGCCAATGAAGAATTGATTGACCGGATCGCCAAAGACGACATGGTACGTGGAGTGACAATCGCTGCCGGAGGTTTCTTCGGTCCTCAAGGACGTGAACTTCGTATCCCGTTAGCAGACCCGAAACAAAATAATAAGATTGAAGCGTTCGAATATAAAGGTTACAAAATTACCAACTTCGAAATGGAAAGTTCAGCTTTGGCAGGACTTAGCCGATTGATGGGACACAAGGCTATGACCGTCTGCATGGTGATAGCCAACCGACTTATCAAAGAGGCCAACACCGGATATAAGAATACAATCGATACGCTAATTAAGACAGTACTTGACAGGATATAAATCTATATTCAGGAGAGTTAAATTGTAATCGAAAGAATAAAATTGCAATTAAAAGAATGTATAACGGCTTGAATCTTTCACTGATAATATGTGTAGATTCAAGCCATTGTTTTTTTATTAATAACCAATTGTAAATCTCTCCTGATGATGTTTCGGATATTCCAGTTCATCAATCATGGCGGCGGCATAATCTTCAACAGAGATATGGCTGTTTCCTACAATATCTACAATCATATCATCTTTTCCCAACCGATAACGTCCTGTACGTACTCCCGGACGCATATCCGCTGCCGGAGAGAAAAATACCCAGTCTATTTCCTTTTCTTTCTTTAAAAAGTTCAGATAGAACTCTCCTAGAGCTTTCACTCCCGGCAATATATTTTCAGGTACTTCACCGGAATCCATCAGACGCAAGCCCGGAGCGATAAACAAAGAACCGGCACCGCCTACCATCAAAAAGCGATTAACACCCGCTTTCTTCACTCCATCAATAATGGTCAGATAAACTTTGATTGTTTCATCGTATATATCAGGATTATTCCATCCCGGATTGAATGCACTAATAACAGCATCTGCACCCTTACAAACGGCAGCCACTTCATCAAGCGCGGAGACATCGGCTTTCACCACTTTCAGATTTTCATTCTCTATCTTTATCTTTTCCGGATGACGAACCACTGCCGTAACCTCGAAACCACGATTCAATGCTTCATTCAGAAGGGCAGAGCCCACAAAGCCGCTTGCCCCGATAAGGACTATCTTTTTCACTTTCTCCATATTCTAATATATTATAATGTTACTACTATATAATAAATAACACTACAACATTCAGAATGTTAGTTCTCTTTTAGAAAATTAATTATCCGATATAAGATTCTATTGTCTCTTTCAACCTTTCCAAAGAATAGGGCTTTGAGATAACAGCGTTGCATCCTGCCTGAATAGCCTGTTGCTGTTCAGTATAGAAAGCATACGCGGTCACTGCAATAATAGGCACAGTCAGAGAAATAGTACGGATCTTTTCAGTGGCTTGAATACCGTCCATGATCGGCATACGAATATCCATCAGAATCAAATCCGGCTTTTCGCGGATAAAACTATTGATGGCTTCCTGTCCGTTGCGTACCCATGAAATAATATATTCCTTATTCAGAAGAATATTAAGTTGGACAAAGTTCGACTCAATGTCTTCTACCACCAATATCTTTTTACGTTTATCCTCATCGACATTCTTCTTATGCGGAAGTCTTCTTTCGGCAACCTCCTTCGGTATTTCCTGATAGGGTAAATAGAGTGCAAACATACTCCCCTGCCCCAATTCTGAAGTTACCTCGATACGGCCGCCCAGTCGTTCTACAATGCTTTTACAAATTGAAAGCCCTAATCCGGTGCCTTGCACAAAATCATTCAGTTTCTCAAACCGGGTGAAAATTTGAGGGAGTTTCTCTTTGGATATACCGCAACCCGTATCGCTGACATACAGTTTCAGCCAGGGTCCTTCATGTTTCAAGCCTAAAGTTATACTTCCCTTTTCCGTATTTTTAATCGCGTTCGACAAGAAATTGAACAATACCTGCATCACACGGTTACGATCAGTAGAAGTCCAGTATTCTCCTTCGGGACGAATCACTTTCAATTCTACATTCGACTTCATCTTCAGCTGGTGCACTTTTTCCACTTCTTCCACTAGTCCTGCAATCTCAACCTGCTGGAAATGCATTTCCGATTTGCCGGATTCAATACGGGAAAGGTCTAAAATATCATTGATTAACTGTAATAACAAGTTACTGTTTTTCTGAATAATTTCCAGATACTCCATTTTCTCTTCTTCACTTTCTGTCACTGCGATAATCTCCGAAAAACCAACAATAGCATTCAAAGGAGTACGAATTTCATGGCTCATATTAGCTAAAAAGACCGACTTCATTTTATCAGCATCTTCCGCACGACGTTTAGCTTCGATCAATTCCTGCGAACGCTGAATCCGGTCTCCGATGTCATGTATCAACGCAAGTACCCTGTTTCCTTCAAAGGGGGCGATACGTGCCTGAAAATAATGCAGACTTCCATCCACTTCAAGCGGATATTCTATTTCCTTCAACTCACCATCACGCAAACATTCCCTAATGTTACAAATAAACAAGTCGCTAACCTCCGGTGAATAAATAGATCGTCCATCTGCTCCGCGTAGCACTTCCACAGGGTGAAGCAATATCGTTCCCGGTGCCATCAGGACATCGGTAATAAAGAAATTATCATCAAAAATAAAAATGAATTCCGGCAATGCTTCAATTATTTTGCGATTATACTCTTCCAGATATTTGATATGTTGCTCCTTTTCGCATTGTGAAGTGACGTTCACCGTATATGCCAGCAGTTTACCCGGATGACTTTCGCAACTCTCTTTGTAAGACAGAAAATGATCTTCCAGCCAGATCACTTCACCATGCTTGCCTACACAACGTACTTTAATCTGTGATATTTTTGAATCCGATGCGAGCATCTTGGAAAAAGCAGTTTGATAGGCCTTCACATCCTTCGGATAGGCAAAGCGATAAAAGTCATCGATATCTTTAAAAACAATTCCAGCTTCTTTCAAGCCTAATGTACGAAAATAGTCATCCGTGAAGGAACACTTTCCTGTAGATATATCATATTCCCACAAAGCAATTTGGTGTGCAGCAAGTACAGAGAGTATTTTCTGTGAATTTTCCCGTATGATTTCACTATTCTCACTTTGGGAATATAAATTTGTGTCTGGCTCCATAAGCATTATATTATTTCATTTGGCATATCACCGCACACAGCAAATATAAACAAATAAAGTACAAGTTGTACAGAATCTTATCTTTTTTACTCAGAAACAATTATCTTTGCAGTCTCCAAAAAGAAATATGATGAACCAAGATACTATCTGTGCTATTGCTACCGCTCAAGGCGGTGCTATCGGAAGCATCCGCGTTTCCGGTCCGGAAGCTATTTCTATTACCGGCAGCATCTTCAAGCCAGCCAAAGCTGGCAAATTATTGAGCGAACAAAAACCATATACTTTGACATTCGGGCGTATTTATGACGAAGACGAGATGATTGATGAAGTGCTCGTCAGCCTTTTCCGTGCTCCTCATTCATATACGGGAGAAGACAGCACGGAAATCACGTGTCATGGTTCCACTTATATTCTTCAACAGGTAATGCAGTTGCTTATTAAAAACGGTTGCCGCATGGCCCAGCCGGGAGAATATACACAACGTGCTTTCCTCAATGGAAAGATGGATTTAAGTCAGGCAGAAGCTGTGGCGGACTTGATTGCTTCTTCATCTGCTGCCACTCACCGATTGGCAATGAGCCAGATGCGGGGTGGATTCAGTAAAGAGCTGACAGATCTACGCAACAAGTTGTTGAATTTCACTTCCATGATTGAATTGGAGTTGGATTTCAGCGAAGAGGATGTGGAATTTGCCGATCGTTCGGCATTAAGGAAACTGGCAGATGAAATTGAACAGGTCATTTCACGGTTGGCTCATTCATTTAGTGTCGGCAACGCCATTAAGAATGGTGTTCCCGTAGCTATCATCGGTGAAACAAATGCCGGAAAATCGACTTTACTGAATGTATTATTGAATGAGGATAAAGCCATTGTCAGTGATATTCACGGGACAACACGTGATGTAATCGAAGATACTGTCAATATCGGAGGAATCACTTTCCGGTTCATTGATACCGCCGGAATCCGGGAAACCAATGACACGATTGAAAGTTTGGGTATTGAACGGACTTTTCAGAAGTTGGATCAGGCGGAGATTGTTCTTTGGATGATAGATGCTGTGAATGCCGCCTCTCAAATTGAACAGTTATCGGAGAAAATAATTCCACGTTGCGAAGGAAAACATTTGATTGTTGTATTCAATAAGGCTGATTTGATTGAAGGTAAACAGAAAGAGGATTTATTATCTTTATTAAAAGACTTCCCCAAAGAATCTACGGAATCTATTTTCATCTCGGCCAAACAACGGAAGAATACAAGTGAGCTACAAAAAATGCTTATTGATGCCGCACACTTGCCTACAGTGACACAGAATGATATTATTGTGACAAACGTAAGACATTACGAAGCTTTAAACAAAGCTTTGGAAGCTATTCATAGAGTACAAAACGGACTTGATTCGCAGATTTCCGGGGATTTTCTTTCGCAAGACATACGAGAGTGTATCTTCTTTATTTCGGACATAGCGGGGGAGGTTACGAATGATATGGTGCTTCAAAATATCTTTCAACATTTTTGCATCGGCAAGTAAGAAGCGCATACTATCATTGCTGCAATAAAATAGATCATTTAAAGAAATCACTATGCCCATTATAGAAATATCATCCTTAACAGACTCCGGAGTAGAAATATTCAGTACCCTCACCGAAGCTCAATTACGCAATCGTATTGAGCCTGATAAAGGATTGTTTATTGCAGAAAGCCCCAAAGTTATCCATGTAGCTCTGAATGCTGGTTATGAGCCTTTAGCCCTCTTGTGTGAACAGAAGCATATCACTGGTGATGCCGCTGGCATCATTGAACGTTGTGGTGATATACCTGTCTATACCGGTGAAAGAAAGTTACTTGCCACATTGACCGGATATACACTGACGCGCGGTGTCCTCTGCGCCATGCGTCGTCGAGCACTACCAAGTGCAGAGGAGGTGTGTCGGAAAGCTCGACGGATCGTAGTCATTGAGGGCGTGGTAGACGCTACTAATATCGGAGCCATCTTCCGTTCCGCAGCCGCCTTGGGAATAGATGCTATATTATTAACACGCAATTCTTGTGATCCGTTAAACCGACGTGCAGTCAGGGTTTCGATGGGTTCTGTCTTCCTGATACCATGGACTTGGTTGGACGGTTCTCCCAATGAGTTGCGTAAACAGGGTTTCCGTACAGTCGCTATGGCACTCACGGAGAAATCAATCTCTATCGATAATCCTATCTTAGCAACCGAACCCAAGTTAGCCATCATAATGGGAACAGAGGGAGACGGTCTTCAAAACGAAACAATTAATGAAGCGGACTATGTAGTCCGCATTCCTATGGCAAACGGTGTCGATTCTCTCAATGTAGCCGCCGCATCCGCTATTGCTTTCTGGCAACTTCGCGTTCAAAATGACGCAATTCTGCCACCATTACCGGATGATGTACATATATGATTACTTAATACCTACTCACACCTACAATACGTATTTGCGCCACAGGAACAGCGAGGCAACAATTTTTCCATCAATTCACTCCGAAAGAACTCATACAGTTCTTTATGCATGATGTCATATAGTGCCCTAACCCGTTCTTCCTGCTCATCTTCTACATGAATGCCTCCCTGAAAGGGATCTGTAAAGTTGAAAGAAACGTATTTTCTCACTACCCCCTGCATTTCCTTTTGCACTTCCTCCGCTTCCGGACAAAGGGTAATGACATAATCCCACGTCTGTTGGGCATACGTCGCAACGTCACAGGGCTTTCTACGCGAAAAGTCATATCCATTTTGTTCCATCACTTGGCAAACAACGTCAAGAACAGAATTTCCAGCCAAAATACCGGCAGTACTAACCTTCATCCCTCTACCGAAGGAGTTCAAAATTTCCTGTGCCATACGACTGCGGCACATATCATTATTACTTACTATCAGTATATTCTTCATACACAAATTCTATTTTTATTTATTTCCTGATATAGCTACTTTAATAACTCCATCTAATTTGTTTTCAAAGATACGATAGGCCTCCTCAATCTCATTCAACGGAAATCGATGTGTAATAAGAGGAGTAGTATCAATTTTCCCTTCCTCAATCAGTTTGAGAATCTCGGCACAATCACAACCATCCACTCCACCTGTTTTAAAAATCAAATTCTTGCCATACATATCAGGTAAAGGAAGAAGTTGTGGTTTATCATAGAGGGCTACAATCGTGACAATAGCATTAGGACGGGCACAATCCCAAGCCAAATGGAAGGAATCGTCACTCCCTGCCACTTCCAAAACAACATCTGCACCACCATGGTCACTGTTCTTGAGAACAAAATCCTTGCAGTTTTCCGGTTCAGTCACCAACACATCAGGATAATGCTCGCGGACAAACCGAATTCTTTCAGGAGACTTCTCACAGATAATAATGCGTTTTGGCTTCTTCAGCATCACACACAACAAAGTACAAATCCCGGTAGGTCCGGCACCGATAATCAGAACAGTATCTTCCTTGGTAATTTCCGAGATGCGTGTTGCCCAAAAACCTGTTGCAAGCACATCACCGACAAACAAAGCTTGTTCATCACTCACTGTATCCGGAATACGATTCAAACCTTGATCCGCATAAGGAACTCTGACATATTCCGCCTGACCGCCATCAATTCGACAACCTAAAGCCCAACCGCCATTAGGATCAGTACAGTTATTCACATATCCATGCTTACAGAAAAAACACTCACCGCAGAAAGTTTCGACATTCACAGTCACCCTGTCACCAGGCTTCACCGAAGTGACATCAGCTCCTACTTGTTCTACCACACCTACCATCTCATGCCCGACTGTTATTCCGGGCACAGCACGCGGCACACTGCCATGTTTAATATGAAGATCACTGGTGCAGATGCTACCAAGTGTTACACGCACGATTGCATCCCGTGAATCCTTTATTTCCGGTCTCGCTTTCTCCTGCAATTCAAACTTTCCATGTTCAATATATGTGTATGCAAGCATAATATCCTTCTTGTTCATTAATATATACCTTGCAAAGATAATGATTTCATTGGCAAAACAAATCTCTTTTATCACGTTCAATACTCCCAAACCGAATCTCACTCTATATTTATAACAATACAAAGCTGAATAAAGTCATTCACTGTTTTTTCTACTTCAGCTTTGATATTCTGGAAAATATTCTTACTTTTATATTCTAAATAATAAATAAAAACAGCAGCACGACTTATTATATTTACACACAAGCCTATGATAGATACTTCCGAAAATCTGATTATTATAAAAGGTCAAATCAAGACTCCCGAAATAGAAAGCTGCCAGAATTATGATGGCAGCTATAAGATAGTATTCCGAAATGTTCCTAGTACGTATACGTATAAAGAAGAAAATGTCCTTTGGCTGACTGATCCGGACAAACCGGACCCCAATAATTATCAAATAATCAGTAAAGGAAGAGCTTTATCGAACATTAAAGCCTTATCTATTTTTAAAGCCGGATCACACAACTATTGGCACATTTGTTTTCAGAATGGTAAAGAGTATGATTACAGAGAAAAGGACTTAGAAATTATCGAATCATGCTTGGGAGAGAATCGTTCGAAAAGTATATTCGAATATTTGAAGAAAGTTGCCGATGCGAACGAATTGAAAGCCGATGACGGAACGAAGCTATTGGCAAAACAATATGAAAAGATTCATTTCATCGCAAACAACAGAGCTATTGCTGTATATCTGAATCCTCAAAAATATAAAATGCAGACCCGGACTGCCTCAACCTTGATTTTTCCTTTCGGTTGTAATGCAAGCCAGCAAAAAGCAGTCCAGGCAGCTTTTGAGAATCAAATCAGTGTTGTGCAAGGACCTCCAGGAACCGGAAAGACACAAACGATTCTGAACATCATTGCCAATATCCTTGTGCGTGGTAAGACTGTTCAGATAGTATCTAATAATAACTCCGCCATCGTCAATGTACTTGAGAAGTTATCCAAATACGATATGGGATTCATTGTTGCATTGCTTGGCAGCACAGCTAACAAAGAGAAATTCATCGAGACTCAAGAAGAGGAAAAACAATATCCGGAGAACTTTGAGTCATGGCATGATGCGGATGCCGACCAACCTCAATTTCTCAATCAGATACATCATCTGACCGAAGAACTAAAAAGCATATTTTACAAACAGGAATGCCTTGCCATGGCAAGACAGGAAATACAAGCTTTAAAAATAGAGTGGCAACATTATCTGCAAGAGTTCGGAACAAAAGAATTTACTCTCCAACAACGGAAAAATTCCAGCTCGGCAGACCTTCTGAATTTATGGAATGAATGTCAACAATTTGCAGAAAAAGAGCAATCATCAAGTCTTCGGGGAATAGCTGCTTTTATTCAACGGTTGAAATGGTTATTCTTTAAATTCAGGAGCAAAGCGATTTGTAAAATCCCCGATAAAGGTTTTTATAAACGGGAGATGAGTTTGATTATCGCCGACTTCCAAATCTTATTCTACCAAACAAAGTATGCAGAACTGGAAGTTGAAATAGACACATTAGAAAAGGAACTTGCCAACAAAGATGCAGCAGAAATGGCTAGACAAATGACCGATACATCAATGAAATATCTAAAGAATCAGTTATTTCATACCTATGGCAATAATCATGACAAGCCCATCTTTACGCTCCCTGATCTAAGAAATAATTGGCGAGAGGTACAGAAAGAATACCCTATTATCTTAAGTACGACCTTTTCATCATTAAGCAGTCTGCAACGAGATGCCGTATATGATTATATCATTATGGACGAAGCGTCACAGGTTTCCGTTGAAACCGGAGCTTTAGCCTTGTCATGTGCTAAAAATGCAATCATTGTCGGTGACACCATGCAACTTCCCAATGTGGTCACGGAAGAAAATAAGGAAAAGCTAAACTTTATCGCTAATGCGTGCCTGATTAAGCCGGAATATGATTGTGCCAATATGAGTTTTTTGCAATCCATCTGCAAAGTTATTCCGAATATACCGCAGACCTTGTTACGGGAACATTATCGATGCCATCCTCGAATCATCAACTTCTGTAATCAGAAATTTTATGGTGGAGATCTTGTCATCATGACACGTGATAAAGGAGAAGAGGATGTCATTTGTGCCATACGGACAGCCAAAGGTAATCACTCCCGCAGTCACATGAATCAACGGGAAATAGATGTTATCAAAGAGGAAGTACTACCAAGTCTATCTTATGAAACAGATGAAATTGGCGTCATAGCTCCATATAACAAACAAGTAGATGCAGTAAAATCCGCACTTGAAGAGGATATTGATGTCGCAACAGTCCATAAATTTCAGGGAAGAGAAAAGGAGGCTATCATTATGACCACTGTCGACGATGTCATCACTTCCTTTTCCGACGATCCCAACCTGCTCAATGTTGCTGTTTCGCGGGCTAAGTCACAATTCTATTTAGTCGTATCGGGAAACGAACAACCCAAAGACTGCAATATCAGCGATTTGATTGCTTATATCGAATATAACAATGGCACTGTTTCCACCAGTAAGATTCATTCTATATTCGATTATCTATATGAGCAATACACAGATGCCCGAATTGCCTATTTGAAAAAACACAAGAAAATATCCGAATACGATTCCGAGAATCTTACATTTGCCTTACTCGAAGATATTCTAAAAGAGAATATCAATATGCGTCATTTGAATATCATTTGCCATTTACCACTCTATATGTTGATTCAGGATTATTCTCTATTGAATGAAGAGGAAAGCAAATATGCTGCAAATATAAATACTCACATTGATTTTCTGATTTATAATCGTGTGAGCAAACAACCGGTATTGGCTATTGAGACGGATGGTTATACATTCCATAAATCAGGAACGAGTCAGTCAGAACGTGATATTAAAAAGGATCGTATTTTAGAGTTGTACGGAATTCCATTGGTGAGATTGTCTACTATTGGTAGTAATGAGAAGAAAATTATGGAGGATAAGCTAAACGAAATATTACATTTACAAACACAATAATGGAAGTTTAATAAGTATTCAATTGTATCTTTTATTATTCCAGTAAATAGTCCTCTTACAATAAAAATAATATATTATGAAATCTTGTATAATTCCACGCAATGACAGTCTATGTGCACTATGCCCAATAAGGGAAGCTGATAAAACTGGAAGTCATATGGTGTCCAATTTACTTACAGCAGTAACTTTCTCATTTGACGGAAAAACAAAACGTGATCGTGAAATAGTAGAACTCTATCATATAAACAATCCCGAAGACAATGCGATATATTATGGTAGCCAGGTTGCACCTGAAAAAATAGCAGAAGATTTGGGACATGAAATTACAGATGAAGAATTAGAGAAAAACACCAATCTCCTTTGTTACGACAACATCTTTTGCTATCAATGTGAAAATCGTTTCGGAGTATTAGAGACCACATATGGAGAATATTATAAAGGTTTGAAAAATGACATTAATCCACGTATAGCTTATTTATTCTGGTTATCTGTCTACTGGCGAATGGCAATTGGCTATATGGGGATATTCATGGATGGAGAAGACGAATTCGCCCTACGCGATATATTAAATAAAAATATACATTCGTATAATGAAATTATAAACTCGAAAGAAAAGCTAGGCGATTATGGATATGTTATTTTTAGAGTAAAAGATGGTATTATTAAAGGAGATTCAGGTATATTGGGGACTCGAACCCCACATTGTCCCTACGTAATATTAGTTGCAGATTACGTTGTTGCATTATTCAACAATTACAAAAAACTACATAGTAAAGTGCATATTTTTAATTGGGAAATATACAAAGAAGATATAAGTACGCCTGATAAACCTTTCGATTATATCCATTATCAATAATATTATCACGGAATTCATAAAACTC
>OIGH01000351.1_pt1 | contig 12724 bp, 7 predicted proteins | sample 1582241 | NCBI WGS metagenome assembly OIGH01 (sample SAMN02674607, study PRJEB24791) | human gut metagenome, SKBSTL069 | isolation source: stool | host: Homo sapiens | place: USA | reverse complement strand
CCTGATAAACGACTCTGCGGCAACCGTTTTGATTATGCCATAACCAAATAGAGTTGTCGGAAAGGATAATGAATTTGGAATAGTTTTCCTTGTATTCCCCATTTCCGGTGAAATCCACAAAACAGCCATGACGTAAATCATAGCAACTGATAAAAGAAGAAATTGTTGAAATCCACATGAAGCCGTTCGGGTCTTCTTCCATGCTTCGGATACGGGAATCGGCTAATGAGAGCGGGTTATTTATATCCGGATAGATATTGACGAAAGAATTGCCGTCATAATAACTTAATCCGTTGAGAGTTCCCAGCCAGATAAATCCTTTACTGTCCTGCATCATATAGCGGGTCGAATTATTTGCTAATCCATCTCCGGTAGTCAGCTTATTGGAGCGAATTTCCACGGAGGCCGACAGTGGATAGAGATAAAGCAATAAAAGCGATAATATAAGGAATGTATTCTTCTTCATAGTGGATTTATATGTGTTATATGCAGGCAAAGATAGTTATTTCTTTGGATTTTAAACAAATCTGCCCTTCGTATAGTAAAATACCAAGGGCAAGAGATGTGTATTTGTGGTTGGCGCTGATACTTTTAGTATAACACTTACTTGAATTGATATCCTCTGAAAGTACCTTTCATCTTTATAAGGTCCGGTCCGAAATAGAATCCCGGTTGTGTTGGCTGGTTATAGCCTACATTTTGGGTAGCGATACTGATTCTGTATATCGGTTCTTCAAGGAAGGTGTGGAATCTGTATTCGGTCGGGATAGTCGATACGTAGAGCCGGAGAGAAGCGTTGTCCTCGGAGCGTACGAGTACTTCTTCCCGCCAGTCGCCTATAATGTCACCTTGCAGACAAGGATTCGATTTCGTTCCATTGTTGAAAAGAGTTCCTGTGAATTTGACAAGCGGAACAAACTTTTTATTTTCCCAGTCGTATTTAATAATCATGTTTCTATCCAATAGTTCGCGTAATAGGTCTCCATCCCACCAGACAGCCATATTGGTCGGCATATTTCTCATTTTAGGGGCTATGATTTCTCCTTTTACGTTTCGAATTCCTTGTGAATCTCCTGACCACATTTCCACACCCGGATGAGTCGGGTCAATGTCGGCGGCCATACAACGTCCTACATCGGTATTGCTTTTTAGCTGCAACAACACTTCTCCCGTTGCAGCATCTCTATAAGTGGAGCCGTCACGTTTGTTTTCATGGCAGTCCCACACTTGCAGACCTTTTCGTGAAGGGTCAAAATGTGTCAGGTGGATGGCGTCTCCATGTCCCATTCGGGTAGAATAAAGTCCTTTGCCGTTGTGGTCGATAGCACAGGAACCGTAAATGATTTCGTCGCATCCGTCACCATCCACATCGCCTACACGCAGATTGTGGTTTCCTTGTCCGGCGTACTGCTCACATCCGGGATGGTTGCTGTCGAATACCCAACGGTTCTTCAGTTCTTTTCCGTTCCAGTCGAAGGCAGCCAGAACAGTACGCGTGTAGTAGCCTCGGCACATGACAACACTTGGGTGTACTCCGTCAAGATAGGCTACACAAGCCAGGAAGCGGTCGCTTCGGTTACCTTTTGCGTCTCCCCAGTCGGCAACGTTGCCGCGGGCAGGGATATAGTCGATGGTATGTAAGGCTTCACCGGTGTCTCCTGAAAAAACAGTCAGGTATTCTTTGCCTTTCAGAATACGTCCTTGTTTCATTATCTGATTTCTGCTGGGATCGAAAGTTCCCTCTTCGCGATAGTCTGCATTTGCATCTCCTATCACTTTCCCTTTGCTGTCTATTGTTCCGTCGGCAGTCCGCATCACTACTTCCGCTTTGCCGTCACCATCCAGATCGTACACCATGAATTGAGTATAATGAGCTCCTGCACGTATGTTTTTACCCAAGTTGATACGCCATAGTTGTTCTCCGTTCATTCGGTAACAATCGATGTATACTTCGCCTGTATAGCCTTCATGTGCATTGTCGTGTGAATTGCTGGGGTCCCATTTGAGGATAATTTCGTATTCGCCGTCACCGTCTACGTCACCGATGGAAGCATCATTGGGACTGTACGTGTAGGTATCACCTGCCGGAGTTATTCCGTCTGCCGGTTTTTGCAGGGGAATTTCCAGATAGCCGAGAGGCGCGTTTTCCGGGAGTGTGTATGTACCGTCAATGTGATGCGTCTCCTTGCCTTTTAGAACAGGACGTACTTCGTAAACAGCCGTTTTCTGACTGTTATTCTTATCACGGAACAAGGTGCTGACTGTGATGGGAGTGTCTGTCAGTTTCTTCCCGTCTCTGTACACATTGAAACCGGTCTGTATCGGATCGGAAGAAAGATACCTCCACGAAACGATTACTTCTGAAGGGTTTTCGCGAATGGCAACTACGCCGCGGTTTAGTTTCTCCCGTTGTAACTTTGAGTAGTTATAACCAGGTTGTGCTGTCATTGTTACAACAGGCAGTAACATGAATATGCACAATAGATAAATTGCAATTCTTCTCATATTTGTTTCATCGGTTTGGACCTTATTATATTTATTCACTCGCAAAATTACTCCTTTTTTGAATGTATGAAATGGAGAAATGTACAAAGACTATATACAATTGTGCACCCTTTCAAATTAATTGTCCGTATGATATAATATTCTATCTTTTGCGTACATCCGTCCATTACCTCTTTGATGATATGCGATAATTTTGCAACATGAACTAAAAGAAGTAATTATGAAGTATCTTTTATCTATTGTACTATTGGCCTTGATTGGTGTTACAACTCCGAAAAAGACAACTCCCGCTTATGATTGGGGAAGTGTGTCTGCAAAGCCGGATTTATCGTGGGCCGATCAGGTGGGGGCGCAGAGGACTCCGGAAAACACAGAATGGGATGCCGGAAAGTTCGGGTTGCGGAATGACACTTCCGTATTTAGTACTCCTGCTATCCAGGCCGCTATTGATGCTTGTCACCAACAGGGAGGAGGCACGGTAGTTGTTGCCCCGGGGTATTATAAAATAGGTGCTTTGTTTATCAAGAGTGGTGTGAACCTGCATCTTAGTAAAGGTACTACCTTGCTTGCGAGTGATAATATTCAGGACTATCCGGAATTTCCTTCCCGCATTGCCGGTATCGAAATGACATGGCCTTCGGCTGTTATCAATATAATGGATGCGGAAAATGCCGCTCTTACGGGGGAAGGCTTTATCGATTGCCGCGGAAAAGTATTCTGGGATAAATATTGGGCGATGCGGGAGGAATATGAGAAGAAGAATCTGCGCTGGATTGTGGATTATGATTGCAAGCGGGTGAGGGGAGTACTGGTTTCCAACAGCAAGCATATCACGTTGAAAGACTTTACGTTGGTGCGTACGGGATTCTGGGCTTGTCAGATTTTGTATTCGGATCATTGTTCGGTGAGCGGACTTACTATTAATAATAATGTAGGAGGTCACGGACCAAGTACGGATGGCATTGATATTGATTCATCCACCAATATTCTGGTAGAAAACTGTGATGTGGATTGCAACGATGATAATATTTGTATTAAGGCAGGGCGTGACGCCGACGGACTGCGTGTGAATCGTCCGACGGAGAATGTGGTGGTTCGTAACTGTATTGCCCGTAAAGGTGCGGGCTTACTGACTTGCGGAAGTGAGACTTCTGGTTCTATCCGTAATGTACTGGCTCATGATCTGATAGCGTATGGCACAGGAACGACATTGCGTCTGAAATCATCCATGAACCGTGGCGGAACGGTCGAGAATATCTATATGACGCGTGTTGAGGCTGATAGTGTGACTCATATTCTGTCTGTCGATTTGAACTGGAATCCGAAATATAGTTATTCTGCCTTGCCGAAAGAATATGAAGGAAAAGATGTTCCTGAACACTGGACTACTATGTTGACTCCGGTAGAGCCGAAGGAAAAGGGGTATCCTCATTTTCGTAATGTGTATTTCTCTCACGTAAAAGCAGACGGAGCAAAACGTTTTATTTCCGCTTCGGGATGGAACGCAAGTCATCGCATCGAGAATTTTTATCTGTCTAACATTAATGCGGAGGTGGAATCTGTCGGAAAGATAACTTATGGAAAGAATTTCCAGTTACAGGATATTCATTTGACGGTAAAAGATAAAAGCCGATTGAGGCAAACGGATAATATAGATAGTAAGATTGAGATTAATTACAAATAATTCTCCTTACAGGCAGGAAGCTCTTGACAAAGTCTTTTTTATGTTGTATATTTGTAGGTGTGAATATCAATGGATAAAAGGTTTGATTAAAAAGAATGAAAAAGAAACTAGTACAATATGATGACAATATATCAGGGAGTCCTTACAGTAGTTAAGCTGTGAGAGTTTCTGTATGAGCCAAAGGCTGCGAATCTTTATGGGATTTGCAGCCTTTTTTTGTTGCGAAAAATCACGGTTATATCCTTAATCCGGAGATTCATCGTTTATAATAAACTTGGATACCGTTTATAATAAACTCTTCAATAGTTTATTAAGAACGTTGACGAAGATTATGAAAGAAGAGTCATCTTTTTTCTTTTTGGTTCAAGATAAATTATGCTTTATCTTGGATATGTTATGAAAAGTAAATGATATAGACGTCGTTGTCACAAAATTCTATTCTTTGCGTACGATATTACAGCTCCTATGGTATAAAAAACAGTAGCTTTGCTGCTACATAATACTTAATATACAATGAAACGTATTAGCCTTCTTCTTTTTTTTATAGGATGTTTCCTCTTTTCTCTTTCGGCTACGAATTATTTTGTGGCTACTAATGGAAGCGATTCAAACAGTGGGACGATTGATAAGCCTTTTGCCACGTTGGGTAAAGCACAATCAAAAGTGATGGCAGGAGATACTGTATATATCCGGCAAGGTACATATCGAGTGACGGAAGCAGAGATAATGGAACATTATACTGCGGGAAGTACTACTTGGAGCCGGGTGTTTAAAATGTCAAAGAGTGGAACTGGACCGGACAAACGAATTTGTTACTCCGGTTATAAAAAAGAGCGTCCGGTTTTTGACCTTTCGGCGGTAAAGCCGGAAAATGAACGTGTTATTGTGTTTTATGTAAGCGGCTCTTATTTGCATTTCAGAAATATAGAGGTGGTGGGAACACAAGTTACTATTGTGGGACATACCCAGTCCGAATGTTTCCGCAATGAAGGGGGAAGTGATAATATCTACGAACATCTGTCGATGCATGACGGTATGGCGATCGGCTTCTATATAGTGACGGGTAAGAACAATCTGGTGCTGAATTGCGATGCCTATAATAATTATGATCCTGTATCCGATGGCGGTAAAGGTGGAAATGTAGATGGATTCGGTGGACATCTCACTTCTCCCCAATATACGGGCAATGTATTCCGGGGGTGTCGTGCGTGGTATAACAGCGATGATGGTTTTGATTTGATTAACTGCCAGGCGGTTTTTACCATTGATAACTGTTGGTCTTTCTTGAATGGATATACGAAAGACGGTGGCAAAGCTGGTGATGGCACCGGATTTAAGTCCGGAGGATATGGGATGAGTGATAATCCTAAAGCACCAAGTGTGATTCCTATGCACATTGTTCAGTACTGCCTTGCTTATATGAATAAGAATAAGGGGTTTTATGCCAATCATCATTTAGGAGGGATAGCGTGGTATAATAATACGGGTTATCAGAACCCGTCCAATTTCTGTATGTTGAACAGGAAGACTGCATCGGAAGCGGTTGACGTGCCGGGATATGGTCATATTATAAAGAATAACTTGTCGCATACACCAAGGTCTTCGGGAAAACATATCATAGACGTTAATCAAGCGGAATGTGAAATAGCAAACAACTCTTTTCTTCCGGTAGATATGGCTGTGACGGATGATGATTTTGTTAGTTTGGATGCTTCCCAGCTTGCCTTACCTCGTAAGTCAGACGGAAGTCTTCCTTATGTAGAATTTTTGCGGCTGAAGACGAATAGTAAATTATATAATGCCGGAATGGGTTGTTTTCTTACCGGGGGCGGTGAAGAGACTAGCTATGATTGGCTGGAAGATGCGGCAATACTTGTTGAGGGAGATGTGGCAAAGATAGTAGGTCATGGCGCAGAAGCATTTGTGTACTTCTATATTAATGGTAAGGCAGTCTCTTTCTCTGATAAACAAGTGGATTTATCGGCCTATAAGGGAGAAATTGATTTGAAAGCGACAACAGATAATGGTGACGTAACTAAATTGAAACAGATCAGGTGACGCAGAAATATAGAATTATGAAACCGATTCATAAAATAAAGAGAATATGAATAGAGAAACGATAATAAACAGACCATTGGATGTATTTAGGAAAGCAATGCTTTTCCTACTACTTTGTGTTCTTATCGCATCATGTAGCAAGGAAGATGCTATTACGGAAGAAACTGGTATAACCGGAACTCCTCATTTCACCTGGGATATTGCGATCGAACTTGAACAGCCCAATAACTGGTGCATGACTTTGGCTACAGAAAAAGTAGCAATAACCAATCTAACAGAAGGAAAACAATATATACTCACTTGGAAAGGAGGACTTTCAACTGGGCGGAAAACAGGAGGGGTATTAAAAACGGTTATACGCGGGGAACAAACAAAGAATACGGATTTGGATCTGCTGGAAATAAAAGAATCAGGAAATAGTACTTATGAAATCTTTCTTCGTGGTGGCGGACGTAAAGGAGAGATTGTGTTTACAAAATAATAGTCTACCGGATTGTTCATCCCGGAATAAATGATATAAGAAAAACTTAACTCTATTCGTAGCGTGTCTTCTTTTATAAAGAGGATGCGCTTTTTTGATACTGTAGAGAGCGTTTTATTTTAATTCGATATATGTACAAAAATAAGTCTGAATATGGAATATTGTATATAGACAAGTAGTATTTGAATCTTTTGCATAGAACTCCATAAGAAAATCAATATCTCCATATCCTTTGCTTTGGGGCAAATGGAAACATGCGGTACTTTTGCAAAAAAAAGTAACGAGATATAGAAAATGATAAAGTCAGCATTTTTAATAGTAGCGACATGTTGCAGTCTGCAACTGTTTAGTCAGGAAAAATTTCCCGATGGTAAAATTATACCGGATTGGTTTTACAAAAATGAAAAAACTGATATAAATGGATTAGGAAAGAGTTTCTTGATTACCGACTATGGAGTAGTGAATGATAGTACACTGTTACAGACAGAGAAAATTCAGGCTGTTATAGATTTGGCGTCTAATAATGGAGGCGGAGTCATTGTTATACCTGAAGGTACTTATCTTAGTGGTGCGCTGTTCTTTAAGCCGGGAACACACTTGCATTTGGAAGAGAAAGCTATATTAAAAGGTAGTGACGATATTAGCAACTTTCCTGTAATAGAAACACGGATGGAGGGACAGAACCTAAAGTACTTTTCAGCTTTGATTAATGTTGATAAGGTAGATGGTTTCACCCTTTCCGGAAAAGGAAAAGTTGATGGAAACGGTGAACGATATTGGAAGTCATTCTGGTTGCGGAGGCGTGTTATTCCTAAATGTACTAATATGGATGAATTGCGTCCTCGTCTACTTCATATATCTCATAGCAATAATGTACAAGTTTCAGATGTGCGACTTGTTAATTCTCCGTTTTGGACAACTCACATTTATAAGTGTGATAGTGTAAAACTTTTGGATTTGCATATCTTTTCACCTTCTTCTCCCGTAAAGGCTCCAAGTACGGATGCAATCGATATTGATGCATGTAAAAATGTACTTGTCAAGGGATGCTATATGTCGGTTAATGATGACGCAATTGCATTAAAAGGCGGCAAAGGACCATGGGCTGATCAAAATCCCGATAATGGTGGCAATTGTGATATTATCATTGAAGACTGTACTTTTGGATTCTGTCACGGAGTGCTGACTTGCGGTAGCGAATCGATATATAATCATAATATAATTCTTCGACGCTGTAATTTGGATCAGGCTAAACGCCTGTTGTGGTTGAAAATGCGTCCGGATACTCCCCAACAATATAAGTACATCCTCGTTGAAGATATAAAAGGAAATGTCCGCAATTGTATCTTTATTGCTCCTTGGACACAGTTTTATGATTTGAAAGATCGCAAGGATATGCCAGTCTCGTATTCCAGCTATATTACAATGCGTAATATTCATCTGGATTGTGATTCCTTTTTTGCTGTAGAGAAATCAAAACAATATAAATTATCCAATTTCTGTTTTGACAATTTGACTATTACGGCTAAAAAAGATGTGAAGATAGATGAAGATATTATTGATGCATTGGTTATGAGAAAGGTTGAGATAAATAAAGTGAATTAAAAAAGAATGGTAGAAAGACTGGAAAATCGTACATAGCCTGTAAAATCGTACAAAATAGGCGTGTGATGGGCTGTATACATATGAATTTACATAAGAAAGTCGAATTCTCCATATTCCTTTTCTTTAACTCTACCATGTAATGCGGTATCTTTGACATGTGCTTATTCAGTAAAATATTGAATCTAAAACTATAAAATACAATGAAATTCTGTAGAATTATTTTTTGTCTGTGGTTATTGGTCTGTTTCTTTCCAATAGGTATTCATGCAGATATACAACTTCCTTCTATATTATCAGATAATATGGTACTTCAGCAAAATGCGAAAGTACGTTTTTGGGGAAAAGCACGTCCCGGAGAAAAGATTTTGGTAAAGACTTCATGGGATCATAAGAAATACAAGGTGACTGCTTTAGCAAACGGTCATTGGGAACTGATGATACAAACACCGGCTGCTACTTTCGGACAATCTGTAATGTTGAAAGGTGATAATAAGATCCGGATCAATAATATATTAATAGGTGAAGTTTGGCTTTGTACGGGACAGTCAAATATGGAATTTCCCGTAGCCCGTAATCCGCAAGTGAAATGGAAAACAGGAATGTTGAATGAAGCGGAAGAAATGAAAGATGCTGATTTTCCGGAAATCCGCCTGTTTCATGTAGAGCATCAACTGGCACCTGATGGTGAGAAAGAAGATTGCGTTGGAAAGTGGGTGGTTTGTAATCCGGAGAATCTGAAAGACTTTTCTGCTGTAGGATTTGTCTTTGGACGTAAATTGTATAAAGAATTGAGTACACCGGTTGGATTAATTCAGTCTACTTGGGGAGGAACACATGCTGAATCTTGGACAAGTATGAAAGTGATGGAAAACAATCCGCTGTATGCTGATGTCTTAAAACAATATTCAAAAGAAAGGGTGAGTAGGGAAAAAGATAAGTGTAAGGTTCCGGCTACTTTGTGGAATGGCATGATTGCTCCTATGGTAGGGTACACTGTAAAAGGAAATATCTGGTATCAGGGAGAATCCAACTCTGTTCGTTATGAGAAATATCAGGAAGTATTTACTAACCTGATTAATAGTTGGCGGAAAGAATGGAATCAGCCGGATATGCCTTTCTATTTCGTACAGATTGCACCACATTACAAGCAACCGGCAGGTATTCGTGAAGCACAATTAAAAACATGGTTAAGTGGACTTGAAAATATTGGTATGGCAGTAGTGACGGATGCAGCCGATTCTACCGACATACATCCACGAAATAAAGTTGCACCGGGCGAACGGCTGGCAGCTTGGGCATTAGCAAAGCAATATGGTAAAAAGATTGTTTATTCAGGACCTCTCTACAAATCAATGAAAGTGAATGGGAGAGAAATTACATTAGATTTTGAATTTGCGGAAGGTGGCCTGCAGACACCCGGCAATGAACCGGTAAAAGGATTTTTTATTGCCGGCAATGATGCGCGGTTTTATCCGGCTGATGCTGTGATTAATGGAAATTCGATAACACTTTCTTCAACTTATGTCTCTGCACCTGTAGCTGTACGCTACGGTTATGGGACTTTCTTTAGAGTGAATCTGTTTAATAAAGCCGGACTTCCGGCAGTTCCTTTCCGTACGGATACTTTTGCTCCCGACACTTATTATCGTCTGTTTGCCGATTCGGAAATTCGTCGTTTCCCGGAAGCGTGGCAGCTGGATCATGGAAAACGCCTGTATTTTGGTTATGCGCAAGGAGTAGGTTGTTGTGCGATGTTACAAGTTTGGAAGAAAACAGGAGACCGTAGGTACTTTGATTATGTAGAGGCATGGGCTGATTCTTTGGTAGACGACAAAGGAGAGATTCATTTATATAAGAAAGAAACCTATAATTTGGATTATATCAATTCCGGAAAAGTTCTTTTTGATTTATACAATGAAACCAAAAAGGAGAAATATAAATTGGCTATCGAGAATTTGATAGATCAGCTAAAAAAGCAACCTCGTACAACAGATGGAGGTTTCTGGCATAAGAAAATATACCCTAATCAGATGTGGTTGGATGGATTGTATATGGCTTCTCCTTTTATGGCTAGATATGGAGCTGAATTTAATCGTCCGGAATGGATTGATGAGGCTGTTAAACAGTTCACTCTCTGCCATCAGCATACATACGATACCAAGACGGGACTTTATTATCATGCATGGAATGAGGACCGGAGCCAGCGCTGGGCTGATCCGGAAACTGGCCATTCTCCTAATTTCTGGGGACGTAGTATTGGTTGGTGGTTTATGGCTTTGGTAGATGCTTTGGAATATATTCCCCAAGATCATTCAGGCTATGCTGATATGATTAAATGGACGAAGGAATTAGCGGAGACTCTTTCAAAATACCAAGATAAAAATGGTTTATGGTATCAGGTAATTGACCAACCTTCACGTACCGGTAATTTCCCGGAAGCTTCTGTTACGGCGCAATGTATGTATGCCTATATGAAAGCTGTGAATAAAGGATATATTGATAGTCAGTATCGTGCCATTGCAGAAAAGGCCTTTAAAGGTCTGTGTGATAAACTACTAATCTCAAATTCGGACGGAACATTGACATTGACAAAATGTTGCCAAGTGGGTGGATTAGGTGGTAAGCCTTACCGTGACGGTAGTTTCGAGTATTATATAGGAGAGAAAATGAGAGATAATGATGCTAAAGCAACAGGCCCTTTCATTATGGGATGTATTGAACTGAACAAATAATATAGAAGATAGAAATAATAAGAGATTTTCGACTATTGTTTCAATTAATGAACTAATAAAATGTAATACCATGAAAAAAGAACAAATTATCAAATCGATGTTATTTTTAATTATTCCTTTGCTTGCTATCTCATGTGATGGTAATGGCCTTATGGAATATGAAGAGACTGCATTGATGCAAGGAGATGTGCAGCAAGGACTGTTAAATGATGGGACAAGTGATAATACATGTATGGTTAATCTGAATTTATTCACAAAACCTTATTTTGATTATCAGTATAATACGGGTGATCATGTAGATGAGTGTTTTGTATATATTGATAATCAGGAAGATTTTACTAGATGCCTTTATCCACAAAGTGGAAAGAATGTAAAAGGTAATTTCTTGATACCTTTCGGAAAACATCGAATTAAATTGAATATAGAAATTGATGATGGTAAATCATATACATATCCGATTGAACTATGCAATGCTTTGGTAACCTTAAAGAACGGTGAAGCAAGTACGGTGCTCTACGATAGAATTATTCTTAAAAGAGCGGATTCTTCTTTCACAAATTCAGCCTTTACTGTTGAATTTGATGTAGATTTTCCTTATACTGAAAACAATGATTACACATTAGATATTACATTAGGATTTTATGATGAAACATACGACGATGGTTCTTCAGGTCCTTATGTAAACGGAAATGTTAGTGTTAATACTTATTATCAATGGAGATCCATTTTTGAACCAGCTAGGCCAACTGATATTGACTTTGTTCTTGGAATTGTATATAATTCTACTCAAAAAGAATATTGTTATAAAGGGTATTGTGAACAAGACTTTTCTATAGATAGGAATGGAATGGCTGTTAATAATGTAAGTTGGCATAAAATGGTAAGATTACCAAATGGTGATGATATTGGCTATAAATTATATTTAATAACAGGTATATGGGCTAAATTACAGTCAAATATTGATACTATGATTGGCGAAACAGAAGTTTCGTGGTATTCAGCTTATTATAGAGTAGAATGGGATGACGGAGAATATTCAGAATGGTATCCCATAGATGAATTAGACGAATCTTCAGTTGGGATAGATGCTACTATTGATTATTATCCCAACATTGAGATTGTATGTTTCAACACCAAAGAAATTCAGGATGCTTATGCATCACAATGGGGCATTGTACCTTAATAACTAAAAAGTCTTGATTTTTACGTATAAAGATGAGGATCAATATTAAAATAGATATTCAACTACTGATTACGTAAATAGCAAAATAATTAAGTATACTTGACAACGGATATACAATTTTTTAGGTTTGAATTTAATTTATTAATCAAATGAGTATTTATTAATTATTTTTTATATAAAATGAGAAACACAGCAACTTTTCAAAAAAAGGCATGTCCAATTGCCGTGAGATGCTTAACAAGCATTTTATATTTCTTTTTGTTTTCACTTTCGTCGTTAGCGGCTTGCGTGGATAAAGAACCTGTAGATGAGGAGGATGCAGATCCTGCCATCAATCCTCACAGTTCATATCTGGAGGAGGAAGAAAGTGGTGGAAATACAAATTCTGGTCCAGCATTTCCTGTCTTTGCTGACAATGCACGGGCATTTCCGGGCGCAGTAGGATATGGTAGAAATTCTGAAGGAGCTCGTGCTAG
>OIGH01000349.1_pt1 | contig 12738 bp, 7 predicted proteins | sample 1582241 | NCBI WGS metagenome assembly OIGH01 (sample SAMN02674607, study PRJEB24791) | human gut metagenome, SKBSTL069 | isolation source: stool | host: Homo sapiens | place: USA | reverse complement strand
CGGTGAGATACCCGCATAGCGGATAGAAGAAGCTCGAAGAAGACTATAAAAAGATAACTTCCCCCACAAGGATGCAGTATGCACGCTATCGCAACGGATTGTCAGACGTGTTCACCAATAGCTACGGCAAGGCTAAGGCATACCTGCAACGCGTGCTTCAGGTATTCCCCTCCATGGAAGCAGGCAATACGCTGGAAAAGATAAAGAAGATGGAGCTGGAGCTGAAATAGCTGTCCGCATTCCGACTAATAGGAAGGGGCTGTTTGTCTCTTATTTCTCTCCGGTCTCTTTTAATCTCTTCAGATATTCCGAAGGTATGTAGCCGAATTCTTCCTTGAAGCATTGCCGGAAGTAGAACAGATTGTTTATACCTACCTTGAATGCTATTTCCGAAATGTTGTATTTGCCTTCCAGCAGGTATTGCTCGGCGTGTTTCATCCTTATCTTGCGGACATATTCGTTGGTGGAAAGTCCGGTAAGCGCTTTCATCTTGCGGTAGAGGGTGGAATTGCTCATGCACATTTTATCCGAAAGATAGCTGATGTCTATTTTGTCTGAAGAAAGCCGTTCCTCTATCAGCTGGTTTATCTTGTGGATAAACTCGTTGTCCAGCTTGTTGAGCGATTCTGTAATGACAGCCGCTTTATTGCTTATGGCGGCATTGGCGCTGAAATGGTTTGCCAGGTTGCGCCGCGACTGGAGCAGGTTTTCTATACGGCTATGCAGCAGGCTGGCGCTGAACGGTTTGGTGAGGTAGGAGTCGGCACCTACCTGGTAGCCTTCCTCTTTGTCGCGCAGCGAGTCTTTGGCTGTCAGCAGTATAATGGGTATGTGGCTGGTGCGCACGTCTTTTTTCAGCTCACGGCACATCTCGTTTCCGTCCATTACCGGCATCATAATGTCACTGACGATGATGTCAGGTATTTCTTTCAGGGCGCTTTCCTTGCCCAGCTTTCCGTTGGCGGCAGTCTTTACTTCAAAGTGGTCGGAGAAGGATTCGGCTATATAGTCGCAGATGTCCGGATTGTCTTCCACTACCAGCAATATGGGTTTGTCGCTGGATGAAACTTGATTTACTTGTGCCTCTTCTATATGCTGGACGTTGCTTTCCTTTTCCTGCGAATCGGCATGCAGTGCCTGCGGGTAACTGTTGTCGGTAAGCAGGCTGACGTAGAAGGTACTACCTTGATTGGGAGCACTCTCTACGCGGATTTCCCCTTCGTGTAGGGCTACGAGGTTTTTCACCAGAGAAAGTCCGATACCGGTACCCGAAGCCTGGTGTTTGCCGCCTTCCTGGTAATAACGGTCGAATATGTGGGGTAGTGCCTCCGGCTTGATACCGTATCCCGTGTCGCTGACCCGGATTTCCGTATAGTTCACTTCGGCACGTTCCACCTGTCGGATACCGATGCTGATGCTACCCTTTTCCGTGTACTTTAGGGCATTGGATATCAGATTGTCCAGGATGGTCTGGATAATTTCCTTGTCGAAGTATATAGGCATATGCTCTTTCTCCACCACCAGCCGGATATCGACGGCTGGCTTCCGGTTCAGTTCCTTGTACTTCAGGCCTATCTCGCGGATAAGGGGTACGAGGTTGTCCCGGCTCACGCAGAGTTTCTTGTTCTGGGTCTCGGTCTTTCTGAACTCCAATATCTGGTTGATGAGGTTCAGTAGCCGGATGGCACTTTGGTGAATGACGGATATCTTCTGTGCGTCTTTGGTGGATAGTGTATCACTTTTCTGTATGTCTTCCAGCGGACCCAGTATCAGCGTAAGCGGGGTGCGCAGTTCATGGGTGATGTTGGTGTAGAAGCGCAGGCGTTCGTTGTTCAGTTCCTGCTCGTGTTCGTGGCTCTGCTTCTCCAGTTGGTACAGTGCTTCAGCATCCAGTCTTTTCTTGTAGGCATAGAGTATAGAGAAAAGGATGATAAGGGACAGCAGGATATAGAATGACTTTGCCCACCAAGTAAGCCAAAGGGGTGGGGCGATGCGGATGTTCAATGAGGTGGTTGCGTCCGACCATGCTTGGTTGCGCATGCGCGTTTTCACTTGGAACTGGTATTTCCCGGGAGGAAGATTACGAAAGGTGACATTATTGGGGTCTGTAAGCGTATACCAGGAGTTCTCGAGTCCTTTCAGCATATAGGCATATTCCACTTGGTTGACCAGGGCATAGTTCTGGATGTTGAACCGGATACTGAAACTATTCTGTGTATATTTCAGTTGCACGTTCTTCTGTCCGTTTAAGGCAATGGTGCTCTGTCCGTTTTCCGGTTTGTTCAGCGGGTCGGTAATTTCAATGTTGGTGATGAATGCGGGTGGTGATTTGCGTTCCTGCAATACAACTTCCGGGAGAAAATGTCTTTACTGTCCACAAGACAGCTGATACCTTTGTTGGTGCTCACCCAAATATTTCCTGCCTTGTCCTCACCGATGGCTTGTATGTGGGTGTTAGCCAGTCCGCTTTCACGTTGGTATACTTTGTAGTTTCTGTCTGTCAGGGAGGGGAAGCATACCAAACCTTCACCCGTGGCCACCCACAACCGCTTTCTGCTGTCTTCGTAGAGAGCATTGATGGTATTGGAGGGGAATTTGGCCAGGACGTTGAAGAGCTGGATGCTTTGGAGTTGAGGGTCATAGAGGCCCAGGCCTCCTCCGAAGAATCCTACCCATACTTGGTCTTCGGAATCCTTCAGCACACAGCGGGCCAGATTGTTCTCCAGATTGTAGTGTGCCTTGATTGTCTTGCTGTCACAATCTATAAGATAGACGCCTTCGCTGGTTCCGACCCAAATGTTTCCCTGCTTGTCTTCATGAAAGGAACGTACGTCAGTGCGTGACTTGTCTTCGGAGAAAATCTGCCGGAAGCTTTGGCTCTTGGGGTTGTAGTAGGCTATTCCTCCATAAAAAAGTCCGAACCATAATCCTCCCTTCGAGTCGCACAAGGCTGCCTGCACCGTATTGCTTCTGAATTTCTTGTTGTCAGCATTGTATATGGCTATTCGTCTTCCCTTGTTGAATACGTTGATTCCTCCTCCATCGGTTCCTATCCAGAGGTTACCGGCTTTGTCCATACAGACACCGGAGGCTATTTTACTGTTCAGGCTGTTGTTGGTGGATGGAAAAGGAGAATATTTATAAGTGCTGAAGAGTGACGGCTCGCGTTTTATGAAGTTGATGCCGCCTCCCCAGGAACCTGCCCATACATTACCGAAGGAATCTTGGAGCAGGCAACGGATACTGGAGTTGGACAAGCCGTATTCATCGTCTCCCTCCCGGATAGAAAGCGCATGAATCTGGTCCGACGAACGGAAAAGCTGTTGGGACAAATCCACTACGGCAATGCCGCCGAATTCCATGGCTATCCAAAGTCTGTTGTCATCCAGTTGGTGTATATCATATACACGGTGCGATATGCAGTTGGTTTTGTCGTCGAAGGGGATGAAACTTTCCGCTTCCGGGTTAAACAGTACCACTCCTCTATCGGTTCCTATCCATATGTTTCCGCTTTTGTCTTTGTAGACACATGTCACTTCGTTGCCGGGCAGGCTGTTGGGGTTTTGCGGCTCGTGTGTGAAGTTCTTGACTGTCTTGTCTTTTATGGAAAGTATACTGAATCCCCGGTCCACATGCCCGATATAGAGTAGTCCGTTACCACCGTCTATGGCAGACCAGATATGGTTGCTTGCAAAACCCGGTACGGTTTCGGTATTGTAATGGGTGAATTGCCCGGTTTGCTTGTCAAAATAGTCCACGCCTTTCCAATAGGTGCAAATCCATAGGTTACCGTCGGAGGCGGCAATGATTTTGGTAATGTCGTCCGTAACCAGGCTTTTAGGGTTGTTTTCGTTGTGTCTGTAAGTGATGAATGAATCGTTGGCATAATTGTATGCATTGATTCCGGCACGCTGGGTTCCTATCCATAAGATGGAGTCGACGGGATCGTCCAGCAGACAGTTCAGTTCGTTGCCGGTGATGCTTTGCTTGCCGGTTGTTTCTTCTTTATAATAGGTAAGGAAGCGTATTCCGTCGAATTTATTTAAACCCTCTTCTGTGGCAAACCATAGAGAGCCCCGTTTGTCTTGGGCTATGCTTACCACATGGTTGTTGGACAGCCCTTCACGGATACTCAGATGTTTTATGGTATATGGCTGCGCGGATAGCAGGAATGGCAGGCATAGGAAAATGGAAAGTAGAATCTTCTTCATAACGGGTCGTTTTTCATTGCATGAGTCAAAAGTACAAATAAAATCTTTAGATGATGTGCACAAATCGTGCATTGACAGATTTATATGCCTTCTCTGCAAGATTTATACAGCTGTTGAATCGAAAATTGGCATATGTTTGCATTGCCGATTATTATAAATCGGAACAAAATGTACTTTTTTGTTTAACTTTAATAATAATATTTATGAAGAAGCATTTCTTTAACGCCACTTTCTGGGCGTTGTTATCGCTGGCTTTATGGACTACTGGATGTAGTGACGATGACGGATACTCTGATGTAGACGGGCAGATTCCGACAATGACATTGGTGACGGATCATATTGAATCCGGTGCCGGCCATCGTTTTACCATTGAGGGTTCGTTGGCTGACCAGGATGGAATTGTATCCGTCAATCTGCAATGTGCCGATCTTTATCTGAACAAGACGATTGATTTGGTCGAAATCTATGGAGCTCCCCAAACGGAGTATGAGTTGAGCTATTCTTATGACCTCAAGCGTGATGAAATCGGTGAACGCTTCACCGTGAAAGTGACCGTAACAGATGCGGGCGGGCGTGAAGTGTCGCAGGATGTGTTGATAACGATGGATGGGGACTTTGAGAATCCTACATTTACAATTGCCCCTGGTAAGGAGGTTACCGTACTGATAAAGGATGAAACAAAGTTCAACCTGAATTTCACGGTGAAAGATGACCGCATACTGGATTATGTACTCATTGAGATTCCTGGGGTAGAAGGTTTTGAAAGCCGCCGTATAGAGGCTGGCGGGCAATCTACTTTGAGCTTTACGGAGAAGATTATTCTGCCTAATGAGGTGAAAAGTTACGATGTGACTTTGACGGCTGTGGATGCCAGAGGCAATCAGACAGTGACCAATAGTACCATCAGTGTATCTGAAATGCCTGACTTCCCCAAAATGTATCTGGCCGATGTGGCAACCGTAGAGGAATTGAACAGTGATATTTTCGGTGTACCGATGGTGATTAACCATACGGGCGAGTACCAATATCGTGCACGTTATTATAATAAAGCTGCCGGTACGGAAATTTTCTTCTTACCGCAAAAGACAGACTTTACTCCTATCTGTTTTGGCCTTGATCCGGAGGATAATACAAAATTGCCGGATGACCCGGAAACGGCTAAACCTATTGTCTTGGATGAGGCTGGTGTTTATTATGAAATAGACATCAATGTGAAAGAGTCTACTTATAGTATGCGCACGTACTCGGTGACAGAGGCTACAAATCCGATGAAATATGAATATGGAAAGCCTTGTTTTGACCGTTGGGAGAATGGGGAATCGTTCATTGATTTCTATATCGGTTGGGGAGGTTCTCCTCAGGATGCGGGAAATCAGTTGTTTGCCCAGGATAAAAATAATCCTCATCTTTTCTATTATCCGGAAAATGGAACTTGGACGCTGGAAGCCGGTGAAGAAATGAACTTCATCATATCCAATTATCATCCCGACGGATGGTGGGATCATGTGGAATGGCGGTGTGACGACTCTCAGAATGTAGAGAAGTTTGGTTACTTCAGTAAGAAAGGGGATGTGAATCCTAATTGGGAAGGCACCAATCAGCGTTGGGAAGACGGCTCGATGGTAGGTGACAACTGGATGAAGCCTACGGTTACGGTGACCGGCAACTACCGCTTTGAGTTTGACGCGCATTTGGGTCGCGGCAAGATTGTTCCTGCTAATTAAAAAGTAACATTAGATTTAAGATATGAAAAAGCAAATTCTATTATTATGTCTTGCGCTGATAAGCCTTTGCGGTTATGCGCAGCAGATAACGGTTAAGGGTGTGGTGACTTCGGCCACCGACCAGCAGCCGTTGATTGGAACTACAGTTCAAGTGAAAGGTACCGGTACGGGTACAATTACCGGTATCGACGGTGATTATACATTACCCAATGTAGACAAGAATGCAGTGTTGGTATTCTCTTCTATTGGTTTTGAGTCTCAGGAAATAGCTGTAGGTGGACGTACTACGATTAACGTGGTACTGAAGGAGGCTGCGGAATTACTGGATGAAGTGGTGGTTATCGGTTATGGTGCTGTGAAAAAGAGCGATTTGACCAGTTCTATTGCTACAGTAAAAGGCGATGAAATCACTGAAACCGTGACCGGTAATGCTATGGATGCTTTGCAGGGTAAGGTAAATGGTGTACAAGTCACCAGTGGTGGTGGCCCTGGAGCTACTCCGAAGGTGCTGATTCGTGGTGTAACTACCGTAAACGGTACGAATCCGTTGTATGTAGTGGATGGTATGCCGGTAGGTGACAATATCAACTTTCTGAATAGTAACGATATTGCTTCCATGGAAGTATTGAAAGATGCTTCGGCTGCCGCTATCTATGGTACACGTGCATCAAACGGTGTCATCCTGATTACTACAAAGAAAGGTAAAACTGGTAAAGCCCGCATCAATTGGAATTCTTCTGTTGGTTTCCAGACCGTGGCCAAACCTAATATTGCCGGTGCGGCTGAATATAAAGAAGTGTTCAATACCCGTTATACGAATGATGGCCTTTCTTCTATCTGGAACGATACGGGTGCTACGACCAATCCCGGTGGTACAGACTGGTGGGATACTGTAGTCAATAAAACAGCTTTGGTGCAGAACCATTCACTTAGTGTTGCCGGTGGCTCAGAACAGTTTGTTTATAACTTTAGCGTGGGCTATTATCGTAACAACTCACAGTTTGATGTAGGTTATTGGGATAAGATAAATATCCGTCTGAATACTGAATATACATTTAATAAGTATGTAAAATTGGGAGTTGATATTGCTCCACGTGTCGAATCATGGGATGATACCCCAAACCAGTTCTCGGCAGCCATGGCTATGGACCCGACAACTCCGGTATTCCGTCCGCAGGACCAATGGGAGGATAATGAGTACAACAACTATCAACGCTCTTACAACAACCAGGAGTGGAATCCCGCCGGTTCAATTGCCCGTAGCAATGCTCATTCTCGCGAGTTGGGTGCCATTCTGAATACCTATCTGCAGGTAACCCCGATAGAAAAGCTGACGTTGCGCACCCAGTTCGGTGCCAATGCACACTATCGCCGTTCTGATTCATTCGTTCCGAAGTTCAATATGGATCCGTTGGAGAAACAAGACTTGAACGAAATCACCCGCCGCAATCAGGAGTGGTTTGACTGGAACTGGACGAATACAGCCACTTACATGGACACTTTCGCTGAAAAGCACAACTTGAATGTAATGGCTGGCTTTACTGCCGAACGTTTTGCATGGTACAATACTCAGGCACGGCGTGATAATGTTCCCAATAATCTGGACCAGATGCAGGAAGTGAATGCCGGACAGCAGGGTACGGACGAGGCCAACGGTGAAACCACTTACAATACACTGGTTTCTTTCCTGGGCCGTGTCATGTACAACTACGATAACCGTTACTACATTTCGGCATCTCTCCGTGCCGACGGTTCCTCCCGTTTCCCGAAGGGCAGCAAGTATGCCCTCTTCCCGTCTGTTTCCGCTTCCTGGCGTGTCATCAGTGAGGCATTTATGCAGGACCAGGACATCTTCAGTGACCTGAAGTTTCGTGGAGGCTGGGGCCGTGTAGGTAATCAGAATATCAACAATAATGCTACCCTTACTTTGTTGAGCGAAACCCAATACTATTATGGCAATACGTTGGCAAATGGTTACTTCGTGTCTACAGTAGGTAACAACCAGTTGAAGTGGGAGACTGTGGAAGATTGGAACGTAGGCGTGGATATGTCATTCCTTGATTCACGTTTGGGTGTAACATTCGAATATTTCCAGAAAAAGTCCATTGACATGCTCTACCAGAAACAGAACATCCTCTCTTTGGGATATGATAACTGGAACAGCCAGATTTGGATGAACATCGGTAGTATGCAGGCCCGCGGTTGGGAAGTGGGACTTACCTGGCGCGATGAAATCGGCAAGGATTTCTCTTACGATCTTGGTCTGAACCTTTCTGCCGTGCGCAACAAGGCCATCAAGTTCTCGGGCGACGGTCCTATCAATGTCGGTGGATTCAATAGCGACCAGATTATCCGTAACGAAGATGGTGGTTTTATCTCCCGTTTCTACGGTTACGTGGCCGATGGCTTGTTCCAGAATTGGGAAGAGGTGTATGCGCACACTGACGAACACGGAACACTGATTCAGCCCAATGCAAAACCGGGAGACATCCGCTTCAAGGACCGGGACCATAACGGAGTGCTCGATGCCAATGACAAAGATTATATCGGTAATCCTTATCCTGATTTAATGATGGGTCTGAATATTGGTATGCGTTATAAGAACATTGATTTTGCAGCCAATTTCTATGGTACGTTCGGTAATGATATTTACAATGTCACCAAAGGACGGTACTCCGGTTCAGGCGGACAGAATGTTTGGGCAGGTACACTGGAGAAAGCATGGCATGGAGAGGGTACCGGCAATGATATTCCCCGTTTGTCGAGCAATGACTTGAACCTGAACTATAACCGTGTTTCCAGTTTCTATGTGGAAGATGGTTCCTACTTGCGTTGCAAGCTGTTACAGATAGGCTATACGCTTCCTAAGAAATGGGTTGGAGGTGCTGACTTGCGTCTTTCCTTCTCTGCACAGAATCCGTTTACCATTACCGGTTATTCGGGAATGGACCCCGAACGCCCGATGGTTGACGGTACTACCGACAGCTCTGGCAGTGCCATCAATACCGGTATTGACAACGTGGCTTATCCTAATCCGAGAACATTCTTGTTTGGCATTGACTTCAAATTTTAATTCTTGATTATCCATGAAACGAATATTTACAATAGTAGTTCTGATTGCTTCGCTGGTGTTTACCTCTTGCGAGGACTTCCTGACCGAAGACGTACGCGGGCAATTGAACGTGGACACTTATTATAAGTCCATAGAAGAGTGTGAATCCGCAGTCACGAGCTGTTATCAGGCCATGACATATGGAGGATGGTGGCAAATCAACACCGTGTGGTTACTTTCCGAAATGTGTGGAGATGATGCCTGGATGGGGAATACCTCTCAGTCTCAGAGTGATTATATCTCATTGGCACATTATCAGGGAAACGGTGCCAGCAATGGTCCTATCTCCAATTTTTGGCAGTACCGTTACAAAGGTATTTTACGTTGTAACATAGCCATAGATCGCATTGCGGCTCTCGAAACCCAAGAGACAGAAACCAGAGACCGTCTGGTGGCAGAAGCCCGTTTCCTGCGTGGCTACTATTACTTCGAACTGGTGAGAAATTTTGGCGGGGTGCCCTTGATGACCAGTTTCCAAATGCCGGAAGAAGTGGAGGGAACAGAACGTGCTACGGCAGAAGCCGTGTACAAATTCATAGAGGATGACCTGATGGCAGCTGCCGAAATACTGCCGCAACGCAGTACTGCGCAAGTAGGGCATGCTACCCGTGGCGCCGCTTTAGGATTATTGGGTAAAGTGTACCTCTATCAGGAGAAATGGCAGGCTGCCCATGATGTGTTGAAGACTGTGATAGATGAAGGCGAATACCAATTGCTTCCCGATTTCGGGCAGGTATGGAATGTCGACTATGACAACAGTGCGGAGAGCCTTCTGGAAATCCAGTATGAATATCATCCCACTTTGGGCTTAGGAGGGGCGCTTGCTACGGTAACCGGTGCCCGTAATGGTCCTGGTGATGGTTGGAGCTGGTGTCAGCCTACGGCAAATTTGGAGCAAGCTTATATTGAGGCCGGTGATACGGAACGTTTGAAATGGACAATAATCAAGTCGGGCTGTACAGAAATTGCCGGCGAAGACCAATTCGAAGATTTCATTGACGCAAGCAAAGCGTTGAATAAGTATCAGGAATATCTTGATAAATATGGTTGGGACCCCAATTGCTATATTATCAATCCCGCTGACCATAAGTCTGCGCGTATCATCCGCAAGTATTTCCTGCCGATGAAATATCGTGCTCAAGGCGATGCAACGGCTTACGCCACGGACAAGAGTCCTTTGAATCACCGTATTCTGCGTTATGCCGATGTCCTTTTAATGTATGCTGAGGCTTGCAATGAACTGGGTGATGACGCTTCTGCCCGTGATGCTCTCAATCAGGTGCGCAGACGTGCCAAGTTGGATGACGTTACGGCAAGTGGAAAGGCATTGCAAAGTGCCATTCGCCTGGAGCGCCGTTTGGAATTGGCTTTCGAGCAGAACCGTCTGTATGATATCCGCCGCTGGACTGATACAAATGGTAAAAAGGTGATTAGCAATATCCTGGGACCGAACGGTTCCTTTGTGAAGTGGAACACTGAAGAGGCTACCCGTGACGCTCTTGAGTGGGAAAATCAAGGTGAAGCAAGTGACAAAGGCATCACTTTCAATGAAAACCGCGACATGGTGTTCCCCATTCCTTTGTACGAAATCACGATGTCCAACGGTTCCATTACCCAGAACCCGGGTTGGAATTAAACACATTCTGATGAAAACAGATTGTTGCAGGAACTGATTATTCAATAGGTCTTTATATTCTGTCGCGGATAGTTTGCAATGGATTATCCGCGGCAGTTTTTTTAATCCGAAACAATATCATGAATTTGAGACACATTTTTATTCTTCCGGCACTGCTTGCTGCAATGGCTTGCAGCGACGATTCTCCCGTTACGCCGGATACTCCAGACACTCCTGAGGGTCCGGACATTACAAACAGCGTAGAGAAACTGGTGAGCATCGATGCCGGACAGACTTTCCAGACAATAGCCGGCTTTGGCGCTTCGGACTGTTGGTCGCCTGCCTTTGTGGGCAAGTCATGGACTTCGCACCGTGCGGGGATTACGGAACTGCTTTTTTCTTCAGAGATTGTGGGCGGCAAGCCGAAAGGAATCGGCCTTTCCCAATGGCGGGTGAATCTTGGTGGCGGCAGTGCCGCGCAAGGTGAAGCCAGCGGCATCGAGGATAAATCCCGTCGTGCGGAATCCTATCTTACGGATGACTTGACGTACGACTGGACCCGTTGCGAGGGACAACGTTACTTCATGGACCGTGCCAAGGAGCTGGGATGTAACAATTTCGTTCTTTTCAGCAATACACCTCCCGTGCAGTACACCTATAATGGAAAAGGATTTTCCGCCAGAGGGGGACTTTCCAATCTGAAACCGGAGCATTATGGTGACTTTGCAGGATATATGGCCGATGTAGCGGCCCGTTATACCGGTGAAGGCTATCACATAAGCCATATCTCGCCCGTCAACGAGCCGCAGTACAACTGGGACAGCGGTCAGGAGGGCAGTGGCTGGACCAATGACGAAGTGGCTGCACTGGCACGCGAGTTGGATATGTCGTTGGATGACCGGGGGCTTTCCACAGACATTCTCTTGGGCGAATCCGGTGATTGGGAGTATCTGTATAAAGTGAAAGGCGATGCCAACCGCAGTAATATATTCTCAGCTTTCTTTACACCCGGCTCTTCCGCCTACGTGGGTGACTTGGCACACGTGAAGAATCTCATTTGCGGACACAGCTATTGGACTGACGGCACATGGGACGGTATGCGCAACGTGCGCAAGCAAGTGGCCCAGGCTGCCGGTCAGTATAATCTGGATGTTTGGCAGAGTGAATGGAGTATGCTGGGCGATAATTACAGCAGTTCCGAATTCGTGGGCTACGAGCAGGCTTCTGAGATGGATATCGCTTTCTACATGTCGAAGGTCATCCACAATGACCTCACTGTGGCTGGGGTGTCTTCCTGGAGTTACTGGACATCGATGGATGTTTCCCGTTGGGGGCATAAGAACCGTTTTCTCTTGATTTCGCTGGTACCTGCCGGTGGCGAGTATGGTGATATAGAGCAGGAGGGAAGCTATCAGGCTACTGCCACTCTTTGGGTACTGGGCAATTACAGCCGCTTTATCCGTCCGGGATACCGCCGTATTGCCCTCGACTTGAACGAATCGCGTACTTTTTTCGGTTCCGCCTGGCTTTCTCCCGAGGGGGATAAGGTAGTGGCCGTCTATACAAACATGTCTGATAAGGCGGTTCGCTTAGGTGAAACGCATGTGGGATGGAGCAATGAAGCGAAGTCAATAGCTACTTATACAACTACCGGTAGCAAGAATCTGGTGGAAGGAACGGTGGCGGCAGGCAAGCAGGTGATTCTGGAAGCCAAGAGTGTGACAACCGTGGTGTATAGCCTGAAGTAAGGAATTAGTTTAACTTCAAAGAAAATCTATATGAAAATGTATTTTAAGAATAACAGGACTGCTCTTATCTTTTTGCTGGCAATGCTGGTCGTTGCTCCGATAAAGGCGCAGGTGGCATTTGGCGATGCCGCAAAATTCAATGACGGATGGCTGTTCCGGCTGACGGACGACTCGGCTATTGTCCGGACTGACTATGACGACAGCGAATGGCGGAAGCTTTCTTTGCCACACGATTGGTCCATAGAGGGGCAATTGTCGCCCACACTGGCCAGTTGCACCGGGTACCTGCCGGGTGGGATAGATCGGAAGAGCGTCGTGTAGGGAAAGA
>OIGH01000336.1_pt1 | contig 13254 bp, 8 predicted proteins | sample 1582241 | NCBI WGS metagenome assembly OIGH01 (sample SAMN02674607, study PRJEB24791) | human gut metagenome, SKBSTL069 | isolation source: stool | host: Homo sapiens | place: USA | reverse complement strand
GTGAAAGAGTCGGAACCTATAGTGGAAAAGCAACCGGCAGAAGTTGAAAAAGTAGTGGAGGAAGTGATTAAAGAAGAGCCGAAGGTAGAAGTTGCACCTGTGAAGGCGGAAGAACATTGCAGCATGGAACAACCTGTGAAAACAGTATCGGCGGAAGTAGCCCCGGAGACAACGGTAGAGAAAGAAACTTCTAAAGAAGAAGAGATATTCAAAATCCGTCAACCGGAATTGGGTGCGAAAATCAATGTAATCGGTCAGATTGACTTGGCTGCATTGAACCAGTCTACCCGTCCTAAGAAGAAATCGAAGGAAGAAAAACGCCGTGAACGCGAAGAAAAAGAAAAAGTTCGTCAGGATCAGAAGAAACTGATGAAGGAAGCGATTATCAAGGAAATCCGTAAAGATGATGCCAAACAGGCTAAGAGCGGACCGAAAGATAACGCGGATGCAGCCGGTAACAAGAAAAAACGGAATCGTATCAGCAAAGAGAAGGTGGATGTGAATAACGTTGCAACTTCCAACTTTGCAGCTCCGAGACCGAATGTGCAAGGCAAAGGCGGTAACAATGGTGGCAACAACCAGGGTGGCAATAATAACCGTAAAAATAATAATAAGGATCGCTTCAAGAAACCGGTTATCAAACAGGAGGTAAGCGAGGAAGATGTAGCAAAGCAGGTAAAAGAAACTCTTGCTCGTCTGACAACCAAAGGTAAGAATAAGACTTCCAAATATCGTAAAGAGAAACGCGAGATGGCTTCCAACCGTATGCAGGAATTGGAAGATCAAGAAATGGCGGACAGCAAGGTATTGAAGCTGACCGAATTCGTTACGGCTAATGAACTGGCAACGATGATGGATGTTTCTGTCAACCAGGTAATCGCCACTTGTATGAGTATCGGTATCATGGTTTCCATCAATCAGCGTCTGGATGCTGAAACAATCAATCTGGTGGCTGAAGAATTCGGATTCAAGACCGAATATGTAAGTGCGGAAGTTGCTCAGGCTATTGTGGAAGAGGAAGACGCTCCGGAAGATCTGGAACCGCGCGCTCCGATTGTTACGGTGATGGGACATGTTGACCACGGTAAGACTTCATTGCTTGACTATATCCGTAAGGCGAATGTGATTGCCGGTGAAGCGGGTGGTATCACACAGCACATCGGTGCCTACCACGTGTCGCTGGACGACGGACGTAAGATTACATTCCTCGATACTCCGGGCCACGAGGCGTTTACCGCCATGCGTGCCCGTGGTGCCAAAGCTACGGATATTGCCATCATCATTGTGGCTGCTGACGACAACGTGATGCCGCAGACAAAGGAAGCCATCAACCATGCCATGGCTGCGGGTGTTCCTATTGTATTTGCAATCAATAAGATTGATAAACCGACTGCCAACCCCGACAAGATTAAGGAAGAGCTGGCTGCCATGAACTTCTTGGTGGAAGAGTGGGGCGGTAAGTATCAGTCGCAAGATATCTCTGCCAAAAAGGGTATCGGTGTACCCGAGTTGATGGAGAAAGTGCTGCTCGAAGCAGAAATGCTGGAGTTGAAAGCAAACCCGAACCGCCGTGCTACCGGTTCCATTATCGAGTCCTCATTGGATAAGGGTCGTGGCTATGTGGCTACGGTACTCGTTTCCAACGGTACCTTGAAAATGGGCGACATCGTGCTGGCGGGTACCAGCTACGGTAAGGTGAAGGCTATGTTCAATGAGCGTAACCAACGCATGCAGGAGGCTGGTCCTTCTACACCTGCCCTGATATTGGGCTTGAACGGTGCACCTGCTGCTGGCGACACGTTCCACGTAATCGAAACGGAGCAGGAAGCACGCGAGATTGCCAACAAACGCGAACAGTTGCAGCGTGAACAAGGTTTGCGTACGCAGAAGATGCTGACGCTCGACGAAGTGGGCCGCCGTCTGGCGCTGGGTGACTTCCATGAGCTGAACGTGATTGTGAAGGGTGACGTGGACGGTTCTGTGGAAGCGTTGAGCGACTCTTTAATCAAGCTGTCTACGGAGCAGGTGCAGGTAAACGTAATCCACAAGGGTGTCGGTCAGATTTCCGAATCGGATGTCTCGCTGGCTGCCGCTTCGGATGCGATTATCGTCGGTTTCCAAGTACGTCCTTCGGGTGCTGCCGCCAAGATGGCAGAGCAGGAGGGTGTGGATATCCGCAAGTACTCCGTCATCTACGATGCAATCGAAGAGGTGAAGGCTGCTATGGAAGGTATGTTGGCTCCGGAACTGAAGGAACAAATCACGGCAACTATCGAAATCCGCGAAGTATTCAACATTACGAAGGTGGGTTTGGTAGCCGGTGCAATGGTGAAGACCGGAAAGGTGAAACGAAGCGACAAGGCTCGTTTGATCCGCGATGGTATCGTAATCTTTACCGGAAACATCAACGCGTTGAAGCGCTTCAAGGACGATGTGAAGGAAGTAGGTACAAACTTCGAGTGTGGTATCAGTCTGGTGAACTGCAACGACATGAAGGTAGGCGATATGATCGAGACATTCGAAGAAATAGAAGTGAAACAGACGCTGTAAATATAGTAAGGTTATAAGTGTATTATAATGTTATAATATAGCAGAGGTCATGATTGATAAAGAGGTGGTAATGTGGTACTGTTTGCAGAACACCACCTTACCACCTTATTTTTTATCATTCGGCACCTTCTCATTATAATCAGCTTATATACGACTTATTGGTTTATAGCTTATAACATAATAAACGTGGCAACGATTGATATAATTATCCTTATTGTAATAGGCGCCGGAGCGATTGTAGGTTTTGTAAAAGGCTTCATTCGTCAGTTGGCTTCTATTTTGGGGTTAATAGTCGGTCTGTTGGCAGCGAAAGCTCTGTATGCTTCTTTGGCGGAAAAGCTTTGCCCGACAGTGACGGATTCAATGACAGTTGCGCAAGTGTTGGCTTTTATCATGATCTGGATTGCCGTACCATTGATCTTTGTATTGATTGCCTCGCTATTGACAAAAGCAATGCAGGCTATTTCGTTGAACTGGTTGAATCGCTGGTTAGGAAGTGGGCTGGGAGCACTTAAGTTTCTGTTGTTAACGAGTGTAGTGATTGGTGCGATAGAGTTTGTGGACAGCGATAATAAGTTAATTAGTGCAACAAAAAAGGAAGAATCTTTGTTATATTATCCGATGGAAACGTTTGCGGGGATCTTTTTCCCTGCTGCGAAGAATATGACGCAACAATATATATTAGAGAATAAAGATAAAGATGCAACAAGAACCCAATAAAATGAAACCCAATCAGAAAGACGAACTTGAAAAGAAGACTGATAATGAGTTTGTCCGGAAATTTGCGGAGGAGAAATATAAATACGGTTTCACCACAGAGGTGCATACGGACATCATTGAGCGTGGACTTAATGAAGATGTCATTCGTCTGATTTCATCGAAAAAGGACGAACCGGAGTGGTTGCTGGAGTTTCGACTGAAAGCGTATCGCCATTGGCTGACGCTGGAAATGCCTACCTGGGCACATCTCCGTATCCCTGAAATTGATTATCAGGCGATTTCTTATTATGCCGATCCGACAAAGAAGAAAGAAGGACCGAAGAGCATGGAGGAAGTCGATCCTGAACTGATAAAGACGTTTAATAAACTGGGAATTCCTTTGGAAGAGCAAATGGCTCTTAGTGGAATGGCAGTGGATGCCGTTATGGACTCTGTTTCCGTAAAGACTACCTTCAAGGAAACGCTGATGGAGAAAGGAATTATCTTCTGCTCGTTCAGTGAAGCCGTGCGGGAACATCCTGATTTGGTGAAGAAATATATGGGCTCGGTAGTAGGTTATCGGGACAATTTCTTTGCAGCGTTGAATTCCGCAGTGTTCTCTGACGGCTCTTTCGTGTATATTCCGAAAGGAGTACGTTGCCCGATGGAGCTTTCCACTTATTTCCGTATCAATGCCCGTAACACGGGACAGTTTGAGCGTACGCTGATTGTAGCGGATGATGATTCGTATGTTTCTTATCTGGAAGGATGTACGGCTCCGATGCGGGATGAAAATCAGCTGCATGCCGCTATCGTTGAGATCATTGTGCATGACCGTGCAGAGGTAAAATACAGTACCGTTCAGAACTGGTATCCGGGAGATTCCGAAGGTAAGGGCGGTGTATATAACTTTGTGACGAAGCGTGGCCATTGTAAAGGGGTGGACAGTAAACTGTCTTGGACGCAAGTGGAAACAGGTTCGGCCATTACCTGGAAGTATCCGTCTTGCATCCTTTCCGGCGACAATTCGACAGCGGAGTTCTATAGTGTGGCAGTAACCAATAACCATCAGCAGGCAGACACGGGAACAAAGATGATTCATCTGGGCAAGAATACCCGGAGCACCATTGTGAGCAAAGGCATTTCTGCCGGAAAGAGCGAAAACTCTTACCGCGGCTTGGTGCGCGTGGCACAGAAAGCGGACAATGCTCGTAATTACAGCCAGTGCGACTCCTTGCTACTTGGTGACAAATGCGGCGCGCATACTTTCCCCTACATGGATATTCACAATGAAACGGCCATCGTGGAGCATGAGGCCACTACCAGCAAAATCAGTGAGGACCAGATATTCTACTGCAATCAGCGCGGTATTTCTACGGAAGATGCCGTGGGGCTGATTGTGAACGGTTATGCCAAAGAAGTTTTGAATAAACTTCCGATGGAGTTTGCCGTAGAAGCGCAGAAGTTGCTTGCCATTTCGCTGGAAGGAAGTGTGGGGTGATTGGACGATTAGACGATTTACGATTTACGATTGAAGTTTGATTGTAGATGTGAATCGTTTAATATTTAAGGGGTAATATCAATCGTAAATCGTAAATAATAAAATCGTAAATATAAAGATGTTAGAGATAAAAGACCTGCATGCCAGCATCAATGGCAAAGAGATATTGAAAGGCATTAACTTGACTATCCGTGACGGTGAAGTACATGCGCTGATGGGACAGAACGGTGCCGGTAAAAGTACGTTGAGTAACGTGTTGGTGGGACATCCGGCTTATGAAGTGACGCGCGGCTCCATCACCTTTAATGGCAAGGACTTGCTTGCCATGAGTCCTGAGGACCGTGCACATGAAGGAATCTTTCTTTCTTTCCAGGCTCCGGTAGAGATTCCGGGCGTGTCGATGGTGAACTTCATGCGTGCTGCCGTGAATGAGCAACGCAAGTACCGCCATCTGCCTGCCTTGTCCGCCAGCGAGTTCCTGAAGCTGATGCGCGAGAAGCGCGCCATTGTGGAACTGGATAACAAGCTTGCCAACCGCAGCGTGAACGAAGGTTTCAGTGGCGGTGAGAAGAAGCGTAACGAGATATTCCAGATGGCGATGTTGGAACCGACTTTCGCCATTCTGGACGAGACGGATTCCGGATTGGATGTGGATGCCCTGCGTATTGTGGCCGACGGTTTCAACAAACTCAAGACTGCGGAAACCAGTGCCATGGTCATCACCCACTACCAGCGCTTGTTGGACTATATCAAACCCGATACGGTACATGTACTGCTGGGCGGACGCATCGTAAAAACCGGTGGACCGGAATTGGCGAAGGAGATTGAAACACGTGGCTTCGATTGGATAAGGAAAGAAGCAGGTGAATTATAAACTCATAATCTGAAAACATGAGTGTAGAGCAACAATACATAGACCTTTTCTCCCAAACGGAGGCGATGATATGCCGGCATAGTGCCGAGGTGCTGAATGCGCCGCGTGCCGCTGCTTTTGCTGACTTTGAGCGCTTGGGCTTTCCCACCCGTAAGGAGGAGAAATACAAATATACGGATATCAGCAAGTTCTTTGAGCCGGATTATGGCTTGAACTTGAACCGGTTGGAAATTCCGGTGAATCCTTATGAAGTGTTCAAGTGCGATGTTCCCAATATGAGCACTGCTCTTTATTTTGTGGTGAACGATGCTTTTTATGGCAGGGCTTTGCCTAAGTCCCATCTGCCTGAAGGGGTTATCTTCGGCAGCCTGAAGGAGGTGGCCGAGAAACATCCCGATTTGGTGAAGAAATATTATGGCAAGTTGGCTGATACGGCAGAGGATGGGGTGACGGCGTTCAACACCGCTTTTGCACAAGACGGCGTTCTGTTTTATGTTCCTAAGAACGTGGTGGTAGAGAAACCTATTCAGCTGGTGAATATCCTGCGTGGTGACGTCAATTTTATGGTGAACCGCCGTGTGCTGATTATTCTGGAGGAGGGTGCACAAGCCCGCTTGTTGGTGTGTGACCATGCGATGGACGGCGTGAACTTCCTGGCAACGCAGGTGATAGAAATCTTTGCCGGTGAGAATGCCATTTTCGATTTTTATGAACTCGAAGAGACACACACCAGTACGGTACGTATCAGCAATATGTATGTAAGGCAGGAAGCCAATAGTAATGTATTGCTGAATGGTATGACCTTGCACAACGGAACTACACGGAATACAACCTGTGTGACGCTTGCCGGTGAACATGCGGAGCTGAATCTGTGCGGTATGGCCATTGCAGACAAGAATCAGCATGTGGACAATCATACGACAATCGACCATGCCGTGCCCAACTGTACCAGCAATGAGCTTTATAAGTATGTCCTTGACGAGCAGGCTGTAGGTGCCTTTGCCGGTCTGGTTTTAGTGCGCCCTGACGCACAGCACACCAGTTCGCAACAGACCAACCGCAATCTTTGTGCCACCCGAGATGCACATATGTACACCCAGCCTCAGCTGGAGATTTATGCAGATGACGTGAAGTGCAGTCACGGCGCTACGGTGGGGCAGCTCGATGAAAGCGCTCTCTTCTATATGCGGCAGCGTGGTATCCCGGTGCGCGAGGCGCGCCTGCTGCTGATGTTCGCTTTTGTCAACGAAGTTATCGACACCATCCGTTTGGATGCTTTGAAAGACCGTCTGCATCTGCTGGTAGAGAAGCGTTTCCGGGGGGAACTGAACAAATGCCAGGGGTGCGCCATCTGCAAGTGATAGCTTATAATTTCGATTCATTATGAACAACGATATAAATAAGAGTAGTATCTTGGCTCCCCTCCCTATGGGAGAGGGGCTGGGGGAGAGGCTTCGAGCTGATTTCCCTATCCTTTCCCGTGAGGTATATGGCAAGCCGTTGGTCTATCTGGACAACGGCGCGACTACGCAGAAACCTCGCCAGGTAGTAAATGCCATTACGGACGAATATTATTCGGTGAATGCCAATGTGCATCGCGGAGTGCACTTCCTGTCGCAGCAGGCTACAGAGCTGCACGAGGCCTCGCGTGAGACGGTGAGACGTTTCATCAATGCTCGCAGCACGAATGAGATTGTCTTCACCCGTGGTACGACGGAGAGTATCAACCTGCTTGTCTCCAGCTTTGGTGAGGAATTTATGCAGGAGGGGGATGAGGTGATTCTTTCTGTGATGGAACACCATAGCAACATTGTTCCCTGGCAGCTGCTTGCCGCCAAGCGTGGAATTACCATCAAGGTGATTCCGATGAATGACAAGGGCGAACTCTTATTGGACGAATATAGGCAGTTGTTCTCCGAACGTACCAGGATTGTCAGTGTGGCGCATGTTTCCAATGTGCTGGGTACGGTCAATCCCGTCAAGGAGATGATTGCTTTTGCCCATGAGCAGGGTGTTCCGGTGCTTGTGGACGGTGCCCAGTCCATTCCCCACATGCCGGTAGATGTGCAGGATCTGGATGCCGATTTCTTCGTTTTCTCCGCGCACAAGGTGTATGGTCCTACGGGGGTAGGGGTGCTTTATGGTAAAGAGGGGTGGCTGGATAGGATACCTCCCTATCAGGGCGGTGGAGAGATGATTCAGCATGTATCTTTTGAAAAGACTACCTTCAATGAATTGCCCTTCAAGTTTGAAGCCGGTACGCCGGATTATATCGGTACTACCGGACTTGCCAAAGCTTTGGACTACGTTTCGTTGGTTGGGATGGACAAGATTGCCGCCTATGAACACGAATTGACCCAGTATGCCATGCAACGGCTGAAAGAGATTCCCGGTATGCGTATCTTCGGCGAGGCAGAAGACAAGGGTAGTGTCATATCGTTTCTGGTAGGTGATATCCATCATTTTGATATGGGTACATTGCTCGACCGTCTTGGCATTGCCGTACGCACGGGACATCACTGTGCCCAACCATTGATGCAGCGTCTTGGCATCGAAGGAACAGTGCGTGCATCTTTCGGGCTTTACAATACCCGGGAGGAGATAGATGTGCTGGTGGCAGGTATAGTTCGTGTCAGCCGGATGTTCTGACCAAAGCAAAGCTTTGCAACCTTTCTTTCATTCCTTGCGTCTAATATGTCAACAACTAAAAAAATGAATTATGTTAGTAACAACAACCCCGACTATTGAGGGTGGACGTATCACCCGCTATTATGGCATCGTTTCCGGTGAAACGATTATCGGTGCCAATGTATTCCGCGATTTCTTTGCCAGCATCCGCGACGTGGTGGGTGGGCGAAGTGGCTCTTATGAAGAAGTGCTGCGCGAAGCTAAAGATATAGCCTTGCGCGAGATGCAAGAACATGCCCGTGCTATGGGTGCCAATGCCGTGATTGGTGTAGACTTGGACTATGAAACGGTAGGAGGCAGTGGCAGCATGTTGATGGTTACGGCATGCGGTACGGCTGTAACGGTGGAATAAGTTCGCTCTACTATATTACAACATAGGAAGATATAAGAAATGGCAACCCTGTGAATGGTTGCCATTTTCTTTATAAGGAGTATCTTTTATCGGTTATTTGTACCAATCCTTATAATCTGTTCCATTGGAATTGACCCAATCCATAAAATGTTCAAAGCTCTTGTCTATCGGCTGGGTTTCAGGAGTATTGAAGTTTGTGGCTCCACTTAGATGAATGGCAAAAGGATAGTTGCCATTGGCTACATAATAGCTTGTCGGTACAGAGGACAAATCCTCTTCGGTATGGAATAGAGCCATGTCTGCCTTTTCAGTAGGAGGATAGTTGACCAAATGCACTTCGATGCGTGATTCTTTCAATTCGTCATGTACCATGATGAATGGATTATAAGGGGGAATTCCAAGCGTTTCGTGTGATAGTGGAGTCTTGAAGGTGTTCTTTATCTTATATGTAGCGGTTTTTGTATTTCTCTCTGTTACATCGAGCGCACTTAGAAATACATTGACGGTAGCTTTGGAAAGGTCTGTATCCAGTCCTTGTCCGTTGAAACTTGTGGGGGCTTCCAATATTTCAGTTGACATATTGCTGCGTTCTGTATTCAGTTGGTAAGCGAAACCATTTTTGAAAGTGGCACCGGACCAAAGCAACTCATAGGTGTCTTCTGTAGAAAGGGCCTGATTGGCATCATTGAAGTTCAATACGGACTGGTATTTTACAATAACATCATTCAAGTCATAGTCACCCTTTCTGGGCCAATTATCTTCGAAAGCGATGATTCCTTTGTATTCCAGACTGTATTTCTTATCCTCGTTGCCACCGTCAGGTTTGATATCAGGAATATCCGGATTGATGATGGCTTCGATGGGGTTGGACCATACGTTGAATTGTATATCATTATAGTCTTGGTCTGTCCAATCTTCAAAGGACAATACGACAAAATCATCGATGCGGAATGCGGCTGTATGTGTACGGCCGTCCCCATTCAGCTTTGTAGTAGAGTAGAAAGGCTTATTGTTTCCGCCATAGAAGCTGTCATTCAATAGGAACCATCCGATTTTTACTCCATTGGGAAATACGGTGCCTTGGTCCACTCCGTCGGGGTCTATGTAATGAAGCTTTACACTTTCACCGCCTTGTAGTCCGGAAGCCTTTTTATTATAATAATTATCCATCAGAGTGTTTGGAAAAACAATGCATTTGGGGGCTTTTTTAATTTCACTTAAAGATGCGTCTGCCCTATAGCAATAATAGCCAAAGGCGCTCGCTGCACCGCTGGTTCCTCCAATTATCCGGATGGATACTTCCGCATTGCGCCCTTCCGGATCATTGATTTCAAAATCTATGGCTTGTCGGTATTGCTTAGGGCATGTGCCTCCTTCCTTCAAGGTCGTATTGATGATTGTCAATACATCACCGGGAATTGTGATTTTGTTGTCTGTGTCTAAATAATGAGGATATCCTTTGGAGCTCCATGTTCCTAATACATGGTATCCTTTGGGTGCCTGCCATCCCTCCGCCCGTGTTTGCGGATTATCATCGGTGGAATCCCATTTGATGTCGGCAGTAATGGCATCTCCTGCAATAACTGTTTTGAAGAGGGTGGGGACCCCTATATAAGAAGTATAGATATATGCTTCGTCCCCATGGTCCGAATTGATGATTTCCTTGCCGCTATATGCACCGTTACCGTCTGTCATGCGTCTGATGACCGGTTCCAGGTCTGTGCGTTTTATAATCTGGCCATCTTTGTCAATCGTGAACGGGTCTTCAAGATAGATTTCAAAAAGTACTTTATAGCCTTCGGGGACATCATACTTTACGTTTACTTGGATGGAAGATGTCGTAGAAAAATCAAAAGAGTTGGGAGTCTTCTCATCGTCTTTTCCATTATCGGGATTGTAGACGTCATGTTCGCATCCTATGGATAGGAATGCCAGCATAATGCTGCATAATGTCAAAGCCAGCATCTTGCATGTCAGGTTAGAATAGATTGGTTTCATAATGCCTTTGTTTTTAGCTTGTTTACTTGTTGCAAAGGTATTATAAAAGTTGTAATATATATCTATATGTGCTCTATTCTTCTCATTAAATACAAAAAATAGGTAAAAAAGGGTACTGCTTGTTGTTTTATTCGCCAGTATAAATACATGCTTGCTTGGATTTCTTTTCTTTTTCATTTGCTTATTTCGTTTCAAATCAATATTTTTAGGCTTTCGTTCAACCTTTTAATACGAATAAATGCTATGGACCAAATCCTATTCTGGCTGGTTCCAGCCGCTTCTATTATGGCACTTTGTTTTGCCTGGTATTTCCATCGTCAGATGATGAAAGAGAGTGAGGGTACGCCTCAGATGATTAAGATTGCCGCTGCTGTGCGCAAAGGTGCTATGTCTTACCTTCGCCAACAATACAAGATTGTGGGCTGGGTATTTCTGGGGCTGGTTATCCTTTTCTCCATTATGGCATACGGTTTCGGAGTGCAGAACTCCTGGGTGCCGATTGCTTTCCTTACCGGAGGATTCTTTTCCGGACTTTCCGGCTTTTTGGGTATGAAGACGGCCACCTACGCATCGGCTCGCACTGCCAATGCGGCACGCACATCGCTGAATGCCGGACTACGCGTGGCTTTCCGTAGCGGTGCGGTGATGGGACTGGTAGTGGTTGGCCTTGGCTTGCTTGATATATCTTTCTGGTATCTGTTGCTGAATGCTGTAATTCCGGAAGATGTAATGACTCCCACCCATAAACTCTGCATCATTACCACTACCATGCTGACTTTCGGTATGGGCGCTTCCACGCAGGCATTGTTTGCACGCGTAGGTGGCGGTATCTATACAAAAGCTGCCGATGTAGGTGCCGACCTTGTGGGAAAGGTGGAAGCCGGTATTCCCGAAGACGACCCGCGTAATCCTGCCACGATTGCGGATAATGTAGGCGACAATGTAGGCGACGTGGCAGGTATGGGGGCTGATTTGTACGAAAGTTATTGCGGTTCTATCCTTGCTACGGCTGCCCTCGGTGCTGCGGCTTTTATCCACTCGGGTGATACGCTGATGCAGTTCAAGGCCGTAATCGCCCCGATGCTGATTGCAGCCGTCGGAATATTGCTTTCCATTATCGGTATCTTCTCCGTGCGTACCAAAGAGAATGCGAAGATGAAGGACTTGCTGAACTCACTGGCTTTCGGTACTAATCTCAGCTCTATTTTGATAGTTGTCGCCACTTTCTTTATCCTGTGGCTGCTGAAGTTGGACAACTGGCTGTGGATTTCCTGCTCCGTGATAGTGGGTTTGATAGTAGGTATCATCATCGGGCGGTCTACGGAGTACTATACTTCCCAATCCTACCGTCCTACCCAAAAGCTGAGTGAAAGCGGAAAGACCGGTCCGGCGACAGTCATAATTTCCGGTATAGGCTTGGGAATGCTTTCTACGGCTATTCCGGTGATTGCCGTGGTGATAGGTATCATTGCTTCTTATCTCTTTGCTTCGGGCTTCGACTTCTCTAATGTGGGTCTGGGGCTCTATGGTATTGGCATTGCCGCAGTAGGTATGCTTTCTACATTGGGCATCACGCTTGCTACAGATGCTTACGGACCGATAGCTGACAACGCGGGTGGCAATGCGGAAATGTCCGGTCTGGGTGAAGAGGTGCGTAAGCGTACCGATGCGCTTGACTCCTTGGGCAATACTACAGCCGCTACGGGCAAAGGCTTTGCCATCGGTTCCGCCGCTTTGACGGGATTGGCTTTGCTGGCCTCTTATGTCGAGGAAATCCGTATCGGGCTGACCCGCCTCGGGACTACCGAACTGTCGCTTCCTCATGGCGATGCCGTGGCTCTTCAAGATGCCACTTTCTTCGACTTTATGCATCACTACGATGTGACGCTGATGAATCCGAAAGTTCTTTCCGGTATGTTTCTGGGCTCGATGATGGCATTTCTTTTCTGTGGATTGACGATGAATGCGGTAGGGCGTGCAGCGGCCCATATGGTAGACGAAGTGCGCCGCCAGTTCCGCGAAATCAAGGGAATCCTTACGGGAGAAACGGAGCCTGATTATGAGCGTTGTGTGGCAATCTCGACGAAAGGGGCGCAACGCGAGATGGTGATTCCGTCACTGATAGCTATCATTGCTCCGATTGCGACGGGACTTATTTTCGGTGTTCCCGGTGTGCTCGGCCTGCTGATTGGCGGATTGAGCAGTGGTTTCGTGCTTGCCATCTTCATGGCAAATGCCGGTGGTGCATGGGATAATGCCAAAAAGTATGTGGAAGAAGGCAACTTTGGCGGCAAAGGCAGTGAAGTCCACAAGGCTACAGTCGTGGGTGACACCGTAGGAGACCCGTTCAAGGACACATCCGGTCCGAGCTTGAATATCCTAATCAAGCTGATGAGCATGGTAGCCATTGTGATGGCAGGGCTTACGGTTGCGTGGAGTCTGTTCTAGAAAGAGTTTTTCCCCGTATCCCACCAAAGGCGGGTGGCGCCGTTATCTGCGCCACCCAGTTTTTCCGTGAGGGTGGCGTATTGTGCCGGGTCGGCAGTGGCAGCGTCCGTCGAGAACGGAAGGCGGCGGATCATGATATCCGTA
>OIGH01000313.1_pt1 | contig 14216 bp, 8 predicted proteins | sample 1582241 | NCBI WGS metagenome assembly OIGH01 (sample SAMN02674607, study PRJEB24791) | human gut metagenome, SKBSTL069 | isolation source: stool | host: Homo sapiens | place: USA | reverse complement strand
CAAGTGACATACCTTCAGGCAACACCGCAATCCTGTCATCATCAACCACAAAAAAATCTTGCGCAGCTCCATTTGCCTGAAAGGCTTGCACTCTTAGCTCCTCACAAATATTATACTCTCCCCGCTGACAAGGCTTGCACTTCCCACACGCAAGTTGCGGACGTGCGGTGACAACGTCACCCGCCTTGCAGATCGTAACCGCCATCCCCGTAGCGACTACCACTGCCGAATATTCATGCCCCTGAACTACCGGATAGAAAGTTGCCGGATGACATCCGTGATAAGAATGTATCTCACTTCCACAAATACCTATTCTCTTAATATTCAGAAGCACCTGATGTTCTTTCAGGTCCGACGCCTTAGGCGCCTCAACTTCACGAAATTCAATATGTTTTGGTTCTACTAATACCGCTTGTCTCATTTTATACCATATTTACTTAAAATTTCTATTACCGGAGTCTCTATTGACTTCGCCCAAAGTGCATATCCATAACTACTTGGATGAGTTCCGTCGACCGATGTTTCATGCGCATCGGAAGCATCAGGCGTAATCAGATAAACGTCTTTATATTTCGGGTTCGTGAGGATTTTCGCAAACAACTCCTCTACGGTTGCCGCCTTAGCCCGTTCTTTCGCATCAAGAACTGTATCGAATGAACGTCGTTCACGATAGATAGTACGCTGAAATATCAACGGAGTAGCCGGATGTGCCGCTATAAGCCGATCGATAAACGGCATCAGGCGCTCTCTTATCAGTTCTGCGTCAGGATTTGAAAAAGTATCGAATATAAAGGCATCAGCCTTGACTTCCGCAAGAACGTCGAGCATGTAAGGCTGCATCAGGCAACGTCCGCTTGTTGCGAGCGACACGACTTGAAGACCTGTATTACGCATAAATTGCATGGGATAACTCATACCGGATCGATCCGTGCTCACTCCCTGCGTAAACGAAGAGCCATATACCGCTATCCTGTGACGAAAATCGGACTTCAACGGTTCGATAACAGCATTGTCATCTATCCCTATCTTACAAGAAATGACCTCCGAATACATCGGCATATACATCATACATTCGTGCATCGTACCATCCATATTCTCAATGAGCGTGAATGTCTCGGTTTTCTCGCCCTTATACGCTTTCAATGAACCGCTTGCCGCATACTGCCATTTACCGTTTGCATTTTTGATATAAAGATCATATCCTTTATAAGAGATCGGCATGGTTGAATGGCTCGAATATACATATCCCCACCTTGTCGTAATCTGTATATTACGCGTGTTCGTTTTAAACAACACAGCCATACCGGCAGAGCAACGGAGTTGTCGATTCTCCGTCCTGTTAAAACCTTTATAAACCAATGTATCGACTCTATGATACGGATTGGGAGTCGATTCAAACGGCTTACCTATCAGGTTAAGCGTTGACGCCTCCGTCTGTTTTTGTGCCGAAACCGACAATACGCACGAAAGCGACAGAACAACCGTTATGAAAAACTTCTTCATTGCCTTGTATTTTTTAGTTGTTTACTGTAATAAGACCTTCAATCCTTCCGCTACCTGCATAGCATAAAACTGCTCATACTTTTCCATAAACACAGGATATTTGTCCAGTCCCAATGACACAAAAGGTGATATCTTCAAGAACTCGGCCGGCGATCCTCCTGAAATCAACTTCCTGTCCGCCGGGGTGATGTGAGGTTCGGAGATAGCTATATTTTCACCGGACTCGGTGCGCGCACCTATCAGGTATTTGCAATAAACAGCTATCAGGAAAGCCTCTATCGAAATATCCTTCCCATCCTGCAACATCTGTTTGAGTATGGGTACCACATAAACCGCAAACTTAGCAATGCCATCGCCGCAAAGCCGTGATACCTGATCGCTGATCGCCTTGTTTGAAAATCGTTCAATAAGCTGGTCTTTATACGCTTCAAGGTCAACGCCCTCGGGAACCGGAACATAAGGAGTAACATCCCTGTTCATAAACAGCTTTATCATTGCACGATACCTCTCGTCTGCCATTACAGCATCGACCTTCCTGAATCCTTCCATATAGGCAGGATAAGAAAGAAGAGTATGTGACGCATTGAGAAGACTTAATTTCATGATTTCATACGGGGTCACATCATGGGTGAATGTAACTCCCACCTTCTCCCATGCAGGACGGCCTGCAATGAAATTATCTTCAATCACCCATTGTATAAAGTCTTCACAACACACATCTGTAACCTTACCCGGTTTTGTTACGGGAGTGATTCTATCCACCATCGAATTCGGGAACGTCACTTTCTTTTTCGCCCACGCTGCCACCTCGGGATATTTCGCTTCGAAGTATGACATAAACGCACATCTGGCGGCATTGCCGTTCATCTGCATGTTGTCGCACGAAAGAATCGTAATCGGCAAATCTTTCTCCATCCGGCGTTTGAGTCCTTCGGCTACATACCAGAACACACTGCGCGATTGGTTAAAATCGACCTTATATCCCCCTTCGGTAATGGTGAGAGAGATGATTTTTATCTCCTCCGATGCAAGTTTAGCGATGATAGGCTCACTATCTATTTCCCCCCATGCCAGTTCTACAAGCGAACCAATCAGCATACTATCCTGTTCGCCGGAAGGGCTGCATGTCGTCAACTGATATATGCCGTCGTCTTTCTTGAGGGCGTTGAACAAGACCCCGTCCGTAGGCATAATCATGGCTCCGAATACCCCCCAGCATCTTTGTGACGGATCTTCAAGTAATAGATTTGTGTAAGCTTCGAGATGTGCACGATGGAAGTTTCCAACGCCGAAATGTACTATTCCGGCCTTTATTTCAGCACGATTATAATTAAAAGTCTTCATACGATAATTTCAATGTTTCGGCAAGTGATTTTTCCACCTTGTCGCAATGTTCTATATAGAATTTATAAACCTCATTCCATTTGTAATAAGATGCTTCAACCGCTTCCAACGGCAACCGGAGGTCTTTTTCATTCAGCATAAACTTAACTAAAACGTCCGGATTGCCTTCTGATTGGTAAAAGATCATCTGAAGGTTCGCACCCATCGGAATATCCCAGTACTTCCAACTCCGCAACGCTTCTTTGGAATTACCAGCCTCCCGCGCCCACGTTCCGGCTTGCAGATTTGTCAAGATGGCCATCAGAACGCCATCGTGTCCGAAGTTGAGATTGATGCCATGACGCTTGCGAACCAGATCTTCGACAGATTCGTCTAACAAATGGCGTAACGTGCGGGATGCAAGTCCCCAACTACGCCCGTGAGATACCGGTTCAGGACCTTTCTGCGCAAAATACTTATAGTTCTCGATTTCTGCCCAAGCCAATATTTCCTCTTCTGTAAAGATATCCCATATAGGCACTTGGCGGTCGAGGCATTGCATCAGTGATGCCATTAACCAGAAACGATGGATCAGGTCGTACTTGTCATACTCACTTTCTACTTGTGTAACATCTATAAACAGTCTTCTAAAAAAAGCATCCACATCCAACTTTTCATCTATATATGAACGATATTTTTTATACCAACTGTTTTCCTTACCAAGTATATATTTATCAAGCGGACTCCTGCCGGGACATACGTTACCGTATGGATTCAGTGTGGTAAGGAACGAACGGGAGTTGTCTATCTCCGCCCATTCAAGCCCGGGACGCAGCGACAAAATGCCCGAATTTACAGATTGCATGGTGGCCGCCACCCGAAGCACATTCGTTGCGTTAGTCTTCAAATAGGGATGGCCTTCAAATACTTCCGGATAATTTTGTACCATCCTCCGGCCTATCTCCCTTGTCTGACGATAACCGATTTGTGTCAGATCGCCTTCTTTGTAAAACACATTTTTCTTGAACGGTTCAAGACGTTCATACAGGGCTTTCCCAAAATCGGTAAGGTTGTTTGTGGCATGAGCTTTCTCCAATACGCCGTATATGGCAGGATAAGTCACCTCATCGTCTATCTGACGCGCTCCGTGACGGAAATAGCCGTTTATATAGAAAGGCGTATATCCTTTGGGCGCCGGCGTAACCGGATGTGAAAGATCGGTCACATAATACACGCCGCCCGCACGTTCCGGATCCCTGCGTATCTCGTCGAGAGGATTTTCGGTCACCGGCTTTTCTTTCGGAAGAGAGAGTTTGAATATGCAAGGAAGATCAGACGTCTTTTTCGCATTCGTATTGGTATTGACATACATAACCCCGTCTTTGACCACAATATCTTCCGGTTCGTAAATAACCTGTTCCTGCACATTGTACCGGGCAGTAATCGTCCGCCTATCCGTATCGTACACCCGGATGCAGGAAGGACGGTTGTCGTCCTGTTTCCCAACTCCGAAGCAGAAATAGATTTTACCATCATGCATACAGCCCGCTTGCGTGAACCAGACCTCATAGGGGAACACCACCTGATCGAGAATGTCATTTTCGTCGAGGCGCACCTTTGCGCCCTCACTCAACGATGGTATGCGGAATTTGGTGGCGACATACTGGTTTTCCCATGCATGCTTTGTCACCTTCGCCACAGTACGTTTACGCGCCGAGAATATCCATATAAAGCCCCGTTCCCGATCGACCAGCCAGCTTGGTGCACCAAAGATGGAGACATACCCTTTCTCCGCCCACTTCGAGCCATCGAGTTCAATTGTTTGTGCGATTTCGCTGCTAAAACGTTTTCCACGACGGGTGATGCTCTCCACAAAGCACAACCATTCCAACTCGCTTCCTACCTTCCCGTTTGTGATATACAAGAGAGGAAACGATGCTCCGCGTTTTGTCTCGACGCCAAAGCATACATTATTTACATGGTTGTCCGGATGGGAGGACGCCAACTCAAAGCCTGCCACAGGTTTCGGATCGGCACTTTTGAAATCATAGATATTCACGTGCCCTCCATCCTCGCACGAGAATATGTAATCATCCCATATTTCAAGTCCTTGCTGTGCCCGCCCCCGTCCTTCCTTTGCCAGGAAGACAGAGCACTCTACCTCTTTCTCCGGCTCTACATACAACTGGGCGATAAGGGGAATAGAGATCAGTAAGCACACGACAGACAAATAGATCTTTTTCATAAGTATGCTCTATAAATTTAAAGTATGATTATGTTCTACGTTAATCGAACAGCTCTATGCCTAACGACTCAAGCCGTTTCTGCAACTCTCCTACATCGAGAGCCCGCGGAGTACAATGCTGCGACGCACTCATGGCAGCGGCAATGCCAACAGCCTCTCCCATCGCCATGCAAATACTCATGACACGATAGGAAGCGTGAGCTCTGTGAGTACCCGATATGCATCGTCCCGCCACCAAAAGCCCTTCCAAGCCCAACGGGAGAAAACAACGATACGGCAAATCGTATGGTTTGCAATATTGTATGGTCGGTTCCGCCTGTCCGGCTCCGTCAGGATTATGTATATCGACAATGAACAATGCTTTATGTACCACCACATCGGCAAAACGGCAGCCTTCTGCCATCTCATCGGCATCGATCACATAGTCGCCCATCACCCTGCGGCTTTCGCGCACTCCGGTTGTTGTACCACTTCCGATCACTCTACAGTTTTCGTAACCCGGCAAATTTTCTTTCAAGAATTGGGTCAGGAGGCGTATCTGTTGCCTAAGTTCAAGATCGGCGGCAAAAATGGAGCTTACCGAAGTAATATCCACCCTATTGACTTGTGTCGTATTTACCTGACGGCAACCCGGTCTGACCGATGGATGCAAACGCACGGCAGCAAGCATCCGGGGAAGTTTGCCCTCATCGGCTTTCTTTTTACACCAATCAAGAAAACACTCGCCATTCAATTGGACATTGTCTACATCTCCAATACAGATAATTCCTTTCGATTCATCTACGCCGTCAATGGTGTATTCAAGGGTTACAGGCTGCATGAGTCCGTCAGCACGTCCTTTTTCTATTTTTGCACCGGCAAGAAAAGATACTATGGCATCACCGGTACAATCAATTGTAACCGCGGCTTCAAAACAGAGCGTCCCCTCGTTACTTGCACACTTAATGCCTTTTACCACCTTTCCGTCACGAATAACATCCGACACGCAACATTGCAAAAAGACATCGACGTTCTTTTCCCTGGCGACAAATTCTGCCAATGTAAGTTTTGCCTCTTCGAAATCGTGAGCATTTCCATGCTCGCCAATCCAGTCATTGTCTTCGACGCCAAGAATAGCACAAACCTCATCGCGCATCGTGTTCTTGCTTACACTACCGAGAATAGGACCGACATACCCGGCGGTCAGGTTACCTCCGATGACTCCGTATCTTTCGATAAGAGCAACACGTGCTCCTTGCCGGGCGGCGGCTACAGCCGCACATATCCCGGCAGGACCTGCACCTGCTACTATTACATCATAATATTTTGTATTCATTATCTGCTTGTATATGGACCGGAAATAGTCTTAACAGTCATTGCCCCGTCAGAATCTGTGATTGTCACAACTCTGTATTTGTTTCCCCCGTCGGTCACACGAACTACAATATGTCCATCATATCCCTTTACTCTCGCAGCCTCTTCCGCCGTAACCCGGTCGTCTACTCCGCTGGGGCGATCGCCCTGCCAGAAGTTAGTGATAAACATGTCACACGCAGGGAGTGTTGTCTCCATCGAATTCAGTATATCGGTGCGGGGATGACAATCTACCCACGAATTGATAACAATCGTTTGTGGATTGAGTGCTTTCAGAGCATCCACCTGATTGGTGTTGGTTACTCCGTGATGGTTAGCTTTCAAGAGTTCCACCTGACCTACTGCTTTTGCACAGGGTAGTTCGGCATCTTTCCACGCATGACTCGAACGTCCGTTATACTGAAGGTCACCACCGGCAAAGAAATCAAAGTTGCCATACGAAACTTTCATCACACAACTGGTTATATTCTCCGGCGGACAATTGTCACTGGAGGTAATGTTCTTACTGTTTTCGTATGAAATCTCCGAGAGTTCAGGGAATGTCTTCTTTGTGGTAGTGCCCGAACCTGTCCAGATCTCTCCATTCACTGCCACGTTTTGCACCTTTGCAGTAGGATACTTTGCAGGATTATACTTCTGAACGATCTGATTATTCGCCCCTGCTTTGAATATCGCAGCATCGAACTTTTGATTGGCGACATGCCATTTCACTGCATTGATATAGTTATTACAACTTGGAGCATTGTCTGCCATTGTCGCCATGTCGAACGGATAGTTATAATCGGGATAGCCACGATCAAGAAGCGTACCAATCTTGAAATTGTCGAAAATCTCGGCAAAACCTATCAACGAATAAGTGTCGGAGTTGGAAGATTTCGGCAAGGAAGAAGTATAACCGCCGAAGTGGTCATTATGAAAGTGGGTAAGTACGGCATAATCAATCGTACTGTTACCTGTCCATACCATACACTTACGAATGTAATCAGTTATAATCTGTGAACCACGGGTAGAAGTCAGAGTCGGATCCCAACGGCTACGGATACCGGTATTGGTCGTATTACTATTAGAGTTGGTCGTAACACTCGAACTTGCGGCATCAATAAGCATTTGCGTACCATCCGGGAATATTACAAACATGCTTTCACCGGTAGTCGTATTGATGAAATGAATATCCATCACACCCTCCTGCCAGGCAGGAATCGTCTTACCTACCTCTATTTCAGTGGCAGCATCTTCCCCACCTCCATCCGGACGAATCAAAAATGAGTGAGACTCATTGGAGCTGCATCCTACAATCGCAAGGATGAACAGACTAAGTATAAATATTAACCTTTGCATGCTATATGAAGATTTAAAAACATCTCTCCGCCTTCAATGCTGACGGCAAGACGAATATAATTACCAAAATTTGAATTTACCTTTATAATATGTTGGCCAAGTCCTTTGAAGATTACAGGATCACTACCGTCGTCAGCCCAATGTATGCCGTCTTGCGATAGTTGTACACGACCTTCGAATACGGGTTCTCCTTCTATTTTCTCAACCATAACAAAGAATATAGCCTCATCTGCCCAACCAGCCTCGTAAGGATGAGTGAAGAAAGTACCTTTAAAGAACTTCTTTACCTCAAGATGGGAATCATTAAACATTTTCATATATTACATTCCTCCTTTTATTCTTGTGAAACAACAACAGAATCTATATAAAAGAATACACGACGATTGGTATCAGTACCCACCCAGAAAAGAGGATTGATAAGATTGTCGATGCGTCCATATCCGTCAACGGTATCAGCTGCAATGCCACGCATATCCCAAATTTTGTCCTGACATTGGAACTCTACATATTCACGAAGCTCTGTGTCAAGTTTCAGACGCATGTATTGCCAATTGAGTTTACAGTCGGTCTCATTGTAAATGAGTTTCTGATGACCATCTTTCAAATCCTTGAATCCATCGTGGTCGCCATTAGGATAACGGCGGCCGAACCACCAGGGATCGACTCCCCTCTTACACCAGTCTCCGTCAAGTCCATAAGCCCAATCGCGGTCGGTTATGTCTTCATTGGAATGTTCATACTGCCACTTCTGCATTAATTTGCCATCTACTGCATTGAGATAGCGAATTCCTACATGGTAACGTTTTCCACCCTCCTGTACATCGAATCCCATACCAAAATCGCGGATAGAACTCTCATGCAAACCCGGTTGCGGACGGTCACCGCCATCCACCACATCCTGTTCCGCCGTGTATGTAAACCAACATTCTATCTGCAAATATTTGCAGCCCGGACGAGAGAACGAAAGCCGCTTAATGGCATGTCCCAGACAACCTTCCGCCGGAATCTCCGTATAAGGAGCGGCAACAGGTCTTGTCGAAAGTTTAAGAGAGTAAGTGCCGGACATAGCTCCGTGAGTGCCCGGATACCTGAAAGTAGCGGAACTAAGCATGACCGGTGGCCACTGGTCTTTATTGACCAATGTCTTGGGAACATCAAAATCGGGATATTCCGTAAAGTTAGGCATCAATGTCATCCAACCGTTAAAGCCGGTGTTAAATACATCATAGCTCAACACCCTTTTCAATGGTTGATAGCGACTGCGCAATAAAATTTCTCCAATGCTCATAATATCATTTATTTAATAAAGTTAGTACCCTGGATTTTGAACAAGTTTTCCATTCATTATCAATACATCATCACTTGGTAATGGCCATAAATAAATCTTCTCATCATACTTACGTTCACCATGCTGGACGATATAGGTTCCGTCGGCCATCGCTTCAAAAGAAGGAAATCCGTCTTTGTCAAATGTCGGAGTCTCCGGCCAAAACCAGTTGCCTGCCGCAAAGTATTCCTTTGCCCTGTTGGCTGTACGGGTAAATCCGTACATATTGTGTCCGAAAGCATTCTCAAACTGATGCCAACGAAGCAAGTCGAAATAGCGCAGATTTTCCCATGCAAACTCCACACGACGCTCACGGCGAAGCACTTTGCGCAATGCCGTCTGATCGGTTGTCGTGATGGACGGATAGTCGTTGGTTTGTGTACGGGTGGTGCCATAAGCACGGGCACGGACATCGTTGATGCAAGCAAGGACAGTAGCGTCAATCTCCCCCAGTTCAATCTTAGCTTCGGCATACATCAACAAGACATCGGCATAGCGCATGAGAATAACGGGGTTGTCGTTATACAAAGTAGTACGCCATGACTCTTGCGCGCCTTTGCGCAGGCAACAACCATTGTAAGCGCAATTGGAAGCATCTGAACCGCCTTTGGAATCTTTGTTTGTAATCATACGATTTTGTGTATAGTCCATTACTTCGAGTGCGTTTGGCGCAGGGTTCCACTCAATACCATAGATACGGCTGCCGGGAGCAGCAAATGTTTCCAGGCAACGGGGATCGCGGTTGGCAAATGGATCGTGAGGATCAAAGCCACTGCCCGGTTCATCAATCGTCTTGCCATTCGTCATTTCGTAGACAGCAAGAAGTTCCCACGAAGGTTGTGCATTATGTGTACCGCCTGCCGAACGGGCAATAAAGGAACCGATAGCCTGTGTAGTAGGTTTACCGTTTTCATCCAACTCAAGGTCGCTTGAGTGAGCAACAGAGAAGATAACTTCTTTGCTTCCTCTTGTCTTGTCGCGGAAAAGTTCTCCATAATCAGGGGCCAAGTCATATACTTCCAGATCCATACAGTCTTGCGCAGCCTTTGCGGCAGTCCCGTAGTCGTGTTGATAGAGAGCGGTACGAGCCTTGTAAGCATAAGCCGTTCCTTTGTCTACACGGGTGGCGCCGCTATTATTATTTGCGGCCGGCAAATTTTCTGCGGCATAGTCATAATCTTCATAAATTTGTTTCAGAACGACAGCTTTGTCGGTACGCCCCATCTCAAATGCTTCCTCCGGAGTAATCGAAGTCACGTAGAAAGGAACATCTCCCCAAAGAGTAATCAAACGTGAATAAGCAAACGCTCTGAAAAAACGGGCTTCGGCACGAAGCGTATTCAGTTCAGTGGTGGAATATTTGCCTTCAAGTTTGTCGAGTGCCTCCAAAATCCGGTTGGCACGACTAATGTTCTTATACGTGTAACTCCAAACAGTCTTGATGTTAGGATTACTTGTAGAAGACGCATTCAGTGAACCTGCCGCAATGGTATAAATGTTGGTTCGTTGCGCCCAGTCATCCGTATTACGGTCCAGCGTCCAACCTTCTTCTATAACAAAGAAAGTACTGCGATAAAAATCGTTCAACGAGATTCGAACTTCCTCCGGTGACGAGAACCAGTTTTCACTGGATGCAGCTGAAGGAGGATTCAGATCGAGGTTCACACAAGAAGTTACAGATAGAAGAGCTATCATGCAAATCAATACATGTATTTTTTTCATATTATGTAATTTTTTCATACTCCATTAGAATTTGATATCCACTCCAAATGTATAAGTGCGTGTGATATAGGTAGAAGCGCCTGCTTCAGGGTCCCATCCCGAAAGATAACTATCAAAGCAGTATGGATCATCGATATTGACGTACACCCGAAGTCCCTTGATTCCGACTTTAGAGACGATTTTTTTAGGAACTGTATAGCCGACGTTGATATTCTTTATACGCATATAGGCACTACTCTTGAGCCAGTAATCCGACATTTTGTAGTTGTTGTATTCACCGCCCTGATGACTCAAACGGGGATAGCTGGCTGCCGCGTTCTGCTCTGCAGTGTTATATACACTCCAATAATTACGGCTGCCATTGTCGTTCAGAAGGACTGACGGAGCCGGAAGCCATTGTCCCTGCATGGGGCGAATCATACTCTCGGTGAGGCGTGAAAGTTGTTTCCCGACACCATTGAAGAGTAGGGAGAAAGAGAGACCTTTCCAGCCCAAACTAATAGAACCTCCATATAGATAGTGTGGCAATGAGCTACCAAGCACTACACGGTCGTATGTCTCATTGATAATTCCGTCAGGAGTGCCGTCCGGACCGCTGACATCTACATATTTCACATCACCCGGTTTGGTAGAAGCCGAAAGCAGAGCGCTTTCACTGACTTCCTCTGCAGTCTGGAACAAACCTGCAGTCTTATATCCGTACCAGGAGTTATATTCTGCACCTTCAGTAATAATGGTACCATCGCTGTTAAACTGCTGCTTGCCATTAAGATTATCTATTATAGACTTGTAATCAGAGATATTAAAACTTACCGCATAACTTACATCTCCGATACGGTCAGACCAGCCGAGTTTCACTTCCCAACCGCGGGTATGCATTTTACCTACGTTCCTGTCAGGTGCCGAATAACCTGTAAACGACGGGATTGCCACTGACAAGAGCATATCTGTTGTCTTCTTATAATAATAGTCTGCGCTAAAGTCAAGACGATTGTTAAAGAAAGCGGCATCCACACCTATATCCCAGCTCTGTGTTTTCTCCCAATGGATATTCTCATACGCATAATCCTGTTGAGCGGCAGACATCGAAGATTGGGGCGTAGAACCTGCACTGTCATACATAATGGCATTATTGAACGAAATGTATGTCTGATAAGGATAATTTCCAATCCGCTCGTTACCGAGCGTACCGATAGAGGCACGGAACTTCAGATAGTTTATCGGGGTTATGTTTTGCATGAACTTCTCGTTAGAGATGACCCAACCCACTGATGCGGACGGGAAGAATCCCCAACGGTGATCCTTGTGAAAACGTGAAGATCCGTCTTCACGAGCATTGAGCTGGAGGTAGTAACGGCTGTCGTAATTATACATGACACGGCCAAAAAATGAACGGTATGCATTCTGATAAGAATTACCGGCTACGGCAAGAGCATTCTTGTTCGCCAAATCAAGATAAGGGAAAGAAGACAAAGACATATCGTTGGTCGATCCCGACATCGTTTCATACGTATAACTATAATCTTCATAACCGACCATGGCATTGAAGTTATGTACCTTGCTGAAGGTCTTGTCGTATGTAGCGATGAATTGTTTCTCCAATGATTTGATGTTACGGCGTTCTTCACTTAGCGAATTGGAAGTATATCCTGAAACATATCCCAGCATAACATCGGTTTCGTATGCATCGTAAACAGGTATGGCTTTCTTCATCTCCTTGATCGAAACAGTTCCGACGGTAGGAGTCAGATTGGCAGTAAGGGTCAAATCTTTTATGGGCTTATAGCTCAACGAGAATTTACCGGTCATTGTGTTGGATACGGTCTTCTTCTCTCCGCCTTCCAATAAGGCGGCAAGCGTATTGCTAAGACTGCCGTCTTTACCGGGACCAACACGGCCATCCGGATAAAGTCCCAAATAAATGGAAGGATACATATAAGCTGCACGAATCGGACTACCGGAAGTCGGGTCATTTTTCGTGGCATAACGTACCGAGAAATCGATAGAACCGGAGAGCTTATCACTAATCTTGAGATTATTACGCGAACGGATAGAGATTCTTTCGTGGTTTGAACCTTTATAGATAGCGTCGGCATTTTCGTAGGTAGCGGAAGTGTGGCTCTTGATTACCTTGTTGCCATACGTCATGGTCAAGTTGTGCTTATGGCGCATAGCGGTATTCGAAAGAATAGCGTCTTTCCAATCATAGATAGGATATTGAATGGGATCATACCTGTTGTTGGTAGCATAGTTGTCGATGTAGTCCTGTGAATAGTTGGCAAACTCGCCTCCCGCAGGATTACCGGCATCGTTCCACGACCATTCATTGTACATTGTCATGTAGTGATAAGGGTCTGTCAGGAATTTCGGAAATTCGGTAGGAGAAGACAACGAAATCTCTCCGTTATAACCGATCGAAAGCTGTCCCTCGGTTGCCTCCTTAGTCGTTATCAAGATAACACCGGCAGCAGCACGGGCACCATAGATGGATGCAGAAGCTGCATCTTTAAGTACAGTAATCTGCTGTACGTCTTCGCTTGCTATATTGTCGAGGCTACTGACCATCATACCATCGACAAGGATAAGCGGACTCGAATCAGACATTGTTGTCACACCACGCACCTGAACCGTAGCACTCGCTCCCGGCATACTGCTCGAACGGGTAACCGTCAGTCCCGGAATCAGTCCTTGCAAAGATTGTGAAAGTTGAGACGTACTCTGTTTCTCGATAAGCGAACTGTTGATTACACCGACCGCACCTGTAAGATCTTTCTTCTTTACAGATCCATAGCCGATAACAACCGTCTCTTCGAGTTGTACAGCATCCTCTTTAAGTTTTATATTTACTACACTCTTACCATCCCACACCACAGTCTCGGTCACATAACCAAGATAACGGAATTCTATTGTATGGCCTGATTCAGCGCCATTGAGCGCATACTTTCCCGACATATCGGAGGTAGTACCTTTTGCATTGTCTTTATCGTGGATCACCACTCCGACAAGAGGACCATTGGCATCGCTAACGACACCCTTCATTACATTCTGTGCAAAAGCCAGATTGATTTGCAGGAAACATGCCAATAACAGGCTTAATATACTTTTTTTCATACTCTTTATTCTACGATTTCAAGCAATACATGTTCGTTATATTCTCTGATTGCCTCACCTGTTTCAGGGTTACTCGGATGTTGCGCTGAAAAACGTGTCTGGCCGCTTGCGTGTGTACAGTCTATATACTTTCCAGCGAATTTGGCGCCATTAAGACATAAACGACCTGCCTGTCCAAATCTTAACACAATCTCATCCATATCCTTAGTCGTGGTAAATATTCCTTCGGCAGGGATATATGCACCATTATTGCTGGGATCGAGCAACATTCCCGCAAAGTTGTAGGTAATAGTC
>OIGH01000260.1_pt1 | contig 17042 bp, 21 predicted proteins | sample 1582241 | NCBI WGS metagenome assembly OIGH01 (sample SAMN02674607, study PRJEB24791) | human gut metagenome, SKBSTL069 | isolation source: stool | host: Homo sapiens | place: USA | reverse complement strand
GCATGGTCAACAATACCGCCATGGCCCAGGAGCTGGGCTATATGCACATCCCGGAAGGCACCCTCATCAGCATCGATGAGATCAACCAGTATCCGCCGGAACAGGTGGTGCTGGTGACCACCGGCAGTCAGGGCGAGCCTCTGAGCGCCCTGAGCCGCATGGCTTCCTGCAGCCACCGTCAGGTGCGCGTCGGCCCCGGCGACTTCATCATCATCTCGGCCAAGCCCATCCCCGGCAACGAGAAGAGCGTGACCAAGATCGTCAACGGTCTGCTCCTGCTGGGCGCAGAGGTCATCTATGAGGGCATGTACGACGTCCACGTCTCCGGCCACGCCTGTCAGGAAGAGCAGAAGCTGATGCTCACCCTGACCAGACCCAAGTATTTCCTGCCCGTCCACGGCGAATATAAGCAGCTGAAAAAGCACGCCATCACAGCGGCAAGCCTCGGCATCCCCACCAGCAACATCCTCATTGCCGAGAACGGCTCCAACATCATCCTCAGCCAGGACGAGATGAAGCTGGGCGAGCCGGTGACGGCGGGCGCTGTCATGGTGGACGGCCTCGGCGTGGGCGATGTGGGCAACGTCGTCCTGCGGGACCGCAAGCATCTGTCTGAGGACGGCCTCGTCATCATCGTGGCCACCGTGGACAGCAAGACCGGCAAAGTTCTGGCCGGCCCCGACCTCGTGAGCCGCGGCTTCGTCTATGTGCGGGAGAACGAGAGCCTGATGGACGGCGCCCAGAGCATCGTGGAGACGGCTCTTGACCGCTGCGTGGACGAGCACGTCCGCGACTGGAACAGCGTCAAGACCCGGGTGCGCGAGGCCCTGAGCAGCTATATCTACCGCCGCACCAAGCGCAGCCCCATGATCCTCCCCATCCTGATGGAGGTCTGAGTCTGCCCGCAGGAGGCATAACACTTCATGAAACAAAAACCAAGATGGACTCTTGAAATGCTGACCGCTGCGCTGGCGGTGCTCTGCGCCCTGCTGGTGCTGGTGCTTCTGGTGCAGCGCCCGGCCATCTGGCCTGTGCTGGTGGTGCTGGCGGTGCTGTGGTTCGCCCTGTTCGGAGTGTTCCGCTACCGGGTGCGCAGCTGGGTGGCCCGCTGGGTCTGCGGCGGCAGCTTCGAAAAATCCAAGACGCAGTTCAGCCTCGAGCCGCTGAGCCAGCCCGCCGCCCTCCTTTCGGGGGAGACGGTGCTGTGGTACAACACCGAGTTCCGCACCCGTCTGATGAAAGGCGAAGCCCTTCTGGTCCCCCGGGTGCAGAAAGTGCTGCCCGGCCTCGACCTGCAGGAGGCACGCAAGGTCAGCGGCCAGCTGCTCAATCTGGCCGACGGCGTGTGGAGCGCTCACAGCTCCACCGTCCCCGGCGAGGCCGAGAGCATGACCCTTCTTGTCCTGAATGAGGAAACGGCCCTCCGCAAAGTGGAGGCCGAATATAAGGCCAGCCGCCCGGGCTATCTGGTCTTCCTCGTGGACGGCTACGACGACGTGTTCAGCGATATGCTGGACAGCGAGCGCGCCCGCCTGCTGGAAGGCATCAACCGGGTGCTGGAAGATATGATAGGCCGCGGCACGGGCTTTCTGCGCCGGGTGGCCAGCGGCCGCTACATCGCTGTGGTGGAAGAGCGCCAGCTGGAGCAGTTCGCCAAGCGCGGCTACGACGTGCTGGACAAGATCCGCGCCCTCGACCCCAGCGTGAACCTCTCCATCTCCATCGGCATCGGACGCGGGGCCAAGACCCTGCGGGAGGCTCAGGACATGGCCGTTCAGGCGCTGGATATGGCGCAGGGGCGCGGCGGCGACCAGGCCGCTGAGATGACCCCGGACGGCTTTACCTTTTACGGCGGCGTCAGCCACGGCGTGGAAAAGCGCAGCAAGGTGCGCAGCCGCATCGTGGCCGACCAGCTGGTCAAGCTCATCAAAGAGGCTGACCATGTGGTCATCATGGGTCACCGGATGAGCGACCTGGACGCCATCGGCTCTGCCGAGGGCGTGCTGCGCATCTGCAAGATCTGCGATGTGCCGGCAGTCATCGCTGTGCGCCGTGACGCCACCCTGGCGGGCAGCCTCATCAACGCCCTCATTGCGGCAGGGCAGGAGGACGACTTCATCGACCCCAAGGGCGCTCTGCCCATCATTTCCCAGAGAACGCTTTGTATCGTCGTGGATACATACCAGCTGGGTCTGGTGGAGAGCCGAGAGATACTGGAAAAATGCGGCAAGGTGGCCGTCATCGACCACCACCGCAAGGGCGTCGGCTTCATCGAGAAGGCTGACCTCGTCTGCCACGAGCCCTATGCATCCTCGGCCAGTGAGCTGGTCACGGAGTTCTTGCAGTATGTGGGCGACCGGGACGACAAGCCCAACCGCATCGAGGCCGAGGGACTGCTCTCCGGCATCATGCTGGACACACGTGACTTTACCCTCCACACCGGCGTGCGCACCTTCGAGGCCGCTGCGGCTCTCCGCCGCTACGGCGCGGAGACGGAGCACGTGCGTCAGCTCTTTGACGTGAGCATGGTGGAGTACACCACCAAGGCCATGCTGGTATCGGAAGCCCAGATGTACCGGGGCTGCGCCATCACCGTCAGCGGCGAGGTGGCCCCCGAGGCCCGGGTGGCCATCGCTCAGGCGGCCAACGACCTGCTGACCATCCAGAACGTGGAGGCCAGCTTCGTGGCCGTGCAGGTGGGCGGCGGCGTCAACATCTCGGCCCGCAGCCTCGGCGCGGTGAATGTGCAGGTCATCATGGAGTCTCTGGGCGGCGGCGGTCATCAGACCATGGCAGCGGCCCAGCTCAAGCATATCACCCCGGAGGCGGCCCGCAGCCGCATCCAGACGGCCATCGACCAGTACCGGGAGGCCCAGAAAAAGAGCGGCCTCGAGTCGGAAGCCGAACAGAAGAAAAAGGATAAACAGTGATGAAACAGTACGATTATCTTATCGTTGGCGCTGGCCTGTACGGCGCGGTGTTTGCCCATGAGGCCAAGAAGGCCGGGAAGCGCTGCCTCGTCATCGACAAGCGCGGTCATATCGCAGGCAACATCTACACCGAAGAGGTGGAGGGCATCAACGTCCACCGCTACGGCGCCCACATCTTCCACACCAACAACAAGGCTGTGTGGCAGTACGTCAACCAGTTCGCGGAGTTCAACCGCTACACCAACAGCCCTGTCGCCAACTATCACGGCGAGATCTACAACCTGCCCTTCAATATGAACACCTTCAACAGGATGTGGGGCGTCGTGACCCCCGCCGAGGCAAAGGCGAAGATCGAGCAGCAGCGCGCCGAGGCCGGCATCACGGAGCCGAAGAACCTCGAGGAGCAGGCCATCAGCCTGGTCGGCACCGACATCTACGAAAAGCTCATCAAGGGCTACACCGGCAAGCAGTGGGGCCGCCCCTGCACCGAGCTGCCCGCTTTCATCATCAAGCGCCTGCCCGTCCGCTTCACCTACGACGACAACTACTTCAACGCCCTGTATCAGGGCATCCCGGGCGGCGGCTATACCGCCATGGTGGAGAAGATGCTGGACGGTGTGGAAGTGCGTCTGGGCGTGGACTATCTGGCCGGGAAGGCAGAGCTGGACAAGCTGGCCGACAGGGTCGTCTACACCGGCCCGGTGGACGCCTACTTCGGCTACAAGCTGGGCGCATTGCAGTACCGCAGCGTCCGCTTTGAGACCGAGACGCTGGACACCGACAACTATCAGGGCAACGCCGTCGTCAACTACACCGACGCCGAGACGCCCTACACCCGCATCATCGAGCACAAGCACTTTGAGTTCGGCACCCAGCCCAAGACCGTCATCAGCCGGGAGTACAGCGCCGAGTGGAAAAAGGGCGACGAGCCTTACTATCCCGTCAACGACGAGAAGAACGGTGCCCTGTATGCGCAGTATAAGGCACTGGCTGATGCCGAGCCGGGTGTGATCTTCGGCGGTCGTCTGGGCGAGTACAAGTACTACGATATGGATCAGGTTATTGCTGCTGTACTAGAGAAATGTAAGAAAGAATTCGTGGGAGAAAATGTATGAGCAGAATTGGTATATTAACTTTTCATTCTGCAAATAATTTTGGTGCATTGCTACAGGCTGTATCATTACAAAAGACAATTATAGAACATGGTGGTACAGAATGTGAACTTATAAATTATGAGCCAGAGTTTATTTATAAGGATTATTCAATTAGCCCATTCAAAAGTAAGCATCCGAAAGTTATTATTAAAAGCATACTGAGAATTCCGGATAAGATCAAGCGAAATTCAAAGTTTCAGTCATTCAGAGAAGAAAATACAATTTGTTCAGGACAATGCCAAAGTGAAGATTCTTTTGAGAAGACTTGCAACTCCTTTGAAAAAATTATTGTAGGTTCGGATCAGGTATGGAATTACAATCTTACTGAGCATGATATGCACTACTTTCTGCCGGAGATCGATGACTCAGTAGAAAAAATAGCTTACGCAGCAAGTACAGGCGGTGCTGATTTTTCAACAGATGAATCGAATGAAATGATTCAGTGTCTTCAAAGGTTTAAGAATATCTCGGTAAGAGAAAGTGCATCCAAAGAGGCTCTTAATCAAAGATTAAAAGAAAAAAACATTGAAATTGTATTAGATCCGGTTTTCCTCACGACCCAAAGCAATTGGTTGCGTTTGGCGGCAAAGCCAGTAAAAAAAGATTACATCCTTTTTTTCAAAATGGGATATAGTAAGACCGCTGAACCGGCGCTGGAGTTTGCTAAAAAATTAAGCGAAGAAACAGGCTATGAACTTCTTATGTTGTGGGATCAGGAAACGTGGTTTAAATATCGTGATGTTAAGCACATTGGAGCTGCAGGCCCAGCAGAATTTTTGCAGTGGCTTGCAGGTGCAAAATGTGTAGTAACAAATTCGTTTCATGCTACAGCTTTTTCTATTATCTTGAACACACCTTTTTATGTGGAAACAGAGATTGAAAGAAAAGATAGGGTTCTTAATATTCTCAATATTTTCAAGTTAGAGAAATGTGGACTTGTAAAAGGAAAATCTGCAAATGGATTGAACATACCAAAAATTGAATGGAATGTAGTGAATTTACTACTGGACAACGAACGTCACAGGTCACTGGATTACATTGATAGGATATTAAAATAAGCAGTTCTGCCTTGGTATTTTATAGCCACATATCAAGGCAGAACTTGTTATAGGAGATACTAATGAGTCGTAAAACAGAATTAGCAAAAAATACGGCCATACTGACAGTGGGAAAGTTATGTACGCAGTGTATTAGCTTTTTCCTACTGCCTTTATATACGGCAATTTTATCAACGGAAGAGTATGGTACATTTGATTTATTAGTCACATATTCAGCTTTATTATTGCCTTTGGTAAACTGGCAACTAGATCAAGGACTATTTAGGTTTATGTTAGATTACCGTGGGAACAAAGAAGAAGAAAGCAAACTTTTGTCAACATTGTTGTTTTCTAGTATGATACAATCTGTTGTCTATTTTGGTATGTATCTAATAATTACTCCCAAATTACATATCGAAAATGCATACTTCCTTTTGCTTTATGTGATTTTACAGGTATTTACAGCACTGTTCTTGCAGTTTGTAAGGGGATTAGGAGAAAGTGTCAAATATACGGTAGCATCCTTTATCTCGGCAACAACAACGACAATATTAAATGTTATTGCTTTGGTTATTTTGAAAATGGGACTCCAAGGATTGTTTGTTTCCACGTTATCTGCACAGATTGTTACATTAATTTATTTGATATTCGCATCAAAATGCTGGGAATATATTTCTCCAAAAAATATTCACCTGAGTATATTTAAAAGTGTTGGAACGTACTCCATTCCGCTAATTCCAAATAATTTGGCTTGGTGGGTTGTAAATGCTTCAGATCGAACAATTATTGCACATTTTCTTACAACAGCAGCAAATGGAATTTACTCTGTTGCAAACAAATTTCCAAATGTATTTATAAGTTTTTATAATATCTTAAATTTATCTTGGACAGAAACAGTTTCATTGCACTATGGTGATGAAGATAGGGATGAATTTTTGACAGAAACAATGACATCATTGTTCAAGTTATTTGCAGCGGCTTGTTTTGGTATTGTTGCCTGTATGCCTTTTGTTTTTCCCATAATGGTTAATCTAAAATACAGCGCTGCATATAATCAGATTTTGATTTTAATGTATGCAATGCTTTTCCGTGTATTGGTTGGATTATATAGTTGTGTCTATGTGGCACAAAAAAACGCAAAAAAGATTGCGTACACATCAATCTCAGCGGCTATTATTAACATCGCAGTCGATTTGATTTTAATTAACAAGATACAAGTGTTTGCAGCATCCCTTTCAACGCTGATTGCCTTTCTTTCAATGTTTATTGTTCGTTATATTGACGTAAATAAAACTGTACACATGAAAATTAGAAAGCCTATTATTATTGGCAGTGTCCTTATTGGTGGGATGCTCATAGGAACATACTATTGCGGAAATAGGATGATCCAATTTGCAGCACTTTGTATTACTGCAGTTTATGCAGTTTTAACTAATGTGGACATGCTGAAATCGGGTGTAAATCTGGTGAAGAGCCGTCTTGGAAAATAAAACTTGAAATAGTGTGAGTTGGGGAGGACAATCTTGAGAGCAGAGCAGATAATATTGACATTCTGAAAGCAACTTGTGCTTTTCTGATTGTTTGTATTCATGTACCGTTTCCGGGAGTAATTGGAAAATATTTTACAGCATTGACTAGAATTGCTGTACCAGTATTCTTTATGATAACCGGATACTTCTACTTTGATGTCGAGGAAAAAAACGGCGAGACTCGGCAGATAAAAAAGATTTTTAAATTGGTACTTGAAGCAAATGTACTTTATCTGCTGTGGGATTCTTTTTATGCCGTATTAAGCCGAAACATGAGCTTCTTGCTTGATACATTTACGATTGAAAATGTGCTGAAATTTATAGCTTTCAATGAGTCTCCGCTGAAGGGGCATCTTTGGTACTTGGGAGCAATCCTGTATGTGCTGATTATTATGCACATCTTTGATAAGCTGAAAATCGAAAAATGCCTTGTTTTTGCGGCACCGTTTTTACTGATGGGAGATTTAATTCTAGGAAAATATTCTGTTCTGTTGCTTGGAAGAGAATTTCCTTATATCCTTGTCCGCAATTTCTTGTTCGTTGGTATTCCTTATTTCTGTATAGGGCGGTTGATTAGAAATGGATTTGGGCAAAAAGTCAAAAAGAAAGTCTTGACTATTTTCTTGATTGTGTTTTCTGCGACATCACTGCTTGAACGATTTGCTCTGGTTAGCCTTAATGTTAATTCAGCAAGAGATCATTATATCAGTACGACCTTATTGGCTATTACGGTATTCTTATTTACCTTGCAATGTCATGGGAGTAATAAAACACTAGCATTGATTGGAAGAAAATATTCCACATGGCTTTACATTTTGCATCCGATATTTATTACCTGTATTGGTATGGTTGCCCATAAAGTGGGTGTGTACGGCATCTATAAGTTCATTGCGCCAATCGTGGTTTACATTACAACATTGATTTTTTTGATGATAGTTGACAAGATAAAAATGGCGGCAGTAATAGACCGCTGAAAGAAGGTGGCAGTTTGATAACAGAAGTGAAAACGAAAGTTTATGCTGGAAGATTGAAAGATAGGGCTTCTCTGTTACGCAGTTCATCCGGTGGAGCTTTTGTAGCTCTTTCGGATTGTTTTCTGGATAACGGTGATGCCGTGGTTTGCGCTGTGTACAATTATGAAGATCACGCCACTGAGTTTCAACTAATCGAAAACAGAGAAGAACGTGACAAGTCTATTGGCTCTAAATATATGCAGAGCAAGCCAGGAAAAATCTATAAGATCGCAGAGGACTGGCTGATTAATCATCCGGAAAAACGATTGCTTTTTGTCGGCATGGGATGTCAGGCCGATGGTTTTCGTAAGTTTGCGGAAATGAAGGGATTCCGTGAACGAGTATGGATAGTTGATATTATCTGTCATGGATCGCCGAGTCCAAGGCTCTGGAAAGAATATGCTGAGTCTGCTGAGAAAAAGTATGGGAAGATTACATATTTGACATTTAAGGATAAGCGGAATGGTTGGAAAGCTCCGACGGCATATGTAACAGCTGGCGGTCAGGAGCATCTGATAAAGGATTATGTTAAAGTCTTTTATAACCAATGTGCATTACGTCTGTCCTGCTATGAATGTCTGTATGCGACAACTGAACGAAAGACGGATATGACAATCGGAGATTTCTGGCATATTGAGGAAACAATTCCGGACTTCTATGATGAAAAAGGCAACTCAATCTTCCTGATCCACACAGACCGAGGAGAGCAGCTCTTTGAGACAGTCAAAGTGAAGTTGGAGTATAGACTAAGCGATACAAAACAATGCTGGCAGGCGAACTTGGAAGCTCCTACTAAAAGATCAGAGCAGAGAGATGAATTTTGGAATGATTATCAAAGGAAAGGAGTGGATTTCGTTATGAAAAAATATGGAACAACTCCCTTAAAAACGAAAATCAAAAACAAGCTTGTTAAGCTAATATCAATCGGGGGGGGGCAAACCCTAAATCCTGATTTGATTTATTATGTTGACTACTCCGAAAGGAGGGCGGCATAATGAATTGGTCGCAGCCTAAGGTATATGCTGTAAAGCATAAAGACGAAGAAATCAGGGCAGCTTCACGTTCTGGTGGTATTTTCACGGCATTGTCAGACTTGGTTTTGGATGATGGTGGTACTGTTTATGGATGCGTTTTAACTGATGATTTTCATGCTGTTCATGTGAGAACTGATAGCAGAGATGGACGAAATCAAATGCGTGGTTCAAAGTATATCCAAAGTAAAATGGGAGATACATATAAGAAAGTACAGGAAGATTTGAATGCAAAAAGAGAGGTGCTATTCTCTGGAACTTCTTGTCAAGTCGCTGGATTAAAGCATTTTCTTGGTAAAGATTATGACAACCTTATATGCATAGATATTGTCTGTCATGGAGTTCCGAGTCCTGTTGTTTGGGATAAGTACCTTAGATGGCAGGAACATAAGAATCATGGAAAAGTTGTTAAGGTTGACTTTAGAAACAAGAAGGATTTCGGATGGAAAGATCATGTTGAAACCATTTGGTTTGATAATGGAAAAAATGTAAGTAGCCCGATTTTTAAGAATCTCTTCTATGGTCACATGGTTCTTAGACCGAGTTGTTATGAATGTCCATATAAGTCCATCATGCATCCAGGAGATATTACGATAGCAGATTATTGGGGAATCGAAAAGGCTGCTCCGGAATTCGATGATAATAAAGGAGTGTCATTGGTCCTAGTTAATAATGAAAAGGCTGATAGCATCTTTGAAAATGTGAAGATTGAATTGAAGTGGAAGAGCACAAGAATTGAAGATAGTATGCAACCACCTTTGAAAGCCCCATTTCCAAAACCAGAGGGAAGAGAACAGTTTTGGAACGATGTGAATGATAAATCTTTTTCGTATATTGCCAGAGCATATGGGGACAATGGAACTGCAAATTATATAAAGAAGGTTCTGAGAAGAGCAAAACGAAAAATACAGCACTTAATAAGTAAAACTTGAGGAAAGGAGTATTTATGAGTGGAAAAGCATTAAACAAGCAGGAAATGGATAGTATCGATCTGGCTAAATTTGTTTTCGCTTTTGCGGTTATTCATATTCATGCGGGGGGGGACGGTCGTACATCCGATTTTAGCAAGTATTGTTAATTCTTTTGATAGCTTAGCGGTTCCGTTTTTTTTTATAGTGGCAGGTTATTTCTTTTTTAACAGAATTGAAAAACTAGAAAACGAAGCTCAGAAAAAAGAATATGCGATAAGTTATCTGTTGAAAACATTGAAAATATATTTTGTCTGGTCAGTTGTGCTTTTACCGAGCAGGTTGATACTGAGTAAAAGTAGTATGCTTGGCGTACTTTTGAAGTGGTTCAGAACCGTATTTTTTATCGGTGATGCGCAGCTATGGTATTTGAATGCATTACTGATTGGATTGATTCTGATTTTGATATTGAAGAAATCGAAAATTAACGATACTTGGATCATGTTGATAGGAGTTGTATTCTTTATTGCCGGTATCTTTGTTCAAAAACAGTTGGATGTGGCATCTGTCAATGGATATGCAGGATTTTGGAAATTGTATTATATGATTTGGGGAAAGACAATAAAAAATGGTGTGTTTATGGGGATGTTTTATTGTATGCTTGGGACGCTAATCCAGAAAATCCCTCAAACAAAAACAGTATTCATTTGCACAATCTCAGCTTTTATACTTTATGTTGTGGGAGTGTACTTTCAGTACGAATGGAGAAAACTGTTGCTACCTGTTGTGTCGGTGCTTGTAGTTGAGTCAGTTATTATGCTACCTTTGCATATTGGATCTTTGGGAAAATGGTTCCGATCTATGAGCACGTTACTGTTTCTGTGCCATTATATTTTTGTCAGAGCGTTTGAATGTTTTCCAACATTAGCAGTTTGTTTCCCAGAAGGAATACATAAATTTACGTTTGTTGGTGTGTCTGCATTTTTATTGTCTGCATTGCTCGTCTGGGCTGGAAATAAAAATAAAAGAATTAGGTGGTTATGGCAATAGTGAAATGAATAGGAAGGTTGTTGTGAATGGTGGAAAAAGAATTACCAGTACTATATAAAAGAAAAGAAGAATGCTGTGGATGTACAGCTTGTTATGCCATCTGTCCGAAAGAAGCTATTTCTATGGTAGAGGACGAAGAGGGATTTGAATATCCACAGATTGATGAAAGCAAGTGCGTGCGGTGCTATCAGTGTTTGAAAGTCTGTCCATTCAAGGTAGCGAAAGCTAGTGGAATGTGATATACTGGGAGCGGTAGCTCCCTACGCTGCTCGAATAATATCACACACCTCTCCGTGGTGGGCAGCTGGCAACGATCTATTATGATCGGCGAAGATGTGATAGATTTTTATGTTAAATTGAAAGAAGATGAACATATGTTATCACCAGAGTTGAAAAAACTTTTAAATGACCTCCGGGCAGGAGAATCAAATATAAGAATTGATCGAGAAAAAATCCAAGCTGAACTTGAGACTCTCGATAATACACCCGTATTTCTGAAGCATAGCCTTTCGATGTCAACGAGAGTGTGCCCTACTTGTGGGAGGGAGCTATGATGGATTATAGAGAATTAAGAAAACTAAAAGCTCAGCTAATAGAAAAAGAAAATAAAACAGAGGACGAACTTCATTTATTGATGGAACTTCAGTCGTTAAGTAAAGTAATTGATACAATCGGATTCTCCTTACAGATGTCGGGAGATGTGTGTAAAACCTGTGGGAGACCGTTATAATGGAAGGACATTTTCTTGTATGTGAAAATGAAGAAGAGGAATTTGATATCAGTTTCCAAGTTAATTCAACTATGGATAGTGTTATTCCAAAGGATCAACAAGAGCTGTATGTAAAAGCAGAATCTGCCTGCAATATCATTAAAGCATTAGAAAATACGGATAAACAAACTAAGAAAAAGTATTTTGATAAGCTACTTTCCTTGTCTCAGGTTGGACTTGTGGCAAATCCGGCACAGACAGAAACAGCAGAATTTGCATTAATGAAGTTGAAAGATGAAATAGTTCTTGTAGAAGGAAAACGTATCAAGAACCACTATATGAAATATTTAGGGATAGACGCCTTAATTATTGGAGCAATAGCAAGTGTAGTGCTAGGAATATGTTTCTATTTTACAAGATGGATAGGATGTATTTCAGTATTATGTATTATAATTGGTGCCTTAACAGGAACATGGGTTTCATTTGGTGCAAGAAAATTTGAAATAGAATTTGAGGATCTTGCTTCATTGGAAAAAGACAAAATGACGCCAGTTATCCGTCTGATTTATATTGCAGTTGCTTCGTTGATTTTTGCACTATTAATGAGTGTTGGTCTTATAGATGTAAAAATTGGAAATGTAGATATTTCCAAAGCTTTTACAGATATCAAGCCTGCACTTGTAATTGGCGTTTTATGCGGTTTGGTTGAAAGTAAGATTGGAATACAGGTCTACAATAAGGCGGTTTCCCTGTTGGTAGATAATAGTGAACAATAATAGTATATTGCCCTCACCTCAACACAGTGCTATACTTAAACCACTATAAAAAAGGAAAGAAGTTATCACGATGCCCAGAACGAAAGGCAGCAAAAACCGTCCCAAAACTAATAACGACTACGCATCCCAGATCGCGGAGAAACAGGAGACCATTGTGTCTTTGAATACTGAGATCGCATCCATCACCGCCAACATTGACACTTTGAAGGCTGATCTGAAAGTGAAGAAGGCTGCTTTGAAGAAAGCCGAAAAAGAAGTGGAAGCTCTGGAAGCAAAGAAGGCAAAGGCAGATGCTAAGGCCGCTGAAGAAGCAAAGAAGGCTGAAGCCGAGAGTGTGGTTAAGAAATTATTAGCCAGCGGCATGAGCGCGGATGAGATCCTTGAAAAACTGAAATAACAAGAACCCAATAAAATCCGTGTGGACAAACTGAACTCCAGGAGTTCACACGGTAATTTTTGAAGGTTGATGTATAGTTTGTAACGAAAATAAAAGAAATGGAGCGTGAAAAAAATGAACCTATCTAAAATACATCATATTGCAATTATCGTATCTGACTACGAAGCTGCAAAGAATTTTTATGTAAACAAACTGGGCTTCTCTGTTATCAGAGAAAACTATCGCCCGGAGCGCAAGGACTGGAAGCTGGATCTTCGTGTCAATGAATACACAGAGCTAGAGATTTTCGCTGAGGAAAACCCGCCGAAGCGTGTGAACCGCCCGGAGGCATGTGGTTTGCGTCACCTTGCGTTCTGCGTTGATAGCGTGGAGCAGACGGTGAACGAGCTGGCGGAGGTAGGAATTGAATGTGAGCCAGTTCGTGTGGATGATTATACCGGCAAGAAGATGACTTTCTTCCATGATCCGGACGGATTGCCGCTGGAACTGCACGAATAATTATGGGAGAGAAAAGAGCATATAAACCCCGGAAGCCCGGCGGTGGTCGGAAGAAGCTGAAGCCGGAGTACGATGCCGGGAAGAACCTGAAAGAACAGATGGATGCGGCTGTGGCGCTTTATGATTCTGAGATGTCCTTGCAGGCCATTGGTGATGAGTTGGGTTTGAACCCAATCAAGGTACGGAAACTGCTCATCACGGCCGGCGTGTATGAGTCGGATGTGGCGGAGAAGGTGCAGGATACCTTTGAGGAGTACCGAGAAACGCAGGACTACAAAACATCCATACTATCAACCGCTCATACCCTTAACCTTTCCAAAGCCTCCGTTACCTCGTATCTGCCTTATCAGAAAGGTGTATACTTCCCAAGTACTGCTGATAAAGAAAAAATTAGTGTTGGAGCAGAGCGGCAACGGAGATACAGAGCAATGAAGAGGTGGAGAGATGATCCGACAGAAGAAAACTTCTGGTGCGTGGTTCTGGCTTATGCTGGTGTGAAATTCAAAACTTACTCCGGGTTGCCATTTACTTATGAGGTGAGGAAAGGCAGGAACGGCGAGTACACGAAAGAACTGTGGATCGATCGCCGAGAAAAGAGTAAAAGCTTGGCGTGGAGTTCGGTGTTGCTGGCACTGAACAATATAAAAAAGGTAGGAGAAGTGGTAAACCGCCCGAAAGCTCTGGGGGATATCCGAGGAGTGACTTATATTTACGGGATGTTCTATCGGTTCGGACTGATCGACATGCCAGATGAAGTGAAGCAGAAGATGGGCCATCCGAAAGGCCGCAAAAAATAGGTTGCTATGTACAAAAGTGTGCGGTAATATGTGCCGTAACTGAGGATGTGAATCTCAGTTGGGAAGGATGGTAGCATTATAGGAAAATTGAAGGAGTTGCTAGAGGATTGTATTAAGAAAACGGAGCCAGAGTATTACCCGCCAGTAGAGAATCTGCTGGATCTGATCTACGAGCATTACACGGAGAATAATCCAGTAGAGAAAAACACAGTTGCCGGGAAAGCAGCAAAGGCCAAAGAAAAGGAGCTGGAAGAGTGGCTGCGCAGCTTGGAAGGTATGGATAGGCTGGTAGATGACTATGTCGGCGATAAGATTCCTCTCTGGGAGAAGATCATGGACCGGCAGGGGACGGTGTGCTGTGCATGGGAGAAGACCGCTTTTGAGGAAGGCCTGAAAGTTGGAATTCGACTCATGATGGAAGTATACGGTATGTAACATATAGTTTATAACGGAAATAAAATGAACTCCTGGAGTTCAAAAAAGCCCTCGCTTGTTACGGCGAGGGCGTGTGTCCTTATTTTTCAGGCTTTTCAGCTTTCTTCTTCGGTGCGATTTTATGACCAGAGTAGATTGCCATGCCCATGCAGATCAGAGAGCCACAAGCGAAATACTTGTGAGCTTGCATCAGCTTCTTGCAACCTGTGTAGAAGCACCCTGCCATGCAGGCAAGTGCGCCGAGTGACCAATATTTATGTGCTTTCATTTTGTGTGTCCTCCTTATCTTCTTTCCGTATTCTGAGCAGTTCCTCTATTTCCATTTTACTCGCTAAGCGCACCGCCGGCTTCTCTTTATAGGTTTGTGCTCCGCAGTCAGGACAACGGTCAGGTAGTTCCTCAGTAGAGAAGCAGTAGCGGCACGCGTCGCAAAAGTAGTAGTTCAAGTCATATTCACCCCAATCTCTAATATATCCTCAAATGCAATAATGGTCGGCAACTCTTTGCCGGTATCATTTATAAGGCCTGTGTAAACTCGCAGCTCTTTGTTTATCGCATCCACAGAATCCAGTACTCCTTCTACATCCTCATAGTAGCCGTCCGTAAAGTACTGTACTTTCACTGATTGTCCTTTCCGAAGCTGGCTGATCTTTTGGTTCAGTGCTTGCTTGCCTTCTTCAGACAGTTCGATTCTATTTCCTTTAAGGTGATCTCTGCCCTCGGAAGCAATCTCATCCTCATAGCCTCGTAAGGCGGCAAACGGAGAGAAGATTTTAGCACGATTGGACATCGGCATCCGGGGATGATTATGTGGTGGCTCTGGGCGGGAAGCATGGAGGATTTTGCCATACTTACTTTGGACGGCTCTGCCTTCCGGTGTGTTCTTATAGTCCATGTTCTCCCTCCTCAATCGGCTTTGTGTCCACCGATAGTCTTGTTCCTCTCTCTCATCGTTGCGCCGTCCAGATAGTTGGTTCCTTTCAGAACGGCGTTCTTGCCGAACTTCTTCTTGAGACCCAGCATTGCATTCTGCAACTTTTTCTCTTTTTCCAGCTTGGTCGTGTCCGTGAATAGGTCGACTTGGAAGAATCCCTCGTCTTTGACCACACGGTTGGCGGCTATTGTAATCCGTCTTACGGTCAGTGCTTTATCAGCTATTCTCTCGAACAGCTCAGTCGTGGCTGAGATCAGGATGCTACCGAGGTTGGTCGGATTATCCAGCTTCGTGCTACCGTGAGCACCCTTCGGAACAGTGCGGCCGTAGTGGTCGATGTGTACCGGGCCTCTGTACTTTCCGCTATCACAGTTTTCTCGATCGTAGCCAACATCCAGTGTCAGGCTGTCCGTAACCAGACCTTTATCCGTCAACTGTAATACTAAGCTGTCAGCCATCTCCACGACAATGATTTTGGCTTTGTCATACGGGTAAGGGCATGAGAGAACCTGTCCCTCTGAGATACTGTTAGTGCTAGGCTTGTAGGCTTTGATTTCTTTCATGCCGCAGGGTTCCAGACCCCAAGCATGGTCAATTAGTAGTTCGGCATCAACACCGAATTCCTTATATAAGATATCCTGATTGACGGTGCTAAAATATGCCAGCTCGCCCATTGTATGAATACCGTGTTTCTCTAATCGCTTGACAGTGCCGGGACCGGTCATCCAGAAGTCAGTGAGAGGCTTGTGATCCCAGAGGAGATAGCGGAAGCTCTCTTCATTCAGTTCAGCAATGCGGACACCGTCCTTGTCCGGCGCAGCGTGTTTGGCGGTGATGTCCATTGCCAGCTTCGCCAGATACAGATTCGTACCAATCCCGGCGGTGGCTGTGATGCCAGTTGTATACAGCACTTCCCGGATCATTGTCATGGCAAGGTCGTGTGCTGTCATGTTGTAGTGGGATAAGTACGAGGTGGCATCGATGAACACCTCGTCGATGGAATATACCACGATGTCCTCTGGCGCGATGTATTTCAGATAGATGCCATAAATCTGCCGCGATACCTTTTCATAGTATGCCATCCGGGGTGGTGCAACAAGGTAAGAGAGTTCGAGTGATGGGTCGGCAGCAAGGGATAAGGAATCATAGGAAGCAGAGGAAAAGGATGGTTTACCGTCCTTATACACAGCTTTTCTTAATCGTACCGCTTCCCTTAACCGATTCGCATTGACCTCTTTGACCTTCTGCACGACCTCGAACAGTCTGGCACGACCCGGAATGCCATAGGCTTTCAGGGAAGGAGACACAGCGAGGCAGATGGTTTTCTCAGTGCGGGAGGAATCTGCCACGACCAAATTTGTGGTAAGCGGGTCGAGGTGTCGAGCGGCGCATTCTGCACTCGCGTAATAGCTTTTAAGATCTATCGCAAGAAGTGTGCGTTGCATCGTGCGATTTTCTCCTTTCTGACTGTGTTCTCATAATAATGCTGTTAATGTCCGGTTCTCTCGACGAACCACCGGCCTAACCGTCCATTGAAGCGTGGATCAAGGTGCTCAAAGAACAGATGCTTTTCCTGCCCCTGGATGAGCACAGTAAAACAGTCACCGGAGTAACCGTTATCTGCAGTCCCGGCGGGGCGGAAATCACGCACGGTTTCGATTGGGAAGGTACGTCCATCCGACCAGGTGATCGATGTCGGCTGCATATAGCCTGTAGAATCAAAGTCGGAGGATACCTTTACATAGACTCGTTCTTTTGTCATAAGCAGTCACCTCCATGTTTAATCGTAGCTTTTAGAGCAATTCTTCATGGAATCCTTCAGAAAGTTGCTCTTGAGCTCCGGC
>OIGH01000180.1_pt1 | contig 23515 bp, 17 predicted proteins | sample 1582241 | NCBI WGS metagenome assembly OIGH01 (sample SAMN02674607, study PRJEB24791) | human gut metagenome, SKBSTL069 | isolation source: stool | host: Homo sapiens | place: USA | reverse complement strand
GGTCTGGAAAGACGTCGATTTCCTGTTCGTGGATATGCCTCCGGGAACCGGTGACGTCCCCCTGACCGTCTTCCAGAGCCTGCCCGTGGACGGCATCGTCGTCGTGGCAAGCCCGCAGGAGCTGGTGAGCATGATCGTGGCCAAGGCCGTGAACATGGCCGAGATGATGAAGGTGCCGATGCTGGGCATCGTCGAGAACATGAGCTATATCGTCTGCCCCGACTGCGGCAAGCACATCAACGTGTTCGGTGACAGCCATGTGGACGAGGTGGCCGCAAAGCATCACCTGCCCGTTCTGGCCAAATGCCCCATCGACCCGCAGCTGGCTGCGCTGTCCGACGCCGGCATGATCGAGACCTACGGCGGACAGTTCCTCGAGGGTGCCGCTGACGCCTGCGAGAAGCTGCTGAAGTAAGACTTTTCCTCCCTGCACTGCCTGTTCCGGGCCGGTGCAGGGATTTTTTGTTTCTTTACAAAAGCAGGTTTTATCGCAGTTTTTTGATGTGTCCCGTCTTTTTCGTGAAGTGCATTCATCTTTTCCATTGTTTTTTGAAAGATTTTCCGGTTTTTGCGGGGGCGGGCCATCTTGTAAATCGGCAGATAAAGCTTTATAATAGCAAAGTGGTCAGAGGCTTATCAGCCCCGCCGTGGGAAACGGGAAAGACGGAGCCTCCACACAATAGAGTTAAGGGAAAAGGAGTATATCATTATGCTGACGAATGAATATCTGAAGCGTGTCTACGAGGGCCTGGAAAAGCGCAATGCCAACGAGCCCGAATTCCTGCAGGCTGTCCGCGAGGTGCTGGAGAGCATCCAGCCCGTCGTGGAGAAGCATCCCGAGTACGAGAAGGCCGCCCTCATCGAGCGTCTGGTCGAGCCTGAGCGCATCATCACCTTCCGTGTGCCCTGGGTCGATGACCAGGGCAAGGTCCAGGTGAACCGCGGCTACCGCGTCCAGTTCAACAGCGCCATCGGCCCCTACAAGGGCGGCCTGCGCTTCCATCCTTCTGTCAATCAGGGCATCCTGAAGTTCCTCGGCTTCGAGCAGACCTTCAAGAACAGCCTGACCACCCTGCCCATGGGCGGCGGCAAGGGCGGCTCCGACTTCGACCCCCACGGCAAGAGCGACATGGAAGTCATGCGCTTCTGCCAGAGCTTCATGACTGAGCTGTACCGCCACATCGGCCAGTTCGTGGACTGCCCCGCCGGTGATATTGGCGTCGGCGGCCGCGAGGTCGGCTATATGTTCGGCCAGTACAAGCGTCTGACCAACAGCTTCCAGGGCGGTATGCTCACCGGCAAGGGCCTGACCTTCGGCGGTTCTCTGGCCCGTACCGAGGCTACCGGCTACGGCCTGTGCTACTTCACCGCTGAGGCTCTGAAGTGCATGCGCAACGACAGCTTCGAGGGCAAGACCGTGGTCATCTCCGGCTCCGGCAATGTCGCCATCTACGCCTGCGAGAAGGCCACCCAGCTGGGTGCCAAGGTCGTCACCATGTCCGACTCCAACGGCTATGTCTACGACCCCAACGGCATCGACCTGGCCTACGTCAAGGACCTGAAGGAAGTCCGCCGCGGCCGTATCAAGGAATATGCTGAGACCCACAAGGATGCGACCTATGTTGCTGACTGCACCAAGGTCTGGACTGTCCCCTGCGACATCGCCCTGCCCTGCGCTACCCAGAACGAGATCAACAAGGAGTCCGCAGAGGCTCTGGTGAAGGGCGGCTGCACCGTGGTCTGCGAGGGCGCTAATATGCCCAGCACTCCCGAGGCCATCGAGGTCTATCTGTCCAACGGCATCCTGTACGGACCCGCAAAGGCTTCCAACGCCGGCGGCGTGGCTACCTCCGGTCTGGAGATGAGCCAGAACTCCGAGCGTCTGAGCTGGAGCTTCGAAGAGGTGGATGCAAAGCTGAAGGGCATCATGGAGGGCATCTTCCACGCTTCCTACGATGCATCCGTGGCCGCTGGCTCCGAGGGCAACCTGATGGTCGGTGCAAACTGCGCCGGCTTCCTGAAGGTCGCTACTGCCATGATGGCTCAGGGCATCACCTACTAAGCTTTTCCTGATCTGCAAGGGCCGCATCCGCGAGGGTGCGGCTTTTTTTGGTTTGCCCCGCCTGCCTGCATAACCGTCTGCCGCCCCGCTCATACTCCTTTCATCAAACGAAAAGAGGTTTTTGCATGGACGAAATGATGTTCTGTTATCAATGCGAGCAGGCGGCAAACTGCACGGCCTGCACCGGAAAAGCGGGTGTCTGCGGCAAATCAGCCGAGACAGCCGACGCGCAGGACAAGCTCACCGGGGCACTCATCGGCTTTGCCACCCTGCTGCTGGACATCGGCAGACCCATCCGGCCCCCGCAGGCACTCCTGCTGACGGAAGGATTGTTCACCACCATCACCAATGTTAATTTCGACCCCCAGACGGTGGCGCAGCTGACCGATAAGGTCTGGAAGGCCAAGCAGGAAGCCTTTGCCTCGGCCAGCCCTGCACCTGCACCGGTGTCCGACTACGATATGCAGAAGCTGTGGCAGGAGCCGGACCCGGACGTCAAGAGCCTGAAGTCCTTCGTGCTGTTCGGCCTGCGGGGCATGGCGGCCTACTCTTACCACGCCCGGGTGCTGGATTACACCGACGGCGAGATCGACCTGTTTTTCTGCACGGCGCTGCGGGCCATCGCACAGGAGCGGGACAAGGACAAGCTCTTCCAGCTGGTGGAGGACACCGGGCGGATGGCCTACCGGGTCATGGCTGAGCTGGACAAGGCCAACACCGGCGCATTCGGCGACCCCGAGCCGGTAGAAGTGCCGCTGACCATCGAGAAAGGGCCTTTCATCGTCATCTCCGGCCACGACCTCTATGACGCCAAATGCCTGCTGGAACAGACCGAGGGCAAGGGCATCAATGTCTACACCCACTCCGAGATGCTGCCTGCCCACGGCTACCCGGAGCTGAAAAAGCGCTTTCCTCATCTGAAAGGCAACTTTGGCACCGCATGGCAGAACCAGCAGCGGGAGTTTGAGGACATCCCTGCACCGGTGCTCTTCACCACCAACTGCATCATGCCCCTCCGGCCCAGCTATGCCGACCGGGTATTCACCACCTCTGTCGTCTCCTATCCCGGCGTCACCCACATCGGGGAGGACCGGGATTTTTCGCCGGTCATCGCCAAGGCGCTTGAGCTGGGCGGCTACCCGGAGGACACCCTCATCCCGGGTATGAACGGCGGCAGTGTGGTCGCCACCGGCTTTGCCCACCATGCCGTACTGAGCCATGCGGAGGAGATCGTCCAAGCCGTCCACGAGGGTGCCATCCGGCACTTTTTCCTCATCGGCGGCTGCGACGGCACCCGCCCCTCCCGCCGGTACTACACGGATTTTGCCAAGCTGACCCCGCCCGACACCGTCATCCTGACGCTGGCCTGCGGCAAGTTCCGCCTCAACGACCTGCCGCTGGGTACGGTGGCGGGTCTGCCCCGCATCCTCGACGTGGGCCAGTGCAACGACGCCTACAGTGCCATCCGGATCGCGCTGGGTCTGGCGGGCGCTTTTGACTGCTCGGTCAACGAGCTGCCCCTCTCCATCATCCTCTGCTGGTTCGAGCAGAAGGCGGTCTGTGTGCTGATGGCCCTGCTGGCGCTGGGCATCCGGGGCATCCGTCTCGGCCCCACCCTGCCCGCCTTCCTCTCCCCCGGGGTGGCCGCTGTTTTGCAGGAGAAGTATGACCTCCGGCCCATCACCACGCCGGAGGCAGACCTTGCGGCCTGTCTGGGCGGTTCGTAAGCGTCACATTAACAAAAAAGCCCCCGGCACGATGCGGAACGTGCCGGGGGCTTTTCGTACAAAGCGGAGGGATGCGGAAACTCTCCGCCTTGGGGGTTGGTTATTTAGTGGATGAGCTCACTGTGGTCTGCGCCGCCCACGGTGAGGGTGGCAGAGCTGCCGCTGTGGGTGAGGGTGAAGAGGGTGTCCTCCGCGCCCAGCGACAGCATGGCGTCGATGTCCAGCGCCGTCTCACGGCTCTTCGTGCGGAAGACGAGGGTCTCTACGCCCTGCGCTTTCAGTTCTGCCAGATTGCCCAGAGAGCCGGTAAGAACTGCGTTCTCTTCAGGCACCGTGATGATATACCGGTCATTGAAGCAAGAAGACTCATAGGCTTCCATGCCGTTAACCATGATGGTGACAGCACTGGTACCATTGCTCTCTTCCGGAACCAGCATCGGGACTTCGTCGCGGATCTCAGTGGCATTACAGTTGGCGCACTTGTACACCGTGTAGCCCACAGACTCGTACGTAGGTTCAACCACCTTCACCACTTCGGTAAAGTTGTGCTTGTTGGTCGCAGGCTCTATATCTCCCCGCTTGGTTGCACTGCACAGCGAGCAGGTATACTCTGTGTAACCTTCAGCTACGCAGGTGGGGGCGACGACCTTGCCGACTCTCCATTCATGAACACATGTCCAGCTATTGTCATCGCCTTTTTGCTGCTTCTCATGCTTGCCATTCTGCACAGTTTCCAGCACAGTTCCCGCACTGGCATCGTCCCGCAGCTTGTCTTTGTTAAAGAATCCGTCGGATTTGATCTCAGGTGTGCCGGAAATGGTAACGGAGCCTTCCGAGCTGTTCCAGACATCTCCGCCATTGCCGATCGTCGGGCCGCCGTTGACGTTTTTCGCGTCCACCTTCGCATTGCCCTCAATGATAACGCCTGCAGTGTTGCCCGAGCCTCCGCCGATTGCAGCAGTGCCGTCGCTGGAAACAGCAGACACCTTTGCATTGCCGGAAATTTTAATGGATGTCTTTCCATTCACTCCATTCTTCTCAGCACTGCCGATGCCACCATTTGCATTGACCACTGCATCGCCGGTTATCACAATATCCTCTACGTCACCGGCGATTCCGCTGTAACTGTTCCACGGACTGTCCGAACTTCCGCCGATGCGTCCTTCGGTAATGATCGTACCGTTGTTGATCTCGATATTCTTCGTGCCAAAATAGCCGCCGGCACCCTCATCATACCCACCACCGATGGCGGCGATCATGTTCGGGTTGCCGCTTCTTACGGTAAGCCTCTGATCGTTATTGTTTGCCGTGATCGTCAGTTTGCCATCATCTTGAGTGCCGGGGTAGTTCGAAGAATAGTTTTTCTGGATGCCGGCAGCTTTGCCTGCACCGCCAAGCTCATTCTTGCCCTCGATCGTGATCGTGACGTTGCCTTTGCCTACAATATCAATAGCTGCCGCGTTACTTTCATAGCCCCAAGCATGTTCATCGCCTCTCGCATTGATGATCGCGTTTTTCAGAGTCAGCTTGATCTCTGCGGCCGCATTGGATATGATCTCAATGACGCCATTGCGGGACCAACTCCCCCCGCTGTCATTCTCCCCGATGTCTAATCCCTCCACATTACTGGAAGCGGAACGGCCGCCTGCAGTGCTGTAGAACGTATTGCCCTTCGCTGAAGCAGAGCTGGAAGCGCTGGCAGGTGCCTCTGCCGAAGCGGATGCGCCTCCATTCACAGCTTTACTTTCGGAGTCAGAAGAAACCCCTGTTTCCTCCTCATCCTGCGACTGATACGAAGCGCTGCTTGAGCCGCTGGAACTGCCGGAAGAGCTTCCGCTGCTGGAGCCGCTGGAAGGATACCACGAAGAGCTTCCGCTGCTTGACCACGAAGAGCTATTGGAGCTTCCATAGGTACCTTCAATGATGATTTCTTCATCCTGGCCAATACTGCTCGCGCTCTCCATGCCCGCCTGCCTGACCGTGATGTTTCCGTCACCGTCAGCCTTGATCGTAAGCCTGCCATTTGAGATATTGAATGTGGCTGCAAACGCCGGAGCGGACAAGGATGCCACCATACTCAGTGCAACAGCCGAGGCCGCGACCCGCCTGAGTATTCGTTTTCCTCGCATGATATTTACCTCCTGTTTTGATTTTTTGTGGGATCCGCCGAATTTATTCTACCCCCCCCCCTATATTTTTGTCAAGTCCTTTTCATGACATATCAGCGTAGATTCATGAATAGTATGACTTTTCCGGCATAGCAAAAAAGAACAGCCCCGCCTTTCCGGAGAAAGGCGGAGCTGTATCATTTTATAGCCTCTTCGCCAGCAGATACCGGTCATACCCGCCGTACATCTCCCGGCGGCAGACGATCTCAAAGCCGCTGGCCAGAGCGTTGTTGAGGCTGTACTGATTTTCCGGGCTGACGGTGGCCCCGATGCCCACGATGCCGGGACGGAGCAGGGCAAGCGCCGCTTCCAGCAGCTTCCGCTGCAGACCGTTGCCCCGGTAGTCGGGGTGGACGATGGCGCTGTCGGCGTTGGCCCAGCCGTCCCACTCTTCTCGCGGGATGCCCATAAAGGCGGCGTAGTTGTGCGCGTCCTGCCCGCAGTACCGCAGGATGAAGTAGGCCCCCAGCCGCCCGCCGTCCCACCCGCCGATGCACAGATCCTCTTTCAGGTAACGGGCGATGTTTTCCAGCATGTCGGGTACGAACTGCTCCGGGTGGGGCATCGCGGCCCGCACCTCGTTCTGCAAGGCGTAAAAGGCGGCGGCATCCTCCGGCCCGGCGGCGCGCAGGGTCATGGTGCGGCTTGCGGGTCGGCCGCACACTTTGTGCAGAAGAACTTCCATTCTTGCTCTATCCCTCCAAAATAAAATCATACTTTCCGGCTGATTCCAGTATAAATGCCGTTTGAATCGTTGTCAATTTATGCTATAATATTTGCAGAAAGAGTTTTTGTGCTCAGGCACAGCTTTTTCGGAAGTCCAGGCAGGGCCGCCCTGCCCGTGTACCGGAGGAAACGAACCATGAGAGATTCCAGCTTATCCCCTTCCAGCCGCCTGGGTGGTGCTGTCATCAGCGACCGCATCGTCAGCGCTCTGCTGGAGGAACTGCGCACAGGCCGCTATGCACAGACCGACCGTCTGCCCGCTGAGGTAGACCTTGCCGCCGAACTCGGCGTCAGCCGCACCGTCATCCGCGATGCGCTGAGCGAGATGGAGCGTGCGGGTTACATCGAGCGGGTGCGCGGCATCGGCACAGTGGTCAACCGAAGTGTCCTGAACCTGCGCAGCCGGTTGGACCAGAAGCTGGAGTATTACCCGCTCATCCGCAGCTTTGGCAGCTACCCCCACGCCGACGGCATCCAGATCTACCCCGTCCGCGCAGGCGAAGAGCTGGCCCGTGATCTGGCCATCGAGCCCGGCGACGATGTCATCTGCATCAAGAAGCGCATCCTCGCCGACACCACCCCCGTCATCTACTCCATCGACTACCTGCCCCGCGCCCTGTTTGGGAGCCGGGACTACACCCGCATCGACCTGTCGGGTGACATCTTCGATGTTCTGGAGCGGGAGTGCCGCCAGCAGGTGGCCTCCAATGTGGCCCACCTCAAGGCCAGCTGCGGCGACGAGCCCATCCGGGCCGCCATGCGTCTGGCCCCGGGCGAGGCCATGCTGCTGCTGGATGAGATATGCTATAACCGGCTCTGCCATCCCGTCATGCGTTCGTTGAGCTACTACACGAACTTCTTCGACTTCTCGATTCTTCGAAAGCTTCTTTGACGGAGGGAAACAAAAGAATATGCGTCATCTGATCGATCCCTTGGATTTCAGTCAGCAGGAGATCGCCTCTCTGCTGGACCTGGCCGACCGCATCTGCGCCGACCCGGCTGCCTATCAGGACGTGGCCGCCCACAAAAAGCTGGCCACCCTGTTCTACGAGCCGTCCACCCGTACCCGTCTTTCGTTTGAGGCCGCGATGCTGAACCTCGGCGGACATGTCCTCGGCTTCCCGAGTGAGACTGTCTCCAGTGCATCCAAGGGCGAGAGCGTGGCCGACACCATCCGCGTCGTCTCCTGCTACGCCGACATCGTGGCCATGCGCCACCCCAAGGAGGGCGCACCTCTGCGGGCCAGCCGGTACTCCCGCATCCCTGTCATCAACGCAGGCGACGGCGGACACCAGCATCCGACCCAGACCATGACCGACCTGATGACCATTCGCCGCCGCAAGGGCCGTCTGAACGACCTGACCATCGGCCTGTGCGGCGACCTCAAGTTTGGCCGCACCGTCCACTCCCTCATCAAGACCATGGCGCGCTGTGAGAACATCCGCTTCGTCCTCATCAGCCCTGAAGAGCTGCGGGTGCCGGACTACATCATCACCGACGTGCTCGAGGCCAACCACATCCCCTACAAGGAGACCCGCAGCCTCGAGGAATCCATGCCCGAGCTGGACATCCTCTACATGACCCGCGTCCAGAAGGAGCGTTTCTTCAACGAGGAAGACTATGTCCGTCTGAAGAACAGCTATATCCTCACCAAAGAGAAGATGGCCCTTGCCAAGCCTGACATGGCCGTGCTCCATCCCCTGCCCCGCGTCAATGAGATCACGCTGGAAGTGGACGACGACCCCCGGGCCGCCTACTTTGAGCAGGTGCAGAACGCCGTCTACGTCCGCATGGCGCTGATCATGACACTGCTGGGCCTCAAGGACCCCAAGGCTGAAAAGGAGGGCAACTGAGATGCTGAACATTGATGAAATTCAGAACGGTATCGTCATCGACCATATCAAGGCAGGCACGGCCATCGGCCTGATGGACCTGCTGGGCATCAAGGGCAACCGCACCTCCAGCGTGGCCCTCATCCAGAACGCCCGCAGCCACAAGGCAGAGTCGGGCCGGAAGGACATCATCAAGGTGGAGGGCGACGCCTCCTGGCTCAACCTCGATGTGCTGGCCTATCTCGACCCCGACATCAGCGTGACCGTCATCGAGAACGGCAAGGCCGTCAAGAAGGAAAAGCCCCAGCCCCCCAAGCGTCTGGTCAACATCGTGCGGTGCAGGAACCCCCGCTGCATCTCCTCCATCGAGGAAGAGTGCGACCAGATCTTCGAGCTGAGTTCCAACGGCAAGTATCGCTGCATCTACTGCGAGCAGGAGCTGCAGGTCAAGCCGGAATAATAGAAAATAAACGATAAAAGCCGCCTGTCATTCAACGAACGACAGGCGGCTTTGCTTTTGATCCTCAGACTTTCCGGCGCAGCAGGCTCATCGGCGGCAGCTCCGGGGTGGGGATGGTATAGCGCTCCATCGCGTGGGGCGTGGACTCCACCAGCTCACCGGCCTCATTCTTGATCCACTCGGGGTTCAGCGGGATGCTGCGGCCATCCGGGCAGAGCACTTCCAGCGTGTCGCCGAGGCTCCACTTGCCCCGCTGCTGGCAGCTGGCGACGCCGTTCTCCCAGCCGTCCACCGTACCGACAAACTCCCACTCGCGGATGTAAGTCGCGCTGTCGGTAGCCTGACGGGCCTGCTCCCGGCCAAAGTAGAAGCCGGGCGAATAGTGGCGGTGGCTGGTGCGAGTCAGCTCATCCAAAACCTCTTCCGGCAGCTCGAAGTTTTCGTTCATCGGGTCGGCCAGATACTGGTCGAGGGCGCGGCGGTAGGCCGCCGTCACGCTGGCGACGTAGTAGAACGTCTTGGCGCGGCCCTCGATCTTGAGGCTGTCCACGCCCGCCTTGCAGATGAGGTCGAGGAAGGGCGCGGTACACAGATCGTTGGCGTTCAGGATGTAGCTGCCGTTCTCGTTCTCGCCGATCTCATAGAGCTGGCCCGGGCGGGTCTCCTCGCTGAGATAGTACTTCCAGCGGCAGGGCTGGGCGCACTGGCCGCGGTTTGCGTCGCGGCCTGCCATGTAGTTGGAGAGCAGGCAGCGGCCCGAGACGCTCATACACATGGCGCCGTGGACGAAAGCCTCGATTTCCAGCTCCGGCGGGGTCTTGTCGCGGAGGGTAGCGATGTCCTGCAGGGTCATCTCCCGGGCCAGCACCACCCGCTTCGCGCCCATATTGTAGGCGGCGCGGGCAGCGGCCCAGTTGGTAATGCCGGTCTGGGTGGACATATGGACGTCGATGTCGGGCGCGAAGGTCTTGCAGGCGTCCAACACGCCGAGGTCGGCCACGATGAAGGCGTCCACACCGGCGGCGGCAGCGTCCTTGATGGCCTGGGGCAGACGGTCAGCCTCCTCGTTGGTGGGCAGGGTGTTCATGGTCAGGTAGACCTTGCGGCCCCGGGCGTGGGCATAGATGACGCCCTCGCTCAGCTGCTCCGGGGTGAAGTTGGTGGGTGCAGAGCGCATCCCGAACTCGGGCAGCGCGCAGTAGACGGCGTCCGCGCCGTAGTTGATGGCATACCGCAGGCGCTCGAGGTCGCCTGCCGGGGCCAGAAGTTCCGGTATCTGTAACATGGTATTCCTCTTTTACTTCATACTTTTATTAACTTTAGCCGCCTCATCGCAGTTTTTCTGGTGGTCTGCGTAGGTGCGGGCGTAGTAGTAGTGACCGGAAAGGTCTGTGACAAAGAAATAGGCGTCTTTCACCTCATCGTCGGGCTGCGGGTCAAGCGCCGCACGGATGGCCGCGATGCCGGGGTTGGAGATGGGGCCGGCGGAGAGGCCGGTGCGGGCGTAGGTGTCGTAGGCTTCCAGAATGTTCTCCGGGATGCTGTCCCAGCCGCCGTAGTAGGGCGCGACCCAGTTCCAGAGGTAGTTGTTGTCGGCGTCGCTCTGGACATAGCTGGAGGTGTTGCTCTGCAGTTTGGGGTAGGGCGAACCCTCGGCCAGACGGTTGCGGAACACCTGCGCCACATTATCGTCCTGATCGTTGCCGGCCTCCTCCTGCACGAAGGACGCCAGAGTGACCACCTCGGAGAGGGTCATCCCCTGCTTTTCCATCTCGGCATACATCTCATCGGTGATTTGCTTGTCGAAGTGAGAATAGAACGTCTCAACGTAATGATGGACGGTGTCATCCTTCAGGAAATCGTAGGTATCCGGGAAAAGATAACCCTCGCACTTGAGAAAGCGGTCCGGGGCGTCCTTGTCATCGGGGACGTACTGCCAGAACCTGTACTGGCTGAAGTCGCCGGTGTTGGCCTCCTTGAGGAAGTCCTCGGCGCTGCACAGCCCGGCATCCTCCATTTTTTTCGCAATGGCGATGGCCGTCGTGCCCTCGGGGAAGGTCAGCCGGACGCTGTCGGCCTTCGCGTAGGCGGAAAGTGCCTCGATGATGTCGTCGTAGGAGCTGCCGGGGGCGAGGTCGAACTCGCCGTATTGGAGCTTGCCTGCCGCGCCCTGCTTGCCTGCATACCAGCGGAAGACGTGGGGGTACTTGATGACGCCCGCCGCCTTGAGCTTCTGGGCGATGGCTGCCACGCCGCTGCCCTGCTGGATGCTCACACTCACCGGTTCGCCGGCGGAAGCACTGCCGTTGATCTCTTTTCGGATGGCCAGCAGACAGCCGCCCGCCGCCAGTACCAGGATCAGCAGCACGATCAGGATCATTTTCGCTGCGCCGCCTTTTCTGCTTTTTTTATGTTTTGCATCGTGTGCCATGTACACACTCCTTTACCATTCCGTTCAGCTTTCCATCATCAGCCGCATATAGCTTTCTTCCACATCGAAAGGCTCCGCGTCGAACCGTATCATGCCGTAGTCCTGCCGGGTGCCTTCGCCGAGGAAAAGGTTCTGAGCCGCACCCACTGTGATGACGGCGCGCTCCACGATGACCTCCTTCTCCCGGGCCGCTTCCATCAGCACCTCGGCAGAGCGGTCGTCTTCGGCCATCAGCTCCACAAAATAGAGGGTGTCCTCCCGGCGGAAGTAGATGCCGTAGCCCTTCTCGTTGGACACGATGGTCGCGCCCCGGGCGTAGAGGTCGGTCAGCACGACGGCCATCTGCTCCGGCGGGAACTGGACGGTATCGGGATAGAAGCGCTCCCGCAGCTCACAGAGCTTGCGGGCCGTCACGGAGTCGAACTCCGCCTGACTCCACAGGTTGCGGGACACCTCCCGGGGCAGGCAGCGGAGGGCAAAAGCCCGCTGGAAGCCCTTGTTTTCCAGCAGCGCGGCCTGCTCCTGTCCGGTCGGAACGGCCACGGTGAAGCCCGCGCCCCGCAGCTTCTGCTGCGCACAGAGATAGTCCACGAGTCCTGCCAGAATCAGGCTTCCCTGCCCGCAGAGGCCGTAGAGGTAGCTGCCGCTGCGTCCCTTGAGGGTGACGGGGACCGCCAGCGCCGCAGCGGCTATCTCGTCATTTTCCTCAGCGACGTAGATATTTTCCGCCCCGGCGAACTTTTCCAGAGCAGTCTTGATGAACTCGGCGCTGTCGCCGCGTTCTTTCTGCCACAGTGCCACGACTGCCGCCTCATCCGACGGCTGCATCAAACGATACATCGATAGTATCCCTCCCATTTTCGCGGTTATCCGAGCTCTTTTTCCGCCAGCGCCCGCACCTCGGCCTGAATCTCCTCGATGGTGCGCATGGCTCCATTTTCCGTGCAATGGACGGTGGCCCAGCCCAGATGCGCCGCACAGTACTCGGCGGCACGGCGGCTGCGGGCCAGATATTCGATGTCCTTTTCGTGGACGTCCTTCCTGCTCTCGTCGCCATGATAGCGGCCGGTCATAAGCTTCTGGCTCACGGCGGGGTCTACCTGTAAGTACACCACAGCGTCCGGCGCGGGCAGGCCCAGCAGCCTGTATTCGTAGTCAAAGGCCCAGCGGAGGAAATCGTCCCACTGCTCCGGCGGGAGCTTGGAGCACTGATGCACCGCGTTCGACGTGGTGTAGCGGTCGGCGATGACGATGCCGCCCGCCTCGTAGAAGCTGCCCCACTTGGTCTTATAACTGGCGTACCTATCCACCGCATAGAAGCTGGACGCCGCATAAGGGTTGACGTCGTCGGGCTTTTCGCCGAACCGGCCGGAAAGGTACATCTTTACCAGCGCACTGGAATCGCTCTCGTAGTCCGGAAAGGTGATCTCCATCACCCTTCGACCGCTCTCGGCCAGATGGGCGGCCAGCAGCTTTGCCTGGGTGGCCTTGCCGGAGCCGTCCAGCCCTTCGATGACAAGAAGCCTGCCCTTGCTCATTCTGCCTTCTCCCCTTTCAGCGCGGCGTACCGGGCGCGGACCTCAGTGGTGCGGCCGCAGCACATCTTGCCCTCCGGGCAGGGGCCGGACACGCAGGCCGGGCCGGCGGTGCGGAAGATATGGGGTGCCACCGGGTAGACCAGCCGCAGCATCTCTTCTGCCAGCTGCCGTATCTCCCACTGGGCGCGGCTGCAGCAGCGCAGGTGGAAGAAGTTCTGCAGGCTGCGGGCGTTCATGGTCACCACCATCTTGGTCTCACAGGCGTTGGGCAGCACGAAGCGGGCGTCCTCGTTGGCCTGCTTGGAAGCCTTGGCCCGGGCCTGCTTTTCGGGCAGACCCTCGGCCATGAGGCGGGCGGTGTGGCCGTCTTCCAGCTTCTGCACGAGGTCGAGGTAGCGCCTGGCGTCCTCGTTCATGCTCTCGATGAACGCCGCCTTTGCCTCGGGGATGGCCTCGATCTCGGGCGGGATGACGTAGCGGAAATCATCCAGACGGACGTACCGCTGACTCTGGACGCTGAAGGACGCGATGCGGTGGCGGGTGATCTGGGCCAGCAGGGTACGGCTGACGCCCTCGATGCCGAAGGTGAAGCTTGCGTGCTCAATGGGGCTGGCGTGGCCCAAATCGCTGAGCATGGTCAGGAAGCGGGCAGTCTTTTCCTCATCCAGCCCGTCCAGCAGGTCGGTGATGTGGGCGTCGGAGTAGCAGAGCTTTGCCGCAGCCGCCACGACCTTCTCCGGCTCCGGCGTATGTGCTATCAATCGGACAGTCATCATTTTTCTCATTCCTCCGTCGTTATCTTCACAAGGGGCGCAAAGTTGGCCATGGTCTTCTTCACGCCCACCTTCTCGAAGCTGATCTCCACGATCTGGTCGCCGGCGGCGGGCTTGACTTTCAGCACCTTGCCACGCCCGAAGACCTTGTGCTCCACGATGTCGCCCGGCTCATAGTGCTTGGGGCCGGTGGATGCCGCTGCCGGACGGGGCGAAGAGGTCACACCGCCGCCTGCGGGTTTGACCGGCGCTTTGGGCGCTGCCGGACGGCCATAGCCCGAGCCGAAGCCGCTGCCGCCATGACCCGACGAAGCACTTCCCCGGCCCGCGTAATCGGAGCCAAAGCCTCGGTTATTGGACATCGGTGCGTTATATTCTTTATTCAGATAGCCGCTGCGGCTGCCATAGCCCGAACCGTAACCGGAGGCCGCACGCCCCCAGCCGGAGGGGCCGGAGTAGCCCGACGCACCGCCCGGCACGGTATCGCTGCCGTAACCGCTGCCCCAGCCGCCCAGACGGGAGCGCTGCTCCAGCACCGGGCTGCGGGTCTCTTCGATGTACTCCGGCTCGATTTCCCGGAGGAAGCGGCTGGGCTCGTTGCGCTGGGTGCGGCCATAGAGCATCCGGGTGACGCTGTTGGAGATGTAAAGCTCCTTTTTGGCGCGGGTGATGCCGACATAGGCCAGACGGCGTTCCTCCTCGAGGTCAGCCTCGGAATACTTGCTCATCTCACTGGGGAAGACGCCCTCTTCCATGCCAATGAGGAATACATAGGGGAACTCAAGGCCCTTGGCCGAGTGAATGGTCATCAGCACCACCTGGTCGGCGCTCTCGTTGTAGCTGTCGATGTCGCTGATGAGGGCGATGTCCTCCAGATAGCCTTCCAGCGAGGCCTCTTCGCCGTGCTGGTCGCAGTAGCTCTTGACGTTATTGACCAGCTGGCCGAGGTTCTGCAGACGGTCAGCGGCATCCTCGTGGCCCTTGGCGGCGTCAGCTTCCAGCATGGCGCGGTAGCCGGTGATCTCGATGACATCGGAAGCGAACTCATCCAGCGTCTTTGTTTCCAGCGATTCCTGCAGTTTCTGGTAGATGTCCCAGAACTTGAACAGCGGCGCGATGGCGCGGCTGAGCTTGGCGTACTGGTCGGCATGGGAGATGACATCCAGCATACTGATGCCCTGCTGAGCCGCCAAATCCGCGATGACTTCGATGGTCGTTGCACCGATTTTGCGCGCAGGCTCGTTGATGATTCGACGAAGTCGGACATCGTCCCGGGGGTTCGCCACGATGGACATATAGGAGTGGATGTCCTTGACTTCCTTGCGGTCATTGAAGCGCTGGCCGCCCACGATCTTATGCGGGATGCCCGCACGGGTGAAGTAGCTTTCGATGGGGGCTGACTGGGCGTTCATCCGGTAGAGGATGGCGTGGTCGGCCAGATGTCCGCCCTCTTTGAGGTGCTGGCCGATGACGTCCGCGATATGGCTGGCCTCGTCCTGCTCGTTCTCGGCGGTATAGACCTGCACCTTGTCGCCCTCGCCGTTCTTGGTCCAGAGGGTCTTGCCCTTGCGCTCGGTGTTGTGCTGGATGACACAGTTGGCGGCATTCAGGATATTCGACGTAGAGCGGTAATTCTGTTCGAGTCGGATGGTCTTGGTGCCTTTATAGATGCGCTCGAAGTTGAGGATGTTCTCAATGGTCGCGCCGCGGAAACGGTAGATGCTCTGGTCGTCGTCGCCCACGACGCAGATGTTTTTCTCCGGGCCGGTGAGCAGGCTCACGAGCCGGAACTGAGCCACACTGGTGTCCTGATACTCGTCCACCAGCAGATATTTGTACTTATTCTGGTAGAACTCCCGCACGTCCTCGTGCTCCGACAGCAGGATGACCGTCTGGTAGATGAGGTCGTCGAAGTCGAAAGCACCGGCCTCCTTGAGCTTCTTTTCATAGGCGGCATAGACCTTGGCCGCAAGCGCTCCCTTCGTGTCCCGGGCCGGGGTCTTCAGGGCCTCTTCCGGGCTGATGAGCTGGTCTTTCCAGCGGCTCATCTGGTTGATGGCGCTTTTGACCGGGAAGAACTTGTCGTCCACGCTCAGCTCTTTGTACACAGTCTTCATGACACGCTGGGAGTCGTCGCTGTCGTAGATGGTAAAGCTGCGGGGGTAGCCGATCTCCTCGGCCCAGCGGCGGAGAATGCGGACGCAGGCCGAGTGGAAGGTGGAGGCGAACACCTCGTCGCCCTCTTCCCCGCCCAGCATCCGGCGCAGGCGCTCTTTCAGCTCACCGGCGGCCTTGTTGGTAAAGGTGATGGCCATGACGTTCCAGCTCCGGACGGCGTCCTTCCGCAGCATCCCATCCAGCCACGACGGGGCGTCGGTGCCGGTCATGATGGCGGTGCGCAGGGCTTTCACATCGTCCTCCGTCACCTCCCGGGGCGTCCACCTGGAGCCGTGGGCCGAGCCGAAGCGGATGAGGTTGGCGATGCGGTTGACCAGCACGGTGGTCTTTCCGCTGCCTGCACCCGCGAGGATGAGCAGAGGGCCGTTGGTGGTGAACACCGCCTCCCGCTGCATATCGTTCAGGCGTCCGAACTGCTTTTCAATATACGTATCACGCAAAGCGCAGAATTGTTGTGCGAGATCTGTTGCCATTGTTTCACCTGTTCTTTTCAATCATTTCTGGATATATCACTTAAAATATAGTATATCACATTTCAAAAAAGTTGTACATAAAAACAATGCAAACAAAAAACCGCCCCACCGCGGTCAATACCACGATGGAGCGGGGATCTCAGGAAATGCTTAGCCGAAGATGTTGATGAGGATACCAGCAGCGACGGCGGAGCCGATAACACCGGCCACGTTGGGGCCCATTGCGTGCATCAGCAGGAAGTTGGAGGGGTTCTCGCTCTGGCCGACCTTCTGAGAAACACGGGCAGCCATAGGCACAGCGGAAACGCCAGCGGAACCGATCAGGGGGTTGACCTGACCGCCGGTCAGGATATACATGACCTTGCCGCAGAGAACACCGGCAGCGGTGCCGAAGGAGAAGGCGATGAGGCCCAGCACGATGATGAACAGGGTGCGGCTGTTCAGGAAGGTGTTTGCAGAGGTGGTGCAGCCAACAGACAGAGCCAGGAAGATAGTGATGATGTTCATCAGCTCATTGCCGGCGGTCTTCTGGATACGGTCCACGACGCCGCACTCCTTCATCAGGTTGCCCAGCATCAGCATACCGACCAGAACGGCGGCATCCGGCACGATGAGGGAAACGATGATGGTGACCATGATGGGGAAGATGATCTTCTCGGTCTTGCTCACGGTGCGCAGCTGCTTCATCACGACGGTACGTTCTTTCTTGGAGGTCAGAGCCTTCATGATAGGCGGCTGGATAACAGGCACCAGAGCCATGTAGCTGTAGGCCGCGACGGCGATGGAGCCCAGCAGCTCAGGAGCCAGACGGGAGGTGACGAAGATAGCGGTGGGGCCGTCTGCGCCGCCGATGATGGCGATAGCAGCAGACTGCTTCTGGGTGAAGTCCACCAGACCGGTAGCGGCCAGCAGACGAGCGCCCATGTAAGTGCCGAAGATGCCGAACTGAGCGGCAGCGCCCAGCAGCAGGCTCTTGGGGTTGGAGATCAGGGGTGCGAAGTCGGTCATGGTGCCGATGCCAAGGAAGATCAGCGGCGGGTAGATGCCCAGCTTGACGCCCATGTAGAGCATATCGGCCAGACCGCCGTTGTTCAGGATCTCGACCCACATCGGGTGTTCGAGGCCGTCACCGACAAAGTACTGCATGTGGATGACGCCGCTGCCGGGGAGGTTGGCCAGGATCATGCCGAAAGCCATGGGCAGCAGGATCAGAGGCTCGAACTCTTTGACGATGGCGAGGTAGAGCAGGAAGCAGCCTACGCAGATCATCACTGCGTACAGCCAGCCGCCCGGCTCACCGAACTTGGCAAAACCGGAACTCTGGAAAATACCGACCAGAGTCTCAATAAACTGAGTCATGTTTTTCCTCCTGTGTTAAAAGGGTGCGGTGGTGTCGTTGACGCCAGCCTTGCCCCAGCCATTCTTGCCGCGGCGGACTGCCTTCAGCACATACTTGCCGTTGCCCATAGAGTAGATGGCTGCCATGATGGCTGCCACAACGTCGCCGGGGATGCCGGCCTCGACCTGCGGGGCAGCAGCCTTTGCAGGAGCGGGCGCAGCGGCCTGTTTCACAGGAGCAGCCGGTTTTGCAGCAGAAGCAGCCTTGGCAGCTGCCTTCTTGCCGTTCATGGCGTCAAAGATCTTGCCCTCCAGCGTGATGATAGCCATCAGCAGCACGAGGATCAGGAACACCAGCACGATACCAGTAATGGTAACGACCACATCGAAACCTAAGTCCATGGTTTTTCCTCCTGTTTGTTGGATACTGCAAGCGATACAACATCGTCAGCAGAAAATCAATTTGGATATAGTATACCGTATTTTGCCATTCATTTCAACAAAAATTAACAATTTTTCTTTTTGCCGCTTTGTGATATGGCATGGACAAAACGAGCCTGACTTAGCGGCGGCCGATGCGCGGGGTAGCGTCCGTAAAGCCGGTTTCCAGCTTATCACCGAGGGAAAGGCTCTGTGCCGTACCCAGTGCAACACAGTTCACGGGGTCCGGCGAGACCGTCACTTCCACCTTCAGTTCCTGACTCAGATATTCGGTCAGGCCGTGCAGCTGGGCACCGCCGCCGGTCAGCATGACGCCGTTGCGGTAGATATCGCCTGCCAGCTCCGGCGGGGTTTTTTCCAGCACCTGATGGGCTGCGGTGCCGATCTGCTCGCTGAGCATCATCACCGGCTCGTACAGGTCGTCGGTAGAAACGGTCACGCGCACCGGCAGACCGGTGAGCAGGCTGCGGCCCTTGATCTCCATGCTCTCGTGGAAATCGGTCTTTTGGGGGCAGCAGGCAACGTGCTTTTTCAGTTCCTCGGCGGTGCGCTGGCCAATGGCAATGCTGTATTTGTTGCGCACGTGCTTGAGGATCTCCTCATCGTAGTGGTTGCCGGCCACGCGCACACTGGTGGCCTTGACCTTGCCGCCAAGGCTCAGCACCGCGATATCCGTGGTGCCGCCGCCGATATCAATGATCATGCGGCCGTCCGGCAGGGTGATGTCGATGCCGGAGCCGAGGGCTGCGGCGATAGGCTCGTCGATCAGGTACACCTGACGGGCACCGGCTGCCACTACAGCCTCTACCACGGCATCGCTCTCAATGCCGGTAATAGCGGCGGGCACGCACACTGCCACCCGGGGCTTGACCATGTGGGAGCTGTACACCTGCTTGACAAAGCGGCAGATCAGCTCCCGGGTCATGGTGTGGTCGCTGATGACGCCGTCCTTCAGCGGGAAGATGGCGGAGATATAGTTGGGCGTGCGTCCCACCATAGCCAGTGCCTTGTCGCCGGCTTCCAGCACGGTGTTCTTGCGGGTATCCATTGCCACAACGCTGGGCTGGTTGAGCACCACGCCCTTGCCCTCCTGCGCGATGATGATGGTAGTAGTACCAAGGTCGATGCCGATATCATTCTGTGCCATAATTGCCTGAATCCTTTCTCTGCGTTCCTCTATCATGTATGTAACGCCCGCAGCTGCGGGCAAAAAAACAAAGACTGCTTTAGTATAACATAGTTGCGGCAAAAAGTATACAAGCTTTGCCGCTGTTCTGCGCGGTTTTATCAGGAGCTCTTCCCTTCTGTGCTGAGCTGCTCCGGCGGCTGTCCAGCCTGCAGCAGGGCGCACAGGCCGCTGTAACGCAGGTTCTGCCGGATGTTGCTCATCATGCTGTTCACCACGTCCCTGCGGCCCGCCACAACGCACAATTTGCGTGCGCGGGTAACGCCGGTGTAGAACAGGTTGCGGTAGCACAGCCTTGGCGGCACCTGCGCCACCGGCAGGATCACCGCCGGGAACTCGCTGCCCTGACTTTTGTGCACCGTGATGGCGTAGGCGATCTCCAGCTCGTTCAGGTTTTCCGCCGGGTAGAGCAGACGCCGGTCGTCCATGCGCACCACCATGGAGCGCTCCCGCAGGTTGATGCTTTCCACAATGCCGATATCGCCGTTGTAGGCACCTACGCCCTGCTCACCGCCGATGCGGTTCCAGACGATCTCGTAGTTGTTGCGCACCTGCATCACCTTGTCCCCCACCCGGAACACCCGGGCGGCGCTTTGCAGCTGGGGCTTGCCCTTCTGGGGCGGGTTGAGCAGGTTTTGCAGTTCCACGTTCAGTGCCTGTGTGCCGGTGGGGCCAAGCTTTGTGGGGCACAGCACCTGAATATCCCGGATGGGGTCAAAGCCGTAGCTCCGGGGCAGCCGGGTGGTGACAAGGTCGCACACCAGCCGCTGCGCGGCCTCACCGTCGGACTCCAAAAAGAAGAAGTCATCGGTCTTGCTGCCCTTTTGCAGCGGCTCGCCGGAGATGATGTGGTGGGCGTTTTCCACGATGAGGCTGCGCTTTGCCTGCCGGAAGATCTCGTTCAGGCAGACGGTGGGCACGCAGCCGGAGCGGATGACCTCGCTGAGGATGTTGCCCGCACCTACACTGGGCAGCTGGTCGGCATCGCCTACCATAATAATACGGCAGGTGTAGCGCAGCGCTGCAATGAGCGCCTGAAACAGCTTGACGTCCACCATGCTCATCTCGTCCAGAATGACCACATCACACTTGAGCAGGTTTTTGTCGTTATGGATAAAGCTGACCACGCCGCCGGTGTAGTCCACCTCCAGCAGGCGGTGGATGGTGCTGGCCTTGCGTCCGGTCAGTTCGCTGAGACGCTTGGCGGCACGGCCGGTGGGCGCGCACAGGGCTACCCGCTCGGCCTGATTTTCCAGCAGCTGCAAAATGGCGTTGACCGTGGTGGTCTTGCCCGTGCCGGGGCCGCCGGTGAGCACAAGGCAGTTCTCAGTCATAGCCTTGCGGATGGCTTCCCTTTGCAGGGGGGCGTAGGCAAACCCTTGGGTCAGCTCCAAGATCTGGATGTTTTTATCCAGATCCCGGGCCGTGTTCTTGCCGCGCTTTGCCAGCAGGTTCAGCCGGTCAGCAATGTCCTGCTCTGCAGCCAGCAGATCTGGCAGGTAGATATAGGGCACGGCATCGAACATTTTCACGGCCAGTTCTTCCGTTTCGATGCAATGATCCAGTGCACGGGCCAGCTTTTCCGGCGGCTGATGGATGAAGTTGGAGGCCGTCGCCAGCAGCTGCGCCCGGGGCAAGCAGGTGTGGCCGTTGCCCGCATTGTGGCGCAAGGTACGCAGCAGAGCAGCTTCCAACCGCTGGGCACAGTCCCCTTCCATGTGGTAGTACTGGGCGATGCTGTCCGCGTGGCGGAAGTCCAGCTGCAGCGGCTCCCCGCACAGCAGATAGGGGTTTGACGCAATGGCCTGCATCGCCCCCACGCCAAAGGCTTTGAACACCTCCATGGCCTTGCGGGGGCTGATCTCGAACTGCGCCAGATAGGCGATGAGCTCCCGCATACCGAACATCCGCTTGAACTCCTGCTGGATGCGGTCGGCTTTATCCGGCGAGATGCCGGGGATCCTGGTCAGCCGGGCGGGGTCGTTGGCGATGACCTCCAGCGCCTCAGCGCCGAACATATCAATGATCTTATCCGCAGTTCGTGCGCCGATATACGGCAGGGAGCGGCTGGCCAGAAAGGCATACACCGCTTCCAGATCCTTGGGCATATCGGTCTCGCATTCCTGCGCGTGGAACTGGCGGCCATAGGTGGCGTGGTTTTCATATCTGCCGCGGCAGATGACGCTTTCGCCTGCGTGCAGCTCGCCTACGATGCCGCAGACCACCGTGAGCACCCCGCCGCCGGAGATCTCGAACACCACATAGCCGTTATCCTCGTTCTCGTAGATGATATCCTCCACGACGCCTTCGATCTGTTCCAGCTGCTCGTCCACCAGCTCCACCTCCTTTTGCACAGATATTATAAGTATAGCCCTTTTGGCGGGATTTGTAAATTGTAGAATCCGCAAAATCCCCGGGCGGCTCTCGCCTTTTTCCGGCGGTTGTGCTATACTGGGCGCAAACACTACGTCACGAAATGAGGAGCAACAATGGAGATCATCATTCATCAGGCCATTCTGCACGTTCTGGATACCACCATGGATGCGCCGGTGCTCAGCGGCGGGCCCATGGAGCTGACTGCCGAAAAGAACGCCTACCTGCAGAACCACATTGAAAAGCTGCTGGCCAGCGACGATATCCGCCAGTGCCGCCCGCTGCCGGACTCAGCCTTTAAAAATGAGCTGGAACACAATCAGGACTTTGTGGATCTTTCCTGCCGCATTGCCGGGGTGCTGTTCGACTATATGCACGCCCACACCACCATTCCCGGGGCAGACCTTGCCGTGGTGGATTTTACCCGGGACGGTGCGCCGTGGCTGGGCATCCTGAAGTTGAACTATAAAAACGGCTACACCCACTATACGGAGACTGTGGAGGGCGCACCGGTGAACTCCATCATCCAGCAGCGCGCCTGCCTGCCTACCCAGAGCGGCAAGGTGGAGGAGGGCGCACTGGTAGACCTGACCGATTACTCCATGCGGCTGCTGGAAAAGAAGTATGATATTGACGGCCACAAGGAGTTTTACCTTTCCACCGTGGTGTTCCAGTACACCACCGCTCAGCCGGAAAAGAAAAAGCTGCAGGCCATTCAGGAAGCCGCCGTGCAGGCTGTGCAGGAGAACTACGCCGAAACGCCCCATGTGGAGGCACAGGTGGCCATGATGATTGCCAATCAGGCTGCCGACAACGACAATCAGGTGTCCATCCAGCAGGTGCGCCAGCAATTGGAAGAGGAATATCCTCTTGCCGCCGTGCCCTTTGACGATTATGTAGAAAAGAGCGACATCATTGACAGCGCCGCCCAGCCGGTGACCGTGACCCCTGCCCGCATCCGCCGGATGGAAAGCCGCAGCCTGCGCACCGCCAACGGCATTGAGGTAAAGATCCCCACCGAGCTATTGAACGCCGAATCGGAGGTAGAGTTCCTGCACGCCGATGACGGCAGCATTTCCCTGCTGATCAAAAATGTCATTTTGTAAGCTTTAACTGCAAAATCTTGCAAAGCCCTGCGTTCAGCTTTGCTATCCGCAGGGTTTTGTGCTATACCTGTGTTGTATCTTTCGTGGTATATGCGTTATGGCCTAGAGGAGGAGAATTTTATGGAACTGGCTCTCATCACCGCGCAGCAGGTCGCGGTCTTGTTCCTGCTGATCGGCACAGGCATGGTGGCGGTCAAAACCGGCGTGCTCAAGCTGGAAAACAAGCAGGCGCTTTCCAATCTGCTGGTGTACATCATTGTGCCGGCCATGGTGGTAAACTCTTACCGCATGGAGTTCAGCGCCCAGATCTTGCACAATCTGCTGGCGGCTTTCGGCATGAGCGTCCTGTCCGTGCTGCTGGGCACTGTGATCACTCTGCTGCTCACGGCACGCAAGACTGGCAGCAGGATGCCCATTTTCCGGTTCGCCTGCATTTTTTCCAACGCAGCATACATGGGCTTCCCGCTTATTTCGGCGCTGTTCGGCTCCGAAGGTCTTTTATATGCCAGTGCCTATGTTACCGTGTTCAACATTCTGCTGTGGACGCTGGGCTACGGTCTTGTCAGCGGCGGCTCCAGTGTAAAAGAGGTTGCCCGCAGTAGCAGAGTTCCCATAAAACAGTATTTGCAAAAGTTCCCTAAATGGGGAAGATTTGGCGTGACTTCGGTCACGCCTTTTCTTTTGCTTCCAGTTCATCCAGAGG
>OIGH01000178.1_pt1 | contig 23786 bp, 20 predicted proteins | sample 1582241 | NCBI WGS metagenome assembly OIGH01 (sample SAMN02674607, study PRJEB24791) | human gut metagenome, SKBSTL069 | isolation source: stool | host: Homo sapiens | place: USA | reverse complement strand
TCTCGTGGATCCAGCGCGTCGAAATCGCTGGTGGTTTTCTGGTTCTCTTTTGACATCAAAAGAGAACAATTAGCCTTAATGAAAAAGCGCTCTGCCCCGCGCACAGGCGCGTGAACCATTTCTGGTTCTCTTTTGGCACGCAAAAGAGAACTTAGCCCCAATGCAAAAGCGCTCTACCCCCGCGCCACAGGCGCGAGAACCAGTTCAAAGTTCCTTCAAGAACCCATCCAGCTCCCGCTGGTTCCGGATCAATATATAGTTCTCCGGATACTTTTCCCCGATCCTCTCCATCTTCGCCCGCTTTTGCTTTGTACGCCCATCGTGGAGGATCCAGCGGACAAATTCGGCATCTATCTTCTCTTTGCACCCGGGCGCAGACGACTCCCTCACACGGCCTTTGTTCTGCTGCCAGCGCCGTACCGCCCGCCAGAGGCAGACCAGCGGCGAAAACCAGAGCACGATGATTTTATCCGCTTCTTCCAGCCGCCGGGCATAGCAGGTCTTGCTATAATTGCCGTCGATGACCCAGCCGCCTGCGTTCTCGTCGAGAAACTGCCGGACAATGGCTTCTTCCTCGGCGAAGGGCCGCTCCACCCAGCCGGGCAGGAAATGCACGGTATCCATATAGAGCACCGGCAGGCCGTATCTCTCTCCCAGGCACTTTGCCAGCGTGGATTTCCCGCTGCCGCTGGTACCAAGTATCGCTATTTTCATCTCTGCCTCCCCTTACCTTATATAAGATGTATCAGACAGTATACGCTGACCGTCTGATAACGTCAAGTTCCGGCTTGACATTTCGTCTGCCTGCTCGTATGCTATAATCATAGAGTCTATGACAGGAGGTCTTGCAGATGGCATCTCCAAAAAAACGTGTCAATCCGCTGTTTGTTGCTTTAGCGGTCGTGCTGGTGGCTGTAGTGGCCGCTGTGGGCGTGGTCTTTTTCCAGCTGCACAGCAAAATCTCGGCTCTGCAAACCGGTGCATCCTTCACCTTCCGGTATGAGATAGCGCCCAACAGCCCGGATAAGCCGCCGCTGCTGAACATCCTCGAACGGGTAAACGCTTCCAGCGGAAGCGTCAGCGGGCAGTATGCGCCCGGAAAGCTGCAGCTTTCCTTCTACCAGCTCAACGAAGACGATTCCGTCAAGACGTCCCCCTTCACCCGGGTCTATATCGACTCGGAAGAGACGCTCTTCGACATCGGGCAGCTCTACACCGTTCTGCGTCAGGCTGTCACCGATAAACTCTCCCTCGCAAGCGTTCTTCTGCCCGAGTGGAGCCTCGGAGACTACATCTCCCAGACGCAGGCTGCCGCCGTACTGGGCGTCGAGACGAACAAGGTCGAGCTGCAGGAGCTTTCCGGCTTCACCCTCTCGCTCAAGGGGCTGAAAAAAGTCTCTCCTTCCGCCGCACGGGACGGCTACCGCTACTATCAGTTCCCTGCCGCAGCCGACGGCACGACCCTCGTGCTCGGCTTTTCGACGGACGCTCTCTTCTCGAAGACCACGCCCATCCATGTGCTGCTGACCATCCCGGACCACAACGTCCACATCCAGCTCACCGGCACGGTGGCTTCTGCCAAGACGGTGCTCTCTCCCCCGGCTTCCCGGATGAGTGACGAGGACATCGCCACGCTGGCTCAGATACGCCAGAGCATCGAGTCTGTCTGGAAGATGATACAGTCTGCCGCCCAGACCACAAACTGAATGATACAGAAAAAGCAGACGCTTTGTGCAGCGTCTGCTTTTTTCGGTTTGCGCTTTTCGTTGTCATGCCCACAAAGAGAGAGAGAAAGTTCTTCTCAGTAATGCACGACATTGCCCGCATTGCGGATGCGCGCCAGCACCGGCTCTGCCTCCGGGCTGCGGAAATAGTCGAGGCTGGTCTTGGGCAGCAGCGTCTCGAGGGTATCCCAATCGCCGCTCTGCAGGCACTGGCGGACGGTGGAAGCACTGATGGCCTTGCCGTTTGCTTCTTTGCGGGGTACAACGACACACTCGATACCCGCTTTGGGCAGCTGCTCGCACATGATCTGGTTGTAAAGCCCCGTCACCTGACTGGCAGGCTCCTCGCCCACATAGCGGGCAGTGATGTTCAGCGCCGCCGCGATTTTCGTAAAGACGGCAAGGTCCAGCCGGGCGTGGCCGTCGATGACAGCTGCCTCATCCTTCAGGAAGTAGCTGGGGAAGGTGGCATTCGAGATGATGTAGGGGCCGCTGTCGTGGAGCACGACGTTGGGCAGATGGGCCACGCCCGCCTCCACCAGCTTCCTGCGCACGGCGAAAGGCACGAGGCTGGCGTCCTCACTGACCACGAACAGGTGGAGCGTGTCGCAGGCGGCAGCGGCTTTTTCCACAAGATACTGATGACCGAGGGTAAAAGGGTTCGCGTTCATGACGAGGGCCGCACTTTTGCCCTCGGTTTTGGTCTTTTCCAGATCGCGCAGATAGGCCCCGAAGCCGTCGCGGCGGTTCTCCATGAAGACAAGGGTATCCTCCACCCGGGCGATCTCGTAGAAGCCGAGGTCGCCGAAAAACTTGGAGCTTTTCACCTTGGTGTAGAGAAACAGGTGCATATTCCCCCGCGCACACTGCACCTCGATGAGGTGGGTGATGATCTGGTTCAGCAGACCCTCGCCCTGATGGGCGCTGCTGACGGCGAAGCACCGCAGGGTGTTGCCGAAGCAGCTGCCGGTGCCGATGACGTTGTATTCTTCGTCGAACATGGCGCAGATGTAGTCCAGATTGCCGTCGCGGCGGATGCCCTCCTGACTCAGCAGTGTGTCGATTTGGGCCAGAACGGTTTTATCGGTCGGATAGACCTGCGAAATGGTATATTCACTCATCGATATTCCCCTCAGTAGTAACAAAATGGAGCAGCCAGGTCAGCGCCAGCAGGTCGGCACTGCCGCCGGGCGAGAGATTTTCTGCAATGAACCGGTCATCCAGCGCCGCGAGGGCATCTTTATCCGGGTAAGGCGTCTGGGCGAGAAGGGCTTTCAGCTCTTCGGTGAGGGCCAGCTGACGCTCCCGGCTCGAGCGGGCGATGATGTTGGTATCGGTGCTGTTGGCCAGGATGGCCAGCAGTGCGCCGCCGCCGACGCGGTCGAAGTCGTAACCCTTGGCAAGGCCGGCTTCCAGCACCGGCAGACCGACATTCAGCACCGTGGGAAGTCCAGCTTCCACCTGCCCGCGCACACCAGTGATACTGTACTGAATATAAAGCTTCTGGCCCACGGTGGCGGCGTTCTCGGCAGTGACGCCCGCAAAGTCCTTCTCGGTCAGGCCCGCCGTCATGGCGGATACTTCCGACAGAACGCGGGCTGCTTCGGCCCAGAGGGAGCGGTCGAGGCGTCCCAGCGCCGCGCAGACGATGCCCACCGAAAAGACCGCGCCCTTGTGGGTGTTGACGCCGCCGGTGGCGTCCAGCATCTCGCCCTCGGCCTCACAACCCAGAGGCCGCAGGGCCGCGAAGGTCTCGGGCGCGGGCTGTTCCGCCGTCTCGCGGCCCGTCCGGGCGCAGGCTTCAAAATAGGGGTAGAGCGCCGCGGCGCTGTCCATGAAGGTGAAGACGTCCATGTCCCTGTGGCTTCCGCTGTTGCGCCGGTCCACAAGGCCGGGCTTCGGGGTGGTGGTCACTTCGTAGAGCAGAGCGCGGACGGCCAGACGGGCCGCGTCGGCAATGTCCTGCACGTCCCGGGCCTCGGTCAGGATCTCCGTCGTCTTTTCCTGCAGTTCGGCCACGGTATGGATGCGGCGGCTGCTACACACCTTAGCAGGCCCGCCGCAGATGAGACAGCGGCGGCCTTCGAGGTCCAGCTCTTCTCTGTCCACTTTGAGGCCGTCCGGGCGGATGACGTCCATGTCGAACAGCCGCCCCAGCGGGGTGGCGTCCTCGATGTCGGTGGTGAATTTCTTGATGGTCAGCGGGTCGGCGTCCAGCACATAGAACGCCTCACAGCCGGTCACTTCCCGGACGGCGTCCTGATACAGCGGCGTCAGCTTTGCCCGCAGAAACTGCTGGCGCAGCAGCTGACGCCCCCGCGCAAAGCCCCGCCGGATGAGGGGCGAATCCTTTATCGGGCCGCAGATATTCATGGTAAAGCAGATGAGCGGCTTGTGGTACCGGGCCAGCAGCTCCTGCTGATGCTGCACCCGGCGCTCCCGTGCATCCAGCATCTGGACCAGCGAAACAGTCGTTTCCATGTTTTTCTCCTCTCAGCGGTGCTTTTTGAGCATGTCCATAAAGAGCTGCACCTGCGGCAGGGCGGCTGCGTCTCTCTGGCAGAAAATATAGGTGCGCCGGACGAAGGGCTCGCCGTTCTCGAAGGTGCAGGGCTTGACATAGCCCTTGAAGTTATCCAGCGCCACTTCCGGCATCAGCGCCCAGCCGAGGCCCCGCTCCACCATCTCGCGGCAGACCATGATGTTATCCACCACAAAATTGCCCACATCGTTGGTCACGCCGTTCTCGTAGCGCCAGCGGGCCATCTGGGCGCTGATGGTGGCGTCGCTGCTGTGGTCGATATAAAGGTAATCGGAGATGGGTCTGTCCTTGTTCTCCTCGCTGCAGATCAGGCAGATATTCTCCTGCGAGAGCAGGAACTGGGTGCCGTCCCACGGATACTCGCCCCGCAGCACTGCCACGTCCAGCGAAGAATCCAACATCTGCTGGTAGATGTTCCGGCTGTGGCCGGTGGCGATGTCGAGGCGTACCTTCGGGTAGGCTTTGTGGTACTCGGTCAGCACCTCGGGCAGGCGGTAGTAGGAGAAGTTCACCGAGATGCCGGCCCGCAGGGTGCCGCAGGCTTCGCCCTGGATGGAGGCCAGCTGGCGGCGCATCTTTTCCATCTCGCGGGCGGCGGCAGCGCTGTGGAGCAGCACCTGTTCACCGGCCGGCGTGAAGCGGATGCCCTGCCGCGAGCGCAGGACGATCTCCACCCCCAGCTCCTGTTCCAGCGCCTTGATGCGCTTGGAAAGTGCCGACTGGGTCATGTACAGTTTGTCCGCTGCGTGGGTGATGTTGCGCGTCTCGTCCAGCGCGTGCAGCAGCTCGTAATCTTTTTCGTCCATCGTAGCTCTCCCCCTATTGCCCTTTATTTTATCATTCCTGTTTGCGCTTCATCCAGGCGCATTTTGCTCAGATTCCATATCTGTTATTCATAATACAACAGATTTCAGCAAATGAAAAGGGGGATATTCGCCTTGATTTTCCCGAAAGTCCATTCCCAGATGGAATAACTCGGCACTTTTCTTGCAGTTTTCTTAACCCTGCCTTAATTCCATCTTAATGCGGTGTTGTTGTACACAACATCTTCATTTTTTCTCTGCCGACAGACGGTCTTCCTCCCGCAGTACAGAAAACGCCGTTCTCTTTTCATTTTTGCCTGAAAAACAATCAAAAGTCCAGTTTATTGGACAGTATTTGCATTATCATAAAAACAAGAAAAACTCGTTTCTTTCTTCTTTGGCACATTGCAGATTTTTCCGTCTGCTTTTTGTGCAAAGTCCCAGAATTTTTCGTTGAAAAGCGCGTTTTGTTGACAGCCGCTTTTTGAAAAGCGTATCCTTATTGCAAACCAGAGTCAGGAGGTCATTTTATGGAGCACTCCACACGTCTTGCCCACATCAGCGAGGACGGAACCCGCACCCAGACCGTCTACGACCATCTCGCCGGCACTGCCAGACTGGCCGGTTCCTTCGCAGCCCCCTTCGGGGCGCAGAGCGAGGCCGAATTTGCCGCGTGGCTCCACGACGTCGGCAAGTACAGCGACGCCTTCCAGCTGCGACTCAAAGGCGGCCCCAAGGTGGACCACTCCACTGCCGGGGCGCAGGAGGCCTGGGTCCGCCACCATCTCCACGCCGCCTTTGCCGTGGCCGGACACCACAGCGGCCTGCCCGACGGCGGGAGCCCCGCCGATGACCCGGGCGACGCCACCCTGTTTGGCCGGAGCAAGAAGCCAGTAGACCCCTACGACGGCTGGCAGGAAGTAACGCTCCCCGCCTCGACGCCGCCCGCGTGGGCCTGCGCCGACCCGCTGAGCCTCGCGTTCTTCACCCGGATGCTCTACTCCTGCCTCGTGGACGCCGATTTCATCGACACCGAGACCTTTATGGACGGCAAGGCCGCACCCCGGGGCAGCGGCACGGACATCGCCGCGCTGCGGGACATCGTCTCGGCACAGGCGCAGCGCTATCTCAGGGCCGAGTCGCCCTCGCCCGTCAGCGTCCAGCGCAACACCGTCCTCCGCGCCTGTCTCGAGAAAGGCGCTCACGGCCCGCAGGGGCTCTACACCCTCACCGTACCCACCGGCGGCGGCAAGACCTTCGCCTCCCTCGCCTTTGCGCTGGAGCACGCCGCCGCCCAGAAGATGAAGCGGGTCATCTACGTCATCCCTTATATGTCCATCATCGATCAGACCGCCGCCGTCTTCTCGGGCCTGCTGGGCGCAGAAAATGTTCTGGCCGACTTCTCCAACGCCGAGTACAAGACTGTTGAGCAGGACGACCTGACCCCCGCCCAGTACCGCCAGATGCTGGCCAGCGAAAACTGGGACGCCCCCGTCGTGGTGACGACTGCGGTGCAGTTCTTCGAGTCGCTCTACGCCAACCGCAGCAGCCGCTGCCGCAAGCTCCACAACATTGCCGACAGCGTCATCATCTTCGACGAGGCGCAGACTCTCCCGGGCGACTACCTTGCCCCCTGCGTCAGCGCCATCGCCCAGCTCATCCAGCATTACCACTCCACGGCCGTCCTCTGCACGGCCACCCAGCCTGCCCTTGAGCCGCTGTTCCGGCGCTTTGCGCCGGAACTCCACCCGCAGGAGATCACGCCCGACGCACCCCGCCTCTACGAAGTGCTCCGGCGCACCACACTGCAAGACCTCGGCACCCTGCCGCAGGAGGAGTTCGCCGCCCGGCTGGCCCGGCACCCGCAGGTGCTCTGCGTGGTCAACCGCCGCAAGACGGCCCAGCAGCTCTACGCTGCTCTGCCCGCCGAGGGCAGCTACTGCCTGACCACCCTGCTCTGCGCCGCCGACCGCCGCCGTCAGCTGGACGACATCCGCCAGCGACTGAAAGAGGGTCTGCCCTGCCGGGTGGTGTCCACCTCTCTCATCGAGGCGGGCGTGGACGTGGATTTTCCCGTCGCTTACCGCGAGCAGTGCGGTCTTGACTCGCTCTTACAGACTGCCGGGCGCTGCAACCGCGAGGGGCGGCGGGGCGCAGAGGAAAGCATCGTCTACCGGTTCCGGCTGGACGAGTGTTCCACGCCCCAGATGCTCAGGCAGAATGTCAGCGCGCTGGATTACACCGCCCGGCATCAGGACACACTGGACACGCCCCGGGCCATTCAGCTCTACTTCAACGAGCTCTCCGAACTGCGCGGCCCCGACGCCGTGGACAAGCACGGCATTCTGGACGCCTTTCTCCGGGGCATCCGGGGCTGCCAGTTCCCCTTTGCACAGGTGGCGGAGGAATTCCGCCTCATCGAGAACGCTGCCCGCACGGTCTATCTGCCCGTCGGCGAGGGCGCGGCCCTCTGTGAGCAGCTGCGCAGCGGTCATGTTACCCGGACGCTGCTGCGGAAGCTGGGCGTTTACAGCGTCTCCTGCTATAAGGACCAGTTCGACAAGCTCGACGCCGCCGGGGCGCTGGAACTGCGGCCCGATGGTTCCGCCATCCTCACCGACACCAGCTGCTACAGTGAAAAGACCGGCCTTGCCATGGATGTGGAGACCGGCATCGGCCTTTACTTCTAAAAGAAAGAGGTGGTTGCAATGGCTAACATTCATCTTCGTCTGAAAATTCAACTTCACCTAGAAAGGAGGCGATGCTGATGTCCATGCTCATTGAGGTATGGGGCGACTATGCTTGTTTCACTCGTCCGGAAATGAAGACCGAGCGTGTGAGCTACGACATGATCACTCCATCCGCTGCGCGGGGCCTTGTGGAGGCCATCTACTGGCACCCCGGGCTGCGCTACACCATCGATGCCATCTATCTGCTCAAGCCCTTCGGCCTTGACCCCGAGGACGAAGCGTCCACCGAGGAGTACACCCAGCGGCCCATCCGGTTCACCAACATCCGGCGCAACGAGGTCAAGTCCACCCTGCTGTCCTCCGCCGCCCTCAGTGCGGCCAAGGGCGGCACGCCGCCGGTGCTCTACACCTCGGAGGACATCCAGCAGCGGGCCGCGATGGTCCTGCAGGACGTCCACTACGTCATCGAGTGCCACTTTGATTTGACGGACAAGGCCGCCCCCAGCGACAATCCCGGCAAGTTCCAGGACATCCTGCGCCGACGCCTGCGCAAAGGCCAGTGCTATCACCAGCCCTGTTTCGGGTGCCGGGAGTTCCCGGCCAACTTCCGGGAGTGGCCGGGCGGCAGCATTCCGGCGCTGAAGGTCACGCAGGACCTCGGCTTCATGCTCCACAGCCTCGATTACTCTGATTCGGCCAACATCCGCAGCCAGTTCTTCCGCGCAAAGCTGGTGGACGGCGTGATGGAATGCCGGGACGTGGAGGTGTTTACATGATACTCCAAGCACTCACCGCCTATTATGAGCAGCTCTTGAAGCAGGGCAAGGTGGAGGCCCCCGGCTGGGACAGTAAGTTCAAAGTCAGCTATGAACTACGCCTCGGCCCCGACGGCCAGCTCCTCGCCCTCAACGACCTGCGGCAGGAAGTCCCCAAGGGAAAAAAGACCGTCATCGCCCCCCGTGAGCTTCCTGTCCCCCACCGGGTCAAGCGCGCCTCCGGCGTCGCCGCGAACTTTTTGTGCGACAATACGTCCTATCTGCTGGGCGCAGACGAAAAGGGCAAGCCCGAGCGTTCCCGCCAGTGCTTCGAGGCTTGCGCCGCTCTCCACCACAAGGTGCTCGACGGCGTGGACTCCCCTGCCTCCAAAGCCATCCTCGCCTTTTTTGACAGCTGGGAGCCGGATACAGCCCCCACCCACCCGCTGCTGGCAGAGCAGTGGGCCGACCTGAACAACAACGCGAACCTTGTGTTCGGCTACGAATCCCCCGACGGCGCCCACTGGCTGGCCACCACAGATGACGCCATCCGGGACGCCTGGCAGTCCGCCTTTGACACCTCTGATGCAGACGCCGAGATGGCCCGTTGCCTCATCACCGGCAAAGAGGCCGGCATCGCCCGCATCCACCCCGCCATCAAAGGTGTGATGGGCGCACAGGCCGCCGGTGCGGCACTGGTCTCCTTCAACGCACCCGCTTTCTGCTCCTATGGCCATGAGCAGGGTGCCAACGCCCCCGTCAGCGAGTATGCGGCCTTCGCCTACACCACGGCCCTCAATCTGCTGCTGGCTGACCGGAACTGCTGTCAGCGCATCGGCGACACCACCATCGTCTGCTGGGCCGAAAACGCCGCTCCCGCCTACTCAAACGCCATGCTGATGTTTTTCTGCGGCGGTGCCGAGGCGCGCGGCGTCTCGGAAAGCGACCTTGCCGCCGCACTGAAAGCCCTTTCTCAGGGACGCCCCGTCTCCTTCCTCGATGACAAGCTGGACCCGAACCAGAACTTCTATGTGCTGGGCATCTCGCCCAACGCGGCCCGGCTCTCCGTCCGGTTCTTCCTGCACAGCAGCTTCGGACAGTTTGCCAAAAATCTGCAGGACCACGCCGACCGGCTCAGCATCACCCGCCCCGCCTTCGACAAGTGGGAAAACCTGTCGGTCTGGGCGCTGGCGCAGGAGACGGTCAACCAGAAATCCCGGGACAAAAATCCATCGCCTCAGCTGGTGGGCGATCTGCTCCGGGCCATCCTCACCGGCGGACCCTATCCCGCCACCCTGCTCAACGGCGTGACCCTCCGCATCCGGGCCGAACGGGAAGTCACCCGGGGCCGCGCCGCCATCCTGAAAGCCTACTATCTCCGCAACTACCCCACCGAGCTCAACAAGGAGGTATTTACCGTGAGCCTGAACGAAAGCAGCAATGTCCCCTATGTTCTGGGGCGTCTCTTCTCTGTGCTGGAGACGATCCAGAGCGTCGCCAATCCCGGCATCAACGCCACCATCAAAGACCGGTACTTCAACTCGGCCTGTGCCACCCCGGCAACAGCCTTCCCTACGCTGGTCAAGCTGGCTCAGAAGCATCTGCAGAAGATGAGCACCCCCAACGAGGTGCATTTCAGCAAACAGCTCACCGAACTGATGGCCCAGCTGCCCGAGACAGGCTTCCCGGCGCGGCTCAGCCTGCCGGAGCAGGGTGCCTTTGAGATCGGCTACTACCACCAGACCCAGAAACGCTACGCCAAAAAGAATGAGGAGGAATAAACCATGTCTGAGCCCATCAAGAACCGCTATGATTTCGTCATCCTGTTCGACGTCGAGAACGGCAACCCCAACGGCGACCCCGATGCAGGCAATATGCCCCGTATCGACCCCGAGACGGGCTACGGTCTGGTGACCGACGTCTGCCTCAAGCGGAAGATCCGCAACTATGTCGAGACCCTGAAAGAGGACGAAAAAGGCTATCGTATCTACATCAAGGACGGCGTTCCCCTCAACCGCAGCGACGCCGAGGCCATCAGCACTCTGGGCATCGACCCCGACCTGAAAGCCGCCAAAAAGGCCGACCCCGACATCGATGCCAAGCTGCGGGACTATATGTGCGAGAACTACTTCGACATCCGCACCTTCGGTGCCGTCATGACCACCTTCGTCAAGGGTGCGCTGAACTGCGGTCAGGTGCGCGGCCCCGTCCAGCTGAGCTTTGCTCGGTCGGTAGACCCCATCGTCCCGCAGGAAGTCACCATCACCCGCGTGGCCATCACTACCGAGGCCGATGCCGAGAAGAAGGGTACTGAGATGGGCCGCAAGCACATCGTGCCTTACGCCCTCTACCGCGCCGAGGGCTATGTCTCGGCCAACCTCGCCCGGAAGACCACCGGCTTCTCCGAGGATGATTTGAAGCTTCTGTGGACTGCCATTCTGAATATGTTCGAGAACGACCACAGCGCCGCCCGCGGCAAGATGGCCGTGCGGGAGCTCATCGTGTTCAAGCACGATTCTGAGCTGGGCAATGCCCCGGCCTACAAGCTCTTCGACTCCGTCACCGTCCGGCGCAAGTCCGATGTGGGCGCCGCCCGCAGCTACCGCGACTACACCGTCACGGTGGCAGACACTCTGCCGGAAGGAGTCACCTGCGAGAGGCTGTCCTGATGGCCGGCCCGGACGACTGGCTGCCCCTGTCGGGCATCCAGCACTTCTGCTTCTGCCGCCGCCAGTGGGCGCTCATCCATCTGGAACAGCAGTGGGCGGAGAACCGCCGCACCGTCGAAGGCCAGCTCGACCACGCCCGCTGTCATGACGCAGACCAGACCGAACGGCGCGGCGGCCTGCTCATCACCCGTGGGATGCAGGTGGTCAGCCGTCGGCTTGGCCTGAGCGGAAACTGCGACGTCGTCGAGTTCCGGGCCGACCCAGAGGGCATCCCCCTGCAAAGCACGGAAGGGCTCTGGAAGCCCATGCCTGTCGAGTACAAGCATGGCCGCGCCAAGGCCGACGACGCCGACCGGCTGCAGCTCTGCGCACAGGCCATGGCGCTGGAAGAGATGCTGGTGTGCAGCATCCCGGAGGGTGCGCTCTTCTACGAGGAAACGCGGCGGCGGGAGGTCCTGCCGCTGACCGAAGAACTCCGCCAGGCCACCCAAAAGATGGCCGACGAGATGCACGCCTATTTTGCCCGGGGCTATACCCCCAAGTCAAAGCCCGGCACCCACTGCAGCGCCTGCTCCCTCAAAGAGCTCTGCCTCCCCGTGCTATATCAGCGTGCCGACCCGAAAGCCTATCTCCGCGCCCATCTGGACGAGATGCAGGAGGCCGCGCCATGAGAAAGTTTTTGAACACGCTCTACGTCCTCAACAAGGACGCCTACCTTTCCCTCGAGGGGGAGAACATCGTCCTGCTCTGCAACAAGACTGAAATTGGCCGAGTCCCACTCCACAGGCTGGAAGGCATCGTCTGCTTCAGCTATCCCGGCGCAAGCCCTGCCCTGATGGGCAAATGCGCCCGCCTCGGGGTCGATTTGAGCTTTTTCAGCCCGCAGGGACGCTTTCTGGCCCGGGCCGTAGGCGAAGAGCGGGGCAACGTCCTGCTGCGGCAGACCCAGTACCGCATCGCAGACAGCGAGGCAGAGAGCTGTCTCTATGCGCGCAATTTCATCCTGGGCAAAGTCTATAACGCCCGCTGGGTGCTGGAACGGGCCACCCGCGACCATCCCCAGCGGGTGCCGGTGGAACAGCTCAAGCGCACCAGCGCCCAGCTGGCGGCAGCGCTGCCCCTTATCGAGCAGTGCGACGACCTCGACCAGCTTCGCGGTCTGGAGGGCGAGGCGGCACAGCGGTATTTCGACTGCTTTGATTCACTTATCCTGCAGCAGCACGATGATTTTTCTTTCGCTGGCCGAAGCCGCCGCCCGCCTCTGGACAACACCAATGCCCTGCTCTCCTTCGCTTATTCGCTTCTGGCCTCCGACTGCACGGCGGCTCTTCAGAGTGTGGGCCTCGACCCCTACGTCGGCTTTCTCCACCGCGCCCGGCCCGGGCGCAGGAGCCTCGCCCTCGACCTCATGGAAGAGCTGCGCACTGTTTACGCCGACCGTTTTGTGCTCTCCTGCATCAACCAGAAGATCATGACGCCGAAGCATTTCCAGAAGCAGGAGAACGGAGCTGTCCTTCTCACCGATGAGGGCCGCCGCGCCTTTCTGGGCGGGTGGCAGACCCGCAAACAGGAGACCATCACCCACCCGTTCCTGAACGAAAAGCTTCCGTGGGGCCTCGTGCCTTATGTGCAGGCTCTGCTTCTGGCCCGCACCCTGCGGGGCGATATGGAGCTTTACCCGCCATTTTTCTGGAAGTGAGGGATGTGTATGCTGGTCCTTATCACCTACGACGTCAACACCGAAACTCCTGCCGGGCGCAAACGTCTGCGCAAAGTCGCCAAGCGCTGTGTGGACCACGGCCAGCGGGTGCAGAACTCCGTGTTCGAGTGTCTGCTGGATGCCGCGCAGTATGCCGTTCTCAAGGCGGAGCTGACGGCCCTCATCGATCCCGCGCTGGACAGCCTGCGCTTCTACCAGCTGGGCAACAACTATAAGAGCAAGGTGGAGCATATCGGCGTTCATCCGCCCTTCGAGCAGGACGGCCTGCTGTTGTTCTGAGTTTCCCGCCCCGGTGCGAAGGGTGAGTTCTCAGCATTTTTCCGGCACCTTCGCACCGGATTTTTGTGTCATTTTGCATGATTTGGATAGTTCTTTGACCCGTTGTAAATCAAGGCTCTTCTAAATTCGTGCAGAATGTTGTATAATTTATAAGAAAATAGAGATTTTGTCTCTGTTTTTGCTGTCGCCCTCCTCGCGGAGGGCGTGGATAGAAATCTCCTCTCTTACACATAAGAGCCGCTTACCGGCGTCGCCCTCCTCGCGGAGGGCGTGGATAGAAATTTCTCCTCGCCGCGCCCGCTGCCGGTGTAAATCGTCGCCCTCCTCGCGGAGGGCGTGGATAGAAATATCAAGGCCACCGTCGCCGTGGAGTGCACCGGCGGGTCGCCCTCCTCGCGGAGGGCGTGGATAGAAATTCATTTCCGAGGTCGAAGGCGAGAAAGCAAAGTCGCGGTCGCCCTCCTCGCGGAGGGCGTGGATAGAAATTCCGTTGTTGCTGTTGGCGATGGAGGCAATCATGGTCGCCCTCCTCGCGGAGGGCGTGGATAGAAATCTCATCGAGGTTCTCGGTGTCGGTGTAGATGAGGGGTCGCCCTCCTCGCGGAGGGCGTGGATAGAAATTCGCTGTATGCGACGTCGCCCTTGGCCCCCACGCGTCGCCCTCCTCGCGGAGGGCGTGGATAGAAATTTGAAGCCTGTGAATTGCTTTTGGGTGTAGGCGAAGGTCGCCCTCCTCGCGGAGGGCGTGGATAGAAATTTGTTTGGTGACGACGTTTTGGAGGATGTCGTCTGTCGCCCTCCTCGCGGAGGGCGTGGATAGAAATCTCCTCGCAGCGAGGTATTTGGAGGTCAAGTACAGTCGCCCTCCTCGCGGAGGGCGTGGATAGAAATTTCATCACGTCGGAGGAAGGGCATCTGTTCGGAGTTAGTCGCCCTCCTCGCGGAGGGCGTGGATAGAAATCTGACCGAATACGGGGAGGCCGTCGAGGAGGCCAAGTCGCCCTCCTCGCGGAGGGCGTGGATAGAAATATCGCGCCGGAGGAATTGACGCAGCGGACGCGGTACGTCGCCCTCCTCGCGGAGGGCGTGGATAGAAATTTCCTCAATTTCAGGTATATTGACCAACCCGTGAGTCGCCCTCCTCGCGGAGGGCGTGGATAGAAATCCACAATGGTTCGCGGTCATGTACCTTTCGGGGCTTGTCGCCCTCCTCGCGGAGGGCGTGGATAGAAATCCTGTCCTTTTTGTGGCGGTCACGGGGCCGTCTAGTCGCCCTCCTCGCGGAGGGCGTGGATAGAAATCACCCGGTAGGCCGCGTTTTCCACGTCCTCCGTGAGTCGCCCTCCTCGCGGAGGGCGTGGATAGAAATACTCCTTTTGCGGGTAGAGGAAGCGGGCGGGGCTGTCGCCCTCCTCGCGGAGGGCGTGGATAGAAATACCTATGTTGCGCGATACCCCGGTTCTGCGCGAGTCGCCCTCCTCGCGGAGGGCGTGGATAGAAATATTCTTCGCCTTTTGCTTTTTCGACACGCGCTTTCAGGTCGCCCTCCTCGCGGAGGGCGTGGATAGAAATTGATTTATACCTCATGTGGCAGGAACTCAAAGCGGGTCGCCCTCCTCGCGGAGGGCGTGGATAGAAATAAGAAATCTTCGATAAGTTGTCCGCTCTCTCTGAGTCGCCCTCCTCGCGGAGGGCGTGGATAGAAATTTTAACCTGAATGAGTTTGCCGAGGAGCGCTACAGTCGCCCTCCTCGCGGAGGGCGTGGATAGAAATCATTTCTAGCAGCATGGTATTTCTGCGGCCTATCGTCGCCCTCCTCGCGGAGGGCGTGGATAGAAATAGGAGGCGCTGGACAAGGTGCTGGGCAATACGCTGTCGCCCTCCTCGCGGAGGGCGTGGATAGAAATCGCTGCAAGCCATCGGTTTTGCCACGCTCGATGAGGTCGCCCTCCTCGCGGAGGGCGTGGATAGAAATATCATCGAAAGTTTCTGGGGCCGGTCTCCGCTGGCGTCGCCCTCCTCGCGGAGGGCGTGGATAGAAATTGAATCGCTGCGGCGAGGCTCATGGTGTCGGTGTGGTCGCCCTCCTCGCGGAGGGCGTGGATAGAAATCTGCTTCGCCGGGCAATGGACGCAAACCGCAGGGGTCGCCCTCCTCGCGGAGGGCGTGGATAGAAATATTCTGAATACACAAAACGCCACGCAGGGGCTTGTCGCCCTCCTCGCGGAGGGCGTGGATAGAAATCTCTTTGTGGTATAGGGCTTTCAGCGTCGGGGATGTCGCCCTCCTCGCGGAGGGCGTGGATAGAAATCGTTCTGACAGTAGGCTGTGGCCATCGACTTTTGGTCGCCCTCCTCGCGGAGGGCGTGGATAGAAATTTTTTTGCTGGCTCCGGGGTACTTGTCCACTTCGGTCGCCCTCCTCGCGGAGGGCGTGGATAGAAATAGACCAGAGATCAGGTCGTTCAGAGCGTCGATGGTCGCCCTCCTCGCGGAGGGCGTGGATAGAAATTTGATCAGCATGGCACTCTTGGGGCCGTGGCCGGTCGCCCTCCTCGCGGAGGGCGTGGATAGAAATCTCCAAAATGCTGGCGGCCATGATCTTGGCCTTTGTCGCCCTCCTCGCGGAGGGCGTGGATAGAAATAACCGGGCGTGGAAGCACGGGAAGGAGACGTGGGTCGCCCTCCTCGCGGAGGGCGTGGATAGAAATCCTTGTCCGAGTAGATCCAGCCCTCCGGCTGTCGGGTCGCCCTCCTCGCGGAGGGCGTGGATAGAAATAGTACAGACACATCGAAAACCCGTGGGGTAACGTGTCGCCCTCCTCGCGGAGGGCGTGGATAGAAATTTCAAAACCATCATTTTCGGCTGCGGCCTGTTCCGTCGCCCTCCTCGCGGAGGGCGTGGATAGAAATTTGTCGGGGTCCTGCTTCCCCTCGCTGGGGAGAAAGTCGCCCTCCTCGCGGAGGGCGTGGATAGAAATATACGAACTTATTCGCCTTTCTGCGGGGAGCGTGGGTCGCCCTCCTCGCGGAGGGCGTGGATAGAAATTTCTCCTACGCCATATTGCAGGAGAAGCAGCGCATCGTCGCCCTCCTCGCGGAGGGCGTGGATAGAAATATCTCCTTTTTCGCGTCGCCGCCGTTCGAGCCTCCGTCGCCCTCCTCGCGGAGGGCGTGGATAGAAATTGCTGGAAGAACTTCTGTTTGTCGCTCCAAAAACGTCGCCCTCCTCGCGGAGGGCGTGGATAGAAATAAACTTCCGGTCAGCGTGGATGTTCACGACCTCTACGTCGCCCTCCTCGCGGAGGGCGTGGATAGAAATTTTCTAACAATATATCCATACTACACCGCCTGATGTCGCCCTCCTCGCGGAGGGCGTGGATAGAAATAACATCATAGGGAATGAGCATCTCTCCGATTTTGTCGCCCTCCTCGCGGAGGGCGTGGATAGAAATCTGCAGGGCGGGGTTGACGGCCACCGCCGAGGTAAGTCGCCCTCCTCGCGGAGGGCGTGGATAGAAATAAGAGAAGTCGTGCTTTTGAAGCCGCTCGTTGTAGTCGCCCTCCTCGCGGAGGGCGTGGATAGAAATCCGCCTAGGAATTTGTTTATCAGGCCTCCGGCGAGTCGCCCTCCTCGCGGAGGGCGTGGATAGAAATCGTTTGCCATGTGCGTCACCTCCTTCTGATGTGGGTCGCCCTCCTCGCGGAGGGCGTGGATAGAAATTCTTAGTATTCGATGGCGTCGGAGAGCAGGATGCCGTCGCCCTCCTCGCGGAGGGCGTGGATAGAAATTGGATCCTGTGCTCGAGCATCCAGAAGCAGAAGCCGGTCGCCCTCCTCGCGGAGGGCGTGGATAGAAATTGGAGCGTAAGGTCGGGAGCGGCACATGGGCGCAGGTCGCCCTCCTCGCGGAGGGCGTGGATAGAAATAGCATCGGTGTCCTCCTGCTTGGTAATCAGCTCCGGGTCGCCCTCCTCGCGGAGGGCGTGGATAGAAATATCCAGACCTATTTCCAGAAGGTCAGCGACCCGCGTCGCCCTCCTCGCGGAGGGCGTGGATAGAAATATTTTGCCACAGCGGCCTATGCACAGATTGCCATGTCGCCCTCCTCGCGGAGGGCGTGGATAGAAATATCGTTTCCATCGACGGCGGCTTCTCCTACAGCGAGTCGCCCTCCTCGCGGAGGGCGTGGATAGAAATCTCGGCCTCTCCGACGATGATATGCAGGAGCTCAAGTCGCCCTCCTCGCGGAGGGCGTGGATAGAAATATGCTGGACGCCGTGATTGATGAGGACAGGGATAAGGTCGCCCTCCTCGCGGAGGGCGTGGATAGAAATAGACTATCCACGGTGCGGTCAGCTCGTTTGTGGGTCGCCCTCCTCGCGGAGGGCGTGGATAGAAATTCCGAACCGAGTCCAAGCGCAAGGAGAAGCGGCGGTCGCCCTCCTCGCGGAGGGCGTGGATAGAAATACCGCCTACGTTGATCTGTTTGCTGTCGGTGTTTTGTCGCCCTCCTCGCGGAGGGCGTGGATAGAAATATTCTTTATTTTCTCCTTTCTGCACAGTTGCCCCGTCGCCCTCCTCGCGGAGGGCGTGGATAGAAATATCAGAAAACAGGAAATGGTGAACAATGGCGAAATGTCGCCCTCCTCGCGGAGGGCGTGGATAGAAATACCTTGGTCACTCCTCGGGCTTGTTGCCCTCTACGGTCGCCCTCCTCGCGGAGGGCGTGGATAGAAATCGAAGCTTGCGATGAATTTGTCCACATCGTTGTCGTCGCCCTCCTCGCGGAGGGCGTGGATAGAAATATCGTCGTGAGCAGCGAATAGTCTCGCTTGAATGTCGCCCTCCTCGCGGAGGGCGTGGATAGAAATACACGGCAGCGTTCTCCATGACCACGATGTCCCGTCGCCCTCCTCGCGGAGGGCGTGGATAGAAATTACTATCCCGTCTTTGCAAACCTGGGAGAACAGGTCGCCCTCCTCGCGGAGGGCGTGGATAGAAATCGGTCTATCATGGCTCACCCGTCTCCGCCATCAGGTCGCCCTCCTCGCGGAGGGCGTGGATAGAAATGATCCGTACCATTGCATTTTTCTCCCTTTACGCACGTCGCCCTCCTCGCGGAGGGCGTGGATAGAAATACCCTCGACATCTCCACCACCGACGGGCGGGTGGGTCGCCCTCCTCGCGGAGGGCGTGGATAGAAATTTGATGATCCTGAAACCATTTGTCTCCGAGTCCTGTCGCCCTCCTCGCGGAGGGCGTGGATAGAAATTGTATGACAACGTAGCAAAACCGGGAGTGCTGGGTCGCCCTCCTCGCGGAGGGCGTGGATAGAAATAGCAAGCTATCATGTCGAGCAGCACAAACCCCGTGTCGCCCTCCTCGCGGAGGGCGTGGATAGAAATCCGTCCACGCTGGACGAGGACGGCGCCCGCTGCACGTCGCCCTCCTCGCGGAGGGCGTGGATAGAAATTCAAAGACGATGTTCACGCCTTTCTGCACCTCGGGTCGCCCTCCTCGCGGAGGGCGTGGATAGAAATCGCTTGGTGGCAGCCGTCGAACCAGAGCGCTTGGTCGCCCTCCTCGCGGAGGGCGTGGATAGAAATTGTCGGTTTTGCTGTCGCGGTCTGCCGGAAGTTACGTCGCCCTCCTCGCGGAGGGCGTGGATAGAAATATATACTGCGCCACCTCCTGCAGGGTACGTTTCCCGGGTCGCCCTCCTCGCGGAGGGCGTGGATAGAAATGGTACATCCAAATACAGGCGGCAACAACTGCGCGTCGCCCTCCTCGCGGAGGGCGTGGATAGAAATTTTTTTCCCTCTGGCTCTCTATGTCAATTTTACCGTCGCCCTCCTCGCGGAGGGCGTAGATAGAAATTCCAAGCGCAGCAACAAGGCAGCGCAGGGCGACAAGTCGCCCTCCTCGCGGAGGGCGTGGATAGAAATTATGGTCGGAGACCGCGTGGCAAAGCTCCAGGCGGTCGCCCTCCTCGCGGAGGGCGTGGATAGAAATCTGTATTTTTCGTCATAGGCACGCCGCATCACAGGTCGCCCTCCTCGCGGAGGGCGTGGATAGAAATCATACTCTCTCGTCTTCCCACCCAAAAAATACAGTCGCCCTCCTCGCGGAGGGCGTGGATAGAAATTCGGTAACGGTCAGAGTATCGCCGTCGGCATCGGTGGTCGCCCTCCTCGCGGAGGGCGTGGATAGAAATCACACACCGGTCACGGTCAGGCCGTCCAGACTGCGTCGCCCTCCTCGCGGAGGGCGTGGATAGAAATAACCTGTCCGCCAAACAGAACAGCAGCTTTTCCAGGTCGCCCTCCTCGCGGAGGGCGTGGATAGAAATGGATTCAGGACATCATTGCAGCCTACAAGGATGCGTCGCCCTCCTCGCGGAGGGCGTGGATAGAAATCGAGATGTTCCGGCGCAGCACCCGCAAGCGGCGTGGTCGCCCTCCTCGCGGAGGGCGTGGATAGAAATTACTTGCAGCAGCGTCCGCAGCCTACCGCATCAAGTCGCCCTCCTCGCGGAGGGCGTGGATAGAAATAAGCTCACCTACGGCACGGTGGAAGATCTGCCGTGTCGCCCTCCTCGCGGAGGGCGTGGATAGAAATCTATATCGCTCTCGCCGGTTTACCATATCTCAGGTCGCCCTCCTCGCGGAGGGCGTGGATAGAAATACTGGCTCTCTGGCGGGACTTGCTGGCCCGCTGACGTCGCCCTCCTCGCGGAGGGCGTGGATAGAAATCGAATAGCCGTTCTGTTGACTTCGATTGTAAAGTGTCGCCCTCCTCGCGGAGGGCGTGGATAGAAATATCCGGCGCTTCGTGCAGCAGCACTGCAGTTCCGGACGTCGCCCTCCTCGCGGAGGGCGTGGATAGAAATAGGCCGGTCTCGGTGCTGCCGCCTGCGTCCGTGGTCGCCCTCCTCGCGGAGGGCGTGGATAGAAATCGGCGCGTCTCCGGTTGTCCACTGATGCACTGCGGTCGCCCTCCTCGCGGAGGGCGTGGATAGAAATATGCTCTACCGCCCGAAGCCCTGCTGGTACAGCCTGTCACCCTCCCCGCGGAGGGTACAGATAGAAACCAGTTTTCACCGCGAATCGGGCATCGCCACAATTTTTCCAAAAAGGAGTTTTCCATGCATACAGTTTCCCTCACCCATCAGCTCGTCGCCATCCAGGACGACTTTGACCTCGACAAGATCATCGAAAGCGGCCAGTGCTTCCGGCCACAGAAGCTGTCCGACGGGCGCTACCGTTTTCTTTCCGGCAGCGCACTTCTTTATCTGACTCCGCTGGGCGATGGTCAATACGACGCCGCATGGTATGGCTCAGATCGGGAGTACTGGGCCGACTACTTTGATTTGGGCCGGAACTATGCCGCGCTGCGGTGCAGCTTGGCGGGACAGAGCAGCTATCTGGACAAATCGCTCGATTTCGGGCAGGGCATCCGAGTCCTGCATCAGGATCCATGGGAAATGCTCATCACCTTTCTCATCTCCCAGCGCAAGAGCATTCCGGCCATCCGCACCGCCGTGGAACACCTTGCCCGGTGCTGCGGCGAACCGCTCAGTGCCGAAGGCGATGAAGTTTTCCTCTTTCCTACCCCGCAGCAGCTCTGCGGCCTCTCTGAAGCGCAGCTGATGGGCTGTGGTCTGGGCTACCGCACCCGTTACATCCAGAACGCTGCCGCTCAGGCTTCCAGCGGCACACTCGACCTCGGTGCTCTGGCGGCGCTGCCCGACGACGCTCTCTTTTCCCGCCTCCTCGAGCTGGACGGCGTCGGCAAAAAGGTAGCAAACTGCGTCTGCCTCTTTGGCTATGGCCGTACCGCGATGGCTCCCATTGATGTCTGGATACAGCGACTCATTGATGAGGAATTCGGCGGCCGCGACCCTTTTCCTTCCTATGATCAGCAGGCTGGCATCGTACAGCAGTACTTGTTCTACTACAAGCGCAGCACCAGCCGCAGCGTCGCTCACAAAAAATAAAAAAAGTTATTGACAACTCTCCATTTTGCTGGTATAATAACACACGTCGTCAGGGACGGCACACCAGCTATGGGGGATTAGCTCAGCTGGGAGAGCGCTTGCATGGCATGCAAGAGGTCAGCGGTTCGATCCCGCTATTCTCCACCAAAAAAGCACTGTACTTCGTTTGAAGTACGGTGCTTTTCTTTTTACGGAAGCCGATTTTTGAGGCTGCATTGCTTCGCCTGCATGTCTTTTAGGCTTTTTGCGGAAAACCGGGATGTTCCCGCAGATAAGCGGGTCCCCATAACAAAAGAGACCGCCGTACAGCAAGCTGCTGTACGGCGGTCTCTCCTTCTTTTTTCAGTTCCGCGGGATGGCCATTCGGCGCTCTGCTTTCTTTACGAGCCATGCTCCCGCCCATCCGCAGGCGGCTCCCAAAATGGCACCACCCAGAATATCCGTCGGGTAATGGACACAGAGGTACATCCGCGAGAATGCGATGAGAACGCCTACCGGCAGAGCTGCCATCGCCCACTGCTTTTTCCCGGCCATCCAGAGAGCTGTCACCGAGGCGAAGGACGCCGCTGTATGGCCCGAAGGAAAGGAGAAATCGTCCGGGTACGGGATAAGCAGCTGTACCTCCGTAAGGATGCCGCATGGACGGACGCGGGCCACCAGCGGTTTGAGAAGAAGATTGCAGAGGACAGCGTCGATGAGGAGCGCCGCTGCCAGCACACATCCGACCCGCCGCGTTTTGCGGAACACCAGCAGCACCGCTGTCAGCGTCACCCAGAGAATACCGGAGTCTCCCAGACGGGTAATAAAACACATGCTTCCATCCAGCATGGGGCTGTGCAGGGATTGCAGGAATTGCAGGAAAGTGAGTTCGGCGTTCATAAAGCTCCCTCTTTCTCGTTTCGTTATGTACAGGATACCAGAAGTTTATGAACAGAAAACCACAAAGTCTTAAACAGTAGTTAAAACAGCCGGCTCCGCCGCTGAGTTTTGCAGCATTTCAGTTCCCGGCGTTCCTGATGGACAAGGGAAAAATTAAAAAGAAAAGCCGACTGAGAACACCTCTCAGTCGGCTTTTTCTATGCCGGTGGTGGGGGTCGAACCCACACGTGTTATTAGCACAAGGGATTTTGAGTTTTTATCCTCATCTTCCATCTGGTGTCATCCAGTGATATCTAGTGATATCTGGTTCCCACTGTGCAAAGGCAAAATTCACGCCTCAACGAACAATAATTTGAAATATCCACGATTTTTCGATGCGTTTTTCCTCTACTCTGTTTTTTCGGTTTGGACCGCCCAAATGGAAATTGGAGGGATGTTCAGGAGGGATGCAGGGCAAAACGCTCCTCTGCTTAGGCACAAAACGAAAGGAAAGTCAAGGATAATGAATCAAAATCAAGCAAAAGAGTATTATAAAAAATTATTTGTGAACTATCCTGATGTGCTGTCTGTCGAAGAAGCAACAACTTTACTCGGTTTCAAAAGCCAGACTGCCATCATCAGAAGAATCCATCAACATAGAATTCGCTGCCTGAAAGTCGGACGATCTTTCATGATTCCGAAAGAATATCTCATCGACTATCTTTTGGATAGCTAAATTATATAGCCATTATATTACATAGCGCACCACTTTTCAATAAGAAAAGAGTGCGCTTTTTATTTTCAAACGAAAGGCGGTTGATTTTTTGAACACAAGCTGGAGCAAAACGTTGAAAAAGCCACATGACCCTTGACTACTTTTACGGACAAGCCGGAGAACTGTTTTCATTCTACCGCATTCCCAAGGCTCTTTTTCAGGAGCCACGGTTCCAGAGTCTGTCCACCGATGCAAAAACCCTGTACGGCATCCTGCTGGACCGCATGAGCCTGTCTGTGAAAAACGGCTGGCTGGACGAGCAGAACCGGGTGTTCATCATCTTCACGATAGAGGATGTCAAGAGGGCGTTGTGTTGCGCAGACAACAAAGCGACCAAGCTGCTCCGGGAACTCGAAAAGTTTGGTCTGATTGAACGAAAACGCAGAGGTCTGGGAAAGCCAAGTTTGGTGTATGTGAAGAACTTTTCGGCAGAATCGTCAAAATCAATATTCCAAAATCGTGATTTTCACGATTCTGGAGGCTTCAAAAACGCAAGTCAAGACCCTTCAAAATCACGATGTAATAAGACTAAAGAGAATGATACTGAAATGAGTGAGACTGATCCATTCAATTCTGAAGAAGCGGATGGGATGAGCAAACGCACCCAACTGGAAGAATATTTTTCTCAGTCTTTGGAGATAGACCTTTTGCTCCGGCTCTGCCCGGATGACAAGGACATTATCTACCAGATCGTAGACTTGCTGGTGGACACCTGCGCTACCAACCGTAAGCTGCTGCACATTGCTGGGGACGATAAGCCCGCCGAGGTGGTATGCAGTCGGTTTATGAAGTTGAACGCCGACCACATCCGCTTTGTGCTGAAGTGCTTTGCAGAGAACAGCAGCCCGATCCGTAACATGAAACAATATCTGCTCGCTTCTCTGTACAACGCGCCCACCACCATGCAGCTTTCCTACCAGAACCAAACCAACCACGACTTAGCGATGCGGAGGTGATGAAAATTTCAAAGAA
>OIGH01000015.1_pt1 | contig 121655 bp, 114 predicted proteins | sample 1582241 | NCBI WGS metagenome assembly OIGH01 (sample SAMN02674607, study PRJEB24791) | human gut metagenome, SKBSTL069 | isolation source: stool | host: Homo sapiens | place: USA | reverse complement strand
ATTTTCGCGTCGCTACGCTCCTAAAAATACAATTCGCTTGCCATCGCTCCTAATTACCACCGCTCAAGAATGACGGCAGAGTTGAAATGAGTTTTACAAATGAAATAGAAGTTGTCGCAAAAGAATGTCAATCGTAAGCCGTCCCCGAATACGGGGAAGGTGTCGGCGAAGCCGACGGAAGGGGCAAGGTGGAGTAGAAAGCTAAAAACAGAAATAAATGTGAGCAGAAACAAAAGAATGGAAATAAGTGTAAGCAGACACGTAAGAATGACGGCAAAGGGGAAATTTGTTTTATGATTCGGGCCGCCGAACCGTGTGATTTCTTTTTTCCAATACAAAGGCACTTTGTTTTTCGATATTTCCTATCCGTGTTATAATGATACAAGCGACTATGGTACGGACTTTTTATTTTTTTAGAAGATGTACAAATACAACTGAATAGGAGGTTAATCTTGGCAAAATCGAGATTACAAATTATTCCCCTGGGAGGTCTGGGGGAAATTGGGAAGAACATGACTGCTTTCCGTTATGGCGACGAAATTATCGTAATAGATGCAGGCATGGCGTTTCCTGATGAAACAATGCCGGGGATTGATATCGTAATCCCTGACTTCAGCTATCTCATTGAAAACAGAGATAAGGTGAAAGCTATACTTATTACTCACGGTCATGAGGACCATATCGGCTCTCTGGCCTATCTTCTCCGCGATATTTCGGCGCCGGTCTATGCGACACGTCTGACTTGCGGTCTTATCGAGGGGAAATTGAAAGAGCATAAAATCGGGCGGTACAGTCTGAATGTGGTGACGACAAAGGATGAAATCAGAGCGGGTTCGTTCAAGTTCGGTTTCTTCCACGTTTGCCATTCCATTCCCGATTCCTGCGGGATTTATTTGCGTACCCCCGTGGGAACGGTGGTGCATACCGGGGATTTCAAATTTGATCATTCGCCCATTGACGGTGAACAGACGGATATGTATAAACTTGCTGAGTTGGGTCACCGCGGGGTTCTCATTTTGTGCGCCGATTCGACGAATGCGCAAAATCCGGGATATACTTTGTCAGAAGCTGTTGTTTCCAAGTCGCTGAAGAACGCTTATGGGGAAGCAAAGGGCCGTATCATTCTGGCGACATTCGCCTCTAACGTATCCCGTATCCAAATGGCTATTGACGCGGCGGTGGCGTATAAAAGAAAAATCTGTGTATTCGGACGTTCTATGGTGAACGTGGTGGGCATTGCTCTGGAGATGGGATATCTCAGAGCGCCGGCGGGAACATTTATTGAGCCCGAGGAATTGAATCGGTATCGTGACGACCGGGTTTGCATTCTTACCACGGGAAGCCAGGGCGAACCGATGGCGGGATTGTCCCGTATGGCGGACGGCAGTCACCGGCAGGTGCAGGTGCATGCGGGAGATACGGTGATTATTTCCGCGTCTCCGATTCCCGGTAATGAAATGAGCGTGGGGCGCACAATCGACCGTCTTATGCAGCTGGGGGCGAAAGTGATTTCTTCCCATACAAGCCGCGTTCATGTGTCTGGACACGGTTCACAGGAAGATTTGAAAACCATGCTTGCCCTGGTGCGTCCGAAATTTTTCGTTCCCGTTCACGGGGAATACCGTATGCTTTGCGCCCATGCGGAACTGGCGGAAAGTCTGGGCGTGAAGAAGCAGAATATTCTCATCGGAGAAAACGGATCTGTTTTTGAATTTACGAACCGGAGCGGCAAAATTGTCGGAAAAATCCAGGCAGGCGCCGTTCTTGTGGACGGGCTCGGTGTGGGTGATGTAGGAAATATTGTCATCCGTGACCGCCAGCAACTGGCCGAAGACGGTGTATTCATTGTCGTGATTGCCCTTGAAAAGGGAAGCAACCAAGTCGTGGCAGGACCGGATATCGTATCCCGCGGTTTCGTTTACGTCAGAGACAGCGAGGCGCTGATGAAAGGCGCAAAAGAAAAGGTGGAAGCCGTTCTGGACAGATGCGGTACAGGCAATGTATCGGAATGGAATTTCATCAAGACACAGATACGGGAATCACTGGGCAGATATTTCTTTGAAAAAACAAAGAGAAGACCTATGATTCTTCCGATTATCCAGGAAATCAAATAAAGAAGAAAACCGCTTTTTCGGAAGGAAAGGCGGTTTTTTAGCGTATTTTTTATATGCTCAATAAAAAAGAAATGATATTTTTTGAAAGGCCGTATCTGTTTATCTCCGCATGCGGGGGAAGTGAACGCTAAGGAAAAAAAGAAATTATAGTTTTTTATAAATGAAACTAAATAATAGTTGTTACAAAAGGAAAGAATGCAAGTCTTTAAGCTGTCCCCGGACACGAGGAAAGTGTCAACCGACAGGTTGACGAAAGAGGTAAGTGTGAGCAGACACGCAAGAAATATTTTTACAGAACCGGATTAAATACTTGCCTGTCATTCTTGAACGGTCGTAAAAAGCGGTCGGGAATACAATAATAAAAAAGTACGGGGTAGAGTGAAGAATCTGGGCAAAGAATAGGGGTGTTACATGCATTTTCCGATAACCTATGCCGGATTCTTCGCTATTTGTCATTAGCATTCTGATGTTTTGTTTCTTTATGTATGCTTAGTACCGCTCAAGAATGACGGCAGAGTTGAAATGAGTTTTACAAATGAAATTAAATACTCTTTCAATAGATGAAAGGAAAGAATGAGAAACGAAAGCTGTCCTCGCTTGTCGGGGAAAGTTTCAACTGTCAGGTTGACGAAAGGGGTAAGTGTGAGCAGACACGCAAGAATAGAAATATGATAAAATAAATATGCTATATGTTTTTCTTTTGAAAATGAATCTTCCTGATGACAGTAAGGAGCGTTTATGAACGAATATAAATCAGGCGATACGAATGCGGTCGTACTTGCCGGCATGTGCACCGCTCTTGCGGTGGTGCTGTCGGTGATCGGATTTTATATGCCGCTTGTATCAAGCGTCGTATTTCTTCTCATTCCTCTTCCCATTGCCTATCTGGGCATGAAAGAGGGCGTCCATTGGTCCGTGATTGTCACGGCGGGGGTGATGATTCTCGACTCCGTCTTTTTCGGTGTCGTTTCCGCCGCTTTTCTTTGTGCGATTTTCGGCGTTCTCGGTATCGTTATGGGATTTTGTTATAAAAATAAAGTATCGGCAGCCGTTACACTCATAGCGGGGGCGGCGGTCGTTTTGGCGGCGATTGTCGGAGAAGCGCTGGCGGCGATGTACATTCTCGATATGCCCGCCATGATTTTCGGCGGCACGGCGATGGATCAGATGGAGCAGGAAATGCTGGAACAGATGAAAGGCTTCTACACCGGTGAGCTCCTCGTCCAGGCACAGGACAATGTGAAACAGATGATGGAAGTGATACGGAAGTCCCTTCCGTTTGCTACGGTAGGCGCTTCATTTTTCTATGCATGGGCATCCATGACTTTGGGAAAAATGATTTTTCACCGTATGGGAATTAAGGATATTCCCGTACTGCCGAAGTTGGAACGGTGGGAATTTCCCCGTTTCTTTGTGGCGCTCTATGCCGTTGCCGTTGCGATGCAGTTTTTCCTCAAAGACGATCCGACCTTTTCGGTGATTCAATATAATTTGGGACTGGCGTGTATTTTTATATTCTGGCTGCAAGGGGTGGCGACGCTCTGGTGGCTGCCCCATAAATATCCGATGGTCAGACCGCTCCGCTGGGTCATCATCGTTTTATCCGCCTTTATGGGATTCATACAGATGTTTCTTGTTCTTATGGGAATGACCGATATGGTTCTTTCCTATAGAAGAAAAAGAAATTATCAATAGGTTTTTATAGATACGGTTGTTTCCTTTAAGAAACGGCCATTTGTCAAAGATGGCGTAAGAGAGGATATTATGCTCAGTGATATTTGGGTGTATAAGAAAACATCAAAATTGATGATTGCCCTGCTGCTCCTTTCCGTAGCGATTCTGGCTACGCAGAATTGGCAGCTCGGGCTGCTCCTTTTCATTGTCGTGGCGGCCTGTATTGTCTGGATGAAGCGCTGCGACATGATGCAGGAAAAATTGCTGATGAACTATCTGGACCACTTGTCCGCCGGGGTGAGCGCCGGCACGTCCTATGCGGTGAGAAATCTTCCGCTCGGTATTGCCGTTATGGACGAAAAAAAGAAACTCGTCTGGGCAAACGGCGTATTTCGCTCATGGATGACGCATACTGAAGAAGGAATGCCCTTCCGGGAAGTGATTCAAGGACAGAAAGTTTCCAAACTTTGGGAAAAAACGGGGTGGTTTGACTGCTATTCCGAGGGAAATCTTTACCGCGTATTTTACAAATTTCTTCCGGCGGAAGATGAAAATGATGAACCTTACATGGTCTTCTATTTCATGGACAGAAGCGATGCCGATCAAGCGATCAAAGATGCGGAAAAATCAAGACCCGTTTTCTGTCTGATCCGGATCGATAACGCCCAGGAAGTGACGGCAGAAATGACCGATGTGGAAAGATCGTCCCTGCTTGCGGACGTAACGGAAAAAGTACTGGATACATTCAGCAGAGAAGAAGGGTTTATTAAACAATACAGTACATCCGACTTCGTGGCTTGTATTTCCTCGGAAGCCCTCCAAAAAATGATGGACGACAATTTCGACATATTGGATCAGGTGCGGGAAATACATACGGTGAACCGGATGCCCGTCACACTTTCCATCGGTATCGTGAAAAGCGATGATTCTTTTGCCAAACAATATGAAGAAGCCCAAGTTTCTTTGGACCTTGCCTTAGGCCGCGGCGGTGACCAGGCGATTGTACGGATAGGAAAAGACGTGAAAGCCTTCGGCGGAAAAGCGCCGACCTCCGTCAGCAATACCCGCGTCCGTGTCCGTGTCGTCGCCCAAGCATTAAAAGAACTCATCAATGAATCCGATCTCGTTCTCATTATGGGACATGCCCACGAAGATTTTGACGCCCTCGGGGCTGCCGTAGGCGTTTCCCATCTCGCCAGAGCGTCCGGCAAAGAAACACATATCGTACTCTCCAAACAGGACGATACCTCGAAAAAAATGATAGAAGCCGTCAAAACAAGCGGGCTTGCCGACGGACTTCTCATTGACGAAAATAAAGCCAAAGGCCTTGTGACGGAAAAAACCATTTTGATTATCGTGGACACCCACATTCCCGAACTCGTAGCCGCTCCGGATATTCTCAAAAAAGTAGAAAAGAAAGTTGTCATCGACCATCACCGCAGAGCGAAAACCATGATACAAACACCGCTCCTCACCTATATGGAGCCGTCCTCTTCATCGGCCTCCGAACTTGTGGCGGAACTCGTCCAATACTACGGCGGAGAAGAAGAAATGAACGTTCTCGAAGCCTCCTGTCTTTATGCGGGCATGGTCGTTGATACCAAAAGCTTTGCCGTCCAGACAAGCGTGCGCACCTTTGACGCCGCCAGCTATCTCCGCCGCTGCGGCGCCGATACCGCTCTGGTTAACCGCCTTTTCTCCGTAGATATGGACTTTATCAAAGTCAAAGCCGCCGTTCTTGCCAAAATGAATATCGTAGACGACTGCATCGTCTTTGCCGAATGCCCTGACGGCACGGCGGACTCGCAAGTCATTGCAGGGCAGATTTCCGATTTCCTTGTCAAAGTACAAGACGTGCGCTGCAGCTTCCTTTTCTACCACACGGAAAAAGGACTCTGTCTCTCCGCCCGGTCCGACGGAAGCATCAACGTCCAAGTCATTATGGAAGCCCTCGGCGGAGGCGGACACCAAACCGTAGCGGGCGCCCAATTCGGAGAAGAAAAAAATATAAAAGATTTGACCGATGCCGTTGTCGCACAGGTCCGTAAACAAATAGAGGAGGAAAAAGAATGAAAGTAGTACTGCTGCAAGACGTAAAAAAATTGGGAAAACGGGGAGAAGTCGTGGAAGTGGCTGACGGATACGGCAGAAACGTACTCATCCGCCGCGGCCTCGGTGTAGAAGGAAATAAAGGAAATCTCAACACCGCCAGCCAACGTAAAGAAGCCAAAGAATTTAAATCAAAAGTAGCCGCTGACGAAGCCGTCATCATGGCATCCCAACTCAAAGCCGTCAAAGTCGTTATTCCCGTACAGACAGGAGAAGACGGACGCATTTTCGGAAGCGTCACCGCCAAAGACATTTGCGATGCCATAGAAGCGCAATATAAATTCAAACTGGACAAGAAAAATATCAAATTGAAAAACCCGATAAAAACCACAGGAGAATACGACGTAGAAGTCTGGGTACACCAAAATGTAACAAGCGAAGTTCATATCTCCGTAGTGGCAGAATAAAGAAAATCCCGCCGAATCAGAGCGGGATTTTAAATTGGAAAAGTAAAGACAAACAAGACAGGAAATAAAAAGGGACGCCCTGTGACGGCAAAAGTGAAATGCATTTTGCAAGCGGTATTGAATGGAAGTTGTCACAAAAGGAAAGAATGAAGAGTGTAAGCTGTCCCCGGACACGGGAGGCAAGCGAACCACTTTTCGAGGAGCAAAGCGACGCAGTAAAAGTGAGTGAGACGCTTTGCCTTTGGCTAAAGTGTCAACCGTCAGGTTGACGAAAGGGGCAAGTTTGAGTAGATACAAAAGAATGAAAATAAGAGCGAGTAAAACTGAAAAAGTGATTTTTACAGAGCGGTATTAAATACCTGCCTGTCATTCTTGAACGGTCGTAAAAAAGCGGTCGGGGATACAATAATAAAAAAGTACGGGATAGAGTGAAGAATCCGGCATAGGATACAGGTATTAAATATGCTTTTTGCGATTAATCGATGCTGGATTCTTCGCTAAGAGGCAGATTATGTTTTTTCTTCTATTATCATTCCTGTTCTGCCCGCCGCTCAAGAATGACGGCAGAAGTGAATTGCGTTTACGAGTGGCGTAAAGGACTTTTGCACAAAAAATAAGAATGCAAACTGTAAGCCGTCCCCGCTTGTCGGGGAAAGTGGCGGCGAAGCCGTCGGAAGGGGCAAGCGTGAGCAGAAACGGAAGAATGGAAATAAATATGAGCAAAACTAAAAAACGGTTTTTACAGACCAGTATTAAATACCTGCCCGTCATTCTCGAACGAAGTGAAGAATCTGGGCATAGGTTGCAAGAGTTAAATATTCTGACCTGTGTACGCACCCTTGCCCCTATCGCCTCGCAAAGCTCGGCACTTCCCTCCGTATTCGGGGGAAGCTGGCACTAAGGAAGAAAGAAATTATAATTTTTTATTATTTATAAATACGCTTTTTGCGATTATCCTATGCCGGATTCTTCGCTAAGAGTCAGATTATGTTTTTTCTTCTATCATCATTTCGGTTCTGCCCTCCGCTCAAGAATGACGGCAGAGGTGAATTGCGTTTTATAAATGGCATTAAATACGTGCCTGTCATTCTTGAACGAAGTGAAGAATCTGGCAAAGGATACAGGTATTAAATGTTAATGTGAATCAGACCAATTTTCAGATAAATCATTCCATGCAGGATTTACGCTGTTAATCAGTTCTATCTTTTTATAACGACACCAGCCCTTTAATACCTTTTCTCGGTGAATGGCATACTTTACGTCACTAAATTTTTCAAAATAAACCAATAGGCAAAAATGATATCTTTTTGTAAAGCCAGAGTGGATACCATTCTTATGTTCATATAATCGTCTTTTTAAATTATTAGTTACGCCGACATATAAAGCATGCTTCCTTTTTGTTGTGAGAATATATACGTAATATTCCACCTTATTTCTCCTGATATAAAAACTCTCGTGAAATCAGAATAATTATATCATTTAGGAAGAATTTCTTATAGAATGGCACTAAATACCTGCCTGTCATTCTTGAACGAAGTGAAGAATCTGGCGAAGGATACAGGTATTAAATACGCTTTTTGCGATTACCCTATGCCGGATTCTTCGCTAAGAGTCAAATTATGTTTTTCTTCTATCATCATTTCGATTCTGCCCGCCGCTCAAGAATGATGGCAGAGGTGAAATGCGTTTTCCAATAGCATTAAATGCCTGCCCGTCATTCTTGAACGAAGTGAAGAATCTGGCAAAGGATACTGGGTATTAACTGTTCTAATCTGTGTACACACCCTTGCCCCTATCGCCTCGCAAAGCTCGGCACTTCCCTCCGCATGCGGGGGAAGCCCACATTAAAGAAAAAAGAAATTATAATTTTTTACATATCTTATCTTTTATATATAGAATATTTTCATAGTATGTTATTTATTTTTATAAGTGCCCTTCACTGGGCAGGAGAAATTTCCCGCCGGGTCTGCTTTTTTCTTCTTGCATCACCTGCGAGAACCGGGATTTCTTTGATTGGCTAAATCCCCTTTGTTTATCGGAAAAGTTGACAAAAATATGGGGGGGGGGTACTAAACTGATAATAAGCAGCCTTTTTGTGGGGGGGCGTCATGTTTTCGGCTCTGTTTCCATCAAGAAGACAAAAAGGAAATGCAGGAAATGAATTTTTCTGCACGGTATGTCTACAACGATTTTTTATGTGGTTGTGTCAAGCAACGTAAGGAGGAAAATGATGAAAAAAGAGAAAGCAGGTCTGATTTTAGCGGCACTGATTGCTATGGGCAGCGTGTCTGCACAGGCGGCGATTACGCCGGATGAACAGGATCAGATTGTTGCCGCTGTTTTGAAACAGTTGGAAGATCAAAAGAAAGCAACCCACTATGTGTCGATAAACGGAACCGACACAGCGGCAGGATCGAATTACGACAATAAAGCTGCTACAGGACAGCATGCAATGGTTATCGGAGAAAATTCGACAGCTACAAAAAGAAACGGCGTTTCCATCGGTGCAAACAACAGAAACGAAGGGTATGAAACGACACTTGTAGGGACAGGAAACAAAGCCTACGGTGTAGATAAGGGTTATGAATGGGCAAGCAACGGAACCGCTATCGGTTATAACAATACCATTATGAGTATGAGCGGTAAACTGGCTGCCGGATCAGACAACATTGTTGATGACGGCATGGCGCTGGGACAAGGAAATGAAGCGATGGGACAGAGATCCGTTGCCATCGGAACAAGCACTCGCGCCTATTTTACGGATACGATTGCTATGGGATTCGGTTCTAAAGCTTTTTCCACTGATGTGATTGCGATGGGGAATGCAGCGGAAGGACATGCCGTAGGCGGTGTAGCAATCGGACACGCGGCTATAGTGAAGAAAGATGCGGGAGCCGGTGTAGCACTCGGTTACGAAAGTGTTGCCGACCGCAGCGGCGGAGTGATCGGCTATATGCCCGGAGCAGACGCACAGACCTCGGAAGAAGTGGCGAAATATTTAGGAAAAGAACAGGAATATGCGGCATGGAAAGCAGAGCGTGAAGCGAATCAGGCAGTCTATGACAAGAAAAAGGCATGGCATGCGGCCGTTGATGCGGACGAAGCGGCAAAGCGAGAAGTGATAGATGCCCGTATTGCTTATGCAAAAAAACCGACCGATGCGAATAAAAAAATTATAGAAGAGAAAAAAGAGGCATATAAAAAGACAAACGAGGCAAGAGGTATTGCCCAAAGGGCAATTACCCAAGAAGAGTGGAAAACGTACAATGATCTGAATGCCCGGTACGGACAGATTTTCGGTAAATATATTTCCCGGTCGGGTGCTGTTTCCGTGGGAGATGCGGAAAAAGGAATCACCCGCCAGATTATTAACGTTGCCGCAGGCAGTGAAGATACCGACGCTGTCAATGTATCCCAGCTGAAAGACGCGGTAAAGATGATGAAAAACTCCGTGGCCGGCGACTTGGAAGGCAAAGCGGACGCCGATGCGGGAAATCTTACGGACGAAAACGTTGCCGCATGGCAGACGAAACTCGGTGACGGCAAGAACGAAGCGGGAAATACGGGACTTGTGACAGGAGATACGCTGAACAAAGCACTCGACGGTTTGAATTTGGACGGTAATCTGGCAAATAAAGCGGATAAGAACGCAGGCAATTTGGAAGACGCGGACAAAGACGCATGGAGAGCGGCGTTGGGCGGCGGAACCGTTGCCAAAGGAGATAAAAAGTTCGTTGACGGAGATACCGTAGCCGCCGCTTTGGAAAATATGGGCGGACAGGTAAACGGCAAAGCGAATACCTCTTTGGACAACATCACCGATGCGGGAAAGACGGTTATTAAAGATTTGGCAAAAGGCGCTGTAAAAGTGGCAGATGGCGAACATACCACCGTGAGGACAGAGGAGAAAGACGGTGTGGTCACTTATAAAGTCGATGTCAAAGCCGACGGCAAAGTGGCCAAAGATGATAAAGGCATCGTGACCGGCGGAACTGTATATGCAGAAACAAGACCGGAACAGGACGGAACGTATATCAAAGCGGGCAACACGGCAGGAGAAAACTTCACCGCTATGGATACGCAGGTAGGAAAAAATGCGGAAGAAATCACCAAGCTCGGAAGCACCGTCTATGATATGGGAAACAGAGTGGGCGAACTGGACAGCCGAATGAATAAAGTCGGCGCAGGCGCAGCCGCTCTTGCCGCCCTCCACCCGCAAGATTTCGATCCGGAAGATAAATGGGATATTGCCGCAGGTTTCGGCAATTACAAAAATGCCAATGCCGCGGCACTGGGACTCTTCTATCGCCCCAACGAAAGAACCATGCTGAATCTGGGCTGGACGATGGGAGATTCCAGAAATATGGTGAATGCCGGCGTTTCCGTAAAATTGGGAAGCGGCAGTACCTATGCGGGACTTTCCAAAGTGCAGATGGCAACCCGTTTGACACAGCAGGAAGAAAGAATCAAACAGCAGGACGAAGAACTGGCGCGCCAGAAAGAACAGATTCGTGAAATCCTTGCACAACTGGAAGAAATGAAAAAAGCGTAAGGGTCATAAGAAATCAAACGGAAACAAAATAAAACCGCTCATGCTATGTGGGCGGTTTTATTTTTGTATGAAATTGTTGTTACATCAGACTTGCATGATACGCATCATATTGGTAGCGGCCGCTTTTCTCTTTTTCATTTTTCCGGAAAGAATACCGGCGGTGATGACGCAAAGGTCATTCTCTTTCACATAGCCCGCCTCTTTGACTTTTTCGACGGCTTCTTCAAATATTTTATCCGATGATGCATAGCGGGGTGCAAAAATGGGGTGAACGCCCCAGAAAAGCATCATCTGCCGAACCGTGATTTCATAAGGAGAAAGAGCAATGATATCCACATCAGGGCGGTACTTTGAGAGAAGCAGCGCTGAATTTCCAGAAATGGTAGGCGTGATGATGGCGGCGGCTTTCAGTTCGTGGGCGGCGGTGACAGTGGCACGGCAGGTCGTATTGGAAATGCTGTCATACAAACTTTCTTCCATTTCCCGATAACGGAAAAGGTCATGCTCATGGAACTGTTCGGTAAATTCTGTGATGGAAACCATCATTTGAAGAGCTTCCACCGGGTATTTTCCGTTTGCCGTTTCGCCGGAAAGCATGATGGCGTCCGTTCCGTCGTCAATGGCATTGGCGACGTCCGTCACTTCTGCCCGCGTCGGCCGGGGATTTCTGATCATGGAATCCAGCATCTGTGTGGCGGTAATGACGATTTTTCCCTGGTAATTGCATTTACGGATCATTTCTTTTTGCAGGCGGGGCAGCATTTCAGGACTCACTTCCACCCCCAAATCTCCCCGGGCAATCATAATGCCGTCGGCGGCGACCACGATGTCTTCGAAGTTTTTAACACCCTCGCGGGATTCTATTTTTGCGATGATTTTGATTTTCGACTGTTTCTTTTCGAGGAGGGAACGGATTTCCTTGATACAATCCGCATCACGGACAAAAGAAGCGGCAATAAAATCGAAATCATTTTCAACGGCAAAGAGAATATCTTCCTTGTCTTTTTCCGTCAAAGCGGGAAGACGAATGGGAATGCCCGGGATATTGACGCCCTTTTGCTCCCCCAAAATACCCCCGCTGACAACTTCGCAGCGGATATCCGTACCGTGTATTTCTTTCACCACAAGATCGATCAGCCCGTCGTCGATGAGAATATGATGCCCCTCCCGCAGATCTTCAAGAATGGCGGGATAATTGATATACACCTTTCCCGCCGCATTCTCTTCCGCAGGGGTGAGGATCAGAGAATCCTCTTTTTCCAAAAGAAGCGGAGCATGGTCTTTCAGAAAACCTGTCCGGATCTCCGGTCCTTTCGTATCCAGCATGGCGGCGATAGGACGCCCTGCCTCAAGAGAGGCGCGACGGAGCATGGAAAGTTTCTCTTTATGGGAAGCCTGTGTGCCGTGAGAAAAATTGAAACGGGCGACGTCCATATCCAAAGCAAGCATTCGCATGGTTTCATAATCGTCCTCACTGGGGCCGACGGTGCAGATGATTTTTGTTTTTCTCATACAATTCCCCTTTTCCGCAGATTCTTGTCTTTATCTTACTACAAGAAGAGGAAATAATACATCGGAGAGAAAAGAGAATGAAAAAGAAACCGTGGGCAGAAACAGGCAAATAAAAGCAAGCGTGAGCAAAAATGGAAAAATGACAGCAGAGGTGAAATGCGTTTTGAAAAAGGGATTGAATGGTAGTTGCTGCGAAATAGAAAATAGAGAATGCAAGCTGTCCCCGGACACGGGGAAAGTGGCGGCGGAGCCGCCGAAAGAGGTAAGTGTGAGCAGAAACGAAAAAAGATTTCATATGGAACGGCATTAAATACGTGCCTGTCATTCTTGAACGAAGGAAAAATGCGGTCGGGAATAGTGTTATAAAAAAGTACGGGAAAGAGTGAAGAATCCAGGCAAAGAATGTGGGTGTTAAGTGCATTTTCTGATAACCTATGCCGGATTCTTCGCTAAAAGTCATATTATATTCTTTTCTTTCATCGACATTCTGGTTCTGCCCGCCGCTCAAGAATGACGGCAGGGGTGCTTTTTGTTTTTCTATGATATTCTGACCTGTATGCACGCATGCCCCCTATCGCCTCGCAAAGCTTGGCACTTCCCTCCGTATTCGGGGGGGGGGGAAGCGAACGCTAAGGAAAAAAGAATTATACTTTTTTATAAAACGGATTAACTGCTTGCCTGTTATTCTCGAGCGGAGCGATGCTGTAAAAATGAGTGAGTAGAAATGGAAAGAATATCAATCGCAAGCTGTCCCCGCTTATCGGGAAGCAAGCGAACCACTTTTCGAGGAGCAAAGCGACGCTGTAAAAGTGAGTGAGACGCTTTGCCTTGGCTAAAGTGTCAGCGAAGCTGACGAAAGGGGCAAGTTGGAGAAGAAAATTTTGTAAGCAGGGGAATGCAATTTCCTCCTATTTTCTGTAGAGAAACAAATAGTAAAACGGCGATACATCATCAAAAGGCGCTCTTGGGAAAGAGGGCTTTTTTCTTGTGGAGATTTCTTTCTTGGCGGAGTTGAAAATAAATATCATTCCGTTCGGATATACCGGTTCAGAAAAAGAGGAATAATAAAGAAATACATGAATGCAAATATTCTAATAATATATTTTTAATTTATTGGAATAAATGTTAATCTTTTAAGCAGTTGAGTGTCTGTCCCGTTTCACGAGAGGAGGTGGAAAGATTGGGGACTAACGAAGAGGAAGAAAAACGAATCCGCGAATATTTGAAAAAAGTGGATAAAAACTACTACCGGCCGGATATTAAAGAGCGTAAAGCCATATCCGGAGAAGTGATTGATACAGAAAGAGATCCGGGCCGGACGCTTCCTGAGATACATCCGTCCGAGTGAGAGCTCGGAACTATGGAAACTCATGCACTTATATTTATTTGATTGACAGCCTACATTTATTTCATGAAATTGGGGGATTACAGAATCTATGGAAACTTTGCTTATGATGGACCCGGCAGTGAAGTGTCTTTGTCTTCTGCTTGTTGTAGCCATCTTATTTGTTACGGAAAAATTACCGCTGGCAGTGACGTCCGTATTTGCGGCGATTGCCTGCTGGATTCTCGGACTTGTTCCGATTGAACAGGTATTTCTCGGATTGGCGGATTCGACGGTCGTTCTTTTCGGCGGCATGTTCATTGTCGGTGCGGCGATGTTCTACACCGGTCTTGCCCAGGACATCGGTTCCCAGGTCGTTAAACTTTTCGGTACCGGAGAAATCAAGCTGATGATCGGCATTATGATTATTGCGGCTGCCATGTCGGCGTTTCTTTCCAATACAGGAACAACGGCTTGCCTGATTCCTGTCGTGATTGGAATTTGCAAGGAAGCACATCTTCCCGTATCACGCCAGATGATGCCGCTGGCTTTTGCGGCAGGTCTGGGAGGGACATGCACCCTTATCGGTACACCGCCGAATATCATTGCCAACGTGGCGCTCAAAGCGGCAGGCATGGGCGATCTTCAATTCGGGTTCTTTGAATACGCATGGATCGGCGTTCCGATCACCGTGGCAGGCATTCTTTACATGCTTTTCCTCGGGCGTTTCCTGCTTCCGAAAACGGAAGAAACTGATTTCGATGTATCAGAAGTGAAACAGGAAATCGAAGCGAACGAAACTTCCAAATCGAAGAAAATCATCTGCGGAATTATTATGCTCGGCGTTATCATCACCATGGCGACAAGCATCGTGCCGCTGGAAATTGCCGCCGTCATCGGGGCGCTTCTCTGTGTTATCACGGGATGTCTTACGGAAAGACAGGCCTATGACTCTATTGACTGGGTCACCATTTTCCTCTTTGCCGGTATGATTCCCGTAGCGACTGCTATGAATACCTCCGGCGCGGGCAAACTCATTGCCGAATACACCGTAGCCGCTATGGGCGGAAATCCGTCACCCTATCTCATTACAGCCGTACTCTTTGCTCTTGCCGTTGTACTCACCCAGTTCATGAGTAATACAGCGTCCAAAGCGCTTCTCTGTCCGGTAGGCATTGCACTGGCGGCGCAAGTGGGCGCATCACCGAGAGCCGTACTTATGGCGATTCTCATTGCATCGTCCTGTGCCTTTGCCAGTCCCGTAGGCACACCGCCGAACACACTCGTTCTGGGACCGGGGAAATATTCTTTTATGGATTACGTGAAATGCGGATCCGGTCTGGTTGTCGTATCCATGATCGTATCCATCATCGTGATTCCGATTGTATGGCCGTTCTTCCCGTAAAAAGAAAGAATCGTCACAAACAAAAGCCGTTATCCTTCACTGCAAGGATAGCGGTTTTTTAATGGGAAAATAAAATAGAGGAATCGTAGGAGAAGCATAAAAGTGGAAAATAGAAATAGCGGGCTGCAAGAATGGTATTACATGATTGCCTGTCATTCTCAATGGGGGCAGAAGTGAAATGCGTTTTATGAATGGAACTACATGGTAGTTGCCACAAAAGAAAAGAATATCAATCGCAAGTCGTCCCCGGACACGGGGAAGGTGTCAACCACTAGATTGACGGAAGGGGGCAAGTATGAGCAGACACGAAAGAATAGAAACATAAGTATGAGAAAACCAATAAAAACGATTTTCACTTGTGTACGCAAACATGCCCCTATCGCCTCGCAGGCTCGGCACTTCCCTCCGAGTTCGGGGGAAGCTGATGCTAAGGAAGAAAGAAATTATATTTTTTATATAGGAAAAACAAAAAATAAAGAAATGACTCATGCGGGAAAGCTGTCCCCGCTTGTCGGGGAAAGTGTCAACCGACAGGTTGACGAAAGGGGCAAGTGTGAGCAGATACGTAAGAATGATTTTAATTTGTGTACGCCAACTTACCCCTATCGCCTCGCAAGGCTCGGCACTTCTCTCCGCGTTCGGGGGAAGCAAACGACTGAGGAGGAAAGAATTTATGGCTTTTAAAATGAGCAAAACAAAAAATAACGGAATGGCTCATGCAAAAAAGTGTCCCTGTTGTTTGCTTGTGAAAGGGAAATTGCAAATTGCAAGCCGTCCCTGGACACAGGAAGCAAGCGAACCACTTGTCCGATATATAAGGAAAGAATGAAGAATGTAAGCTGTCCCCGCTTGTCGGGGAAAGTGTAAACCGTCAGGTTGACGAAAGGGGTAAGTGTGAGCAGAAGCGAAAGGATGGAAATAAGTGTGAGAAGAAACGGAAGAACGGAAAAAAACGAATGGCAAAAGTGCGGAAGAAGGGGAAAAGAATCTCTTTTATGGAGAACAACATTTCAGTATTTATGGTAAAATAATCATATAATCAATTAGGAGGTGCTTCGTTGTTCGCTTATGCGTTCACGTTCCTGACGGCACTTGTCGTGACATTTGTACTGACACCGTTGGTCAAACATTTGGCGATGATTGTAGGAGCGGTAGACAAACCGGATGCACGCAAGGTTCATCAGGGCCTGATTCCCCGTCTGGGAGGGCTTGCTATATATGCAGGATTTATGGTTTCCGTGATTGCCACGGTGGGGTTCACTTATGAAATCACGGGGATTATGATCGGTGCCACTTTTTTGGTGCTTGTGGGGATTGCCGATGATATCATGTCCCTTCCGGCGAAAGTCAAACTTTTGGGGCAGATTTTTTCGGCGGCCATTTTGGTCGTTTTCTTTAATGTCAATATCGATTGGGTGGATTTGCCGTGGCTCGGCATTATCACGTTTCCGTTGATAATTTCCATACCGCTTACTATTTTCTGGATTGTCGGTTTCATTAATACGGTGAATCTTATTGATGGGCTGGACGGTCTTGCGGCGGGAATTGCAACGATTGCTTCGATTGCCGTGGCACTTCTTGCTTTCCAAATGGGACAGTGGGTGTCTGCCGCTGCCATGATTGCCATGACGGGCGCTTGTCTTGCTTTTTTACAGTATAATTTCAATCCCGCTAAAATTTTTATGGGTGATACGGGGTCTATGTTTCTCGGATATGTAATCGGTGCGGTTTCTGTCATGGGATCAATGAAAACAGCGGCTGTTGCCGTGCTTATCGTACCGCTTGTCGCATTGGCAGTGCCGATTATGGATACGCTTCTTGCGATTGTGCGGCGGAAGCAGTCGGGGGTTCCGATTTTTTCTCCTGACAAAAATCATCTTCATCACCGTCTTCTTGCGAAGGGATTGTCGCAAAAGCAAGTGGTTCTTATTATGTATGCTTTGACGGCGTTCTTTTCCTGTATGGCGCTTTTTGTCATCCGTATGAATCTCTGGTTCGGCGGCGCATTAATCGTTCTGGCACTTGCGGTATTTCTTCTCTGGGCAAAAAAACTGGGAGTCATGAGAGAGGTTGTTCCCACTCCGTACCGGCAGGAAAAAGAGGCGGAAAAAACAGATCATATCTGAATTTTAAAATAAAGGGGTTGTATTCATGAAGGTCATGACGATTTTCGGTACGAGACCGGAGGCTATAAAAATGGCGCCGGTGGTTAAGGAGCTTTTGAAGCATCCTGAAATCGAAGTGAAGGTCTGCCTGACGGCACAGCATAGGGAAATGCTTGACCAGGTGGTGGACTTATTCGGACTTCCTGTGGACTATGACCTGGATGTCATGAAAAGCGGCCAGTCCCTGTATGATATTACGTCCCGGGTGCTCTGCCGTCTGGAGAAGGTTTTGCAGACGGAAAAGCCGGACTATGTACTTGTCCACGGAGATACGACGACGACTTTTACGGCGGCACTTGCGGCTTTTTACCAGCAAATCAAGGTGGCTCATGTGGAAGCGGGGCTTCGGACGGGAAATTTGGCATCTCCTTTTCCCGAAGAGGCAAACCGCCGTCTGACCGGTGTTCTTGCAGACTTGAATTTCGCCCCGACGGAGACGGCAAAAAACAACCTGATTCGTGAAAATAAAAAGAAAGAAAATATATTTGTAGTGGGGAATACGGTGATTGACGCCCTGCTTTCGACGGTAAAAGAAAATTACCGCTTTGCCGATAAAGAAATAGAGGAGATAGAAGCGCACAAGCGGGTGATTCTTGTTACGACCCACAGGAGAGAAAATTTGGGTACACCGATGCATCATGTGTATAAAGCACTCCGCCGTCTTGTGGAAACGGTGCCGCATACGGAAGTTGTATTTCCGGTCCACAGAAATCCGCTGGTCCGCGAAGCGGTGGAAGAAGAATTGGAAGGGGTTCCCGGTATCCACCTGGTGGAGCCGATGGAATATGAACCGTTTACCAACCTGATGGCCCGGTCGAGTATCGTACTCACCGATTCCGGCGGTATCCAGGAAGAAGCGCCGAGTCTCGGGAAACCCGTTTTGGTGCTCCGTGACACGACGGAGCGGCCGGAAGCGATAGAGGCGGGGACGGTGAAGCTTGTCGGGACTGATGAAAATCTGATTTACGAAACGGCGTACCGCCTGTTAACGGACAAAAAGGCCTATGATGCCATGTCGGAGGCGGTGAACCCTTACGGAGACGGAAAGGCGTCGGAAAGAATTGTGGAAACCCTTCTGTACATGTCGGGATTGTCCGACAAAAAACCGTCTAAATTTATAGCCAAGTAGCAGGTCTTATGTTACAATATCAGTGTATGTGTGGGAAACGAATATTTCATATATCCGTTTTCCATGTGTTTACTATCTGGAGTCCGTCATGAAACGGGATGATAAGGAAAAAAAGAAGCAAAACGGTTTTGATCCGTGGCGCAGCGTCGCCGTTGCCTCGGGAGCAGGATTCAGTCTTCTGACCTGCATGGGCATAGGCGTATGGAGCGGTATAAAATGTGATGAGTATTTCGGTACTTATCCGTACGGATTGATTTTCCTTTCTCTTCTCGGTGCCGTGGCAGGATTATGGTCCGTTATAAGGCAGATGTTGGAGAAATAATTAAAAGTGACATACGATCAGACTTTTCCTAAATATGCCGGCCGTATGATACGCTGGCTTCTCGGTCTCGGTGTTGCCGGAGCAGTGGTCCTTTTCTTTATCTGGGGATGGCGTGTCGGCGGTGCCTGGATTTTGGGGGCATTTTTCCACGCTGCTTTTTTCATGTTTTTACGGGCCAAATATTTCCAATGGGTGAAAGACGGAAGAGAACCGGATTTCATCGGACAGCGGGTTGCTGTTTTTGCTATTTTCCGCTTCATTTTGGAGATTGTTTTAGCCGCAGTCGTAGTGGCACTAACGCCGCTTAATGTGCTCGGTTTTCTAGGTGGCTTACTTTCATTACCATTTCTGTCCATTTTTGAACGGGTGGTTAATGTAATTAAGGAATAATTCTTTTCTTGATATCCTTGTAAGAGAAGGGGGGTGAGATTATGCATCTTCATACGGGTACACATACTATGGAGCAACTCTTTGGCGTATTTCCGGTCAATATGGATACACTTTATACTACTTGGCTTACTGCCATTATTGTTTTTATTGCCATATTCGCTGCAACAAGAGGGAGATCCCTAATACCGTCAGGCTGGCAGAATTTCATTGAAATGTTGGTGGAAGGTCTTTGCAATCAGTTTGAAAGTAATTTAGGACCTAAATATCGTCAGGTAAGCAGTATTTTCTTAACATTTTTCCTCTTTATCTTCACGTCTAACCAGATAGGTCTGTTGCCGACTGAACATTTAACGGCATCGCCGACTAATGACGTGAATACAACTTTGGGTCTTGCTATTGCAAGTTCTATTTTGCTGCATATTTATTTTATTAAAAACAAAGGTGTCGGACATTGGGTTAAACACTTTTTTGAACCATTTCCGATTTTTGTGATTATGAATTTGATTGAAGAGATAGCAAGACCAATTACGTTAGCAATGCGTCTGTTTGGTAATATTTTGGCCGGGGAGATTCTTTTGGAAATTCTATATTTCCTCTGCCCATGGGCTGTACCTATGATCTGGATCGGATTCTCATTGTTTGTGGGTGTGGTTCAGGCATATATTTTCACTACTCTGGCATCTGTATATATGAAAGAAAGTCTCTATTAATACGAGATATACAAGACCGGGGAGCGGCACCGTCCGCTTTTCAAACGGAACGGCACCGACCGTCAAAACGGAATAAAAAAGGGCATCTCACTGCTGATCAGGGGATATGTCCCAAATTTTAGATTCTTTAGGAGGAATTATCATCATGGATCAGACAATTGTTGTACAGTATTCTCTTATTGCGGCAGGACTTATTGCTGCTTTAGCATCTATTGCCGCTGCATTTGCAGATTCTAATGCTGCAGCTAAAGCTCTTGAGGGTATGACCCGCCAGCCGGAAATGGCAGGTAAGCTTTTTACAAATATGCTCGTTGCTATCGGTCTTATAGAATCTATTCCGATTATCGCTATCGTTATTGCATTGGTACTGGTATTCGCTAATCCATTCCTGAAATAATTATTCCGATAATTCTATGACGGAATATTAGTCTAAGGAGGAAACGAATTGGTAGACGTAAATGGTACACTGCTGATTCAGATCATCAACTTTATTGTTCTTTGTGCCATTCTCGGGCATTTCTGCTATAAGCCGGTACTCAAAGTACTGGATGCCCGCAAAGAGCGCATCAAAAATGACTTGGATGCGGCTGCCCGGTCCAAGGCTGCTGCCGAAGAACTGAAAGCCGGTTACGAAACTCAGTTACAAGAAGCACAGGCAAAAGCCCAGGACATTGTGAATAAGGCGGTTAAAGAAGCCCAGGTACAGGCGCAGGCACAGATTGATGAAGCGCATGCTGCCATCGAAAAGGAAAAAGAAAATGCGACCAAGCAGATTGAAAGAGAACGCAAGGATGCTCTGGAAAATCTGAAAACACAGGTAGCAGCACTTTCCTGCGATATTGCAGCGAAGATCATCAGCAAAAATATGACGCCGGATACAAATGACCGGCTCATCTCAGATAGCATCGCGAAATTGGATGCTGAGCAGGCAGGTAAATAGTTATGGATAAGAACGTAATCCTTGCAAAGAAATACGGTCGTGCCATCTATGAAATTGCTGAAGAAAAGCAATGCCTGAAAGAAACAGAAGAAGAACTCCGTTTTATTTCCGAAACGATTGCGGAAAATAAAGAATTGGGAAATATTCTGAATCATCCTCTGCTTGAAAAGGATGTCAAGAAAGATACTATAAAGAAGTTGTTTGCAGATAAGGTGCAGCCGGCAGTCTTGCAATTCTGCTATGTTGTGATTGACAAAGGCCGCATCGGTGATTTTGCAGCTATGGTTGATGTCTATTCCAATCTTGCCCATCACGGTATGGGAATGGAAGAAGCGATTGTCACATCAGCTCTGCCCTTGACCAAAAGCCAGGCGGAGATGATCAAAACAAAGCTTGCAGAAATTACCGGCAGCAAAATTATCATGAAGCAAAAAGTGGATGCATCTTTGATAGGCGGATTTACCGTACAGATGGGCGACCGTCTGATCGATGGATCTGTAGCCCGTCATCTTGCTGCACTTCGTGCCCAAATGATGCAAAGAGATTGAGGTGACTTACAGGAAATGAAAATCAGTTCAGATGAAATTACATCTGTCATTAAAAAACAGATTGAAAACTACAAAGTAGACCTCAATGTCGATGAAGTAGGTACGGTTCTTGAAGTCGGCGACGGTATCGCCCATATCTACGGCCTGGAAAATTGTATGGCCGGTGAATTGCTCGAACTGCCCAATGGCGTTTACGGCATGGCTATGAACTTGGAAGAAAGCAACGTAGGTGCGGTTCTTCTGGGTAATGCCGAAACCATTAAGGAAGGCGACACGGTAAAAAGAACAGGCCGCCTCATGCAGGTTCCGGTAGGCGATGCGGTTATCGGCCGCGTAGTCAATGCGCTGGGACAGCCGATTGACGGTAACGGCGACATCAAGACAGACAAATACTGCGACATTGAAGTGAAAGCGGCAGGTATTGCCGACAGACAGCCGGTCAGCGTACCGCTGCAGACCGGTTTGAAATGTATCGACTCCATGGTTCCTATCGGACGCGGACAGCGTGAACTTATCATCGGTGACCGCGGTACCGGTAAAACTGCCGTTGCTGTCGATACCATTCTGAACCAAAAAGGACAGAATGTTATTTGTATTTATGTATCCATCGGACAGAAAAATGCGAACGTTGTCCGCGTATATGAACGCTTGAAAGCGGCAGGTGCGATGGATTATTCCATTATCGTACACGCCGGCGCATCCGAAGGATCCCCGATGCAGTATCTTGCACCGTACTCCGGTGTAGCTATCGGTGAATATTTCATGCACCAGGGCAAAGACGTCCTCATTGTATATGATGACCTCTCCAAGCACGCCGTAGCTTATCGTGCGATGTCCCTTCTGCTCCGCCGTCCGCCGGGACGTGAAGCATATCCGGGCGACGTATTCTATCTGCATTCCCGTCTGCTCGAACGTGCAGCCCGTCTTTCTCCGGAACTCGGAGGCGGATCCATCACGGCACTGCCGATTATTGAAACACTGGCAGGCGACGTAGGTGCTTACATTCCGACCAACGTTATTTCCATTACAGACGGACAGATTTATCTGGAAACGGCTCTCTTCTATTCCGGGATTCGTCCGGCAATCAATGTCGGCTTATCCGTATCCCGTGTAGGCGGTGCTGCCCAGATTAAAGCAATGAAACAGGTTGCAGGTACACTCCGTTTGGATTTGGCCCAGTATCGTGAATTGGCTGCATTTGCCCAGTTCGGCTCTGACCTGGACGCAGCTACAAAGGCACAGATTGACCGAGGACAGAGAACAACGGAAATCCTGAAACAGCCGCAGTACTCACCTTACCCGGTTTCCGACCAGGTTATGGCGATTTATGTAGCCGTTAAAGGATACCTGGATGATGTAGAAGTAGAAAATGTAGTAAGCTTCGAACATCAGATTTTAGATTTCCTTCACAGCAGCCATCCCGAAATCGGCGAAGACATTACAGCTAACAAGAAACTGACTGACGAAAATGAAGTCAGACTGCAGGCTGCTATTGCCGAATTCAAGGAAAGATATAAAGCACAAGCTGCTACAGCTGGAGAAGAAAAGTCTGGAACGGTAGAGGGGTGATCTGATTGGAAAGTACGCGTGATATAAAAGGGCGCATAAAATCTGTCACCAACATCCAGCAGATCACAAAAGCAATGAAGATGGTAGCCGCTGCCCGTCTGCGCAAAGCAGAAGAAAAAGCAAGCGGTTCCTATCCCTATGCAGAAAAGATCGGAGAGCTCTTGCGCCGCGCTTCTTCGGTGACACCCGGCTTTACCAGTCCGCTTTTTAGAAACGGTGAGGTAAAAAAGACCGGTTATCTCGTTATCAGCGGAGATAAAGGTCTTGCCGGCGCTTATAACTCCAACGTTATGAAGCGTACTATACAGGAAATCTCCGGGAAGGACCGTTCTGCATACGCTTTATATGTCTGCGGGAAACAGGCAAGAAATTACCTGAAATTCCGCGGATATGATATCGATTCCTATCATTTCGGCTTTTCTGACAAGCCGTCAGCCCAGGATTCTATGGATCTGGCGAAAGAAATGGTTGACTATTTTCTTAAAGAAGAAGTCGATGAAATTTATATAATCTATACGAAATTCATTACAGCTCTCCGTCAGCAGGTAAAAGTATCCCGTCTGCTTCCCGTAGAAGCACCGGAAGATGCCGGCGAAGAGACGGAAGTGAAGGCAGGTGCTGTAGAGGCAGCGGAAGAAAAAGAGGTTTCTTTTGCAAAAGAAGAAATACCGTATATTTTCCTTCCCGATGCAGCTACCGTTCTTTCCAAACTGCTTCCGGAGTATATACAAGTGCAGGTTTATAATGCAATGCTGCAATCCGCAGCATCGGAACTGGGCAGCCGGATGGCAGCCATGTCCGCAGCAACCGACAATGCAACCGAAAAAATTGCAGATCTCAATCTGACTTACAATAAAGCACGTCAGGCTCAGGTCACCAATGAAATTTCCGAAATTGTCGGCGGTGCGGCAGCTCTCGAATAAACTGCCTGATTTAATAAGGAGGAAAGCTTCTTCATGGCAAATGAACAGCAGGGGCAGGTAGGTAAAGTTGTACAGGTCATGGGCGCAGTAGTTGATATTGCGTTTGCTGATGACCAGGAACTACCGGCTATTTATAACGCAATTCATATCAAAGATGAAGAAGGCAATGTTCCGGTAGATGTTGTTTGTGAAACAATGCAGCACCTCGGTGACGGCGTAGTCCGCACCGTTGCTATGAGTTCCACAGACGGCATGGTACGTGGAATGAAAGCAGTAGATACCGGCCGTGCTATTGCGGCACCGGTCGGTGACGGTTGTCTCGGACGTATTTTCAACGTTCTCGGCGAAACCGTGGATAATGACGATACGAAAGTACCGGCATCCGACTACTGGCCTATTCATCGTCCGGCACCGGCCTTTAAAGACCAGTCTCCGGCAACTGAAATTTTTGAAACCGGCATTAAAGTCGTTGACCTCATTGCCCCCTATGCAAAGGGTGGTAAAATCGGTCTGTTCGGCGGCGCCGGCGTAGGTAAAACAGTTCTTATCCAGGAACTGATTCACAACGTGGCAACAGAACACTCCGGCTGCTCCGTATTCTGCGGCGTCGGGGAACGTACCCGTGAAGGGAATGACCTTTGGGGAGAAATGAAAGATTCCGGCGTTCTTTCCAAAGTAGCCCTGGTATACGGCCAGATGAATGAACCGCCGGGAGCACGTATGCGTGTTGCTCTCACAGGTCTTACCATGGCAGAATATTTCCGTGATAAGCAGGGACAGGACGTTCTGCTCTTCATCGATAATATTTTCCGTTTCGTCCAGGCCGGCTCGGAAGTATCCGCTCTGCTCGGACGTATGCCGTCTGCCGTAGGTTATCAGCCCACATTGGCTACCGATATCGGTGAATTACAGGAACGTATCACATCGACAAAAGACGGTTCCATCACCTCTATCCAGGCCGTATATGTACCGGCCGATGACTTGACAGACCCGGCTCCGGCAGGTGTATTTACACACCTCGATGCTACCACCGTACTTAACCGTTCTATCGCAGAACTCGGTATTTATCCGGCCGTAGATCCCTTGGATTCCACCAGCCGTATTCTTGACCCGAACGTTCTCGGCGAAGAACATTACGAAGTAGCCCGCGGTGTACAGGCGATATTACAGCGCTATAAAGAATTACAGGATATCATTGCAATTCTTGGTATGGAAGAATTAAGTGACGATGATAAAATCATTGTTGCCCGTGCGAGAAAGATTCAGAGATTCTTGTCTCAGCCGTTCTTCGTAGCTGAACAGTTTACCGGCTCACCGGGCAGATATGTATCTCTGAAGGAAACCATCCGCGGCTTTAAGGAAATCCTTTCCGGACAGCACGATGATTTACCGGAAGGTGCATTCTATATGGTTGGCACAATTGATGAAGCAATCGAAAAGGCTGAAAAGATGAAGAAAGGGGAATAAGCCATGGCTGATACCCTTACGAATCCGATGCATGTGGAGGTTATTACGCCGGACGGTCCGATTTACCGGGCTGACGGTGTGGAACTGGTGGCAGCTCGTGCAACTGACGGTGAATTTGCCGTCATGAAAGGCCATCTGCCTTTAGCAGCAGCATTGGAAATGTGTTCTGTCCGTATACAAAAAGACGGAAAAGAAGAAAAAGTAGCTGTATTCGGCGGTTTCTTTGAAATGAAGGATAACCGGGTGAACGTCGTAGCTCCTCTGGCAGAAATGGCGGCGGATATTGATGTTGCTCGTGCCCAAAGAGCAAAGAAACGGGCTGAAGACAGACTGGCATCTCACAGTGCCAATATTGACGAACACCGTGCGAAGCTTGCTTTGCAGCGTGCTCTTATCCGCTTGAAAACAACGGATACCTTATAACATACAAAAACCGGCTCTTTCGGGCCGGTTTTGTTGTGCTTTGATTATGATTTAAAAACGTTCTTCCTTATGAAATCAGTTTTTCAGCAGGAAGAACGTTTTTTTGAGCGGTAAAGGGTCAAACAGATTACACGTCCTGTTTCTTCGGCCGCGATCCGTACAAGTCATGATAAAGGATTCTTTCGTTGAAACGGTTTATGCGGACCGGTTTCTTTTCCGGATACCCTACGGCAATAATGCAGAAAGGTTCTCTTTCCGAGGGAATATCCAAAATATGACAGATATGGGCTTTACGGTCGGGATAGGGATAGACCTGGAGCCAGATGGATCCGATACCCAGATGTTCCGCTTCAATCAAAATATTTTCTGCAGCGGCTGCGGCATCAAAGGCCCATTCTTCAGGGAAAGAAATACCGTCAGGTCTTCCGACGATGACGATAGCGGCAACGGCTTTTCTTGCCGGCCCTGCGACGACACTGTTATGGGAAAGAGCTTTGACCAAATCTTCTCTGGTGACAATGATGAACTCCCGGGACTCCTGGTTTCCGCAAGCTCTTGCCTGCATGCCTGCCCGGACAAGCTTGTCCAGATATTCTTCCGGCAAGGGAGTCAATTCTTTGAAATGGCGGCATGTGCCTCTTTTGAAAATTTCGTCCATGGTGACCTCCTAAAGAAAATGGTGCCGTATCCTAACGAAACAGCTTATATTTATTATTACTTTTATTATAGCACAGATGATTTTTCCGCCTCCCCGGCGAGTAGGAAAATAAAGCACGAGAAAATGAAGAAAACAGGGGAAAGAGCGAATTCTTGCCCGAAAAGGTATAAAGAGCTTCCGAAAAGATAAAACTTCTTAAAAACGAAATAAAGGGCGATTCCGAGGTATTTCTTTTCGGCACTTTAAGGACCATAAAAAAAGCCCTGCCGTAAGGCAGAGCCGTATTTCTTTTTTATTAAGGAGTTCCGAATACAAAGTAACGGACGTAAATGTAAACAGTTGATGTCAGTAAGGTGACAAGCATCATGGGGAAACATTTCAGCATGAAATGTCCGAAAGTGATATTGTACCCTTCTTTAGCAGCCAGCGCCGCAACGATAACGTTCGGAGAAGCACCGATGATAGTGCCGTTTCCGCCGTAGCAGGCACCGATAGAGAGAGCCCACCACATATAGTCGGCATTGGCCAGTCCCAAAAGTTCCTGCATCTGGTGAATCAAGGGAATCATCGTTGCCGTAAACGGAATATTGTCTACGAATGCGGAAGCAAGGCCGGACAGCCAGAGAATGGTGAAAGTGAGAGCATGGGGATCTCCGCCGACCGCTTCGATTCCTGCAGCTGCCATCGTACTGATAACGCCTGTAGTTTCAAGTCCTCCGACAACGATAAAGAGACCGATAAAGAAGAATAAGGAGTCCCAGTCGACTTCACGGAAAATCTCATGGGGATCGACTTTGCAGACGAGAATGGCAAGAACACCGCCTGTAAGAGCAATGGTAGCCGATTGGATACCGATCATGTTGTGGATAATGAAACCGAAAATCGTGAAAACCAAAATGGTAACCGACTTTTTCAGAATGGAGAAATCGGTGATGACAGAAGACAGATTGATTTTTGCAAGTTCTGCAGGGGACATCTCCGTTTTCGGTAATTGTTTGCCGTAAATAATTTCCAGATAAATGATACAGGCCGCAATATTTATCAAAGCAATGGGACCGGTATGCATGGCAAAATCATTAAATGCCAGGTGAGTGGCAGAACCGATCATGACGTTCGGAGGATCGCCGACCATGGTACCGGAACCGCCGATATTGGAAAGCAGAATTTCTGCAATCAAGGTGGGAATCGGGGATACATGAATCCGGCGGCAGAGAGAAATGGTCATCGGCGTGATTAAAAGAACGGCGGTAACGGCATCCATAAAAGAAGCACAGAAGCCCGTAATCAGTCCTAAAATGATGAGCAGTTCTTTCGGACGGCCTTTTGATACTTTGACCGCCCAAAGCGCCATAGATTCAAAAAATCCCGATTTCTTGACGACGCCGATGAGGATCATCATGCCTGCCAAAAGTCCCAGGGTATTGAAGTCGATAAACTCATGAAGCGCCGTTTCCTGGGTGAGAAGCCCGCTGTATATGACAAGCCCCGCTCCGAGTAAAGCGCAAATCGACCGGGGAATTTTTTCCGACATGATTCCCAGATAAGTTAAGGCAAATATAAATATAGAAAAATAAAAGCTCATGGTGGCATCCATTATTTCAACTCCTTTTTAGTACGGACAGGAAATATTTCGAAGGTAAATACATGAATAAAAATCTATGAATGGTTCAATTCTTATCTGTTAGTATATACGATGATAATACAACGTTCAATGTTTTTTTACAATGAGATTTATATATGCGTAAATAACATTTTTCTATAACCCTTTGGAATAAAAGAAGTTAAATGCAGGCATAAAAGTTTTACATACAGATTTTAACTAAAAACTGGTTATGCGAAAATACCGGAAAATATGGAATTGTATAGTCTTTAAAAGAAATGGTTCTATCCTTTATCGGAGGTTTTTGCTTTTCCGGAGAAACCGGATTGCTATTACCAAAGATACAGTATAATATAATAACTGTATTCTATTTTATATGAAGGAGTTTTATCATGTCACGTGCCCAAGGATTGCTGTTCGGTGTAGCCGTTGTTTTTGCGGTATGGAATATACTGAACAACGGACTGACAATAAGGAGCGGAGCGATTGCCGTTCTGATTCTTATCTGTCTGGTTATCAATATTTATAATAACAATCTGAAAAAAGCCCGTCTGGAAGAGGCGGAAGCGAGAATCAGAGAGAAAGAGCAGATCCGGCAGATTCGTGCGGAAGCACGGAGGAAGCAGAATAAAAAACATAAGCAGAAGAATAAATAACAGGGGATTTCCTTTGTAAAGGATAAATTCCCGGTAGGAGTTTTTATGGAAATCGCATTGCTGTACCGGTGGGCGGTATTTATTTTACTTTCCGTCGGTCTTGTTTTATTGATGAAACACGGGATTCTCACGCCTTTTGTTTTTTGGTCCCGTATCCAGTACTATACATTCTCTACATTCACGCTTTTTTTCGTATGGTTGGCGATGACTTTATTCAAGGCGGACGTTCCGTATCTCTATACGGCGGACTGCCGCTATATCGTGGCTGCCGGTCTTGTCACATTGTCGGTGATGTATCATATCATTGTGCGGCCGGGGGCCATTAAAACGCACCGCCTGAATGATATCAGTTATGAGCATTTTTCTTTTTATAACTACATTTTCCACTACTTTATTCCCGTGTTGATGACAGTGGATTATATTTTTTTTGTGGATAAAACGGAGCTTCACCGGTATATCGTCTTTTTATGGATGATTTACCCGGCGCTGTATGTGGTTTTTGTATACTGGCGCGCCTGGATTACGATCGTTACCCGTGGCCGTTCCCAATTGTACCCGTATACTTTTATGGATCCCCGGACCAATGATTTCATGACCATTGCCAAGGGGTGTCTCAAAGTGGGTTTCCAATTTTTTATGATAGGCATCGGACTTTATTTCCTGGGAGAAGGACTTTGGCAATTAGGAATCCCGCCACAGGCGTGGACATACAACGGATAATCTCCGGTGAGTGGATAAGGAGTTTTTTATGACAGCAAAAAAAGAAAAAATAAGCGGACGAAATTTTACGGACACCTCCGTTCCGTGTAAGAAATATCTGATGATTTCCGGACTCGGGTTTATTGCTCTTGCCGGATATGCCGCCCGTCTGGCGTGGATTTATACCACCTATGGCGTATTTCCCCTGCAAGGGGTCATCATATGTCTTATGCTGCTGCTCTTTTTAATTCATATCATTACGTCCAAGTGCGTGTATACACTGAAAGAAAATGAAATGGAAATCGTAAAAAAGAGCATTTTCAAGAAAAAAGAACTCCATATTCCGTATGATAAAATTTTCGGAGTCCACCATTTCAAAAACCAGCTCATGAAGCCGGCGACCTACAGATATACGTACCATATGTATAACCATCTGGATAACCGGGAAATCTGGTCGCTCCTTTTCGATATCGGCGAGCTGGAAAAAATCGGACGTATTATGATGACCGGTTCAGCGGCGTTCTGGCATGAATGCTCTCTCCGTATTCCCGACAGGGTAGGGATTCCTCAAGAAGAAGTTATTGCCTATATGTACCAGGGAATGAGAGAGAAACTGATTGCTTCCGGAAAACTTTCACCGGAGCTTCTGAAAAAAATGAAAGAAACGGAAAAAGCAAAGGATATGACGTTTGAGGAGGGCATCGAGCAGCTCCGCCAGGAAGGTACGGAGATGGGCGGAAAAGACTATGAAGTTACCTTGGAAGATATCAAAGAAAAAGAGGGATTCCGTGAAGATAAGCAGGGAAATGAAAAGTAAATAACAGAAGAAAGAATCATTCCGTCATGGCAAAACAGCTGTGGCGGTTTTTGATTGTTCGGGCGCCAATCCGATGAAAAAGGCAAAGAAAGGAGGTGAAAAATAAAGAGAAAAGCGATAAAAAATGAAAGACACTCTTTTTGGAAGATAAATAGAGATAAATGGAGAAGAAAAGAGAAATTCAAATCTATAAATATTTTCTATATCATATGCGAATATTTTTTATTATAACGAATATTTAATAAAAAGCTAAGAAAAATTTTCATAACAAATATGAACAGCGTTCTCATTTATAAAAAGAAATAAAAAATTAATTTGTAAAAAGCGGCTGTTTAAAGGAATTAAAAACGTTTTCTCCGGTGTCTAATTGATAATACAAACATAGAATACTATGTAAATGAGAGATAATAAAAGATAATATGAGAATATAGAATACTATGCAAGAAAATATGTAATAAAAAGTGAAAAAATGTCTAAAATCTTGAAAAATCATAATATTTCGTCTAAAATGACAACTGATGCTTATTGAAAGGAAAATAAGCTCCGGGAATCTGACAGGCTTTTACCCGAAGCTGTGGGAAAGGAGGAATCAGAAAAAGGGATAGTGTTGTCATGAGCGGTTCATAAAGTAAACAGCCTTTATTTTATTTTACGAAGATGTATGAATCCGTGACTTTCACAAAAGACGGTGATGCTCTTTACCCGAAAGAAAATCACAAGTAAGAAAAGGAAGGTGAAAATTATGGATCCAGCTATTATTACGCTGTGTGTCCTCGCTGTAGCGGCATTCCTGTTCGTTACAGAATTGATTCCTCTGGCGGTTACCGCGATGGCGGCTTGTACGGCTTTGGGAATCCTCGGTGTACTTCCGTCCAAACAGGTGTATGCCGGCTTATCTAACTCCACCGTCGTACTCTTCGGCGGTATGTTCGTTATCGGCGCCGCTATGTTTAAGACCGGTCTTGCCGAAGCGATCGGCATTGCTGTTGTAAAAAAAGCGGGTACCAATGAAATTCCGCTGATGGCAGCTATCATGCTTGTTACGATCGCGTTGTCCGCCGTGTCATCCAATACAGGAACGGTTGCCTGCCTCATGCCGGTTATCATCGGGATTTGCCAGGCGGCTAAAATCGCTCCCTCGAAAGAATTGATGCCCTTGGCTATTGCGGCTAACGTAGGCGGCACGATCACCATGATCGGCACACCGCCAAACGTTATCGTTACCGGCGCGTTGGCGGCGGCAGGACTTCCGACATTCGGATTCTTCGAATTTGCGTATATCGGTGTTCCTCTCTCCATTATCATCGTACTCTACACACTGTTTGTAGGCCGTCATTTTATTCCTGCCAAAATGGCGGGCGATATGGACGAAGAAGCTGTCAAAGCGGCAGCGGAAGAGGCGGGCGCAAGTGATGACGGAGCTCCGAAGAGCAAAGCGAAAATGTGGATTTCCGGGCTCATTCTGTTAGGTGTTGTAGCGTGCATGGCGCTCGGACTTAAAACATTACCGCTTCATACCGCAGCCGTTACAGGGGCTATCCTCTGCGTCATCACAGGCTGTCTGAAAGAAAAAGAGGCCTATGCAGGGATTGACTGGGTTACCATTTTCCTTTTTGCCGGCATGCTTTCCGTAGCAACCGCTATGGAAAAAACGGGAGCGGGCAAAATGATTGCCGACACCGTAGTGAATGCTATGGGAGAAAATCCGAATCCCTATGTGCTTTGCGCGGTTCTATTCCTGATTTCCAATGTGCTGACCCAGTTCATGTCGAACACCGCATCGGCGGCGCTTCTCGCACCGATCGGCATTTCCATCGCCCAGTCTATAGGCGCCGATCCGAAACCGGTACTTATGTCGCTCGGCATCGCCGCATCCATGGCATTCGCAACCCCGATGGCGACACCGCCGAATACACTCGTACTCGGACCGGGCGGATTCTCTTTCAACGACTATGCCAAAGTGGGCGTACCGATGTGTATCATCTCGCTGGTTGCCAGCGTTGTTATCATTCCCATGTTCTGGCCGTTCTAAAACGGACGGAAACGAAGGAAATCAAACATGTTTTCTGTATCTGACGGAAAATATGTTATGCAGTCAATGAATCAGACGAATTTTTTATGAAAGGTGGAATGTATTTATGGAAACTCCGGGACCACTTTCTATTTGCCTCACCAACATGGTGATTGTATTCGCCGTTCTTGTTTTCTTAGCTTTCGTCATCCAGCTGATTCACGTAGTGGATCCGACGAAGAAAAAGAAATAATGAATTTCAGATAGTATCCGCTTACAGGAGGTAAATCAATGGATGGATTTATGAGAGCGCTGGTTTCCGTATGGACAGATTCGGGATTTTCCAATCTGACCTGGGAAAACTGTGTCATGATTTTGGTAGGCGTAGTCCTGCTTTACTTGGCAATTGCCAAAGAATATGAACCTTTGCTGTTGCTTCCGATCGCATTCGGCTGTATTATGGCGAACTTCCCGAATACGGGATTCAATGATGAAATGGGCGTCATGATGGCGATCGGCTTCGGTATCAAATATGAAATTTTCCCGCCCCTCATTTTCATGGGCGTCGGTGCGATGACGGACTTCGGACCGCTGATTGCGAATCCGAAGACCATGCTTCTCGGTGCAGCTGCCCAGATCGGCGTATTCGTCGCTCTTGCAGGCGCTATGATGCTCGGATTTAACGTACAGGAAGCATCCGCTATCGGCATCATCGGCGGTGCTGACGGCCCGACGGCCATTTATCTGACATCGAAACTGGCACCCCATCTTCTGGGGGCTATCGCCGTAGCGGCATACAGCTACATGTCACTGGTTCCTTTGATTCAGCCGCCGATTATGAAGCTGCTGACCACCAAGGAACAGAGACAGATTAAGATGGTGAACCTTCGTCCGGTAACTCATTTTGAAAAAGTAGTATTCCCGATTGTCGTAGCGATTGTCGTATCCTTACTGTTACCGCCGGTAGCAGCGCTGATGGGCATGCTCTGCCTCGGAAACCTCTTCGAAGTATCCGGCGTAACGGCAAGACTGTCCGACACGGCGCAGAATGCACTTTGCAACATTGTTACCATATTCCTGGCAACAGGAACGGGACTTACCATGTCGGGGGATAAATTCTTACGTATCCAGACCATTGAAATTATTGTTCTCGGCCTGATTGCCTTTGCAGCAGGTACGGCAGGCGGCGTACTCTTCGGCCAGATCATGAGAATTACATCGGGCAACAAAATCAATCCGCTCATCGGATCCGCCGGCGTATCCGCCGTACCGATGGCAGCCCGCGTATCCCAGATTGTAGGTTTGAAAGACAACCCGTCCAACTACCTTCTGATGCAGGCTATGGGTCCGAACGTGGCAGGCGTTATCGGAACGGCCGTTGCGGCAGGAACGATGCTTGCCCAGTTCGGCGGAGGCTGATAACAGCTTTACAACATCATTGGAAAGCGCTCCTCGTTTGAGGGGCGTTTTTTGATGCTTGGAATGCGTATATGGAGATGAAAAATGAAGTGGAAATAAAAATGAAAATATGGACTTGTTTTTTTTCTCGTTTTGAAATATTATATAGATAATCTTAGATATGATATTGTTTCTCAAATTCAAAAGAGAGGTGAAAAATGATGACAGAGTTTTCCGTTTTCTTTATAGGAACTGTTTTTGTCGCAGGTGTTTTATCCTTTTTTTCTCCTTGTGTATTCCCTTTATTACCGGTTTACATGGGGCAATTAATGGATCAGGAGGGACCTGTTTTTGCATATCGGGGCGGAAAAATATATATTCGTCCTGTTTTGAAAACCTTAGCGTTCATTGCCGGTTTATCCATGGTCTTTTTTTCCTTAGGATTCGGAGCCGGTTTTTTGGGGCGATTTTTATATCATCCGTATACACCGTATGTGCTCGGCGGCATTGTCGTGATTCTCGGATTGCACCAGATGGAAGTCATTAATATCCGTTCTTTGCAAAAAGAAAAGAAACTGGATTTCCGGAAAGGTGAAAAAAAGGGAATGGCGGAAGCTTTTATTTTAGGACTGACATTCAGTTTTGCCTGGACTCCCTGCGTGGGGCCGGTGCTCGGTTCGGTGCTGGCGGTAGCGGTTTCCGGCGGAAGTTCCGCATGGTACGGCGGATTTCTGATGGCGGTATACACGGCAGGAATGGCGATACCTTTTCTTCTGCTCGCTGCGGGTTCATCATTTTTTATGAAATATTTCAGTCCGCTGAAAAAGCACATGCTTCTTTTAAAGAAGTTGGGAGGATTCTTGATTTTATTGATGGGACTGGTTCTTATGTCGGGTCAGTTTAATCGTTTGGCAGCTACTTTTATTTAATAAGGAGGAACGTATAATGAAAATGACGAAAAAATGGGCGGCAGTATCTTTGGCAGGTTTGATGGGGGCATTTCTTTTCACCGGTTGCCTTCCGTGCTGTAATTTTTCAGGAAAAGAGGACATGAAGGGGATCGCTCCTTCCGCAAAAGCCGCTTTTTTTGATGAAAAGGAAACAGGAATCGGAGGAGATTTTATGCTGACGGATGTGCAGGGAAAAGAATACAGATTGAGCGATTTTAAAGGAAAGAAAGTGTTTATCAAATTCTGGGCGTCCTGGTGCTCCGTCTGCATGGCAACACTCGGGGAAACGAACGGTCTTGCCGGGGAAGATAATGATTTCGCCGTTCTCTCCGTTGTAGCACCGGGATTCGGCGGAGAAATGAAAAAAGATGATTTTATCAGCTGGTATCATACGTTGGAATATAAAAATATTCCCGTGCTTTTAGATGAAGGCGGAGAAGTTACGAAAAAATACGGCGTCCGTTTTTATCCGACCGGCGTGCTTATCGATTCGTCAGGAAACGTGCAGGAAGTAATTCCCGGGCACATCCCCGCCGACCAGTTGAAGGAAAAGATGGCGGCTCTTCCTTAAGGAGGAAATATGAAACGGATTATCGTATGTATAGGAAGTCTTTTGCTTTTGTCCGCGTATTGGTTCGGTTACCTGCCGGAAGCAAAAGAGAATCAAACGGCAGTGAGAGAAAAAGCGGCAGTGACGGAAATGATTTCCGGGAAAAATGAGGCGGTGAAGATGAAAGATATATATTTGGCAGGCGGTTGTTTTTGGGGATTGGAAGAATATTTTTCCCGGATTGACGGTATCATTGACGTGACGTCCGGCTATGCCAACGGGAAAACGGAAAGTACCGATTACAGCCTGATCGGGATTACGGATCATGCGGAAACCGTACATATTGTGTATGATGAGTCGAAAATTTCCTTAAAAGAAATTTATCTGTACTATCTGCGGGTGATTAACCCGACGAGCATCAACCGGCAGGGCAATGACAAAGGCCGCCAGTACCGGACGGGGATTTATTATACCGACGAAGCGGAGGGAGAATTGGCAAAATCCGTTTTGGCGGAAAAACAGAAAACTCTTGCGGAAAAAATTGCGGTGGAGGTGCAGCCGCTCCGGAATTTCATTCTTGCCGAGGAGTATCATCAGGATTATTTGAAAAAAAAACCCGGAGGCTACTGTCATATCGATGTAGCACAGGCGGCCGATCCGGTGATAGATGTTTCACTGTATCCGAAACCGTCACCGGAACGATTAAAAGAAATTTTGACACCCGATCAATATGCGGTGACACAGGAAAATGCGACGGAAAGGGCGTTTTCCAATGAATACTGGAATGTTTTCGACCGGGGGATTTATGTCGATGTTTCTACAGGCGAACCTTTATTTTCATCAAGAGATAAATTTGAATCCGGCTGCGGCTGGCCCAGTTTCACCCGGCCTATTTCTGCTGACGTGGTGACCTATAAAGAAGACAGAAGCTATAATATGCACCGGATTGAAGTGAGAAGCCGGAGCGGAGATGCGCATTTAGGACATGTTTTCGGAGACGGACCGAGGGACAAAGGCGGAAAACGATACTGCATCAACAGTCTTTCCATCCGTTTTATACCCGAGGCGGATATGGAAAAGCAGGGGTATGGATATCTTTTAGGGACACTGTAAAATATATTTGTCCTTTGAAAAAGTTTTGACGGAACCATCCTTGCATTGTAATATATAAGTTGGTAAGATAAATATACTTTGTAAGGGTGGTAAAACTATGCAACTTATTGATTTATCGGACATAAAAGATTTTCATGCGGCGCGGTTTATGATTTATTGGCTTGTGGCGACGGTGATTGCCATTATTGTGGCTTATAGGATAGATCCGCAGAAAAAACTTATCTGGTTTCGTCAACGAAGCGATAACGGCTTCATGGTGCGCCGCGGTTGGTTCGGTAATTTCAGTCTTCTCGGCGTTCCCCGGTCAAAAGAGGGATTTGCCGTCACCGCCGGTATTTTTATCGGTGCCGGTCTGATTTGGGCGTTGCTGGTATTTATTCTTTTGCCGGCTTTCGGATATCCAGTTTGACAGGAAAGAAAAATTGCATATGTTTTCTGCGTATGGCACAGGGGCAGAAAATAGTAACGGACCTGGTAGGATACGGGTCCGTTTTTTGATAAAATTTGTGCCTTGTTCCTTTGTATCTGTCAGGAGGCAATCATGACAAACGCGGAAGCGATTTTTAAAGAACTTTTTGCCGGTGTGACGGCCATGTCGGATCCCACCATCTGGATCATGTTCATCATCGGCGGGATTTTAATCTGGCTCGGTGTGAAAAAGGATTATGAGCCGATGCTGCTTTTTCCGATGGGGGTGGGCTGTATTCTGGCCAATATTCCCGGTCATTTTGTGACGATTCCCGATGGCGGAGGAGAACCGGGGTTTCTTCATGTCCTTTATCAGGCGGGCATTGCCAATGAATTATTTCCCGTCTTGATTTTTATCGCCGTCGGTGCGATGTGCGACTTCACGCCGCTGATACGCCGGCCCTACGTCATGCTTTTTGCGGCAGCCGCTCATTTCGGTATTTTTGCGGCAACGATTTTGGCGGCGGCGATGGGCTTTCCGTTTCATCAGGCGGCGGCGATCGGTATCATCGGTGCGGCTGACGGACCGACCACCATTTTTGTGGCCCAGAAATTTGCAACGGAACTTTTAGCGCCTCTGACGGTCACCGCTTTTTGCTATATGTCACTGGTACCGATTATCCAGCCGCCGATTATCAAATGGCTTACCACAAAAAAAGAGCGGAAAATCCGGATGGCTTTCCGGGAAGAAAAACCGGTATCATGGACGGCGAAATTTTTATTTCCCTTTATGGTCGTTTTGTTTGCCGGCATTTTGGCGCCGATTTCCGTTCCACTCATCGGGGCGCTTATGTTCGGAAATATGCTCAAAGTATCCGGAGCGGTCGATTCGTTGTCCGATACGGCGCAAAATGAATTGTCCAATCTGGTGACCTTGTTTTTGGGGATTATCATCGGAGCGACGATGACGGCGGACAATATTCTCACGCTTGATGTATTGAAAATCCTGGTTCTTGGGGCGGCGGCCTTTGTTTTTGATACGGTCGGCGGTGTGCTGTTTGCGAAACTGGTCAATTTGTTTTTGAAGAAAAAAATCAATCCCATGATCGGCGCCTGCGGGATTTCCGCTTTCCCCATGTCGGGCAGGGTCGTGGCGAAAATGGCGCTGAAAGAAGACCCGACAAATTTTATTATCCAGCATGCGATGGGCGTGAATGTGGCAGGACAGGTGGCATCCGTTGTCGCCGGCGGTCTGGTTCTTGCTTTGATTCCCGTATTGGGTTAGGAGGTTATCATGACGAGTTTAGAGGCATCGGTCTATCTGTTGGCGGTGGCATTTCCCGCACTTTTTATAGTCATGGCGGTTTTTGCGGGTATGACACATCTGGTGGATACAATATTTCCTTATAAAGAGGAATAACTGTCCCTATGGTGATAAAAGGGATTTCGTTTGCGGTAAAAAAGCAAAAGATATATACTGGTATTATGAAAACAATTCTCTTTTAGGAGGTACATAATGAAAGAAACATATAGCAGAACTAAATCTGTATGGCAGCGTATGAATGAAAAAGAACGCAAAGCCGCTATAGCATACGGAGAGAGGTATAAAAAGTTCCTCGATACGGCGCGGACGGAACGGCTCGCGGCGGAAGAAATCATCCGTCAGGCTGAGGCTAAGGGATTTAAACCCGTCTATGATATGAAATCGCTCAAGGCCGGCGATAAAGTGTATTGGAATCAGAAAGGGAAATCCGTTATTCTTGCGGTCATCGGAAAAGAACCGGTCCACAAGGGCATTAAAATTGTCGGCTCTCATATCGACTCGCCCCGTCTGGATTTGAAAGCAAACCCGGTTCATGAAAAAGAAGGCATCGTTTACTTCCGCACCCATTACTACGGCGGAATCAAGAAATACCAGTGGACGACCATTCCGCTGGCCCTAATCGGTGTGGTGTACACGAAGAGCGGAAAGAAAGTGGATATTCATATCGGTATGGACGAAAAAGATCCTGTTTTCTATGTATCCGATTTACTCATTCACATGGCACAGGACCAGATGAAAAAGACACTTGCCGAAGGGGTAACGGGTGAACAACTCCAGGCCATTGCAGGCACGCACTCCAAGGAAGGGCAGACACCGAAAGAAGCCATCATGGCACTTTTGAAAAAAGAGTACGGCATTGAGGAAGAAGATTTTGCTACGGCAGAACTTGAACTCGTTCCGGCCATGAAGAGCCGCGATGTAGGATTTGACCGTTCTCTTATCGCGTCTTACGGACAAGATGACAGAGTTTGCTCTTATGCCAATCTGGAAGCGATTTTGAATGCAAAGCCGGGTGTCAAAACGCAGGCAGCGCTCCTGACGGATAAAGAAGAAATCGGGTCTTACGGAAATACGGGCATGGAATCCGCCTATTTCGTAAAATTTGTTATGAAAATGCTGTCCCTTCAGGGACAGGGAAGTCTTCTCGAATTTTATGAAACCATGGAAAACAGTGAAATGCTTTCTGCTGACGTTAACTCCTGTCTTGATCCGATGTTTCCCGAAGTATCCGAAAGAGATAACGCATCGCTTCTCGGCTACGGAATCAATCTTACAAAATACGGCGGCTCCCGCGGCAAGGCAGGAAGCAATGATGCCAATGCGGAATTTTTGCACAAGGTCAGAAATATTTTCAACGATGCCGGCGTATGCTGGCAGATCGGCGAACTCGGAAAAGTTGACCAGGGCGGCGGCGGAACGATCGCTTTCATGATGGCCAACTGGGGCGCTGAAGTGGTGGACTGCGGAACATCCATGCTTTCCATGCATGCCCCTTATGATCTTCTTTCAAAGGCGGATGCTTACGAAACCTATTTGGCCTACAAAGCATTTTTTGAAAGTAAATAAAAAAAACGAAAGAGCTTTCTTTTTAGGGAAAGCTCTTTTTTCTTGTTTACAAAATATCTGCCGATGAAAAGAAGAAACTTTCATTCCCGTCATTTTCGTTTTCGATTGACTCCGCTCCTTTACGGGAGTACTATATCTAATAAAATTGTTTTGTAGGAGGAACGCATGGCGGCAGGTGAAAAGCCGGAAGCGCAAATGACGGCGACAGCAGAAAAAAAAGAAAATGTTTCACCGATGAGAATCTATAAGGGCGGTGCAGTGAAATGGATAGCCCTGCTCCTTTGCGTGTGGACGGCTTTTCAGCTTTATTTTACAACTCTCGGGGTGATGAGCGCCGTCCATGTAAGAGCGATTCACTGCATATTTCTCCTGGTTTTTACGTTTTTATTGTTCCCCGCCTGTCGAAAAGAAGAACCGGAAAGGAAATATCCGTCCTTTTGGGATTTGCTTTTTATTTTCGGTTCCGTATCAAGCTTTCTGTATCTGGTGCTGAACTATGACCGCATTGCCATGGCGGGCGGACGCATTTCTTCTATGGAAACGGGCATCGCCGCAGTGGCGGTGGTTTGCGTATTTGAAGCGGCGAGAAGAGTGTCGGGAAATTTGGCGGCACTTTCGGCGCTTTTTCTTGCGTACAATTGGTTCGGCGCCTATCTCCCCGGTTATTTGGGGCATAACGGTTTTACTTTGAAACGTGTTATGATTACCCAGTTTTGGGGGACCCAGGGGCTTCTCGGTACGGGGGCGGGCGTATCGGCAACGTATATATTTCTTTTTGTCCTGCTCGGTTCTTTTTTGAAATATTCGGGATTCTCCAAATTGATTAATGATTTTTCCATGGCGCTCGTAGGAATGACGGCCGGAGGTCCTGCCAAGGTAGCGGTCATTGCATCGGGACTTATGGGCATGATTAACGGATCTGCCATTGCCAATGTGGCGACGACAGGAACAATCACGATTCCTATGATGAAACGGGCGGGGTATAAAAAAGAATTTGCCGGAGCTGTAGAGGCCGCCGCTTCTACGGGAGGTCAGTTTACACCGCCTATCATGGGTGCGGTCGGTTTTGTCATGGCGGAATTTTTAAATCTGCCCTATACCTATGTCGCATTAGCGGCGGTTACGCCTGCCCTGCTTTACTATACGGGTCTGCTTCTTGCAGTCCATTTTGAGGCGAAGCGTCTCGGTCTTTCCGGCGTTTCGGGGGAGCATATTCCGGAAGCTCTTGAGGTTCTGAAAAAACAGGGACATCTCATTCTTCCCCTTGTGAGTCTTATCGGACTTATGAGTATGGGATTCACGCCTCTTTATGCAGCCGTGATTTCTATTTTTGTCACTGTAGGAGCGGCCCGTCTCAGAAAAGAAACGGCCATGACGGGACGTGATATTCTTTCAGCCGTCACGGAAGGAGCAAAAAGTGCAGTTTCTGTCGGCATATGCTGTGTCATTATCGGGGTCATCATCGGCACGGTCACTCTCACATCGTTGGGGCTTCAGCTGGGATATCTCGTTCTTTCTCTCGGCGAGGGCGGTCATCTTTATTTGGCGGGCCTTCTTGTCATGGTCATGTCGGTGGTTCTCGGCATGGGTGTACCCGGTGTGGCGGCGTATGTCATTGTCCAGGCGGTGGCGGTTCCGGTATTGATAAAAGCGGGAGCGGCTCCGCTTTCAGCGCATCTGTTTTGTCTGATATACGCCTGCTTGTCAAATATCACGCCTCCTGTGGCGATATCCGCTTATGTAGCATCGGGCATTGCAGGCGCCGGGCAGATGAAGACTGCCCTTTGGTCAGTTCGTCTCGGACTTATCGGCTTTATCATTCCTTTCTTTTTCCTTGATAATTCCGTGCTTTTGATAGGAGCGGACAAAAATGCGGCTTTATCTTTGACTGTCCGGGCTGTGCTTACGGCGCTGGCGGGAACGCTGGCACTTGTGGCAGGCATGGAGGGACGGCTTTTCTGTCGTGCCGTTTTTTGGGAAAGAGCGGTTTTGATTTCCGCCTCTCCCTTGCTTCTCTTCCCCGGAATGATTTCTGATGTTCTCGGGCTTTTCGCTATTTTTACAGTCATGATTTTCCAATATGCACGATGGAAAAAAGAAAAGAGAGATACAGGCAATTAGCCAACCGGCTTCTGTTCGGCTATACTGAAAGAGAATTTCGATTTTACTTTTCTGAAACGGATAGGCAGGAAATTATGAAAAAAATGAAAAAAGCGGTTGCCGTTTTTATGGCAGTTTGCATGACGGCATGTGTAATCAGCGGTTGCGGCGGAGATGGAGTTTCCCAAACGGAGAAAAAATTACCGGAACGAACCGTCAAAATTAATTTTCCTACAGCAGGCGCATCAGGTGCTTTATATGCCGTGGGTGCGGCGGTGACTCACATGTGGACGACTTATGTGCCGGGCGTGCAGGCGAAAAGCCAGGCATCAGAGGGGGGCGTTGCCAATTTGCATATGGTGGCTGACGGAGAAGCGCAGGTGTCTGTTGCCATTTCCAGCAATGTAGAGGAATGCGTGAACGGTATTGGGAGTTTCAAGGATCATCCGTACAAGGATTTGAAAGTCATCGCCGGTTTATATATGAATCCGAATCAGGTGGTGGTTACGGAACGGTCAGGCATTGAAAAGCTCTCGGATGCCAAAGGGAAGAGATTTGCCGTCGCGTCGGCAGGTTCTTCGGTATACAACGAGTGTGATGTCCATTTCACGACGGCAGGACTTCATTTCCCTGAGGATATCCAAGCGGAATACATTGCATTCACCGATGCGGCAGATTTACTGCAGAACGGTTCGGTTGACGGGGCATGGGTGATGTCAGGCGCACCCGCTTCGGCAGTGACGCAGGCATTGGCGGCAGGCTGCCGTCTGGTGGATATGGATGAAGATTTGATTGGGCGTTTGAAAGAAAGATATCCTCGGTATGCCGCTTATACCATTCCGGCGGGAACGTATCCGGGACAGAAAAAAGATGTCCGCACCTCGGCGGTAAAAATGGTCATGTTTACCCGGGGGGATTTGCCGGAAGAATTGGTGTACCGGCTGACAAAAGCATTTTGGGAGCACATCGATGAATTGGGAGAAGTTCAGAAAAACTTAAAAGAACTCACCCCTGCAGAAGCTGTAAAAGATATCGGTGATTTGCCTTTTCACCCGGGAGCGGTCAAGTATTATAAAGAAATCGGCGTGTGGAAATCATAGGCTTGCAAAAGGCAGTCCTTTCACGGCTGTCTTTTTTTGTTTCGGAAATCAAAATAAAAGCCCTGTTGCTTATAAAAAACAAGAGCAAACAAATTTCTAATCACCTTGACAAGGAAAAAGGAATCAAGTAGAATGGTGACAATACAAAAAAGTGCTGATGGAAAAAAGTACAAGTTCCGCTTCTGCCCAGAGAGCCGGTGTATGGTGAAAACCGGAGAGAAAAGAATTTGGAAGTTCTTTCCTGAACTGCTTCGCTGAAATGAAAGTAGGCGTTGCCGGAGTGGCTCCGTTAAAAAGCCGAGAGTTGATCTGATGAAATTAGGGTGGTACCACGGATATTCCGTCCCTTGGTACTGCTTTTTTGTTTTATGAGCAAGATTTCTACTTTCACCGGATAAACAGGGTGGTACCGCGATGAGTCCCGTCGTCCCTTGCAGAAGCAGGGGACATTTTTTATAGAATTTTCAGTGATAAAGAAAGAAGGGATGAGAAATGAAAGTATGGATGAAATGGGTGTTGGCGGCCGGTATTTTGGGAACGGCGGCGGTGACGGCAAGCTGCGGCGGTACGGAAAAGGCGGATAGCGGAGAAAAAGGAAAATTGAAAATCGGGGTGGTGCAGATCATGCAGCATGCTTCTCTCGATTTAGCCAACAAGGGATTCATCGACGGTTTGAAAGAGCGGGGCTATGATGAGAGTAAAGTTGTTTTCGATCAGCAGAATGCCCAGGGGGATCAGTCGAATCTCCGGAGTATTACGGCACGGTTCAAAAATGAAAAGCCCGTTCTGATTTGTGCCGTTGCAACGCCGGCGGCGCAAGCGGTTGCCAATGAAATCAAAGAAATTCCTATCGTAGCGACAGCGGTGACCGATTTCGTTTCCGCCAGACTGGTCAAAAGTAACGAGGCGCCCGGAGGAAATGTAACCGGCGTGAGTGATTTGACACCGGTGGATGTCCAGCTGGAGTTGGGGAAAAAACTCGTGCCCGGTGCAAAACGGGTGGGACTGATGTATTGCTCCAGCGAGGTGAACAGCGAGATACAGGCGGCTATGGTAAAAGCGTATTGCCGTGATCATCAGTTGGAAGTTGTGGAACGGACGGTCAACAGTGTAAATGATATCCAGCAGGTGGCGGAGTCTTTGGTGGGTGCTTGTGATTTTATTTATGTTCCCACCGACAATGTGATTGCTTCTTCGATCCCTACTCTTGTAAAAGTGACGGACGCGGCTAACATTCCCGTGATTGCCGGGGCGGGCAGCATGGCGAAAGACGGCGCGCTGGCAGCCATATCGGTCGACTATTACACATTGGGAAAGCAGACGGGCCGTTTGGCGGCAGATATCCTTGACGGGAAAGTGACGGCGGAAAAAGCGCCGGTGGAGCATCAAACGGAATACACGATGATTATCAATGAAAAAAGCAGAGAGAATTTGGGAATACAGATTTCTGAAGAACTTATGAAATCGGCGGAAAAGGTATAAATAAATATTTCCTTTTCAAAAAGACAAAAGAAAAGAACGTGTTTAAACGACTCGTTCTTTTCTTTTTTTGTGAACGCTTTCCGAAAAATAAGCGATACAGTCATGTTATTCGGCAAATGGCTATGATATAATAAATGATGATTATATCTTTTGTTTTTATAGAAAGGGTGGCAAAGTGTCGGACATCAGCGATAGGCTGCAAGAAGTGGAACATCGTATAGAAGCGGCGCGGAAGCGGTCGCCTTATGGGCAGAACGTGGTTCTGGTGGCCGTGACAAAATTCCATCCTTTGGAACATATGGAAGAGGTTCTCCGTTTGGGTGTTGCTCATGTAGGAGAAAACCGTGTGCAGGAAATGGAGGAGAAGCATGAAAGACTGACACGTCCTGCGGTATGGCATTTACAGGGGCATCTTCAAAAGAATAAAGTAAAAAAAGCGGTGGCTTTGGCGGATTTGATCCAATCTGTCGATTCCGTTGGAATTTTAAAAGAAATTGATAAAAGAGCGGGACAGGTGGGGAAAAAACAGGATATTCTCCTGGAATTTAATATTTCCGGAGAAGAAAGCAAATACGGATTATCCCCCGGGGAACTTGCCTCCATTGTGGAATTTGCAAAGGAATGTTCCCATGTGTCCGTGAAGGGGCTGATGTGCATGGCGCCTTTGGAAGAGGATGTGGAAAAAACGCGTCCTGTTTTCAAAAAAGCACATGCTTTATGGGAAGAACTGAAAACGTATTTTCCAAAAGATCAGGTTTCTATTTTGTCCATGGGCATGACCCGGGACTTTGAAATAGCAATAGAAGAAGGCGCGACAATGGTTCGCGTGGGTACCGCCATTTTCGGTGCCAGACAGAAGGGAGAAGAAAAATGAGCTTACTTGATAAATTTAAGGAACAATTCGCACCAAGAGATGATGAATATGAGGATGAATACGAGGAAGAGGAAACTGTAGATCCGGCAGCTCCCGTTCCGCCGAAACCTTATGTGCCGGCGGCAGGCCGGGGGACAGCAACCCGTCAGGCAAAGCCGTACACCATGGTGGTTGTCAATCCGAAAAATTACCAGGATGCGGAAAAGATAGGAGATCATCTGAAATCCGCTCATCCGGTAGTGATGAATATGGAAAAAACGGATTTGGACGAAGCACAGCGGATTGTCGATTTCGTACAGGGTATCATGTATGCATTGGACGGACGGATTGACCGGATTTCCGAAAATATTTATCTTTGTGCTCCCAATAATATGAGCGTTTCTAAAGAAAACTTTGCAGCATTCCCCGAAGCTGCGGCTCCGGCTTGGGAAACAAAAGCTCCTACCGGTGAATAAATGTCTTTTTTTTCAAAAATGGAGGAAAGGCTGAGCCGTTTTTTCACGGAAGAATATAAGGAAGAAGAAACCGGGCCGGAAGAACTCAATGGCGGCGGACGAACAGAGGACAGCCGTTACGGAGCCGATGTGCCGGCGAGAGCTGTCCGTCCTTTGGATTCCGTAATCATTACGCCCCGTTCTTACGGTGATGCCAGAAGAGCGGCGGATGCTATGGAAAAAGGTAAGATTGTTATAGTCGTACTGGAAGATTCCATAGAAGACGGAAGTGCAGGCCGCTTTGTTGATTTCATGAGCGGTGCTGTTTATTTGGCAAAAGGGCAGGCAAAACTTTTGGAAGAACGGGTTTTAATTTGCACTCCGCCGTCGGTTTATTTGGAAACGGATCGTCTGGTTCATTTAGAGGGCGTGCCGGTCTGGAAAGGATCGTTTGCATGAAAGTATATATAATCGGTTGCGGCGCTATGGGCGGAGCGATTCTTTCCGGCTGTCTTGCTGAAGGAATCTGGAAAAAAGAAGAGGTATTTCTGAAAGAACATTCCATAGAAGCGAGCCGTCAAAAAGCGGAACTTTACGGAGTGAACGTTTCGGAAAAACCGGAAGATATTTCTTCGGCGGATTTGGTGCTTTTGGCGGTAAAGCCTGCCGTGATACCCGAGGTACTTAAAGAAATAGCACCGTTTCACCCCCAAAAAGTGATTTCCATAGCCGCCGCCGTTACGGTAGATACTTTGGAAGCGGTACTTCCCGAAAAAACGGAAGTGATTCGTGTCATGCCGAATACACCGGCTTCCGTGGGAGCAGGAATGACCGCTATAACGGCGGGACATTTTGCAACGAAGAAATTTCTTGAAGAAACGGAAACTATATTTTCCGCCTTGGGAAAAACAGCGGTGGTTTCAGAGAGAGAACTTGACGAACTGGGCGCTCTTTCCGGAGCGGGACCGGGCTATGCTTTCGTGATGATAGATGCGTTATCCGATGCGGGGGTGCGGGCCGGCCTTCCGAGAAAACTGGCTACTGAAGCGGCGGCGCAAACACTCTACGGAGCTGCTAAAATGGTTTTGGAAACCGGAAAACATCCCGGAGAGCTTCGTGACATGGTGACGAGTCCGGGTGGAACGACCATGGCCGGCATTTATGCTATGGAGAAGGCGGGAATCCGGGGGATTCTGATGGACGCCGTGACAGCCGCCTTGGCTAAATCCGATGAAATGAGTAAAAAGGAATGAAAGATAAAGAAAAAATTCTCCGTTACTTTGCCGCTACGGGAGAAGAAGCAAAGGATATGGCAATCCGCCTGCTGGATATAGCCGATTCGGCAGATCGGGGACGTCCCTTTGCGGTAGGTCCCTTTATGTCGCCCTTTGCCGCACAGGTGGGGCAGACTATTGCGGCGCATATGAATACGGTGACGGTGAAAATATCCGGCGGGTATCATGAAGCGGAGCGGATCCGTGTCGCTTTTCTCCGTGATGACTATGAAGGACCGGTCGATTTCGGAATGACGGCGCTTTCCGTATCGTGGGATGACAGATACCGTCTGATTGGACACCGTGACGTACTCGGCTCTCTGATGGGCCTAGGAATCGAACGCTCCGTATTGGGAGATATCCTGATGCAGGGGGCGGGTTGCCAAATTGTTGCCGATGCAGGAATTGCAGAATGGCTTGTGCAAAATTTTGTAAAAGTAGCCATGGTTCCTGTCCATGTAGAAGAAATGCCGCTGTCAGAACTGACACCACCGGTCAAAACACCGAAAGAAGTACGGGCGACCGTCGCGTCTCTCCGTTTAGATGCGGTAGGAGCGGCAGGATTTGGTATTTCCCGCAATAAAATGGTACAATGCGTAGAGAATCAAAGAACGGAAGTGAATTGGCAGATGGCTAAAAGTGCTTCCCAAGCCGTGAAAGTAGGAGATGTGATTTCTATCCGCGGCAGAGGCCGTATGGAAATTAAAGAAATGACCGGGGTCAGCCGGAAAGGAAGAATCGGTCTTCTCATTCACCGATATAAATAAATACTATAGGAGGGGAATCTATGATCACACCGATGGATATCCATAACAAAACATTTTCCCGCGGACTGCGCGGTTACAGCCAGGAAGAGGTGGACGCCTTTTTGGAAGAGCTTGCCGGTGATTATGAACGTATTTATCGTGAACACCGTGAAATGGAAGAAGAAATGGACACGATTCGTACCAAGCTCCGCAACTATGAAAAAATGGAAGCCACAATGTCTACCACACTGGTTATGGCACAGGAAACGGCGGAGAATGTAAAAAAGAACGCATTGAAAGAAGCGGATTTGGCCATTCGTGAAGCAAGAAATTCAGCCCATAAAATTTTGGAAGAAGCAGAACAGGCAAAAGCGAAATTAAAATCCGATCTCCTCAAAGCAGAAGCGGATATGAGTGTATATATCGAAAAAGTGCTGGCTAATCTGAAATCAGCGACACTTCTTGTAGAATCCGCAAAAAATACAGCCATGCCTGCTATTGTAAAAGAAGCGGAAGCGGAAGAAAAAAAGGAAGAAATTCCAATAGAAGTTGCCGATGACCGTTCAGCCGATTTATTTGAAAAAGAAGAAGGTTCCGATTTTTCTGAAGAGGCGGTCGGTGAATCCGGTAGGGCTATAGAGGAAAAGGAAACGGAAGAATAAATAGAAAATTTCCATAAGAAAAGAGACCGTCAGGAGGGTCTCTTTTTTACATGCAAAACTCCGTTTGATTGCAGACGGAGTTTTTTATTGTGTTTTATATTTCATTCAGCCCAGTTTTTCCAAATCTTCAATGGCGTTGAGGATTTTTTCTTCAGTGACGGGATAGGGAACTTTTTTCAAATCCGGTTTGGAAACCGCATTTTTGACAAGCAGAGCGGCATCTTTTAAGCCGATATCTTTCAATTTATGGGGAAGGCCGGTATCTTTGCAGAATTGGTAGAGCTTATCTCTTTCTTCCGTCTGTCCGTCCATGGTGAGGAGTACGAGAACGCCCCATACGACGACGGCGCCGTGGAGATGGGTGCCTTCATGAGGGGTTCCGGTGTGACTGTTGTAAAGGGCATGGGCCAGACTGGAATTGTAATCTTCCGGAACGAGATTGGAAATGATGCCGGTGGAAAAAATAATATTTTGTGTTACATAGTCCAAAGCGGGACCGACTTTTTTCCGCTTTACCGATTTAAGGGCTTCTTTTCCGTATTTCAATAATCCGGCGGAACAGTTTTTGGCAAGCTGGACGCCCAGACTTCTTGCGTAAGTCAGTTCATCGCCGCGGGAGGAAAATTCGACTTCATACTGTTTGGAAAGAGCATCACCGATGCCTGCCCAGACATATTCCACAGGCGCTTCGGCAATAATTTGCGTGTTGATAAAGGTGTGGAAGGCCGGGCGGTTTCTGTACCAGACGGAACGAAATGCATGGTTCGGATAATAGTAGGCGCCGACAGCCGTCACGGGAGCACAGTTGGAAGCTAACGTCGGGAATGTAAAGACCGGTTTATTCATGTCTCCGGCTGTCTTTTTTACTGTATCCACAGCCCGTCCGCCACCGACAGCAAAAATCATATCCGCGTCCTGTACTTCTTTGAGGCGGGTCAGAGCCTCCGCATTTTCATAAGTGGCATCATCGCCGTAGTAAAAAGAACCGGTCAGTTCCAATTTTCCCTTGCATGCTTCGGTGAGAAGCGGCTCTGCGGCAGCGCGGGATTTATTTCCGCCGATGACAACCGCCTTTTTTCCGAAATAGCCGCAAACTTCAGGCACCGCTTCATAAGCATCCGTTCCGATTGTGTAACTCGGTAAAAATTGATTTTCCATAATAAATTCCTTCTTTCTAAAAAATAACCGGGTAAGAAATAATAAACTGTTATACGCGGGATACTAAAGGATCCAGCTCGCTTCTTTCTGAATGATCATTCTCTTCATCATCGAACCGCGGATTGAGATAGTTCGTATAGGCCCAGGCAAGAACGGCACCCGATATGGTGAACCAGGCGGAGAATAAGGCGCCGGGAATGACAGCGGCGGGCATGGCGGCAAAATGTACTTTGGCAAGGCCTGTAGCGAGTCCGGAATTTTGCATACCCACTTCGATAGAAAGGGTGACCGCTTTTTTCCAGGAAAGACCGCATATTTTTGCTACAAGAAATCCTAAGAGATAACCGCAAACATTGAAAAGAACAACAGCCAGGAGTATCACGCCGAAATGGTTCATCAGCGCGTCACGGGAAGCACCGACGACGCCGGCAAGAATAAGACAGATGGTAACGGAAGATACGCCGGGGGTGTATTCGGACGCCCATTGTCCCCATTTGGGCAGAAGAGATTTCAGAAGAAGTCCTAATGCGACAGGCAGTATAACGATTTCCAATATGGATAAAAACATGGAAGCCGGATCAAAACGGATTTCTTTTCCTATGAGCAGAAAAGTAAGAAGAGGCGTCATGACAGGAGATAACAATGTAGAAGCGGAAGTCATGGTGACCGAGTAAGCGAGATCGCCTTTGCTCATATAGGTAATCACGTTCGAGGTGGTGCCTCCGGGACAGGTTCCGAGAAGAACAAGACCGGCAGTAAGCGGGGCATCAAGTTCAAATACTTTAGCGACGGCAAAAGCCAGAAGCGGCATGATGGTGTATTGAGCGACAGCACCGAGAAATACATCTTTCGGCCGCTTAAAGATGACAAGAAAATCTTTATAGTTAAGCGTTGTTCCCATACCAAACATGATGACACCCAGCAAAAGACTCAGGACGGATACGGGGCCGGCTTTACCGAGGACCCAGGTCCAATATTGGGGAAGTCCCAAACCGAGGACAAGAAAAACGACAGATAATAAACCGAAATAGGCCGCAGCCTTTTGAAATAATTTTTTCATCACGAATATCCTTTCTTTGCAACAGAATTTTTGGATTCAAACTTTACATAGACCGTTTTTTTACGAATATCACTTTCCAAAATAGCCCTCCTTTGTCTTTGTTTGACACGTTTTGTTGAGAGCTTCCGATTGCAAAGGGAAATAAAAAACCGCCCCTCAATCGAGGGACGGATCATTCCGCGTTACCACCCAGGTTCCTGAAAAAATCAGGCGCTCTACAACGTACTGACATACGCGTTTCCTATAACGTGGAAATAACGTCGGCACTTAATGGATTCGGTGCCGCTTCTCGGGGAGGATTTTCATTCACTGGCAAATACCGGCTTTCACCAAGACCCGGCTCGCTGCGATTTACAAAAGTCAATTACTCTTTCCCGTCAACGAATGTATTTTGTTTGCTCATTGCTGAGTTGAAACGATTATATAGAATAACGTTCCGGATGTCAAGACCGGAAAAATTTTTTTCAAAAGAAAACAGACATGCCGTGATTTCCGACATATTTATCTGTTTCTGCCGCTCAAGAAGGGGAGCGGCGGGATTTTCAGAAGGCGTTCCCTGATTCATCATTGAAACAGAAAAACAGGAAACGTAATTTCCGGGAAAACGCCGCGAGGTGATGAGGTGACGAAATGAGTAAAAGAAAAATGAAAACAGGTATTGATTAATTATGCATATATATGTATAATTATTTCAACTTAATTTTGTATATGAAAGGCGGTTATAAAATGGAAACAATCGGGAAAGTGGTTCTTGCTTATTCGGGCGGACTGGATACGTCAGTCATTATTCCGTGGCTGAAAGAAAATTATCATTGCGAGGTGATTGCAGTGACGGTGAATCTGGGACAGCCGGAAGATTTTGAGGCGATTCATAAAAAAGCGCTGGCATCGGGAGCGGCGTATGCGGAAACCCTGGATATGAGAAAAGAATTTATCGAAGAATATGCCTACAAAGTGCTTCAGGCGGACGGAAAGTATGAAGGAAAATATCTGCTGGGAACGTCTTTTGCCCGTCCGCTCATCGGGAAATGTCTGGTGGATATGGCAAAGAAATATGGAGCAGATGCGATTTGTCACGGCGCAACGGGCAAAGGGAATGACCAGGTGCGCTTTGAGCTGGCGGTGAAAGCGCTTGACCCGCATATGAAAATCATTGCCCCCTGGAGAATCTGGGATTTGAAATCCAGAGAAGACGAGATGGCGTATGCGGCGGCTCATGGCGTACCGATTGACACCTATGATGAAAATCAGTCGGAAGAGGAAAAAGCGGCTAAAAAATATCCTTATTCCATGGATTGGAATATCTGGCATTTATCCCACGAGGGAGATGATTTGGAAAATCCGGCCAATCCGCCCCATAAAGATATGTATCTTGTGACCTGCGATCCGGAAGAAGCGCCGGATAAGCCCGAGATTGTGACGGTCGGTTTTGTCAAAGGGAAACCTGTTTCCGTTAATGGAAAAACGATGGACGGTGTGGAACTGGTTCATACATTAAATACAATAGGCGCAAAGCACGGAATCGGTATTGACGATCTGGTGGAGAACCGTCTGGTCGGTATGAAATCCAGAGGGGTTTATGAAAATCCGGCGGGAGCGATTTTATTTTATGCCCACAGCGAATTGGAACGGCTCTGCCTTGACAGGGCGACACTCCATTTCAAAGAAGTGGCGGCGGTTAAGTACAGCGAACTCGTCTATGACGGCATGTGGTTTTCTCCTTTAAGAGAAGCACTTCAGGCGTTTTCCGATGAAACATCCAAAACGGTGACGGGAGAGGTCACGCTTCGCCTATATAAAGGAAATATTTTATCGCATGGGGCGAAGAGTCCATATTCACTCTATAACGAGGAGTTTGTCACATTTGGGGAAGATCATGTCTATAACCAGGCGGATGCGGAAGGATTTATCAACTTGTTCGGACTTCCTCTGACAATCCGTGCATTCATGAAGGAAAAGAACGAACAATGAGCGATATGATGTGGGGCGGCCGGTTCGGAAAAGAAGAAAACAAAAAGACGATGGATTTTAATGCATCCATTTCCTATGATTGCCGCATGTACAAAGAAGATATTGCCGGCTCTATTGCTCATGCGATGATGCTTACGGAGTGCGGGCTCCTTTCGGAAGATGATTTCAAAAAAATAAAAAAAGGGCTGCTGAAAATCAAAAAACAAATAGAGGACGGGACCTTTCTCTTTTCGTCGGAATTGGAAGATATCCATATGAATATCGAAAAACGATTGACGGAAGATATCGGAGAGGCAGGGGCAAGACTCCATACGGCAAGAAGCAGAAATGACCAATGCGCCGTGGATCTCCATCTCTATATGCGCCGCCGTATGGCGGAATTGGCTGAAAAATTGATTCACATGGAAGAAGCGTTGCTTCATCTTTCAAAAACGTATGCAGATGTGATTTTTCCCGGCTATACCCATATGCAGAGAGCCCAACCCGTTCTCTTCGGACATCACATGATGGCGTATGCGGCGATGCTGGAAAGAGACTTCCGTCGTCTGGAAGAATGCTATGCGATGGCGGACATATCACCGCTCGGCGCCTGTGCATTGGCAGGAACGACCTATCCGTCAGAACCTTTGAAAACGGCGGAACTGCTTCATTTTTCAAAGTGCTACGGAAACAGCATGGACGCCGTGTCGGACAGAGATTATCTGATCCAGTTTCTGTCGTTTGCCTCTATTTGCATGATGCATCTTTCCCGTCTTTCCGAAGAACTCATCATCTGGAGTACGACGGAATTCGGATGGATTGAGCTTGATGATGGATACAGCACGGGAAGTTCCATCATGCCGCAGAAAAAGAATCCCGATATCTGCGAACTTGTCCGCGGAAAAACGGGAAGAATTTACGGACATCTCACCGCGCTCCTTACGGTGATGAAAGGACTGCCGCTGGCATACAATAAGGATATGCAGGAAGACAAAGAAGGGGTGTTCGATACGATAGATACCTTGGGATTTGCTTTGGATATTTATGCGGATATGCTCATGACAATGAAAGTGAACGGACAAAGAACAAGAGAAGTTTTGGAAAATGATTTCTCCAATGCGACGGATATGGCGGATTATTTGACGAAAAAAGGACTTCCCTTCAGAAAAGCACACGCCGTTGTGGGAGAGGCGGTATCTTACTGCATCACTCATCAAAAAGTGCTTGCCGGACTTTCCATGAAAGAACTGAAATCCATGAGCCCTCTTTTCGAAGAAGATATGTATGAGGTGCTTTCCATAAAGAACTGCATAAAAAATAGAGAAAGTTACGGAGGTACGGGACCGCAGCAACTGGCAAGACAGCAGGTGGAAATGACAGGTATATTAGAAAAGCAAAAAGAAAAAACAGACATGTGGAAAAAAGAGAATGCTTTTTTAGAATAAGTAAGACAGAAAGGAATAAAACTCTCTTTCCCGGAAGGTGTGAAGCGGGGAAAGAGAGTTTTATTTTTAGTAAAAATATATCGGCAGCGGATTTGCTTTGTTCGAAAATCGGGACAAACAATAAAAAAAGAGAAAGTTTCAAAGCGTTAATAAACCTATAGGAGTATATGTAATTCAAGGTTAATTCCATGCTTTTGTTTATAAATGGTTGCTTAATATTATAATTTGTTTTATAATATAAAAAGACGGAAATGTCCGGAAAAAGATTTGTTCTGATGAAAACACAGTCAATCATAGCCCCAAGAAATCGAGTGAACTACGGTATCTTGGGGTCTTATTATGACAATTTTCTGTCGTTTCGATTGGAAACGGAACTTTTTATTATGAAATAGAAGAAAGGGAAACGATTTCCGATTTCTTTTATTTGTATAAAGTCGGCATCTGTTAATTTATTTTTATCAGGAGGATGTATTACATGGAAGAAAAGAAAATGAATCAGACGGGTAAAAAGTCAGCATTCTGGCTTAAAACCGCCTCCGTTTTTGCGGCGCTTACCGGTATCGTGCCGACAACGCAGGCTATGCATATCATGGAAGGATATTTGCCGCCGGAGTATTGCATTATGTGGGGCGTTATCTGCTTGCCCTTTTTAGTAGCCGGGTATCTTTCTATCCGGAAAATTTTGCAGCGTAATCGCCGGGCGGTCACTCTTCTGGCTATGGCAGGCGCATTCGTATTTGTTCTGTCGTCTTTGAAGATTCCGTCTGTTACGGGGAGCTGCTCCCACATGACAGGAACGGGATTGGGTGCTATTTTATTCGGACCGGCATCCATGAGCATTCTCGGCATTATTGTACTGCTTTTCCAGGCCGTACTTCTGGCTCACGGCGGCTTGACCACTTTGGGAGCCAACACATTCTCGATGGCTATCGCAGGACCTTTCATTTCTTATGCCGTTTTCAAGTTGGCAAGCAAAATGGGACTGGGCCGTCTTAAGGCTGTCTTTCTTGCCGCTTCTTTAGGAGATCTTCTGACGTACTGCGTGACCAGTTTCCAACTTGCTCTTGCATACCCGTCAGAGGTAGGCGGCATCCTGGTTTCTTTTGAAAAATTCATGGCCATCTTTGCATTGACACAAATTCCGCTTGCTATTATCGAAGGGATTCTTACGGTTATCATCGTCATCGGTATCGAAACATATGCAAAGCCGGAATTGAAAGCGATCGGATTTATCGGCGGGGAGGCGAAATAATATGAGCGGAAATAAAAAGACAGTCATTACACTTCTGATTATCGTAGCACTCATGGCGGTAGCGCCGCTTTTGATGCTCAAAGACGCCGAATTCGGCGGTTCTGATGATGCGGCCGGCGGCGTAGTGGAAGAAATCCGCGGGGAAGAATATGAACCGTGGTTTACTCCGGTAGCGGAAACATTTATCGGCGGCGAGCTTCCCGGCGAAATTGAAAGTCTTCTTTTCTGTATCCAGACGGGTATCGGTGTCGGCGGCGTTGCTTTCTTGATGGGACGTTTCGTGGAACGTAAAAAATGGATAAAAGATGAAGATGACGAAAGCGACAGCGCCAAGGTCTGATATTTCTTTGCACAAAGTCAGACAGGTTGTGTAACAAATCGGGACAGGACGGCTATGGCAAATAAAAAAGGGCATAAGCACGGAGAAAAAGTTTTCTCTATTGATATGTATGCGTATCATTCAAAAATCAATCATTGGAATCCGGGGCTCAAAATCGGCCTTGCCGTTTTGATGCTTCTGTCGTGCATTCTTTTTGATAATCTCTATGTATCACTTCTGGTGATTTTATTAAGTGCTTTCCTCACAGTGGGGTTGGGAAAAATGCCTGCCCGGGAGTATATCAAACTTCTGAGTTTGCCGGTCGCCTTCCTTGTCATAGGCAGTATCATTATTGCGTTTAATTTTTCCCGGACGGAACAGGGATTATCGGGGATATGGATTTTTTCTACCTATGTATTTGTTACACAGGACAGTCTTTCCACGGTGATTCACTTGTGGGGCAAAGCTTTCGGCGGCATCAGCGCTATGTTTATGATGTCCCTTTCAACACCGTCCCATGAAATATTTTCCGTCCTGCGAAAAATGAAAGTGCCCGCACTGGTAATCGAACTGATGAATATGATTTACCGCTTTGTATTTGTCATGGTCGATACGTTTGTGAGAATGAACAATTCGGCGGAATCCCGTCTGGGATATGCAAGTTGGCGCACCGCTTTACAAACTTTCGGGAATATAGCGGGCAATCTGCTTGTGGTATCCTTGAAAAAAGGATCGAATTATTATGATGCCATGGAATCCCGCTGTTATGACGGAGATCTTTTATTCTGGGAAACAGAGAAAAAAATCACTTCCGTCCAGATATGCTATGCGGCGGGAATCACTCTGCTTATCGGAGTCGTGTGGTTTTTGACCCGGGCATAAATTCAGCACCGTGAAAGGAGTCCGTTTGTGGAAGATCATATAGTAAGTGTCCGTAATTTACGTTATTCGTATGGCGGAGAACGTGAAATTTTAAAGGGAATCAATGTGGATATAGAGGAAGGGCAGAGAGTGGCGGTCATCGGGACGAACGGGGCCGGTAAATCTACTTTTTTCTTAAATCTGAACGGGGTTCTCGAAGCCGATGAAGGTGAAATTTATTTCCGCGGCAAAAAAATGACGAGAGAAAAAAAGGATTTGATGGAGCTCCGCCGAGGCATCGGTATCGTTTTCCAGGACGCGGACAATCAAATCATAGCGACCACCGTCATGGGAGAAGTGAGTTTCGGTCCCATGAATTTGCGGCTGCCGAAAGAAGAAGTGGAAAGTCGTGTCAATGAAGCTTTGGAATATATGAATATTTCCGACTTTAAAGAAAGAGCGCCCCACTACCTTTCCGGCGGAGAAAAAAAGAGAGTCACCATTGCCGATATCATTGCCATGCATTCGGAGGTCATGATTTTTGACGAACCGACGGCGGCTCTTGATCCTGTGAATGTCATCGCTTTGGAGGCGGTTTTGGAAAAGCTTTACCGCCAGGGAAAAACAATTCTTGTTTCCACCCACGATTTGGACTTTGCTTACCGCTGGGCAGAAAGAATCATCGTTTTTTGTGACGGACAGATTATTGCCGACGGAGTTCCCGAAGAAGTTTTCCGCAACGAAGAGGTTCTGAAACAAGCAAATCTGAAAAAACCGACAATGTTGGAAGTGGCGGAAATTCTGGCGGAGAAAAATCTGGGGCTGGACAAAAATCAATATCCTAAAAATGTTTCCGAACTGAGAAATATGTTGGAATGATTGTATAAAACAGCGGAATAAAAAAAGAGCGAAGAAAAATCTCCGCTCTTTTTGCGTGGAAATGATTACCGGAGGTATGTATTGTCCATGAGCGTACAGCCCGAATATACCGCACAAAAATTTAAGGGTTGTTACTTGCGGCGGATTCAAAGCGGCAGGATTAGGCAGAAAAAAACGCCGCTCAATAGGAGTGGCGCGGTTTGTTTTGGCGGGAAATCAGTTTCCGAAAGGATCTTTTCCGTCCGGGCCGGGATTTTCCGGAATTTTGCAATATTTGATCTGTTCGCAGACACAGTTGTCTTTGAGTTTATAAAGTTCGGGGATAAAGTCCATGATTTTTGAAAACGTATCATCATTGATAGAGTACTTTGTCCAGAGGCCTTCTCTGTGGGCATTGACGACGCCGGCCTCAATTAAGATTTTCATGTGATAACTCAAGGTGGACTGGGAAAGCGTGAAGTTGGAAAGAATGTCACAGGCGGACATTTCACGGCAGGAAAGCATATCCACTACACGAAGGCGTGTTTCATCAGATAACGCCTTGAAAATAGATGCAAATTGTTTGTAACTCGGTTCGAAATCCATAAAATCCTCTTTTCTGCCAAAAGTACATAATTCGGCATATTATCGATATATCTAAATATGTTGTTATTGTAAAGGATAGTTGAAATAATGTCAACTGAAAATCAATTTCCTTTTTAAAAATCGTAAAATGAAAATAAAAAACTCCCGTCCGGCTTCGGTTTCCGGAGAGAGTTTTTTAATGTTTGTGTGATTTATACTTTTGCCATCATTTCTTTGGCCCAGGCGGCGGCATTTTTGAAATCTGTCTCATCAGGATGTTTTTCTGCTTCCTGCAGGCGGGCGAGCCGTTCCGGTGTCATGGGATGGACTTTTTCGGCATGGCTGTTTCTCTGTCCCGTATGGAAAGAATGGACACGTCCGAGGGACATGAATCCGCCGAGAAATGTATTGCTTTCTTCCAAAAGTGCGGCAGAATTTTTTATATAGTTTTGTGCGGCTTCCGAGTCGGGATAGGCACCTGCCGTACCGTAGACGGCCACTTTTTTCCCGCGGAGGGAAGATAAAACTTTCCGCGCCGGCACATCCGCTCCGCGGCGGTAAGCCCAAAAACCGACAAAAATAATGTCATAGGGCGAAAGGTCTTCCGGCTGGCGGCCTGCTTCGACAAATTCTTTTTCACAATCCAGTGAATCATAAACGGCTTTTCCCACGGCTTTCGTATTCCCTGTGCGGGATGACCAGATGACAAGTGCTTTCATATGTTCCTCCTCAAAAAACACGGAATGAAATCAATCTGTTTTTATCATAGCGGAAAGCACGGCAGTAGTAAAGCGGACGGTTTGACAGAGTAAATATTTCCACCTAAGATAAAATAAAAACGGGAGGTGGGTTTGTGAGAAGATGGATCATGCACGTCGATATGGATGCTTTTTATGCGTCTGTCGAGCAGAGAGACAATCCCGCTTTCCGCGGTAAACCGGTCATCGTAGGGGGCCTATCGAAACGGGGTGTCGTTGCGACGGCTTCTTATGAAGCCCGCCGTTTCGGCGTTCACTCCGCCATGCCTGCATCACGGGCTCATCTGCTTTGCCCTGACGGAATTTTTGTAAAACCCCGTATGGAAGTGTACAAGGCGGTATCGGAGGAAATCCATGAAATCATGCTTCACTATGCGGTAGCGATAGAACCGATTTCCCTGGACGAAGCATTTATGGATATATCCGGTCTTTGCAGCCGGTATAAAACGTTGGGGGAAGTGGGAATAGCCATTAAAAAGGAAATCTTTGAAAAGGTGGGTCTTGTCGCTTCTGTAGGTATCGCGCCCAACAAATTTCTGGCGAAAATGGCAAGCGATATGGATAAGCCGGACGGACTTTTTATCATTCCTTACGGAAAAGAAGCGGAAGTTCTTGCTCCTTTGCCGGTACGCCGCCTGTGGGGCGTAGGACGGGTGACGGAAAAGAAACTGATCGGTGCAGGCTTTATGACAATCGGGGATATACAGAAAGCAACAGTTATGCAGCTGGCGCCTCTTTTGGGAAACCAGACGGAAGCTTTTAAAAAGTTATCGCTCGGCATAGATTCACGTCCTGTAGAGTCAGAGCGGCAGATCAAGTCTGTCGGTGACGAATCGACGTATGAAAATGATTTGAAAGATCCACGGGAAATCGACAGAGAAATAGCCCGTCACAGCGACATCGTGGCAAAGCGGCTGCGGAAATACAATCTGGCGGCCAAAACGATTTCCTTAAAAATCCGCTTTGCGTCTTTCCAAACCGTGACCCGTGCCTTGTCTCTCGAGCAAAGTACAAATTTACAGGAAGAAATTTATGAAGCCTGCCTGATTTTGAAAAAACGGATTTCTATATATGAAGGAATCCGCCTCATCGGTGTTTCCGCGTCCCATTTGGGGAAACCGGTCGATATACCCGATTTATTTTCCGATAAGAGGGAAAAACAAATCAAAGCGGCGGAAGTGATAGACGCCATTCAGGAAAAATTCGGAGAGCAGGCTTTAAGAAAAGGGTTCTGGCTTGATGAAAAATAAAGGTATTGCAGGGGATATATTGTATTCCGGGGCAGTACGGTTTATTCTATAGTATATATTTCAAGAAAAGGAAAGTAGCATATGGAATCGACTTTACGGAGAACCTGGGCGGAGATTGATCTCGACGCTCTGGCCTGCAATTACAAAAAAATCAGGGAACATATAGGGAAAAACGTAAAATTTTTAGGTGTTGTCAAAGCGGATGCGTACGGACACGGCTCGGTGAAGGTGGCAAAAAAACTGGAAGAGCTGGGGGCGGAGTATCTGGCGGTCAGCAGTATCGATGAAGCTATGGAACTGCGGCTGAACGGAATCACCATGCCTGTTCTGATTTTGGGACATACGCCGAAGGAGCAGGTGGGACGGCTGATTTCTTTTCATATAACCCAGGCGGTGACCTGCGAGGCGAAAGCTCTGGAATACAGCGAGGAAGCCGTTAAGTTAAAAGGAACGCTCAAAATCCATATCAAGGTAGATACGGGAATGTCACGGCTGGGCTACCTCTGCAGCGGCGACCTGTTTGATACGGGCGTAGAGGGAATTATCCATGCCTGCCGTTTGCCCGGACTTGAGGCGGAAGGTATTTTTACTCATTTTGCCGTGGCCGATGAAGAGGGCGAACCTTACGAATCCTATACGAAAAAGCAATTTGACCTCTTCCGGAAGGTGATAGAAGAAACGGAAAAAAGGTGGGGACAATCTTTTGCGCTTCACCACTGTGCGAATACGGGCGCGACAGCGGTATGTCCGGATACTTTTATGGATATGGTGCGGCCGGGGCTTTTGCTTTACGGCTATGGAAAGCACGCCGCTCTTCTGGGACTTACGCCTGTCATGACGATGAAAACGACGGTCAGTACGATTAAAATTTATCCGCCGGGAACACCAATCAGTTACGGCGGCATTTATGTGACGGATAAAACGACAAGAGTGGGGGTCATTCCTTACGGATACGCCGACGGATTTTTCCGTTCCTTGTCTGGTAAATGTTCATTGATGACCAAGAACGGTCCGGCAAGACAGCTGGGACGGATATGTATGGATATGGCCATGATTGATTTGACGGATAAGCCTGATGTGGACGTAGGAAGTGAAATAGAAATATTCGGCAGAAATAATTCATTGGACGATATGGCGAAAGCGGCAGGAACGATTCCTTATGAACTCACTTGTGCAGTAAGCAAACGGGTACCCCGCATTTACATTGAGAACGGAAAAGAAACGGATAAAGAACTTTTATTAAGATTGTAAAATTAACTTGCCCTGGCACGGTATGATTTTGAGGAGGAAAAATGGTTAACGAAAAACGGATACGCAGTACGTTCGAAGAGCTGGTGAGACTCTATACACCAAGCAAGGGCGAACGTGAAATTTGTGATTTGCTGAAAAAAAAATTAAAGGCCCTCGGTGCTTCTAAAATTGTAGAAGACAACGGAGGTTCTGTAGAAGGAGGGAATGCGGGCAATCTGATTGCCACTTTTTCCGCCAATGCGGAAGGGCTTCCTTCGGTGGCGCTGACCGCCCATATGGATTCGGTGGAATGTTGCCGCGGAATCGAGCCTGTTTTGGAAAACGGAGTTTATCACTCAAAGGGAGATACGATTCTGGGAAGTGATGACAAAGCCGGTGTGGCAGCGATTCTGGAAGGGCTTGCACTGATGAAGGAAAATTTTATTCCCCACGGAAAAATTACCGTGATTTTTACGGTGCAGGAAGAAATCGGACTGGTCGGCTCGAAACATATAGAAGAAAAATATTTGGAAGGGATTGATTTCGGGTATACTTTTGATGCCGACGGCGGAGCAGGAAACGCTTTCATTGCCGGGCCTGCCGAATATACTCTGAAATTTACCTGCCACGGTGTGGCGGCTCATGCAGGCATGGCACCGGAAAAAGGAACAAATGCCGTCATGATGGCGGCGAAGGGAATTGCAAAGGCACCGACAGGCCGCATCGATGAAGAAACGACCTGCAATATCGGGGTGATTTCCGGCGGTATTGCTACAAATATTGTTCCCGAGCTTTGCGTGGTCCGGGCAGAAGTAAGAAGCAGAAATCCCGAAAAGTTGGAAAAAATAACTGATGAAATAATCACGGCTTTTGAAAAAGCGGCGGCAGAATTTCCCGAAGGGAAACTGGACGTAGAAAAAAATAAAGAATATGAATCGTTTGAAATCGAAAATGAGGCACCGGTACTGAAACTTTTCCGTGCGGCCTGCAAAGAAGCGGGATTTGAGGTAAAAACAGCACCCAGCGGTGGCGGAAGTGATGCGAACTGGTTCGGTACAAAGGGGTTCCCTGCCGTGCTTTGCGGAGTGGGAATGACTGATTTCCATACGAACCGCGAAACACTTAAAGAAAAAGATTTATACGATGCCGGCGAGCTTGTCTACCGCATTTTGGAAGCGGAAAGCCATTTTGCAGGGCATTAAGAGAAACAGTTTTCTCTAAAAACACCTTGTAAAGGATAAAAGCTTGACATGATTCTTCGTTTTATATATAATCATTTCGGTATGGTGATGTCATGTCATTGGAAAAGATATTGGAAAAAGGAGAACTCCTCGATCTTTACGGAAAACTTTTGCCCCAAAGACAGAGGGAGTGTCTCGAACTGTATTACAACAAAAATCTCACGCTTGCTGAGATTGCAGACTATTTTCATATTTCCCGTCAGGCAGTGCATGATGCGATGCGTCACGGAGAAGAGCAACTGTCTCTTTATGAAGAGACGCTTCACTTAGCCGGAGATGCCTGGAAAAGAAGGAAAGCGGTTCTGGCACTGGAAGCACTTCTTCCCGGAGAGGTGAAAGAAAAAGCAGCACCGTTCCTGAAAGTATTAACAGATTGAGGTGAGTCGATGCCTTTTGAAAATTTAGGTGATAAACTGCAGTCTGCGTTTAAGGATCTCCGCGGTAAGGGGAAACTTTCCGAAAGTGACATTGATGCGGCGCTTCGTGAAGTGCGGAAAGCTCTTTTAGAAGCGGACGTCAATTTCAAAGTCGCTAAAAACTTCATTGCCCAAGTCCGTGAAAAGGCGGTAGGCGAAGAGGTTTTCGGCAGTCTTAAGCCGGACCAGACAGTTATAAAAATAGTCCGTGATGAATTAACGGAACTTCTCGGCGGGACACAGAGTAAAATTACCATGTCTTCCACAGGCATGACGGTGATTATGCTGGTAGGTCTCCAAGGCGCGGGGAAAACGACGACGGCGGGAAAGCTGGCTCTCATGCTGAAAAAACGGGGAAAGCGTCCGCTTTTGGCAGCCTGCGACGTTTACCGTCCGGCAGCGGTCAAACAGCTTGAAGTCTTAGGTGAGCAGGTCGATGTACCTGTATACCGTATGCCCCCCGGAGCCGATCCCGTACATATTGCCCGGTATGCCGTGGACACCGCAAAGTCTTACAACAGAGATGTGGTGATTCTTGATACGGCAGGCCGTCTTACCATTGATGAAAAACTCATGGAAGAGCTTAGAAATATCAAGTCCGATGTCCATCCCCATGAAATTCTCCTTGTCCTCGATTCGATGACCGGGCAGGATGCGGTGACGACAGCCCGGGCGTTTGATGAAAGCTTGGGGATTGACGGAACTATTTTAACGAAAATGGACGGCGATGCCCGCGGCGGTGCGGCGCTTTCCATTAAAACCGTAACGGGAAAACCGATTAAACTTATCGGTGTCAGTGAAAAGCTTGACGGCGGACTTGAGGATTTCCATCCCGACCGTATGGCAGGCAGAATTCTTGATCTGGGCGATTTGGAATCTTTGATTGAGCAGGCCCAAAGAAATATGGACCATGACACAATTAAGGAAGGGGCCAGAAAAATCCAAAAGGGAGAATTTTCCTTAGAGGATTTCTTGAAACAGCTGAAACAAATACAGAAATTAGGCTCCATGTCCGGTATTTTGAGTATGATACCGGGGATGGGAAAATATAAAGATAAACTGAAAGATATCGATCTGGACGGTAAAGAGGTCAGACATATCGAGGCAATCATTCTTTCCATGACTCCTGCAGAAAGAGCAAATATTGATATTCTGAACGGAAGCAGAAGAAAGAGAATTGCCGACGGAGCGGGTGTAAAAATCCAGGAAGTCAACCGCATGATGAAGCAATTCAAGGAAATGCAGAAACAGATGAAAAAAATGAAAGGCAAGAAGCTCCGTCCTCCGGCAGGAGGTATGGGAGGATTCGGCGGTTTCGGCGGATTTCCTTTCTAAGAACTGCTCTCTTATGGGAAGTATTGGCCGTTCGTGAAACCGGCCGGTCATTTATTTCATAAATTTTGTAATGAACAACCTGTCATTTCAAGGAGGTGAAAGTATGTTAAAAATTCGTTTGACTCGTATGGGCGCAAAGAAGAATCCGTTCTACCGTGTCGTTGTTATTGATTCCAAGGAAGCTGTAAACGGAACACCGGTCGCTACGGTAGGCTGGTATGATCCGACAAAGGCGGACGCTCCGGTAAAGCTTAATGAAGAAGAAATTCTGAGTTGGCTCGGAAAAGGCGCACAGCCGACAGATACCGTCCGTTCCCTTTTAAAAAAGAACGGCATTCTTGCGAAGTTTGCTGAAGCAAAGAAATAAGGGAGGATCACTATGAAAGAATTGGTGGAAAACATCACCAGGGCTCTCGTAAAAGATCCCGAAGCCGTTTCTGTGACTGTGATAGAGAAGGGGAACCTGGAAGTGTATCAGATCCGGGTGGCACCGGAAGATATGGGAAAGGTTATCGGCAGAAAAGGCCGTATCGCCAATGCAATTCGTACGGTTGTGAAAGCAGGGGCTTTAAGAGAAAATAAAAAAGTCGCTGTTGATATTCTTTGAGGAGTGCCCAAATGGATGAAATTCAAGTATTGATTCCTATAGCTGTCAAATCCAAGCTGACGGAATCTTTAAAGACAACGCTTTTAAACCAGATTAACCAGAACATCAAGAGTGTAGAAAATGATATGACACAGCTTGAGTTTGAAGCAAATGCCAAGTTATCGGAACAGGCCAAAATCAATATGCAGGCCGTAGCACCTCTCCGCGCACAATTTGATGAACAAAAAGTGCGTATGATGCAGGTGAAGGATAAGTTGATGGAAGACAAAGAACATCTGGAAAAATTAGCAATTGGTGCAGAACTTCCACGACAGCCGCTGAACCGTATCGTGACTCTCCATGTAGGAGATGATATGAATACGGTGACCGGAGGAGAAATCCTCGTGGAAGATGGAAAGATTGTCGCTTTCCGTGAATGATATGAATTCCGACGAATGGATGATCGTTGGCCGAATCGTAGCCCCGCATGGTGTGCGGGGTGATTTGCGTATATTTCCCGATATAGAAAGACCGGAGATTTTTAAATCGCTGAAAACACTTTCTATAGACGGAAAAGTATATAAAATCATCTCGGCCCGGCCTCATAAAAATATCTATATCCTTCGTGTGGAGGGAATAGAGGACCGGAACGGAGCGGAGTTTCTGGTGAACCGGACGGCGAAAGCAAAAATTTCGGATTTGCCTGTATTAAAAAACGGGGAATATTATTATTTCCAACTTATAGGCATGACTGTCCTGTCCGATACGGGAGAGACCGTAGGAAAAATTAAAGAAATCATCGAGACCGGTGCCAATGATGTATATACCGTCATGACAACGGAGGGGAAAGAAATCTATCTTCCTGCCATACCGTCGTGTATTCTTTCCGTTGAACCGAAAAAGGGAATTATGACGGTACATTTACCGGAATGGGAATAGTATGAAAATTGATATTTTGTCTTTGTTTCCTGAATTTATAGAAGCATTTTTTAAACACAGCATCATAAAAAGAGCTTTGGAAGCCGGACTTATGGACATGCGTGTCACCGACCCGCGGGCGTTTTCGCAAGATAAACATCACCGTGTCGATGATACCGTCTATGGCGGCGGGGCAGGAATGCTCATGCAGTGCGCTCCTTTATTCGACGCCTGCCGGCACGTTCTTCCCGAAAGAGGAGAAAGGGACAGGGTGCTGTTTCTTTCCCCTGCAGGAGCTCCTTTTACACAGGACAAAGCAAAAGAACTGTATCATAACTATGACCATCTGGTACTTATCTGCGGTCATTATGAAGGTGTCGATCACCGTGTGGAAGAACATCTGGCTGACGAGCTTGTTTCTATCGGCGATTACGTTCTTACCGGCGGTGAGCTTGGCGCCATGGTGATCGCGGATGCAGTGGCAAGGATGGTACCGGGGGTACTGGGCGATGCGGGAAGTGCGGCAGGCGATTCTTTTTATGAACCGCTGCTGGAATATCCGCAATATACAAAGCCTGCCGTATACAACGGTTGGGAAGTGCCGGAAGTACTTCTTAGCGGTCATCATGAAAATATCGCTAAATGGCGTAGAAAAGAAGCGCTCCGGCGGACTTTGGAAAACAGACCGGATCTCCTTGAAAAATTGGAAATGACGAAGCAAGATGAAAAGTTAATGGCAGAAATACTGCGAGAAAGGGAGAAAATATAGTGGCTCCTGTTTATATAGGATTGATTCATTATCCGATTTATAATAAACATATGGAAGTCGTTACGACGGCGCTTACGAACTATGATCTTCATGATATTGCCCGCAGTGCCAAAACATATGATGTACGGACCTATTTCATTATTCATCCGGTAGAAAGCCAGAGAGAAATGGCACTCCGCATCATGAACCATTGGAAAACCGGCGGCGGAGTCCGTTATAATCCGAACAGGAAGGAAGCTTTTGAAGAGACGGAGCTTGTTTCCTCTCTTGAAGAGGCAATCAGCCGGATTGAAAAAGAATGCGGGGAAAAACCGGTCATTGTAACCACCGATGCCCGGGTGTACCCGAATACGATTTCTTATGCAGCGATGCGCAAGAAATTGGAGGAAGAAAGCAAACCTGTTTTTATTCTTTTCGGTACCGGATTCGGTATGACAAAAGAAATGATGAAACAGTTTGATTATATTGTAGAACCCGTTTACGGGGCGGGAAAGTACAATCACCTCTGTGTGAGAAGTGCTGTTGCCATTATCCTCGACCGCCTTCTGGGGGAACCTTGGTGGCAAAAAAAGGAGGAGAATTAAGATGTCAGGACATTCCAAGTGGGAAAATATTAAGCGGAAAAAAGGCAAAACAGATGCCATCCGTGCGAAAATAACCACAAAAATTTCTAAAGAAATCACAATTGCAGCCCGCATGGGCGGCGGTGATCCTGTCGGGAATATGCGTCTGAAGCTCGCTCTGACGAAAGCAAAGCAGAACAATGTACCGAAGGATAATATCCAGCGTGCCATTGATAAAGGCATCGGTGCCGCTTCAGGGGCAGGCTTTGATGAAGTGACTTACGAAGGCTACGGTCCGGGCGGTGCCGCTGTCATTGTAGAGTGTAATACAGATAACAGAAACCGCGCGGCTGCCGATGTACGTCACGGATTTACTCATCACGGCGGAAGCATCGGGACACCGGGTTGCGTAGCCTGGATGTTTAAGAAAAAAGGAACCATTGTGGTAGATAAAGAAGCGACCGATGAAGATACGATCATGATGATTGCTCTTGATGCGGGAGCGGAAGATGTATCCGCTGAAGGAGACAGCTATGAAATCACAACGGCGCCGGAAGATTTTCTGACCGTATCGGAAGCGCTCGAAAAAGAAGGGATTTCTGTAGAAGCCTCCGAGCTTGCTATGGTTCCCGATACGACAGTTGCTCTTGAAGGAGATGCGGCGCAGACCATGTCCCGCATGATCAGTGAGCTTGAAGAACTGGATGATGTACAGGAAGTATATACGAACGCAGAACTTCCCGAAGATTTAGAATAAAGAAACACAAAAGAAAAACACAGGTGTAACGGCCTGTGTTTTTTACATGAAAAAAGCACGGTATTTCAAAAACCGTGCTTTTTGTATCAGTTTTTCTTTAAAATCTGTTTTCCTTTTTTTAGCCAGTCCATGAGAAGCGGAGAGAAAGAAGATAAAATGCAAAGCGTAATAAGAACCCAGCAAATGGGAGTGGAGAAAAGAATCGTAATGTCATCACCGGAAAGAGTCAGACTCCTGCGAAGTCCTCTTTCGCCGATCGGACCGAGAATCAAAGCCAGAACGACAGCGGCGGTATTGAGATCCATTTTTCTCATCAGATACCCTATCACGCCGAAGGTAAACATGATGAGGACATCAATGAAACTGTTGTTAATGGCAAATGAGCCGACCACGCAAAGAACAAAAATGCAGGGAATCAAAATGGCATCCGATAATTTAGAAATGTGGGCAAATATGCGGCAGCCGCCGAGACCGATAAGAAGCATCAGGAACTGGATAATGACAAAGCCTGCAAAAAAGGTATAGGTCATGGGAGCATATTTCGTGAACAGCTCAGGTCCCGGCTGCAGTCCCTGGATAATCAGACCGCCCATGAGAACGGCCGTTACCGATTCACCGGGGATACCGAGCGTCAGTGTCGGTATCAGAGAGCCGCCGGTGACGGCATTATTGGCCGCTTCCGAGCCGGCAACGCCTTCAATGGAACCGTGGCCGAAATCTTCAGGCTTTGAGGAAAACTGGCGGGCCGTATTATAACCGAGGAAGCAGGCAATGGAAGCACCCGCACCGGGCAGAATACCGATAATATTTCCGATAAGCCAGGATCGGATGACAGTAGGGCCGATTTGCCGCAATTCTTTCATTTTTAAAATAACGGAATCTTTAAATTTGACGATGCCGCCGCGTTGCTTAATGGCTTTTTCTGCCAGCATAAAAACCTGGGACAGAGAGAAAAGACCGATGAGGGCACAGGTGACATTGATACCGTTATATAATTCGTCAATGCCGAACATATACCGCTCCGTGCCTTCCATGGGATCCATGCCGATGGTGGAAAGAACAAGACCGAAAGCACCGCTCATAAGTCCTTTGACCATGGAGCCGGAAGTGACGCCGGCGATGATGGTAAGACCGAAAAGAGCAAGCCAGAAATATTCGGGACTTCCGAATTTCATGGCGAGCTGCGCCAATATGGGAGCGAAGAAATAAAGAGAAATGCAGGAAAGCAAACCGCCGAAGAAGGAAGCGATACACGCCGTCCCCAATGCTTTCCCCGCTTTTCCCTGTTTGGTCAATTCGTATCCGTCAAGAGCCGTCGCCGCCGAAGCAGGCGTCCCGGGCGTGTGAATCAGAATAGCGGAAATCGAGCCGCCGAAAATGGCACCGCAATAAATACCGCCCAGCATAATCAGTCCCGTTTCAGGTTTCATACCGAAAGTAAGCGGCAGAAGAAGAGCAACGCCCATAGCCGCCGACAGACCGGGCATACAGCCGACAACAATTCCGATCGTTACACCGATAACCATCATCAAAAGATTTGACGGCAAAAAGGCATGACCGAAGCCGGCCGCCATAAGTTCTAATGTATTTGCATCCATAAAAACCTCCGGTTATAAAAATTCTTCTACAATGACTCCGTCAGGGAGCGGTACGTTCAAGAATACATCGAAGGTTCCATAGATTAACGCCATCATGCAGACTAAAACGAGAATGATATGTTTTTTCGGAATATGGAAATAAAAAAGACAAACAAGAAGATACATAAAAGCGGCGATATAGAATCCGAGGAAGTACATGAGGATAAAAAATAGAATAAAGGCAAAAAACATGACCCGGAACTGGCGGGGCAAAAATCCGTTGAATACTTCACCCATATCGTTAATCACTTTATGTTCTCTTCTGTAATCCCGTACCATATGACTGACCCGTACGGTAGTCAAAATAATCAGGAGGCCGATGACAAAATACGGATAGGAACGAGCCTTTACGGGAAAATCCATTGTGAAATATAAAAAGAAAAATGAGAAAAGATACATAAAACTGCAGATCAGAATATCTGATTTTTTCATGAAGCCACTCCTTTAAAAGGGGTAATAATTCTTTAACCCGGCATCTCCTGCTAAAGAAACGGATAAACCTGCTTCCTGAAAAGAAGCAGGTCTCCGTTCTCCCAAAAGAGTATTCTTGATTAAGAAATAACCGGATTATTTCTTTTCATATAATTTGGAAACAACATCTTTGCAGAATACAAGCTGTTCATCAATGAGTTTTCCTAAATCTTTGCTGTTTTTGAAATCAATAACCATGCCGGCTTTTTCGTGAGCGGACACCACGTCTTTGTCTTCCAAGGTTTTCTTAAACGCATCTTCATAGAATTTGATGACGTTATCCGGCGTGCCTTTCGGAGCGACAAGAGCGCGGGCGGAACCGTACCATTTGTTATAATAGCCGAGTTCACCCAGTGTCGGAACATCGGGAAGAAGAGGATCTCTCTTTTCTGCAAATACGCCGAGGACACGGAGTTCCGCATTTTCACCGTCAATCAGTTTGACGACATCGGCTACTTTGGCACAGGAGAAATCGACTTCTCCCTGGCGCAGAGCCAGAAGCTGGTCAGCCGTACCGCCGTAAGGAACGGCGTTATATTCAAATTTGGCAGATTGTGCAAAGAGTTGGGCGGAAGTGTGGTTGGAAGCCTGCACACCGTTGGTGGACGCTTTCAGCATGCCTGGATTTGCCTGTGCATCCGCTACCAATTCTTTCAAATCTTTCCATTTAGCATCTTTTTTTACAACGACGACGCCGGTTTCCGTCAAATGGTTGCAAATCGGAATGATAGAATGTTCATCAAAAGAAGAACCTTTCTGTGCCGCCAGTGTGGTGTAAGTCGGAAGATTGATAAATCCGAGTGTATATCCGTCCGGCTTTGCTTTTGCCAATTCCGTCCAGCCGATTTTTCCGTCAGCGCCCGGTTTATTTTCAATGACGAGGGTCTGTCCTACATATTTTTTGGCGCTGTTTGCAAGAAGACGGGCGCCTGTATCGGTACCGGACCCGGCTTTGTAAGCGACTATGACTCTTACGTCTTTTTCCGGTTTCCATGCAGCGTCACTTTTTTTATTGTCACCTTTCGATCCGCCGCAGCCGGCCAGAAGAACACCTGCCGTCAGGGATACGGCGGCGAGCATAGCTAATTTCTTTTTCATTTGAAAACCTCCTTAGTTTTCCAATCACTCCATGCAGGTTAAAACCATCTGCACTTATGCCTTTATAATTGTAACATTTTGATGACACTGCAACAATCGGTGTGTCTATCGGATTTTTACATATCCAATAAATAATATACGCTTAAATGATAAAGATATACAAGAAAGTATGAATAAAAAATGGAAGTGCAGTGAAGCAGGGAAATGAAAAAAGTTCATATCCCCCTCATAACGTGGCAGCAAGAGAAACCGGGGCGGTAAAAGCAGAAAATGACAGGCCATTAATATGATCCTATTGCATGAATAACCAAATAAGAATGACATAAAGTCATAAAGCGAGTTTTAGGGAGGGCGAAAAATATATGCAAAATGTTTTCTATACCCGGTTATTAAATGCAGAAGGATAAAATTAGAAAAGAGGAAGCATGGTATAATTAAAATATACAACACAGCCGCAGATATGGAAGGAGGAAAAATGGATGGGAAACAGAATTATAAAAACTTTGACAGCTTTAGCCGCATTTTCTTTAGCGGCCTATTTGGCGCCTAAAAAGAGTAAAAAAGTTGGGGCACAACCCGTTCCCGTAGGAGAGAGCATTTCTTATATGCCTGAACGGGAGGGCGCTACTCATGATCCGCTGCGTCTTTTCTATTACCGGCCGCTGCATTGGAGAGAAGACAGACCGGTTTTCATCGCTTTTCACGGATTCGGGAGAAAAGCGGATCGCTTTTGCGAGGCACTGCGGTCTTTGGCGGAGGAGAAGAATACGCTGGTTGTCTGCCCGGAATTTTCGGAGAAGAAATTTCCCGGCTGCTGCCGGTATCAGGAAGGAAATATGACGGATAAAGACGGTGTCGGCGGTGCCATTTTGCCGAAAGAAGAATGGACATTCTCTGTGGCGGACCGGATGATAGAAGAAGTCAGGAACAGGACACAGACGAAAGGAAAAATGATTCTCTTCGGTCATTCCGCAGGCGGACAGTTTTTGCATCGCCGGAGTCTTTTCGGTGGAGAAGAACAGGCCGATGTGGCGGCGATTGCCAATGCCGGCTGGTTTACCATGCCTGACAGAGAAGTTCCTTTCCCTTACGGCATCCAAAATGTTGACATCAGCGATGAGGAACTGGCCCGTGCTTTTGCAAAGCCGGTGATCCTTTTTACGGGCAGTGAGGACCTGGAAAGAAATCCGCCGTTCCGTGATACGCCCGAGGCGGATGCCCAGGGTATGAACAGGCGGGAAAGAAATATCCGGTATTTCAATGCATGCAAGAAAAAAGCGGATGCATTGGGTGTGCCTTTCCGTTGGAAACTTGAAACGGTAGAGGGCGTAGGTCATGACGGAGTGGAAATGGCAAGAGGCGCTCTTGCTTATATTCTCGGTGAATAAATCCAATCAAAAAGCACTATACTTCAGAAGTATAGTGCTTTTTGGGTGTCAGAATGTCGCTTTGACGGCACCGCTATATTTCTTTTCGATGAAGGCTTTCGACTCTTTGCCGGTGAGAGCTTTCATTAACTTTTGAATTTCCGGACGCTTTTCATCTCCCTCACGGACAGCGACGATATTCGCATACGGGGAATCGGAGCTTTCGGTGAAAATCGCACTTTTCGGATCCAGTTTCGCTTCAAGAGCGAAGTTGATATTGATGACGGCGATATCCGTATCTTCCAAAGAGCGGGGGAGCTGGGGCGCTTCCAATTCGGAGAATTGCAAATCTTTCGGATTCTCGGCGATATCTTGGGGCGTCGCGGTAATGGGAGCACCGTCACGGAGTTTGATGAGCCCCGCCGACTGGAGAACAAGAAGAGCGCGGCCGCCGTTTGTCGGATCGTTGGGAATGGCTACGCGGGCATGATCGGGGAGAGCCTTGATATCTTTGATTTTGGAAGAGAATACGGACATGGGTTCCAAGTGAACTGCACCGGCGGATACAAGTTTCAAGCCTCTTGCTTGAGAAAATTCGTCCAAATACGGTTTGTGCTGGAAGTAGTTGGCATCCAGATTTTTGTCGTTCAGTGCCAGATTGGGCTGTACGTAGTCGGTAAATTCCACAATTTCCACATTCACTCCGTCTTTTGCCAGTTGGTCTTTAACGGCGTTTAAAATTTCTGCATGAGGAACGGGAGATACACCGATTTTGATAGTGGCGGTTTTGTCCGGATTTCCTGCGGCATCCGATTTTTTGTCGTTGCTGCCGCAGCCTGCCATAAGTCCTGTGACCGCCAGTGCGGCAAGAGAAGCGATGATTGTTTTTTTCAGTTTCATAGAAAAACCTCCTTAAAATAAAAAAGTCTTCCGTCCTTAAGGGACGAAAGATCGTGTTACCACCCATATTCATTTATACATTGCTGTATAAATCTCACAAGGTACGCAGGCATAGCCGTGATACCCTTACTCTGTAACGGGAGTTCCCGGACTGCTTAATGATTCGGCATATCAGGCTCAAAGACCATCTTCGAGGGAATATCCTGCTCTCCCTTTCACCTGTACGGGAGTTCTCTTTGCCATTCTTTCCTTCTACTCTTCTTCTCATTGCCGTATTTGATTTACGGTTACTATACCATGGCAGTTTAAACCGTGTCAAGCGGACACAAAATAAACCCGGAAACATCTCCGGGTGCTGAGGGAATCCGGGAAGAAAAATTTACCAATCAATGAGAGTGAGTACTTTTTCAAGGTCATAAAAAGATTTTCCGTCCCAAAGGATATCTTCTGTCAGATGGTTGAAACAATCTTCGGAATCACCGGACGCATACGAGTACACAAGCTCCATAAATTCCGCAAAAGGTTCTTTTGTCAGACGATATTTTTCTATACTGACCCGGTAGGTTTTATGACCGGGGTGATAGACCAGACCGGAAAAATGATATACATATCCCTTGTGGCGAACGGAAGCATCTCCTGTCGCCAGAGAATCAATAAATTCATCGGCATCTATATTTTTCATATGAGCTCCTTGTTTTATTTTTTCCATTATACTATGAGGATTTCCAAAACAAAACTTTATGGAAATATTTCTTTATGCTATACTGGTGGTGATTTATGTATGCACAGAGTTGTCCATTCTGCGAACCAACTATAAAAAACAGGAGGAAGTTATGAAAAAAGCGATTATATTGTCCAGCGGCGGTGTAGATTCGACGACTTGTCTATCCGTGGCGGTTGATGAACTGGGAGCGGAAAATGTCAGCACTGCTTCTATTTTTTATGGACAAAAGCATGCGAAGGAACTGGAAGCGGCCAGACAAGTGGCAGAGTTTTATGACGTCAGGCATTATGAATTTGATTTGTCGCAGCTTATGAAATATTCGGATTGCGCTTTATTGGCGGGATCGAAACATGAAATTGAGCATACCGGCTATGAGGAGCAGATAAAAAAACATGGAGCGGGCAAGGTGTCGACGTATGTGCCGTTCAGGAACGGATTGATGCTTTCTGTGGCGGCTTCTCTTGCGGCCGGTCTTTATGAAAATGAAGAGGTGGATATTTATATCGGCGCTCATGCGGACGATGCGGCGGGAAATGCGTATGCGGACTGCTCGGAGCCTTTTCTGAAAGCCATGGGAGATGCGGTATTCATAGGGACTTACGGAAAGGTTCGTCTTGTATTTCCTTTTGCAACGGAAAATAAAGCGGGAGTGGTGAAAAGAGGATTACAATTAGGAACGCCGTATGAACTGACCTGGAGCTGCTACGAGGGAGGCGAAGTGCCTTGCGGGACTTGTGCCACTTGCCGGGACAGACAAAAAGCGTTTGAAATGAACGGCGTGAAAGATCCCGCTTGCAAACAGGTGTGAGAAAACTGAAATAAAGGAGATAGGATGTATACAGTTACGAAACGAATGGAAGTGAGCGGCGCTCATTTTTTGAAACTGGATTATGAGAGCAAGTGTAAAAATTTACACGGCCACAATTGGGTTATAACGGTCACGGTGCAAAGCGAAAATCTTGATAAAAACGGAATGGTTGTTGATTTTACGAAAATCAAAGAGGTGGTGAACCGCTTTGACCATGCCTGTGTGAATGACATATTGAAAGATGTTAATCCCACGGCGGAACATATGGCAAAATGGATTTGTGACCATATCCCCCACTGTATCCGTGTGTCCGTGCAGGAAACGGAAGGGAATGTGGCGACGTATGAAAAATAAGTTTCCGCTGTCGGAACTGTTTGACAGCATTGACGGTGAAGGGAAACGGACGGGAAGCATGGTCATCTTTGTCCGGTTTGCCGGCTGCAATATCCGCTGCACCTACTGTGACACCGCGTATGCTCTGGAAGAATCGCAGGCGGAAGAATTTCTTACGGAAGAAGAACTTCTGGAACGGATTCATTCTTACCCGTGGAAGAGAATTACTTTGACCGGCGGAGAACCTCTTCTCCAGCCGCTGCAGAATCTTTGCGATATCCTTGACGGCGAAGGCTATGAAATCAATATAGAAACGAACGGTGCCGTACCGTTACTGGAACACCGTCCGAAGCACTTATTTTATACGATGGATTATAAATGCACGGGAAGCGGCATGAAGAAATTCATGAGAACCGCCAATTTCGAAGAATTAGGAAAAGAAGATGTATTGAAATTTGTCGTCGGTTCCGCAGAAGATTTGGAAGATATGAAACAAGTGGTTACCCGTGAATTTTCCGGAGAAAAACCGGCATTTTATGTAAGTCCCGTCTGGGGTAAAATTCATCCCCGGGCATTGGTGGACTATGTGAGAGAAAATCAACTGGATGATGTGATTGTCCAGGTGCAGCTCCATAAGATTATCTGGAGTCCTGATAAGAGAGGCGTTTGATATGGATAGAAAAAAATTGGAAGAAGCGGCCCGCCTGATGATAGAGGCGATAGGAGAAAATCCGGAGCGGGAAGGGCTTCTGGAAACTCCGAAACGGTTTGCCGACATGATGGCAGAACAGTTTGCTTATGCGGCGGTATCCAATGGAGAGATAGCCAAAGAGTTTAATAAAACTTTCGTTTCTCCTGAAAGTGATATGGTGGTGGTAAAAGATATTTCCATTTTTTCCCACTGTGAGCACCATTTGGCACTGATGTACCATATGCATGCCGCTGTCGGATATATTCCCCGCGGGCGTGTCATCGGTCTTTCAAAAGTGGCACGTATAGCCGATGCGGTTTCAAAACGTTTGCAAATACAGGAGCGGATAGGAACGGATATCCGTGATATTATGATGGAGATTACCGGATCTCCCGATGTGATTGTGCTGCTTGAAGGGGAACATTCCTGCATGACCGCCCGGGGTATTAAGAAACCGGGGGCGGTCACGCGAACGATTGCCTGCGGCGGTCGCTTCAAAGAAGAACATTCGCTGAGAAATGAATTTCTATCCATGATGGAATAGACACGAAAGGATATTGTATCGGAAAGGAAGATTTGTGTAATGAATGAAATAATGAAACGAATGGGAATGATTGCATTAGGCATGGGACTTCTGTTTGCGGGAGCGGGTCTTGCGGAAGCGGCGGTTCCTATTCCCTCCGATTATTACCTGACGATAGAAGATAAGGGAAAGGTGGAACAAAGATTTCGCGCTTACGGTATGTATAAACCGGTGAAAGTAACGGTTTCCGAAAACGATCCGTCTTACGGGAATTTCACGTATTGCGCATGGTACCCCGATAAAATGGAACGATCCGACAGAACGTGGCCGATGGTGATTCTTTTGAACGGAACGGGAGTGACCTGTGATGTTGACGAGCCTCTGTATAAACATCTGGCTTCTTGGGGATTTATCGTAATCGGAAATACGGACGAGCAAACCAGAGCGGGCTACTCTGCCCAATGGGGACTGGAAATTATGGAAAATCTGGCGCGGGATCAACAAAGTCTGTTTTATAAAAAAATTGATTTTGCCCACATGGGCATCGGCGGACATTCCCAGGGAGCAAACGGCGCTGTTAACGCTCTCCTGAAAAGAGAAATGATGCCCCGTTTCAAGACGCTGGTGACAATTTCCGGAGTGACTCCGTCTTTGCTGGAGAAACTGGATATGCAGAAATGGGACTATAATCCGGCAGATATACGGATTCCTTGGTTTATGGTATCGGGCGACGGACCGATAGATAGAAATGTGATTACGCCGCTTTCCGATATGGAAAACATATTTGAAAAGGCCTCTACATTTGTGGTGATGGGAAGAAGAAACATCGCTACCCATTCAGATATACAGGCGGAAAGCGATGCATACGTGACCGCCTGGTTCCGGTGGCAGCTGAAAAATGATTTTTATGCAGCCCGGGTATTTACAGGTGAAGATGCGGAAATTCTCAGAAACAGCGGTTGGAATCATGTACAGCGCAAAAATTCGTAAAGATCGCTCCGGACAAAGAGAATGCGAGAGGAAATCATGAAAAATAAAAAACCGGAAGAAAAAACAATTATGATTGTTGCCCGTGAAAAAATAGGAACACTTGAATTGGAAGTAAAAACCGATATAGAGTCGGAATCCGTTGCTTCCGTTATGACGGCTGCGGTTTGCGGCATTTACGGCATTTCCGGGGAGCATATTGATGAAGTGGAAGCATTTCTGCAAGCTCTTGCAGAAGAGTATGATAAAGAAAAAAGTGGCAAGGACGGCATTTTACCCAGCACATGGAATTGAAATGAATATAACAGGTGAAATCGGCGGAAGGATTAAAAATTCTTTTGCCGGTTTTATTTTGCGGGTCAAAATGTACAGATTTTATGTTTCCGGGTGACCTTTATTCCAACGGGCAGGCGTGCAGAATTTTTCCGCTTATTGCAAATGGAATGGTGAAAGAAAAAAGAAAAGGCGAAAACTGTTTGGGCATGCTATAATGAAAAAAACATTCGGAAATGAAAGGCGGCGGTTCTATTATGTTGAAATATAAAAATATTCTCGTTCCTTATGACGGATCCGATCATGCCAAGGAAGCACTTTCACAGGCGGTGGCGCTGGCAGAAAACGGAAACGGTACGAAGTTATATATTGCTTCGGTGTGCAATATGGTATCCGCGATGAGTAATTTTGACCAGGTTTCCATTGCGGAGGGCTGCCTTACATCGAAACTTTCAGAAGATTTGGAAGAGCAATGCAAAAATGATCTGAAAGAAGCTGTTTCCATGATTCCCGAAGGTGTTCCTCATGAAAAGCTTTTCGAAATCGGTTCTCCCGGTCCCGTTTTGCTTCATATGGCGGAAGAGAAAAAGTGTGACCTCATTGTCATGGGAAGCCGCGGATTGGGACCACTGAAAGGAATCTTTATGGGTTCCGTTTCCAGCTATATCGTAAGCCGCGGGAAATGCCCCGTACTTATTGTGAAATAAACAGGAGGCGGTGGTGGAATTTCATCACCGCTTTTTTTATGAACAGATATAGAAATCTGGATTTCTTTTGAGCATAAAGGATTCGATATGACACATTTGAAATGGTTGCAAAAAGAAATACCCCGGTGGGTAGCAGAAAAAGTCATCACCCCTCGGACGGGGAAGCTTATTCTTTCCCGGTATGAAACGGAAACTACATATTCCGGCGGAGCCGTTTTTTTTATTCTGGCAGCGGCGTGTTTTCTCGTGGGAATTCTTTTTATCTGCGCCGGCTTCTGGAACCGGTTTACCCAGGATGAGCGTTTTTTGATGGCTCTTTCTCCGTTTATTCTTTCTCTTATTTTTATGGCGGTCATCTTGTGGAAAGACAAGATGGTGAAAAATCCGCCTGTGAAAGAAACGTTTATCGCTTCGGGAAATACGGCGGACGTTGCCATGGCTTACGGCGGCGCCTCCGATTCTCTTTCCGTAAGAGAGGAAAACAGGGCGGCGATGAAAAAGTTGGGAGAAGAATTGAATGCCGATTCCGGCGGCCTTTTCCGCACAAGACTGGTTTCTTCCGGAACAAGTCATCATCTTGTTCCTGCCGTTATCAGGGAATCGGCTGCCGTTTTCTACGGACTTTCTTATTTGGGCGCACTGTTTCTGGTGCAGGAATCATTTAAGTTGTCGGATGACCTGTTTATTTTATCGGCACTGTCATCTTTGTTTCTGCTTGTGATGACCTACATCTCCGGTTCTTGCGGACTGGGAATCATTTCTATGGCGTCCGCCCTTTTCGTGTGCCATCTGGCTCCTCACTCGGGGTGGCCAGAAATGGCAGCTTGGTTTTTGTTGGTGCTTGCTCTGCCTTTTCCGGTACAACTTTTGGGAGAACGGCGTCATAAAGCCGTGGTTTGCTATTTCTGGACGTGGGCGGTGTCTGTACTGATTCTGATTTTCTGGAGCGCATCGGGTCTTCTCTGGCAAACGATGTTTTTTGCTCTGGCCGCTTCCCTGACATGGATGGCGGGCGCACTCCTCGTTTCATGGGGAAAAGTATCGGATATACTCAAAGTTTTTGGAAGTGCGGCGGTATTTGCGGTTCTGCTGGAGGGAGCATGGAGCGGAGTCTGGACGAATATATCGGGAAGTTGGATTTTATGGCTTCTTTTCCTGTTCACTCTGGCAGTGGATGCCGTTTTACTTACACGGATGAGCGTAAAAAAAGAAGCGCTTGCCATTTTGGCGGGATGTACACCTTTTGTCATGCTTATTGCGGTGTCCGTTGCCGTTTTTGAAACGACCGGAGCGGTTTCCGCTCTGATTGTATCCGTATTTGCCGCATTCTTAGGAGTATCAGCCGTTGGAATGGGATATCGTGAAGGATCGGCATTTATGAAAGGGGCGGGACTGCTTCTTCTTTTGGGAACAGGGGTCATGCGGGTGATTGATTCGGCATTGACGTTTGGACAGCGCGGTTCTTTCTTTATCCTTGCCGGTGTGATTGCCGCTCTTCTCTGTACGATTTCCTTAGCCAATACAAAAGTGAGACGCGGAAAAAGACGGAGAAAACCTGAGGCGAAACCGGCGGAAGAAAACGGGACGGTAAAAAAGGTCCCCGTATCTCCGCCAGTGCAAGCGGAAGCGGAAAAGGAGGAGCGCCATGAATAAAAAAATAAAATGGATTCTCTTTGCCTTAGTGGCGCTGCTTCAGATCATCTGCCTTGTTTGGACACGGGGAGATTACCGGTCTGCTCTCATTGACGGCAGCGAGTACGAAGTGCCTGCGAATATCGGATTTCATGGAGAGTTTTATGAAAAGAACTACCTTCCCGTCCATATTCCTTTGAACGAAGCGGTTTGGAAAGGCGGACATACGCCGGAAAAAGGGGAAACGGTATACCTTTCCCTGGGAAGAGATGATAAAGGGATGATGGTCATTTCCGGCGGAAGCGATAAAAAGCCGGAAAGTGACTATATCACCGTGCGAGTGCTCTATAGTGCGGACGGGAAAGTCTATTTCAATTTCCCTGCCGACCGGATGTACATGACACCGGAGGATTTGAAGAAACTTCCCGTTGTAGAATTGTCGGAACGGGTAGAAATCAAAAATAAAGAAACGGGAAAAACGGAAACCCGTATGAAAAATGAAATTACCGCACTGATCCGCGTCAAAGACGGACGAGTGGCGATTTCCAAAATATTAGCCAACGGCGGTCCCGTGGAAAAAACTTTTACGACAATCGGCAAGAATTTATCCGTGAAATACGCGACCAGCGGAGCGGAAAAGGACGAGTATAATGAAACTAAAAGTTACAGTTCTGCCGCAAAAGAAATAAAAAATTGATTACACGATGCATATAACGGGAGGACTCTATGTATTTAATTTTAATGCGTCACGGGGAAGCAGTACCCCAGACAGAAAATATCAGTAACCGTGACCGTAAGCTGACCCGGGAGGGAAAACGGCAAGTCCGGAAAGTATCACGGATTCTTGCCCGCTTTTTAAAGGAAAAGCCGCTCCGCATTTACACCAGTCCGTTTGAAAGAACCAGGCAGACCGCTCGTATTCTTTCCGAAGAGTGTTTTGCGGAAGGTCTTCATATAACAGAGGATCTTCTCCAGGGAGATTTTCAGACGGTAGCGAATCATATTCGGACGGAGGGCGGGCCTGTCGCTCTGGTGAGTCATCACCCTTTTCTTCAATCGTATTTGCTTTCTACAGGGCAGGCGGCGATTCCATTTGAACCGGGAGCCGTGGCCGTGGTTGATTATGACTTTTATCAGAAACAGGGGCAACTGATTGCTTATTTCACTCCCCAATTAAAAAAACTGAAGAAGGATGACTGATGAAAAAATTACTGACTGTTGCAGGCTCCGATTCCTCCGGCGGCGCAGGGGTACAGGCTGATTTGAAAACCTTTGCCGCGCTCGGCACTTATGGAATGAGCTGTATCTGTGCTCTGACGGCACAAAATACGAAAGGCGTCACCATGGTGGTGAATACACCGGAAGAGATGGTGACCGCCCAGCTTCATGCGGTATATGACGATATATACCCCGATGCGGTAAAAACAGGAATGCTGAGTACGCCCGGTATTGTAAGTGCAGTGGCGGATTTTATAAAAAACCATAAAGGATCTCCTCTTGTGGTGGATCCCGTGATGGTCGCTACGACAGGGGCGGTGCTGTTGGAAGAAAAAGCGGTCGAACTTTATAAAAAAGAACTGCTTCCCGAAGCAACACTAGTGACACCCAATATCCCGGAGGCGGAATTTCTTTCGGGTATCAAGATAAAAACGGCGGAAGATATGGAAAAAGCGGCCAAGGAGCTGATGAAATACGGCTCACAAGCTGTTCTTGTCAAAGGCGGACACCGTGTCATGGAAGCATTGGATGTACTGTATGACGGAAAGCAAGTATATCGTTTCCCGGGAAAACGGATTGATACGGAAAATACCCATGGAACAGGATGTACACTTTCCGCGGCTTTGGCGGTCATGCTTGCCGAAGGAATGGAAATACCGCAAGCCGTTGAACAAGCAAAAAAATATGTAACAGGGGCGATAGAAGAGGCAAAAGACAATAAAATCGGACACGGCTATGGTCCGGTTCACCATTTCTGGTTTTACGGAAAAAACTGGGGGCATTTATGAAACATACCTTTTTTGCCTATTTGGCAAGAATGAAATATATCAAACGGTGGGGACTTATGAGAAATTCCGTCCCTGAAAATGATGCGGAACATACGCTGCAAACGGCAATGATTGCTCACGGCCTGGCTCTCATACGGGAAAATATATTCCACGAGCCCTGCGACGGAGAACATTGTGCCATGCTCGCCGTCTATCACGATGCAAGCGAAGTCTTTACAGGCGATATGCCGACACCGGTTAAGTATTTTACCGAAGACTTGAGAGACCGCTATCAGGAAATCGAGGACAAAGCAAGAGAAAGGCTTTTAGAGACACTTCCCGATGAATTAAAGAAAGCGTACCGCCCGTATATCCTTGATATGGAAAAAGATCCGCTCTGGCCTTTGGTCAAGGCGGCAGATACACTGTCCGCTTATTTGAAATGTGCAGAAGAAAAGCAGGCGGGCAACAGTGAATTTGAAGAAGCCTTCCGGACTACGGAGAATAAACTGCGGAAGATGGAGCTGAAGGAAGTGGACTGGTTTTTAGATCACTTTGCAGGCAGCTTTTTCCTTACTTTGGACGAAATGAATAAAATGTAAAAATAAAAAGCATCTCAAGCGATGCTTTTTTTGTTGCGCATAAAACCGGGCCGCTTTTGTTTCTTTTAAAAATTTTAAAAAAAGACAAATTATAAATTTTGTTCCGTATCTGATAAAAGGCAAAATTTGCTTGTAGCAACCTTAATACCCATACGGGTATAATAAAAATGAAAGGTAAGAAAATACAGAGTTACAGAGGGAAAACAGATGGAAGAGATTTATCGACGGTCACCGGAAAAATATGGCGGGACATATAGAAAAGAATCCGATAAAAACAAAACATCGATAAAATGCGGCAGAAAAGAAAGCCTGAATAAGTGGATCCATCGTGCTGCCGGTATCCTTGCTTACCGCAATGCAACGGATCCGTTGGGTTTTATCGTACAGGAAGAAGGAACAACTTTGCTCCCCCTGCCGATGACTTTCCTTTGTGACAAAATAGAAAAGAATGGTAAAAGATTATAAGAAAGCACAGAAAAAAGTATGCGTAAAAAAGCTCTGCAAATCCGTAATAGGACAGAGCTTTTTTATAATAAGAAGTAATGAAACACGGCACGGTGTATAGTTTGGGTATAGCAAAAGCCCCGGTAACGGGGCTTTTGCGGGAGATGTGTAAAATGACAATGAGTAGAAAGACCAAGGCCGGGGTCTTTCCTGATTTACGATTTTATTATATCTTTTTATATTCATATTGTCAAATTACACAAACAAATAAAATTAACAATTAAAAATGATAGGTGAAACAGGCTTTGTCCTATAAGAAATAGTGAAAGTGAAAAGACATATGAATGTAAACGCAGGGAAAATTATGGTATACTACTCACAAAGGAAAATGTATTTGCAAAAGGAGATAAATTCATATGGGACTGATGAAAGAATTTAAAGAGTTTGCGGCCCGCGGTAATGTGATGGACATGGCAGTCGGTGTTATCATCGGCGGTGCTTTCGGAAAAATAGTTTCTTCGCTTGTGGACAATGTAATCATGCCGCCGATAGGCATGTTTATGGGCGGTATAGATTTTGCAAACCTTTTTATTAATTTGAGTAAGACGCCGGCAGCGACTTTGGCGGAAGCCAAAGAACTCAATATACCTGTTATTGCGTACGGACAGTTTTTGAATACGGTGATTGATTTTCTGGTGATTGCCTTTGTGATTTTCCTCATGATCCGGCAAATGAACAGAATGTTTCCCAAACCGGCGGAAGCACCGAAGTGTGCCTGCCCGTTCTGCAAAGAAACGATTGCCGATGATGCGACACGTTGCCCGCATTGTACGGCTGTTTTGGAAGAATCTTCCAATTAAAACACAGAAGAGCATATTCTTGAAGGAGTATGCTTTTTTTGTGCAAAAAATTTTCCATTCCCATGTCAAAAGCTCGTTTTATTTCTTCTTGCCGGTTGTAAAATCATCGGAAAACGTTGACTTTTTTCATTGGAATGACTATCATTAATAGTTGTTTTCAGGATACGTTATATGCGAGCGTGGCGGAATTGGTAGACGCACAGGATTTAGGATCCTGCGCCTTGTGCATGGGGGTTCGAGTCCCTTCGCTCGCACCAGAAATAGCAGGTATATGCCTGCTTTTTTCATTTACAGAGAAAATTTTCTGTGTTACCATAGGCAATAAGTTGTGAAGGTATGTAAGAATCATTGATGAGGGAGGGATAGGTATGGCGATAAAGAAAAGAATCATCGGTGTAGTTGGAGTAGGGCATGTAGGTGCTCATGCGGCATTCAATTTGGGAATGATGGGAGTAGCCGATGAGGTACTGCTTTGTGATGTGAAAGAAAGCAAGGTTACAAGTGAAGTGCAGGATTTAAATGATGCGGTCATGTATATGCCGAATCATGTCATTTACAAAGCGTCCGGTTATGAGGGGCTGAAAGATTGTGATGTCATTATCAATGCTGTGGGAGATATCACGCTTTGCGCCTCGGGCACGAGAGATGCGGAGCTTGAAAATAGTGTGAAACAGGTGGCGGATTATGTGCCGAAGGTCATGGCGGCCGGTTTTCACGGTATTTTTGTGAGCATTACCAATCCTTGTGATGTCATTGCCCACCTGATTCAGGAGAAGAGCGGCCTTCCGAAAGGGCATGTGATGGGGACGGGTACTTTACTCGATTCGTCCCGGCTGATTCACGCCATTTCGGGACAGACGGGTCTTGATCCCCGCGGATTTACGGCGTTTATGATGGGTGAGCACGGAAATTCGCAGATTGTTCCGTGGTCACAGATTTCCTTTTACGGGAAACCGTTGTCTGAAATGGAGCATGACCCTCAATTTCAATTTGATAAAAAAGAAATTGAGGAAAGAACGATCCGGGGAGGCTGGGTTACCTATGCTGGCAAGCAATGTACCGAGTATGGAATCGCTTCGGCGGGAGCCACTTTGGTGCGGACGATTCTCCATGATGAAAAACGGATTCTTCCCTGCTCGGCACCGCTTGACGGTGAGTATGGGCAAGAAGGGATTTTCTGCGGCGTTCCCGCTGTTATTGGGGCGAACGGAGTGGAAAGGGTCATGGAATACCATTTGACGGAAGAAGAAATGAAACGTTTTACGGAATGCTGTGAAACGATTCGCGCCAATATTGCCAAAGGAAAAGCGGTTTTGGGAGAGTGACGTTGCAAGAAAAGCGGAGGTAAAAGTCCGCTTTTTGTTTTGCTGGATTTCTTTTATTTTGAGGAAATAGTTTGTGCTCCATTCGTTATTTTTAAGTGATATATCTATTGAAATAAAGAGCGGTGACCAGTACAATAATAAATATATAGGAAGATAACAAGGTGGGTTAATACATCAGGGGGATTCTCATGAGAAAAATCAACAAAGTTTTAGTAGCCAATCGAGGAGAGATCGCCATTCGTGTGTTTCGTGCATGTAATGAGTTGGGCATCAGAACGGTAGCGATTTATTCCAAGGAAGATGTGCTGTCGCTTCACCGCAACCGTGCCGATGAAGCTTATTTGGTGGGTGAAAATGACAAGCCCATTGATGCCTATCTCGATATTGAGGATATCATCCGCATTTGTAAGGAGCATCATGTCGATGCCATCCATCCGGGGTACGGATTTCTCGCGGAAAATGCAAAATTGGCAAAACGATGCGAAGAGGAAGGAATTATCTTTATCGGTCCGAGAGTAGAGCATCTGATTATGTTCGGCGATAAGGTGAATGCCCGTATCCAGGCGGAAAAAGCGGATATTCCCAGAATCCCCGGCACGAAAGGGGCGGTTCGTGATTTCTCTGAGGTCAAGGCATTTGCGGAAGAGCATGGTTTCCCCGTCATGATTAAAGCGGTCAACGGTGGCGGCGGTCGCGGCATGAGAAATGTAGACTGCATGGAAGATTTGGAAGAAGCGTACCATAGAGCGAAGTCGGAAGCGAAAATGGCTTTTGGTGATGACGAGGTGTACGTAGAAAAGTGCGTCATGAACCCGAAGCATATCGAGGTTCAGATTTTGGGCGATGAAGCGGGGAATGTGGTGCATCTCTTTGAAAGAGACTGCTCCATACAGCGCCGTCATCAAAAGGTCATAGAAATGGCGCCTGCCTGGTCTTTGCCGCAGAGCTTGCGGAATGACATCTGTGAAGCGGCTGTCAAGCTGATGAAAAATGTAGGCTATTTGAATGCGGGAACGGTAGAGTTTTTGGTTAATGAAGATGAAAAGCATTTTTATTTCATTGAAGTCAATCCCCGTGTGCAGGTGGAACATACCGTAACGGAAATGATCACCGATGTGGATATCGTCAAGACACAGATTCTGATTGCCGAAGGCTACTCTTTGGACAGTGAGGAAATAGCCATCGGATTGCAGTCTGATATCTGGTTTAAAGGCGTGTCTGTCCAGTGCCGTATCACGACGGAAGATCCGAAAAACGGGTTTATGCCGGATACGGGAAAAATTGTCGCATACCGTTCCGGCGGCGGCCCCGGCATCCGTCTTGATGCGGGGACGGCCTATACGGGAGCAGTCATTACACCGTACTATGATTCTCTCCTCGTCAAAGTGACAGCTCATGCGCTCCATCCTGCCGATGTGATTCACCGTATGCTCCGATGCCTTGATGAGTTTCGTATCAGCGGCGTGAAAACAAATATTTATTTCCTTCAAAATGTACTGCGGACAGAAGATTTTGTGCAGGGGCTTTGTGATGTTAATTACATCGACAAGCATCCGCAACTTTTGGAAGACAGCCATCTCATCAGCGACAGGGGCACCAAGCTTTTGTGCTACATCGGGGATATTATTGTGAACGGCTATGCAGGAGCGGGTCATCAGGACAAACCTGATTTTGCCGATGTACCGCAGCTTCCTTCCGATGAATCGCCGGTACCTGAAGGAACGAGGCAGCTTTTGGACAAGCTGGGACCGGAAAAATTTGCGAAATGGGTGCAGGACCAAAAAGAGGTCATGTTCATGGACACCACATATCGTGATGCCCACCAGTCACTTTTGGCTACCCGTGTGAGAACGCATGATATCATGAATGCGATCCGCTATACGGCGCGTCATGTGCCGCAGCTTTTTTCCTTTGAAAATTGGGGCGGTGCCACTTTTGATGTAGCGTACCGGTTCCTTGACGAAAGCCCTTGGGACCGTCTCCGTCAAATGAGAAAGGCGGCGCCGAATATTTTATTCCAGATGCTGACCCGCGGGGCCAATACGGTAGGCTATACGAATTATCCGGAAAATGTAGTCCGTCATTTCATTGACCGGGCGGCAGAGAACGGTGTCGATGTATTCCGTATTTTCGACTGCTTGAACCAGCTTTCCCATATGACGATTTCCATTGACGAAGTCAGGAAAAAAGGGAAACTGGCAGAGGCCTGCTTCTGCTACACCGGGGACATTATGGATCCGGCACGGCAAAAATATTCTTTAAAATATTACACAGACCTTGCGAAAGAAATGGAAAAGGCGGGGGCTAATATTATAGCCATTAAGGATATGGCGGGACTTTTGAAACCGGAAGCCGCGTATGCTTTGATTTCCGCATTAAAAGATGCTGTCGATCTGCCTGTCCATCTCCACAGCCACGAAGGCGGCGGACTGACACTCTACAGCTATGCGAAAGCAGTTGAGGCGGGAGTTGATATCGTCGATGTGGCAACAGGGGCGCTCTCCAACGGTACGAGCCAGCCTTCTATGACGGCGATGTACTATGCGCTGCAAAATCATCCGCGGCAGCCGAAACTCGACATTGACGCTCTGGAAACAATTGACCGGTACTGGCAATCTGTCCGTCCCTACTATGCAGGGGTAGACAGCAAAATGGCAAGTCCGAATACAACGCTTTTCCAGCATGAAATGCCGGGAGGGCAGTTCTCCAATCTGCGCCAGCAGGCGACAGCGGTAGGATTGGGAGACCGGTGGCCTGAAGTTTGCCGCATGTATGCGAAAGTGAATATGATGTTCGGCGATATTATTAAAGTGACGCCGTCTTCTAAAGTGGTGGGCGACATGACGCTCTTTATGGTGCAGAATGGGCTGACGGAAGAAGATATTTATGAAAAAGGACATACTTTGGACTTCCCGCGATCCGTGGTAGATTTCTTTGACGGGAAATTGGGGATTCCCTATGGCGGATTCCCTGAAAAGCTGCAAAAAATTATTCTCCGCGGAGAAAAGCCGCATTTGGAATCCCGCCCGGCAGATGTGGATTTCGAAAAAGTCAAAGAAGAAATGAAAGAGAAAAACATGCCTTTGCGGGAAGAAGATGTTTCTTCGTATTGCATTTATCCGAAAGTATTTAGCGATTATGTCGACAGATACAAAAAGTTCGGGGATCTGTCCGTCCTTGATACGCCGACTTTCTTTTTCGGCATGAAGCCGGGGGAAGAAATCCGGGTCAATATAGAAGAAGGAAAAATGCTTCTGATCCGCCTTGACGGTGTAAGCAAAGCTGATGGAGAAGGAAACCGGAAAATCGGTTTCGAGCTGAACGGGATGCCCCGGGAAATCAAAGTGCATGATAAACATGTGGCGGATACGGTCGTGACTTCCAGAAAAGCAGATAAAGATATACCGGGAGAAATCGGAGCCACATTGTCAGGCGCTGTCGTGAAACTTCTCGTTGAAAAAGGAAGTCATGTGGGAAAAGGAGAACCCGTCATCGTTACGGAAGCGATGAAAATGGAAACGACGATTACCTCCCCTGTAGACGGAATCGTCAGTGAAATTCATGTAAAACCGGGAGCGCGGATAGAATCTGGCGATCTTCTTATGGTGATTGAATGACCGGAGTAAATAACGGATTTTAAATCCGTTGTTTAAATACAAGTGAGTCAGGGTAAAAACCCGGAAAAGGAGTAAGAAATGAAAAAATATGTTTGCAAGGCATGCGGATGGGTGTATGATGAAGCTTTGGGAGATCCGGACAACGGAATTGCACCGGGAACCAAGTGGGAAGATTTACCCGATGATTTCAAATGTCCCCTTTGCGGCGTGGACAAAGATGAATTTGAAGTTTACGAAGATTAAATAAAAAGAAAACGGTCCTGTCTGAATTGGCAGGATCGTTTTTTCGTGCTTTTTTTCACTGTAGAGATGCATTCTTTCGTGTAAAAAAGATTTCGGGAATCCCGGCGGTTTGGTTTGCAAAGAAAAGAATTAAATGATAGAATAAACCGAAAGCACATTTCAATAAATAATGCAAGAGGAAAATCAATAGATAGAAAAGTTCTATATCGAATAAAAATTATTTTATAAAAGGTAAAAACTGTTTGCGCATATAAAATAATTTTATTAAAAGGCTTAGAAGAATTTATTGAAATAAGTGTTCTTGTATATTATAATAATTTTTCATGAAAGTTTTATTTTACAGTTTTGAAAATGTATAGGAAAGCAAGGTTATCCGTTATCTGACCTTGCTTTGTTTTTCCTCGTTTCCAAGTCATGAATTTTATGTGTAGAAGGAAAGGGTGAGGCGTGGAATGCCCAACAGCAAAATGTTCAGACCCGTCCGTGTAGGTAAAAAGAAAAGATATACCTACGCCAGATCTCAGGAGGTTTTGGGGATGCCCCATCTCCTCGATTTACAGACCAAGTCTTATGAATGGTTCTGTGAGGAAGGGTTAAAAGATGTGTTTGCGGATATTTCTCCGATTGAAGACAGTGCCCATAAGTGGGCGCTTCATTTCGGGGAGTACTATTTCAAGAAAGAAAAGTACAGCATTGACGAATGTAAATCCCGAGATGCTACGTATTCTGCGCCGCTGCAGGTAAAGGTACAACTCGTCAATAAAGAAACGGGAGAGATTAAAGAACACGATCTCTTCATGGGCGATTTCCCGATTATGACGAATACGGGGACATTTATCATCAACGGTGCGGAACGTGTTATCGTATCCCAGCTCGTTCGTTCGCCCGGCGTTTACTACAAGAAAGAAATTGATACGTTCGGTAAAGAAATCTATTCCGCCCAGCTGATTCCGAATCGCGGGGCCTGGATTGAGTTGGAAACGGATGCGAACGGAGTCGTTTTTGTCCGTATTGACCGGAACAGAAAAATGCCGGTTACTTATCTGGTTCGTGCTTTGGGCTTTTCTTCCAATGAAGAAATCATGGAGCTTTTCAATAACGATATCCACATCGAAGAGACATTGAAGAAAGACCAGACGACAACGACGAAAGAAGCGCTTATTGAGATTTACAAAAAGCTGCGTCCCGGTGAACCGGCTACGGAAGAGAGCGGTATCACCCTGCTCCGTAATTTCTTTTACGATCCCCGCCGGTATGATCTGGCTAAAGTGGGGCGTTACAAGTTAAATAAGAAGCTTTCCTGGGAAAACCGTCTGAAAGGACACCGAACGGAAGGACCAGTTGTGGATACGGAAACCGGGGAAGTGATTATTCAGGGCAATGCGATTATTGACGACGAAGCGATAGAAATTCTTCGCAAGAGCGGAGTCTTCAGTCGCGGTGAAATGGTGGAAGTCATGACCCAGAAAGAAGACGGCACGCCTGTCAAAGTCATTTCTTCCAGCGGTATGCATGAAGATAACTTCCGCACTTTGGACAGAGCGGACATTATTGCAACGATTGACTATTTGCTGAATATGATTCAAGGGTACGGACGGCCGGATGATATTGACCATTTAGGAAATCGCCGTGTCCGTATGGTAGGAGAACTTTTGCAAAACCAGTTCCGTATCGGGCTGTCCCGTATGGAGCGCGTTGTCCGTGAAAGAATGACAACCCAGGATCAGGATAAAATGACAGCCCAGGCGTTGGTCAATATTCGTCCTGTCGTAGCAGCCATCAAAGAGTTCTTCGGAAGCTCCCAGCTTTCCCAGTTTATGGATCAGACGAATCCTCTGGCGGAACTGACTCATAAACGCCGTCTTTCCGCATTGGGACCGGGCGGTCTTTCCAGAGAACGTGCAGGCTTTGAAGTTCGTGACGTGCATTATTCCCATTATGGGCGTATGTGTCCGGTAGAAACACCGGAAGGTCCGAATATCGGTCTGATTTCTTCCCTTTCCAACTACGGAATTGTCAATAAATACGGTCTGATTGAAACGCCGTACCGTCTTGTTGACCCGAAAACACATCGTGTTACTGATAAATGCCGGTATGTAACAGCTGATATTGAAGAAGATAAAATCATAGCACAGGCGAGTGAAGTACTGACGAAAGACGGAAAGTTTGTAGACCGTTATGTGGCGTGCCGACATGGTGCGGACGTGTTGGAAGCCCTTCCTGAAGAAGTCGATTTGATGGACGTATCGCCGAAGCAGGTGGTTTCCATCGGTACATCTTTGATTCCGTTTTTGGAACATGATGATACGAACCGTGCTCTTATGGGAGCGAACATGCAGCGTCAGGCCGTTCCCCTTCTCCGGCCGGAAGCGCCGCTTGTAGGAACAGGCATGGAATGGGTGGCCGGGCAGGACTCCGGTGTCTGCGTTCTTGCCAAAAGGTTCGGCGTGGTTACTGAGGTCACGGGGCGGACGATTACCGTTAAGGCGGATAATGGCGAATATGACAGCTATGACCTGATTAAATTTATGCGTTCCAACCAGAGTACCTGTATCAATCAGCGTCCTATCGTTTACAAAGGAGACCGGGTAGAAGCGGGTCAGACTTTGGCGGACGGCATGGCGACCGATGGCGGTGAACTGGCTTTGGGACACAATGTCCTTGTGGCCTTTGTATCCTGGGAAGGATATAACCATGAAGATGCGGTTCTGATTTCCGAGCGTCTTTGCAGTGATGATTTATATACATCTATCCATATTGAGGAGTACGAATGTGACTCAAGAGATACGAAGCTGGGTGAAGAAGAAATTACCCGACAGCTTTCCTCTGTCGGTGAAGATGCATTAAAAGATCTTGATGAAAACGGGATTATCCGCATCGGTGCCGACGTGCGGCCGGGCGATATTCTTGTCGGCAAAGTGACGCCGAAAGGAGAAACGGAACTTACGCCGGAAGAAAGACTTCTCAGAGCCATTTTCGGGGATAAAGAAAGAGAAGTGAGAGATACATCTCTGCGTGTACCTCACGGTGAATTCGGAAAAGTTGTTGATGTCAAGGTGTTTACCCGTGAAAATGGCGATGAACTTGCACCGGGCGTTAATAAATTGGTTCGTGTCTATATTGCACAGAAACGTAAAATCCGTGAAGGCGATAAAATGGCGGGCCGTCACGGAAACAAGTGCGTATGCTCTCGCATTATGCCTGTTGAAGATATGCCGTTTACGCCTGACGGACGGCCTGTCGATTTGGTTTTGAATCCTCTCGGCGTTCCGTCCCGTATGAATATCGGGCAGATTCTTGAAATCCATTTATCCTGGGCGTGCCATATGCTTGGAGAAGAAATTAAAGCGGCACAAAAAGATCCGAAGCAGGCGAAGATTCTTGAAAAAAGACTCCGCAAAGCCGGATATGACTTTGATGCTTACGGGATGCCTGAACCTACCGATTCGGGGATTCATATAGCAACTCCCGTCTTTGACGGCTGCCGTGACGAGGATTTGGCAGCGACGCTGGCGGCAGCGGGACTTCCTGTCAATGCAAAGTCTGAATTGTATGACGGCCGTACCGGTGAAAAGTTGGACGGACAGGTGACTATCGGCTGGAAATATATGCTGAAACTCCATCACCTGGTAGACGATAAAATTCATGCCCGCTCCACAGGTCCTTATTCGCTCGTGACCCAGCAGCCGCTCGGCGGTAAAGCGCAGTTCGGCGGACAGCGTTTCGGGGAAATGGAAGTATGGGCGCTGGAAGCTTATGGAGCCGCCTATACACTCCAGGAAATTTTGACGGTAAAATCCGATGACGTCATCGGACGAGTGAAAGCTTACGAGAAGATTGTCAAAGGGGAAAATATCCCGAATCCGGGAGTGCCGGAATCTTTCAAGGTTCTTATGAAAGAACTCCAGTCTATCGGACTCGACGTCAGAATTTTAAATGAAAACGATGAAGAAGTTGTATTGAAAGAATTAGACGAATCCGATTTAGAGCAGGGATTCGGCGGCGGACGTTTCCGCAAAGAAGAAGTGAAAGAAGCCATGGAAGGCGATGATGCCGTATCCGCCTCCCGGGGAGCGATGGAATCCAACATTTCCGGAGAAGGAAAAGGAACACAGCTGAATGATGTAGCTTCTTTCAATGATACCCTTGAGGCGGAAGTGACCGCTGATGAACCTGAAGATTCTTCTTTTACTGAAACCGATATTGATATGGAAACGGGTCTTGCCGATGACCCTGAAGCCTGATTCCGGAAAGGAGCGCCAATAAATTGTTAGATGTAAACGAATTTGACTCTATGAAAATAGGTATCGCTTCTCCGGAAAAGATCAAAGAATGGTCACACGGAGAAGTTACAAAACCGGAAACAATTAATTACCGCACTTTGAAAGCGGAAGCGGACGGTCTTTTCTGTGAAAGAATTTTCGGACCGACAAAAGACTGGGAATGTAAATGCGGTAAATATAAAAAGATGCGTTATAAAGGCACAGTCTGTGATAAGTGCGGTGTTGAAGTAACGAGTGCCAAAGTCCGTCGTGAAAGAATGGGACACATTGAACTGGCATGCCCGGTTTCCCATATCTGGTATTTCAAAGGGACACCGAGCCGTATAGGGTTGATTCTCGATGTATCGCCCCGCCAGTTGGAAAGAGTCCTGTATTTCGCAGCCTATATCGTTATTGATAAAGGAGATACCAACCTCCAAGACAAGCAGGTGCTGAATGAACAGGAATACCAGCAGGCCGTTCAGGAATACGGCATCGGCTCTTTTAAAGCACAGATGGGGGCCGAAGCAATCCAAAAGCTTTTGCAGAATCTGGATCTTCTTGCTTTGGAAAAACAGCTGAAAGAAGATGTGGAAAGCAGCAGTAACCAGCGGAGGGTGCGGAGCATCCGTCGTCTGGAAGAAGTGGAAGCATTCCTGCATTCCGGAAATAAACCGGAGTGGATGATCCTTACTGTGCTTCCCGTGATTCCGCCGGATCTCCGTCCGATGGTACAACTTGACGGCGGGCGTTTTGCCACCAGCGATTTAAATGATTTGTACCGCCGTGTCATCAATAGAAACAATCGTCTGAAACGTTTAATGGGCATGGGAGCCCCGGAAATTATTGTCCGCAACGAAAAACGCATGCTCCAGGAAGCTGTTGACGCTCTCATTGATAACGGCCGCCGCGGCAGAGCTGTAAGCGGACCGGGAAACAGACCTCTCAAATCCCTTTCGGATATGCTCAAGGGTAAGCAGGGACGTTTCCGTCAGAATCTCCTCGGAAAACGTGTAGACTATTCGGGCCGTTCGGTTATCGTAGTAGGGCCGGAACTGAAAATGTACCAATGCGGACTGCCTAAAGAAATGGCTATCGAATTGTTCAAGCCGTTTATCATGCATGAGCTGATTAAGCGTGAAATGGCAAGCAATTTAAAAATTGCCCGCAAAAAAGTGGATAAATTGGCACCGGAAGTTTGGGATGTCCTGAGTGATGTGATCAAAGAACATCCGGTACTTCTTAACCGTGCGCCTACATTGCACCGTCTCGGTATTCAGGCGTTTGAACCGATCCTTTGGGAAGGCCGGGCGATTAAATTACATCCGCTCGTCTGCCCCGGTTATAATGCGGACTTTGACGGCGACCAGATGGCATGCCACCTGCCTCTTTCCGTGGAAGCACAGGCGGAAGCAAGAACCCTGATGCTGTCTATCAATAATATTTTATCGACAAAAGACGGAAAACCGGTAGCTATTCCCTCCCAGGATATGATCCTCGGCGCCTACTATCTGACGATTGTCAAAGAAGATAAAGAAGCGGAAGATGCATTGGATTCATCCAAGCTCCACGCATTTACCGGCTATGATGAAGTGATGATCGCCTATGCGCTGAAGCAGGTGGATATTCATGAATTTATCAAGGTGGAAGTGCCCGGACACGGTCTTGTCGTAACGACGCCGGGACGCCTGATTTTCAACTATGCGATTCCGGAAGAACTCCGCTTCTTCTACAAGCGTGATGACGGCACCACCGGTCTCGGAATCACAATCGGCAAAAAGCAGATGGGTAAACTTGTTAACGACTGCTTCAAAAAACTGGGATTCAAAGCGACAGGCGATCTCTTGGACGCCATTAAAGCGCTCGGATTCCACTATGCGCTGATTTCGGGTATTTCCATCGGCATATACGATGTGGCGGTACCGGAAAAGAAAGACCTTATTTTATCGGAAAGCGATAAACAGGTCGAAAAAGTGAAAAAATTCTATCGCCGCGGTCTGATGACGGACGAAGAACGATATAGAAAAGTTGTTAAAATTTGGGAAAAAGCGACCAATGATGTCGGAGAAGCCATGAAGGCTTCCATGACGAAGATGAACCCGTTGACCATGATGGCGCAGTCGGGAGCCCGCGGTAATGATAACCAGATCCGCCAGCTTGCAGGTATGCGCGGTCTGATTGCCGATACATCGGGCAAAACGGTGGAACTTCCTGTTAAAGCGAACTTCCGTGAAGGACTCACCGTGCTTGACTACTTTACATCTTCCCACGGTGCCCGCAAAGGTCTTGCCGATACGGCTCTCCGTACAGCCGACTCCGGCTATCTGACCCGCCGTCTTGTTGATGTATCGCAAGATGTCATTGTCCGCGAAGAAGATTGTGATGTGCAGGTTCTGAATTTTGACAGAGAACTGAATGTAATTTCTTCACGTCCCGCCATCCGCCATCTTTACCAGGAACAAAAGGGGAAACTCATCGGCTCCATTTTGGAAGAAGATGTATTGAACCGGAAAAGCGGAGATATTCTTCTTGTCAAAGGAAAAACGCTGGATGCGGCCGATATCGCATTGATGAATAAGAATCTTGTCGACTCGGTGACAATCACCGTTCCGGGAGTGGAAGAAAGTGCGGCGGAAACGATTACCTTTGATGTAACGTCCGCAGTCAATGAATATGATGCGGCCATGAAACATCATATGACCGAACATTTCTCGGGAGCTAAGCTGGAAGAGGCGGCGCTGAACCGCAAAGGAGAAGAAATCCTCCCGCAGGGCACATGTATTGACGAAAAAACGGCGGATCAGATTTTGGAAGCCGATGTTCCTTTGATCCGTGTTCGTATGGATCGCGTAAAAGGAATTGAAGTTCGTAAGATCACGGAAATGGGAAGGCTCATTGAATCTTTGGCGGACCGGATTGCCGGCCGCTGTCCTGTAGAAGATGTGCTGCACCCTGAAACCGGAGAACTCATTGCGAAAAAGAATGAAGAAATTACGGACGACCAGGCGGCGGAAATTGAAAAACACTATGATTCTCTCCACGTCCGTTCCACATTGACCTGCTCTTCGGAACACGGCGTCTGCGCTAAATGCTACGGCCGCAATCTGGCAACGGGCCGTCATGTGGAAATCGGGGAATCCGTCGGCATTATTGCCGCCCAGTCGATCGGTGAACCGGGTACGCAGCTGACAATGCGTACATTCCATACCGGCGGCGTTGCATCGGCAGAAGATATTACACAAGGTCTGCCCCGTGTCGAAGAATTGTTTGAAGCCCGCAAACCGAAAGGCAATGCGATTATTTCCAATATCGCCGGTACAGTTGCGATAGAAGATTCACCGGAAAATGCAAATATCAAGATCATTACCGTGACGAATGAAGAAACCTCGGATACCTATAAAATTCCTTTCGGAAAGAGAATTTCCGTAGAAGAGGGAGAAGTGATCGAAGCGGGGACCCGCCTGATTGAAGGGAACATCAATCCTCACGATATACTCCGCGTCCTCGGTGTCAAAGCGACGCAGAACTACATTGTAAAAGAAGTTCAAAAAGTATATCGCTCCCAAGGCGTTGAAATCAATGATAAGCATATTGAAATTATCGTCCATCAGATGCTCCGGAAGATTAAAATTATCAATCCCGGTGATTCCGGATGGCTGCCGGGAGAAACAGTTGATGTGGTTTCTTACCGTGCGGAGAACCGCCGTCTGGAAGATGAAGGAAAAGAAACGGCGGTCGGCGAAAACTTACTCCTCGGTACGACCAAAGCGGCTCTTGCGACCGATTCCTTCCTGTCCGCAGCTTCTTTCCAGGAAACAACGAGAGTTCTTACGGAAGCGGCGATTAAAGGAAAAGAAGATCCGCTTCTCGGCTTGAAAGAAAATGTCATTATCGGCAAACTCATTCCTGCCGGAACGGGCATGGCTCGTTACCGCAAACTCTCCGTCGTTCATAAAGGAGAACCCGTTTCTTCTCCTGTGGAACAGGATTTGGGTGATGCATTGCCGTAAAGACAAATGAGTTAAAATGCTTTTAAGATTAAATCCCCTCTACCGTGAAAATCCGGTGAAGGGGATTTTTCTATGGAATTATTTTATTTGTAACATGAAACTATTAAAGGAAAATAGCAGCACCGTTTGATATCATTTTGTTTATGTGATAGCATAATGATAATTAATGGTAAATGTGTTATTACAAATTAAAGGAGATAGGAAAACGATTTGCACAAAAATAAATTCTTATTTCATTTTCTTGTAATGACGCATTTTTTGTTTGGGAAGGAGTTTTCTATGAATCGTGTCATCAGAATCGGCATTCTTGCGGCATTAAGCGCCTGCTCGCTGGTAAATATAGGGGGGGCGGAAACCTACGAGCTTGATCCTGTATTTGTTACGGCGCAGCGTGTTGAAAACCGTGATTTGGATACGCCGGCGACGGTGGAAGTTGTGGAAAGAAAAGACATCGAAGCGAGCGGGGCAGGCAGCGCATTTGAAGCTCTCCGCACTTCCTTGGGAACTTTTGCCAGTACGCAGCTGCCGAACGGCGTGGGCATGGGTTCCATGACGAGTAAAATCAATATCCGCGGTGTAGATAAGGGGACGCTGGTTCTGGTGGACGGTGTGCCGATGAATCAGGACGGGAAATATAATTTGGAAGACATCGGTGCCGATGCCATTGAGCGCGTTGAAATCGTCCGCGGCGGCGGTTCCGTACTGTACGGCTCTGAAGCTACCGGCGGCGTCATCAATATCATCACCCGTTCCCGGATACAAAACAGTGTCAAAGTATCTGCCGGCAATTATGACAAGCAGAGATATAATGTGAATATCGGGGCGGATGCATTCAACGCCTCTCTTTACTATGAACACAGAGGTCCTATTGACCGTATCACGACGACCACGACTAAGAATAAAGCGATGGGTGGAAAATTTACAGACCGCTATTATGACTATAAAAAAGGAAACGATTGGGGCATTTTCTGGAACTATGCCATCAATGACAATTTGAAGTTCAGCCATAACTATGTCAATACTAAAAATACGGCTTCCCAGATGGATTCCGATTATAAAAACAGCCCGTATCAGACAAAGAAATATGAAGATGATAACAATACCTTCCTTTTGAATTATGACGATAAGAACGGCCTGACCGCTTTCGCCTCTTACGGCACGCAGGAGAGAAATCACAATCAAATCAGCTATGACAAGAAAACGGGGGCTGTTAAAGAAGATATCGAGTACAGCTGGAGAAAAGGGCACAATACAAATCTGAATGTCCAGAAAGTATTTGAAACGAACGGAAAAGATACGTTTTTAATCGGCGCTTCGTTCCAAAGAGAAGATTTGGACGTGAGAAGCGCGGGAACAAAGAAAATGGGAAATAAACCGGCACAACCGGCGAAGACGGGCAATTATAACCGTGACATTTATTCTGTTTACGGATCTTATAAATGGAATATGACGGAACAGGACCAGATCATTTTCAATGCCCGCCAGACATTCGTACGGAATGCGGACGGCATTACGACAGAAATAAAAACCGGTGAAACCGGCCACACCGTCCAAAAAGATCAAAGTAAATTCACCCCGGAAATACAGTATATCCGGAAATTGGATAACCACTCCTCTTTCTATGCCAAAGCGGGCAAATCGTTCCGTCTGCCGGAATTGACCAAAATATTCGGCGCTTCCGCCATGCTTTCCAATGTCAATTTACAGCCGGAACACGGAAAACATTATGAAATCGGTTACAAATTGAATCAAGGCGATATTTCATGGCGCGTATCCCTTTTCCATTATGACATCAAAGACGCGATCAAGAGTTTCAGCGGTTCTCCTCTCACGGGCGATTTGGAATACAGCAATGCGGACAGTAAGAATACGGGCATTGAAGTGTCCGCTGATGTCCGGCATAGCGAATATCTGGATTACACCGTGGGTATTGCTTACGGAAACCCGAAAGAAAAGAGTTTGGACAGCAAAGGCCATGTGGGAGACTGGATTCATACCAATAACAGATGGCAGATTACATCTTCCGTCCGTTATCACAAAGACAAATGGGCAGGCGTGCTTTCTGCCAACTACCTCGGATACCGCTATAATGCCGCCGATGACGGACGGACCAAAGTAAAACCCGCGCTCTTCACCGATTTGGATATTTCTTACAAACCGGGCGAAGCGCATAAAGTATTCTTCCATATCAATAATTTACTTGACAGAGAAGACTACACAACCGTCACCGCACCGAATCCCGAAAAATTCGGCTATATCTCGCAAGGCAGAAATTTCATGCTCGGCTATGAATATAAATTCTGATTGAGCGGTAAAAACGGAAATAGAAATAAAAAAGAAATCCCTTTCAACGGACAGAATCCGGCGAAAGGGATTTTTGTGTGGAACTTGAGAAAATCAATTAATTTTTTTACAATAAAGGAAATACGATGCAAGGGAGAAAATCATGCGGTATATATGGATGGGACTTATTGGTTGGCTTTTGGCGGGGATGATGACGGTTTCTGCGGAGTCTGCTGCTGTGGAAGGATTGGGGAAATTTCCTTTCGGTTCTCGTGTGGAAGTGACGGCAGGCCCTGAATCGTCAGTGGAAAATTTTTTCTGCGGGAAAGATAGGGCAAGCCGTCAGGCGATGGTAAAGATTATTTGCAAATCGGCTGTGCCGCCGGGCGTTCATCTGTATACGGAAGAAGGAACATTTCCCTATGATTCGCTCCGCATGTACCAGCTCCGTACGGCAGATATGCAGGGCGAATATGCGGCTTTTCTTTTTGTACTGTCCGGTAAAGAACGGGAACTGTTTCCGCATCGGAACAAGAAAGTAATTTCCTTCTGGAATCAGGCATTTCATGAGGACGGAAAAAAGCCGGAATTTCTTTTCGGAATACCCCAAATCAGTCTTGCCGAGTATCAGGCGGAATGGGAACAATTTTTGCAAAAAGAAAAGATAAGGGATATAAAAGTGAAGATTTCCGATATATCTCCGTGGCACCGCTATAAAAATAAAGACGGTTCTTACCGGTGGAGTCAGGAATGCCGGCTTTTGATTTCCCGAAACGGACAAGGGGCAGTTCCTCTCTGGATAGACAGTCATTTTTATAAGGCCGGTCACGTTTATTACCTCATCACTGCAGTGGGAAGTCATATGGCGGGAAATAAGCTTGGCGGCTATGTTCTTTATGGAGCAGACGGGTTGGAAAGGGAAATGACATGATGTGGAAAAAAACAGCCGCTTGTGCTATTTTGTCGGCGCTGGTGTGGATCGGAACGGCTAATGCGTATGATGTGAAGAACGTGGCGGATGAACAATGGCCGTCCATGTTTACTTATACGGAGATAGGGGAAGAACATATGCTTCTTCTTCCGGAGGGAAATCTGTCGTATCGTTTGGGTCAGGTTTTATTGCAGCCTCCTGAAACGAAAAATGTGATGGCCGGGTATATAGTGACAGCGGAATTTCCTCCCCGTGAGGGAGAGAAAGCGGCTCCTTATTTCAAAGAGTATCTTACGGTTCATGAATGGCGGGGGCTTGTCAAAATCAATCGTCTTTTGATGAATAGCGGTTCTCCGCTCCGCATCCAAATAGAAGAGCTTATCCGGAGCGGGCATGTGCCGCTTCCTGAAGAGCTGCGTTCTTCTGCAAACATTTCTCTTGAGGAAATAGAACCGTATCACCGGTTGTCTTTTACGGAATCTTATTTATATGTCGCGGCGGGCCGGATTGTTTTTGATATGGCGGGGATGAAATTTCCTTTTTACGGACGGGTGTATTTCTTCCGCCATGATGATCATATGGACATGATGTTGCTTTTGACGCCTGATGAAGCGAAAGAGCCGTTGATTTATGTAACGGATGTTCTTGCTAAAACGGTGGCAAAGGAAATATATATGAACCGTGAGGGAGCGGAAGATTTGTCAGTGACGCTTGCCAAGTACCAAGAAAAATACCCGCCGCCTTATGAAAAAGAGCGGCAGATACGCTGAAATATATTAAAATAAAAAATCCGACATGAAACATAGAAGCATTCGTGCCGGATTTTTTATTTGGTAAGGTTATACTTTCATTTCTTCATGAGGATGAGATACGGTGTGATAGCCTTCATAAGCAAGGACAAGGGCGAGTATCACGAGGAGAGAACCGATAATCACCTGCGCATAAGGTCCCCAGCCGGCCGCGCCGCCGCTGATAATGTGGAATTGGTTCATAACGATGATGACGAGAGAAGAAATCGTGACGATGAGCATGAACGTCATGGGGAATAAGAACATCTTATTATTTTTTCCCGCATTTCCAAGCCAGGCGGCTACCGCCAAAAGACCGATAGCGGCGAGAAGCTGGTTAGCGGCACCGAATAATCCCCAGATTTTTGCAAAACCGCCCATGCCGAGAGCAATACCTAAAACAACGGTCAGAATCGTGGCAAAGTAGGGATTGACCATCAGTTTACGGAAACCGTTTTTTACATCTTTCGGATTTTCGCCCGGTTCGAGCCAAAATTCCTGGAACATAAAGCGGGCAAGACGTGTTGCCGTATCAAGGGAAGTCAGGCAGAAGGCGGAGTAAGTGAGTACCAGAAGGGTGTACATGATATTTTCCATGCCTTCCAGTCCGGGAATGGCACCGATCATGGCAGCGATACCGCCGGCAAATATATCGGTAGCTCCTTTGGTATGACCGGTTACACGGGCATAGCCGATGGCACAGAGAGTAATGATAGCCAGTACACATTCCAGAAGCATGCCGCCGTAAGCAATCGGTTTGGCATCGGATTCTTTATCCAGCTGTTTCGACGTAGTGCCGGAAGAAACGAGGGAATGGAATCCGGAAATAGCACCGCAGGCTACGGTGGTAAATAAAATCGGGAATAAGAACTGTGTACCGTTTGCATTATTGACGGTGAATCCTGCAAAGGCGGGGAATACGCTTTCATCAATTGTCGGATGTGCTCCGATAATACCGATAAATGCGACAATCAGCATCGCATAGAGCAGGAAAGAGCTCAGATAGTCACGGGGCTGGAGGAGAATCCAGACCGGTGTGACGGAAGCGATGGTGATGTAAATGCCGACAAGAAACATCCAAGTCGTGGTAGAAAAGTAGAACGGATGGTAATTCATGCCGATCGCCATGCAGGCGGCGATGGCAAGTACGCCTAAAACGGAAGAAATCACCATCGGCGTATGACGGCGGTAGACAGCAAAGCCGAAAACGATAGCCAAGAGAATGAACATGATGGAAACCATGGCGACCGACGCATTGGTGGTACTGGCGGCTACATCAAGAACACCGTCTTTATAAGTGGCGCCGAAAGTGGAAGCGACGATAGCGGCAAAAGCGGCTACCACTAAAATCAATGTCAGATAAGAGAAAATAATAAATAATTGCTTGGCTCTTTTTGACATATTGAGCGAAATGATTTCACCGATTGATTTTCCGCGGTGGCGGACGGAAGCGAAAAGCGCACCGAAATCATGGACGCCGCCGAAGAAAATACCTCCGATTAAAACCCAGAGAGTGACGGGAAGCCAGCCGAACATGGCTGCCCCGATAGGGCCTGTGATCGGACCGGCACCGGCGATGGAAGAAAAGTGATGCCCCATGAGAACCGGTGCTTTGGCAGGAACATAATCGACACCGTCCTGCATAGTATGCGCCGGCGTTTCTTTATTTCCTTCGCCCACGCCCCATTGCCGTGCGAGCCAGCCTCCGTAAAAAATGTATCCGCAAAGTAATATGACACTGCAGACACCCATAAGTACCAACGTGTTCATGTTAAGCCCCTTTCTCTGTAACTTCCTTTAATACATTTTTTAAATTCTTTTCCATGCACCGTCCTGCGGAATTAAAATAAAAAGCATTGTCCCTGATATGCAAACAGGCGGTATGTAACTCCATCCAACCATGGAAAGAGAATTTAAAGCTTTTGTAGACACGGCATTTTTCCAGTTTCTTTCTTGCCGACTCGGTAACGGAATTGCAAATAAAAACGGGAGAAATATAGGTATACATATGCCTCGGCCCGATATGTGCCATTTTTAATCCTTCTTCATGGGCATAGTTTTTACATTTTTCAAAAAGTTCATCGTTGAGATGATCCACCTTGAAAAGAAAAATAAATTCCTCCTGATTGGCTGACCAGATTTCATTCGATTTAAAAAACAAATGCTGTCCCGTCCGTTCATAATATTCACAAACCGCAGACAAGGACGCGCCGTCATGTTCAGGGAAAGGAGAAATTTTTTTAGCTTCCTGAAGAGCATTCTCATCATCAGGAACAGGACTTTCGATACCGTCAAAGCGGGTGATATTATAAAATCGCTGGTAGCTTCGCAGTAGCTGATTGACTGCATGTTCTCCCGTGTAATTCATAGAATCTCGCTTTTCAAAAAAATGATAATTGCAATAAACACATCATTGGATTACTTTAATAGATAAATTTTATTAAACCTATCATAATACGTTGTAAAAAATATTTCAAGTACCATATAATCCAAAAATTTTATAATTAACATACATCGCAATTTATATAGTATATACAAATTTAAAATAAAAATAAAAATCAGGGAGACATAAAATTCGTTTCTTTTTATAAAAAAGCGGGGCGGCCGTTTTTGGGAAGATAAAACCGCTTTGAGGAAACAGGCGCGTTGACTTTGGATTTTAAAAATGAATATTTATTTTGCGGCAGCTATTTCAATTTTATGTGGTAATATAGACATATATGATATTTCATTACACACAGGAAGAATCCGAAAGGAAGGGTGTTTGTTTTGTCAGACATAAGACGGCTTTATGTAAGAAAAAAGAAAGGCTTTCGTCAGGGAGAAGAAAGTCTCGCGGCGTCGCTTAAGGAAATTTTGGGAGACCGCATCAGGGAAGCGGCCATTTATCATCGCTATGATGTAGACGGTTTGAATGACGATGATTATGAGAAAGCGGTGGCAGCCGTTTTTTCGGAACCGCCGGTAGATACGGTGCAGGAAGAATTGCCGCAGGGAGATATGGTTATGGCGGTGGAATTTTTACCCGGCCAGTATGACCAGCGGGCGGATTCGGCGGAACAATGTCTGGCTGTCGTGACGGGACAGGACGGTGCGAAAGTCCGCTGTGCTTTGGTGTATGCATTCCAAGGAGAATTCATAGACGGGGATAAGGAAAAGATTTTAAAATTTCTTGTGAATCCCGTAGAGTCAAGAGAAGCCGCTTTGGAAGAAGCGGAAACATTGGAACTTCCTGTAGAAGAACCGAAGCCGGTTCCCGTGGTAGAGGGATTACGGGAACTTGATGAAAAAGGAAGGGACCGCCTTATCCGTGAAATGGGACTTGCCATGAGCCGTGATGATTTGGCAATGATTTGTGATTATTTCAATAAGGAAGAAAAGCGGGATCCGACAGTGACGGAAATACGGGTACTTGATACCTATTGGTCCGATCACTGCAGGCACACGACTTTTTCTACCAGACTTGAGGATATCAGTGTAGAAGAAGGAATATATACAAAACCTGTAAAAAAAGCTCTCTTCCAGTATCGGGAAGCAAGGGGTCAGGTATACGGAAAACATACGGAAAGACCGGTCACCCTGATGGATATGGCAACGGTGGCAGTGAAAGAACTCCGTAAAGCAGGAAAGCTTGAAAACCTGGATTCTTCAGAAGAAATCAATGCCTGCACAATCAAAGTGAAAATTGATACGGACCAAGGCGAAGAGGACTGGCTCCTTCTCTTTAAGAATGAAACACATAACCATCCGACGGAAATCGAACCTTTCGGCGGTGCGGCTACCTGTCTCGGCGGCTGCATCAGAGATCCGCTTTCCGGAAGAGCGTATGTCTATCAGGCGATGCGTGTTACCGGCGCGGCAGACCCGCGGGCTCCTCTTTCGGAAACTTTGCCGGGAAAATTGCCGCAAAAGAAGATTGTCACAGAAGCGGCCAAAGGTTACAGCTCTTACGGAAACCAAATCGGTCTTGCTACGGGTGAGGTCAAGGAATATTATCATCCCGGATTTTTGGCAAAGCGTATGGAAATCGGAGCTGTCGTAGCTGCCGCACCTGAAAGCCACGTCATCCGGGAAAGACCTTCTGCAGGAGATGTAGTGATTCTCGTAGGAGGAAGAACGGGCCGTGACGGTATGGGCGGTGCTACAGGTTCATCCAAAGAATTAAATACCGAATCTATCGAAACCTGCGGAGCGGAAGTCCAAAAAGGAAATCCTTTAACGGAACGGAAAATACAGTGCCTTTTCCGCAGAGGAGAAGTGACACGGCTCATTAAAAGGTGTAATGATTTCGGCGCCGGCGGTGTATCCGTTGCTGTCGGAGAATTGACTGACGGGCTTTCCATCGATTTGGACAAGGTGCCGAAGAAATACGAAGGACTTAACGGTACGGAACTTGCCATTTCCGAATCCCAGGAAAGAATGGCGGTAGTTGTCAGAAGTGAAGACGCGGACCGTTTTATTTCCTATGCCGCCGAAGAAAATTTGGAAGCGACACCGATTGCCCGTGTCAATGACAGCGGCCGTCTTGTCATGACCTGGCGGGGAAAAACCATTGTCGATATTTCAAGAGAATTCCTTGATACCAACGGGGCGGAGCAGGTCAAAAAAGCATATGTGAAAAAACCTGACGAAAAAGGATATTTCCAATCCCCGGAAATTAAAGATATAAAATCGGCGTGGATATCCGCCATGAGTGATATCCGTCATGCATCGCAGCAGGGACTTTCCGAACGGTTTGACTCCACCATCGGTGCAGGAACGGTACTTATGCCTTTCGGCGGAAAATACCAGCGGACACCTTCTGACGGTATGGTGGCAAAATTTCCCGTAAGAAAAGGGGAAACCGACAGTGCCAGTTTCATGGCTCACGGTTTTGATCCCGATATTGCGACATGGAGTCCTTTCCACGGCGCCGTTTATGCCATACTTCTTTCTCTGACCCGTCTTGTTGCCATGGGCGCAGACTGGAGAAAGTCATATCTCACGTTGCAGGAATATTTTGAAAAGCTGACGGAAAAAGACAGCTGGGGGAAACCTGTTTCTGCCGTTCTCGGTGCTTATTATATGCAGAAGGTTCTCGGAATCGGTGCCATCGGCGGAAAAGACTCGATGAGCGGAACTTTTAATGATCTCCATGTTCCGCCGTCGCTGATTTCTTTTGCCGTTGCTCCCGGCAAAGCATCGGAAGCGGTGAGCCAGGAACTGAAAAAAGAAGGAAATACTCTTGTTTTATTTGCAATGCCTAAAGATAAAGAGGGAATGCCGGATTTGGAAGTATTCAAAAAGCACGGCGATTTCTTGTATGAAGAAGTAAAAAAAGGTCATATTGCTGCCATGAAAGCGGTGGAACATGGCGGTATTGCCGTCACCGCGGCCAAAATGGCATTCGGTAATAAATTGGGTATTCAATTTGGTGAGCAGCTGCCTGTCCATGCATTTTTCAAAAATTTCTACGGCTCCGTTCTTGTAGAAACGACTCCGGAACTGGCAGAGTTGTACAGCCGTGAAGAACACACGAAAATTTTAGGAACTGTCGGCGGATCTTCCATGAAACTGGGCGGAACGGAAATCACTCTGTCCGAACTGATTCATGCCTATGAAAAACCGCTTGGCGGCATTTTCCCGCGGAGAGCGGCTACTCTTCCGGGAGAAATCCCCGCACCGGTCATAAAAACAAATCCTGCACGAGTCAATGTAAAAACAAAAGTGACTTTACCGAAAGTCTTTATTCCCGCCATGCCCGGGACAAACTGTGAAGTTGACAGTGCCAGAGCCTTTGAACGGGCAGGAGCGGAAACGGATATTTTCATTTTACGGAACAGAGATGCCGGAGAATTAAAAGAATCGGTGGAAGAAATGAGCCGCCGTATTGCTTCGGCACAAATGGTCATGTTCCCCGGCGGTTTCTCGGCAGGGGACGAACCTGACGGAAGCGGTAAATTTATCGCCGCTCTTTTCCGCAATGAAAAACTGATGAACGCCATGGAAAAACTTCTTCATGAAAGAGACGGACTGGCTCTCGGTATTTGCAACGGATTCCAGGCATTAATCAAACTCGGACTGGTTCCGTACGGGAAATTCAAACCCTTGACGGAAAAAGCACCGACCTTGACATTCAATACCATCGGACGCCATATTTCCCGCTATGTATCGACGAAAGTGATTTCTGCAAAATCTCCGTGGCTTTCACTTTGCAGCACCGATGAAATATACAGCATTCCCGTCAGTCACGGCGAAGGACGGTTTATCGCTTCAGAAGAACAGATCCGGGAATGGCTGCAAAACGGACAGGTGGCAACGATGTATACCGACGAAAAAGGAAATCCCACTTACGACAGCCGGTATAATCCGAACGGTTCTTTCTTCTCCGTGGAAGGAATCACCAGTCCCGACGGCCGGGTCCTCGGGAAAATGGGACATACGGAAAGAAACGGAAACAATATCGGAAAAAATATTTACGGAAATAAACACCAGCCTCTCTTTGAAAGCGGCGTTGCTTATTTCAAAGGTTAAACGAATTCAAAAGCATCTCCTCAGGGAGGTGCTTTTTTTATGGAGAACTTAAAAAAGTATAAAATGGAAATCGTTTGCTCCGGCTTGCCGTCATTTTATTTCTGCCTGAATATTGGTATAATAAATGAAAACGGATGCAGGAGGAGTTATATGGGATATGAACACAAAAAGGAAGGAGCACTTTCACTTCTTCCTTTTCTTATTTTTATCATTATTTACTTAGGCGCAGGCATTTATTTCCAAATGCGGGGCGTGGAAATGGCATTTTACCAATTTCCTTCCGTGACGGCCATGTTTATTGCCGTGCTTTCCGCTTTCTGGATCGGTGATGAGTCGCTTCAGGTCAAATTCGGTGTTTTTGCCCGCGGCGCAGGCAATGAAAATGTCATGACCATGCTCATGATTTATATCCTGGCCGGTGCTTTTTCCGCTGTGGCGGCGGCTATGGGCGGAAGAGATGCGACTGTCAATTTGGGAATCTCCATGATTCCTCCCGAATACCTGACGGCCGGGATATTTATTATTTCCGCTTTCATGGGAACTGCGACAGGCACATCGATGGGAACGGTGGCGGCGATTGTACCGATTGCTGCGGGTGTTGCGGCAAAAAGCGGAATTTATGAACCGCTCATGATTGGTGCTTGTGTGGGCGGTGCCATGTTCGGTGATAATCTGTCTATGATTTCCGATACGACCATTGCGGCAACGAGAACACAGGGGTGCGATTTGAAAGATAAATTCAAGCTGAATTTTATGATTGCCCTTCCTGCCGCCGTTTGTACGATTATTTTGCTGCTCGTTATAGGAAAGCCGGAAGCAGTGACGGAAATAGGTGTGCTTGATTACGAGATGGTTAAAGTATTTCCTTATATCGCCGTTCTCGGACTGGCACTTCTGGGAGCGAATGTATTCCTCGTTCTTACTATCGGTATTTTTCTTGCCGGTATCATCGGCATGACCTGCGGAAATCTGACAGTCATTACTTTTGCCCAAAATATATGGAACGGATTCACCGGTATGAGCGAAGCTTTTTTCCTCGCTCTTTTCTGCGGCGGCATTTCGGAAATGATTGCCTATTACGGCGGTATCGAATGGCTGATCGGCAAATTGCGGAAAATGATGAAAGGAAATAAATCGGCCCAGCTCGGGATAGCGACTCTCGTATCGCTTACCGATTGCGCGACGGCCAATAATACAGTGGCTATCATTATTACGGGAAGTATGGCAAAAGATATCAGCAAAGAATACAATATCGATCCGCGGAGAACCGCTTCACTTTTGGATATTTTCTCCTGCGTATTCCAGGGCATGATTCCCTACGGAGCACAACTGCTGACCGCCTCCGCACTGGCAACACAAAACGGCGCCGTGATGAATGCCATGGAAATCATCCCCCATACATGGTATTGCTGGTTTTTGGCAGCGTTCGGTATTTTATCGATTTACATTCCCTTTGCGGAAATGTTTATGAAAAAAGAAAAATAATCAGGCACAAAAAAAGCTTGTTCCGCATCCTCATTACTGATACACGGGACAGGCTTTTTATTCTGTCACAAGCTCATAAATCACTTTGATAAAGAAAATGGTAAGAACCAGAACGATGACGGGCCGTACATTCTGGGCACCGCCTTTTTCAAAATAGCGGGCTCCGAAATAATTGCCTGCCATATTAAAAAGTCCGGCTGCCAGACCTAAAGAGATAATGACCACATCATTGAATAAAAATACGGAAAGTGCCGCCAGATTTGTGGCACTGTTGATGACTTTTGTGATGCCGTTGGCAGGGAGGAGCTTTACGTGGGCTACACCGATAAGAAGCAGAATCAGAAATGTTCCCGTGCCCGGTCCGTAAAATCCGTCGTACATGCCGATGAAAAAAGCCATTGCACAGCTGAGAAAAACCGTTTTCTTAAGAGGAAACGGTTCTTTTTCCGTCATTGCTTGACCGCGGGTGACATAAAAGGCGGTTACGGGAAGAATGACGAGCATAGCGAGAAGAAAGCTGTGAGAGTCGAGAAATAAAGCAATATGTGCCCCCAAAGACGATCCGGCAAAAGCAAAAAGGATAGCCGGAAGAGCAATTTTCCAGGGAATGAGTCCGTCTTTTGCAAATTTCCCCGTAGTGAGCAGAGTGCCCATGCAGGAGCTGAGTTTGTTCGTGGCAATGGCATGATGGACCGGAAGTCCGGCAATGATATAAGCGGGAAGGGAAATGAGTCCGCCGCCGCCTGCTACCGCATCAACGAAACCTGCCAAAAAAACAAGGGGGCAAGTAATAAGATAGGTAAGAAAATCCATAATCATCCTGTCATGGTTAATATAATAGGGAAAAGCATTTATTTATTTTATCATAAGTCGGAGAAACTGCGGATGAAGAATTTTGATGACATCTATTTTCCTGCAGAAAATGATTTTCTGTTTTCACTATGAAAGGGGCAGGTGATGAGGTGATCATCGATCAAACCTGCCGCTTGGAGAAAAGAATAGATGATGACGGGGCCTGTAAATGTACAGCCCCGTTTTTTTAAATCACGGCTGACTTTGCGGGATAGGTCCGATTCGCAGGGGACGTCTTCCGGCCGCTTCCAACGGTTGATGACCGGCCGGTTCTTTGTAAAGTTCCAAAGATAGGCGGAAAAACTGCCGTATTCTTTCTGTATGGCAAGGACGGCGGCCGCATTTTTTCTGACGGACTCTATTTTTCTGCGGTTTCGTATCAGGCCGGGATTTTTAAGGTCGTCTTCTATCTGTTCGTCTGTCATAGCGGCGCATTTTTTGATATCAAAATGAAAAAATGCATCCCGGTAAGCGTTTCGTTTTTTCAGTACCGTTGCCCAGGATAATCCGGCTTGCGCACCTTCCAGAACGAGCATTTCAAAAAGATAAGAATCGTCATCGTGGGGAAGGCACCATTCCGTATCGTGGTAAATTTTGGAAAAATCATCGTGTAAAGACCAGGGACAGTATGCCATCAGAAGCTCCTTTTTTACATCAAAAATAAATTCGTTTTTATTTTATATTGTATCTGACGATTGTCAAAAATAAAAACAGATAAAATAAAAAAGCGGAAGGAAATAAAAATTCAGATATTTCCTCCCGTTCTTTTATAAAGGTTTTATGATGGTGCCGCCGCCGATCAGACGGTTCTCGTCATAGAAAACGACAGACTGTCCGCTTGTAACGGCTCTTTGGGGTTCATCAAATTGGACGGTCGCCCTGCCGTAATCATCCAAAGTGACAGTACAGTCATGGACACGAATGCCGTAGCGGATTTTTGCGCTGCAGCGGAATTGTCCGGACGGAGGCTCGCCGTCCGTGAAATCAAGGTCCCCGGCAAGAAGTCTTGTACGGAAAAGATCGTCGTTGGATCCGACAACGACTTCATTTTTCCGAGCGTTAAGAGAAATGACATAGAGCGGATGTTTAGCGGCAATGCCCAGTCCTTTACGCTGTCCGATGGTATAAAAAGGAAGTCCTTTGTGGTGCCCCAGTATTTTTCCCGTTTTTGTTACGATATTTCCCGGGCGGAAAGCATCCGGCGCATGAAGCCGCAAATAGTCGGCATAAGATTTTTCTTCCGTCAAAAAGCAAATATCCTGCGATTCCGCTTTATTATAGGTGGGCAGTCCTTTTTCTTCCGAAAGGCGGCGCGTGTCTTTTTTGAAAATGCGGCCCAGCGGGAAAATGATATGAGCCAGTTTTTCCTGTGTCAGGTGATACATCATGTAGGACTGGTCTTTTTGTAAATCCGCTCCTTTTTCCACTTGATATTTGTTTCGCTTGCGGTTATAGGTGATACGGGCATAATGGCCGGTGGCAAAATAAGGGGCGTTGAAATGTTCACGGGCGGCATCATAAAAAAGCCCGAATTTAATTTTAAAATCACAGACCATGCAGGGATTCGGGGTGATTCCGTTTTTATAGGAACGGATAAAATAGGACATGACTTCTTTTTGATACATATTCCGCATATCAATCACTTGGTGGGGAATCCCGAGAAAGTCCGCCATACGGACGGCGTCGCTCATATCCTGTCCGTCGAAAATATACATGGTCGCTCCGTGCACATCGTAGCCTGCCTCCTGCAAAAGGCGGGCCGTCAACGTGCTGTCGACACCGCCGGACATGGCAACAACCACTTTTTTCTTTTCTTCCATAAAATATCCTTTCATAAAACCATCCTACAGGGATATAATTTTCCCGATTCCAAAGCGGAGTGAAAGTCCGAAGGAATGTACTCATTATAGCAGATGAATCTATCTTTTTCGAACTAAAACCCTCTGCCGGAAAGTCAATGCTCATGGCAGAGGGTTTTGTGAATCATCCGTGCTATTCCGAAACGGAAAAGCGGTTATTTTATTTTCCCTGGAAACGGGGTTTTCTTTTTTCGAGGAAAGTGGTGATTCCTTCTTTGAAGTCCTCACTTCCGGAGCATTGTCCCAAATAAACGGCTTCCGTTTCCATAAATTTTTCAAAATCTTTATACATGCTTTCAAACATCAGCTTTTTCATATTGGCATAAGCAAGCGCAGGGCCTTTGGTGAGTTTTTTGGCAAACGCCATTGTTACGGGAAGCAGGTTTTCTTTTGTGGTGACCTCTTTGACAAGTCCGGCATAGAAGGCTTCTTCCGCGCTCACAGGACGGCCTGTGACGAACATATCGAAAGCGCGGTGGGTGCCTATCATGCGGGGCAGGAAGTAAGTGCCGCCCGTATCGGGACAAAGGCCGATTCCCACAAAAGCTTGGAGAAATTTGGCATTGTCGGCGGCAAAAATGAAATCACACCCGAAAGCGAGATTCGCACCGCCGCCGGCAGCCGCTCCTGCTACAGCGCAAATGACGATTTTTTTCATTTTTTTGATAGAAAGGACAATTTCCGATAATTTGCCGGCTAAAGGTGCCATGGATTTTTCTGAAAAGTCAGGTTCTTCACAATGGGTTTTCATGTAGCGGATATCACCGCCGCCGCAGAAAGCACGACTGGCGCCGGTGATGACAATGACGGAAACTTCGGGCGATTCTTCCGATTTCTTGAGAGCGTCTTCCAACTCCAGCGCCATATGGAGATCCAAAGCATTCAGCGTAGGTGCATAATCCAGGGTAATCGTGGCAATCCCTTCCGACACGGAAAAAGTAATCATCTCGTAATCCATAGAAGCCTCCTTGCGATAAAAATAGAAAGTTGTTTTATTTATTATAGCATTTTATCAGGGCCGTGAAGTGTGAAAAATGATTTTGCAATTCAAAATTTTACGGTATAATTGCATTGAAAGAGATACATCGCAAAAATCAATATAAAAGGCGGTAAAATGTCTGATATAAGGAAATAGGGGATTTTTCCCGGGGAGGATGACTTGGAAAAGATTTTATTTTTGATGGCGGTTGTTATTTTTGTCTGTGTAGCGTTTCAAAAGCTTTTCGGTAAAACCGGAGTGCCCGGATTATTTATCTTTATTCTTTTGGGAATGCTTTTCGGTTCTGACGGCATTTTTCAAATCCCTTTCGATAATTATTCCTTTGCCAATGAAATATGCTCGATGGCGCTTATTTTCATCATGTTTTACGGCGGCGCCGGCACGAAATGGAGTACCGCCCGGCCGGCGGCGGTGAAAGCGGTGCTGCTGTCCTCTTTGGGAACGATTCTGACGGCTTTTTTTGTAGGTCTGTTTTGCTTATACGTTCTTGATTTTTCGATGACCGAAGCATTTCTTATGGGGGCGGTCATCTGCTCCACCGATGCGGCGTCCGTCTTTTCGATTCTCCGATCCAAACAAATGAATTTGAAATACGCCACGGCACCGATGCTGGAAGTGGAAAGCGGAAGCAATGACCCCTTTTCTTACATGCTCACCGTCATTTTTCTGTCCATGATGGGCGGCGAAAATTACAGTTTCGGGCAAGTGGCGCTGATGCTCTTCGTACAGATTGCTCTCGGGCTTGCCGGCGGATTTCTGTTTGCTTTCTTTGCCCGCTGGGTGTTGACGAGATTTCGTATTTCGGAAACGGCATTGGATACCACTTTTCTCGTAGGCGTAGCATTAATGGCGTATACCGTGCCTTATCTGACAGGCGGCAACGGATACCTTTCCGTATATATCGCCGGTATTATATTGGGCAATGCAAGACTTCCGAATAAGAAAAATATCATTGATTTTTTAGGCGGTCTTACAACGTTGATGCAGATGTTTCTGTTTTTCCTGCTCGGACTTTTATCCTTTCCGTCCAAATTGCCGGAGATTGCATGGACGGCACTTTCGATTGCTCTTTTCCTGACTTTCATAGCAAGGCCGCTTGCCGTATTCGGTATTTTAAGTCCGTTTCGCGCCTCTGTCCGTCAGCAGCTGTTTGTTGCCTGGTCGGGCATGCGCGGTGCGGCGTCCATCGTTTTTGCCATCATGGCGATGACGGGAACGGCGGTGCTTTCCAATGATATTTTTCACATCGTATTTTTTATCGTTCTTTTCTCCATTCTGATTCAGGGAACGCTTTTACCGGGCGTGGCCAAAGCATTGGATATGATTGACAAAGACGGAGATGTACTTAAAACATTCAATGATTACACAGAAGAAGTACCGGTCCGTTTTTTACAGTTCACCTTGCAGAAAGGGCATGCTTGGGAAGGGAAACCTTTATCGGCCGTTACACTTCCGCCTGAATCCATTCTTACGCTGATATTGCGTAACCAACTGAAACTGATTCCCAAAGGGGACACGGTTTTGCAGGAGGGAGATGTTCTCATTTTGAGCGGACGGGAAGGAGGACAAATCAGCGGAATCCATTTGTACGAAAGAAAAATCATGAAAGACGATGAATGGGTGGGGAGGAAATTATCGGAAATTTCTCTCTCAGGCAGTCTGGTGATTTTGATTTTGCGAAAGGAACAGGTCGTGATTCCCAACGGAGAAACCGTTCTGCGGGAAAACGATCTCCTATACATGAGCGACCGGTGAAAAAGAGCAGGCAAGTCTATATTTGGCAGGATTTGGAATAAAAATCGTTTCATCGGCAGGTATGAAATTTTTATGCGGGAAAAAGGAAATCAAAAAGACGGTTTAATGATGAAGTAAATGCATACAACAGAAGTTCTATGAGAAAAATGTATTTGCTATTTTATACAAATCATGTATACTTTATGTCATACTTCCGATTTAAGGAGTATACATTATTTAAGAAAAGAGGACTTTATTCATGGAAATGGTGTTGGGATTTATCGTTCTTCTTGCCTGTCTTTTCATAGGCATCCGTCATGGGGGAATAGGACTTGCCGTTGTCAGCGGCATCGGACTCATGATTTATACATTTATATTCGGATATAAACCGGGAACACCGCCGATCGGCGTTATGCTCACTATTCTTTCCGTTGTGACCTGCGCGGGATTTCTCCAAACCTCCGGCGGGCTCACCGTCATGCTTAAGTATGCGGAAAAATTTCTCCGTAAAAATCCGAAACACATTACCGTTCTGGCGCCGGTGACAACCTGGTTCCTGACGATTCTCTGCGGAACGGGTCACGTTGTTTATACCATGTTTCCGATTATTTATGATATTTCCATCAAGCAGAATATCCGTCCCGAAAGACCGATGGCCGTGTCGTCCATAGCTTCCCAGATGGGCGTGTCCGCTTCTCCCGTATCCGTAGCGGTCGTATCTTTTGCAGGATTCATGGCGATGACGGAGCAGAGCTATTCTTTGCTGCAAATTTTATCCATTTCCATTCCCGCTACGTTTTTCGGTGTTGTTTGTGCCGCTCTTATGAGTTATAAAAGAGGCAAAGATTTGGAAAATGATCCGGCATTTCAGGAATTAATCAAAGATCCGGAACAAAAAGAGTATGTCTACGGGGATAATGAAACGTTGCTGAACCGGGAGCTTCCAAGTTCTTATTACCGGGCCACCGTGATTTTTCTGATTGGAATTATTGTGATTGCCGTGTTGGGCAATTTCCCCGATTTGCTGCCCCATTTCCCGAATGCGAAAGGAAAGATGGCAGCCCTGTCCATGACGACGGTGATCCAGATGATTATGCTCTTCGTTTCCGCTATTATTCTTCTGTTCTGCAATACGAAAGCGAAAGAAGTGGGAAACAGCCAGGTGTTCCGGGCCGGTGTAGTCGCTCTTGTTTCCATTTACGGCGTGGCATGGATGGCGGATACCTACTTTGCCAATCACATGGGGATTTTAAAAAATTTCCTCGGTACCGTTGTCACCCAGCATCCCTGGACATATGCCATTGTATTATTTTTCACATCAAAACTCGTCAATTCGCAGGGCGCTTCCGTGGCGATCGTTGTGCCGATGGCGCTCAGCGTGGGCATGGATCCCATCATGGTGATGTCTTTCATTCCCGCTTGCTACGGTTATTTCTTCCTGCCCACCTATCCGTCCGATCTGGCCTGCATCGGATTTGACCGGTCGGGAACGACGAAAATCGGTAAATTCTTATTGAATCACAGTTTCATGATGCCCGGTCTTGTGGGAATCATCTGTGCCTGCGGAATGAGTTTTATCATCGCACACGCCATTCTTTAAATCACATAACGAAAAAAATAAGAAAAACAGCTCTTTCATTTTCAGAAAAGAGCTGTTTTTTTGTGTAATTTATTTTGAATTTTATTTCAGCCATAAATTTTTGGCCGCTTCCGCCGCTTCATCAGAGGAAATATATTCCTGCTGTGCCATCAGTGTGAGAACGACAACCATCCGGCGGCTGCCCTCATCGGGGTGGAGGAGCGGGTCGTAAACGGAGGGCGCCTGGGGCAGTCCAGCGAGCATGGCGCACTGGGACAGATCCAAATCCCTGACGTCTTTACCGAAGTAAGTCTGAGCCGCCTCTTGGATACCGTACGCACCGTGCCCGAAATAAATCGTATTGAGATATAATTCGAGAATTTCATCTTTTGTGTATTTTTTTTCAAGTTGAACAGCCAGAGCCAATTCTTCCATTTTCCGGGAAAGCGTTCTGTCTTGGGAAAGAAATATGTTTTTGACTGTCTGCTGGGCAATGGTGCTTCCGCCCTCTAAGGTTTTGCCTGCCATGTAGTTGGTGACCAATGCGCGGGTGACGCTCATCAAGTCAATCGCACCGTGGTCATAAAAACGGCGGTCTTCCGTGGCAACGATAGCTTTTTTCAGCATGTCCGGAATATCCTTGGCGGCAATAAACCGTTTTCTGTCGACTTTTGCTTCCAGTGATTCTTTAAAATGGTAAATTTGGCGGATTCGTTCTACAGTAGAACCGAAATTCGCAGATTTTTTTGGTTCCGTTTCTTCTTTTGGCGTGTTTTTTTCTTCGCCGCCCGCCGCATGCCCCGTAATCCATGAACCGGCGATGTCCGTGATGTCTCCGATGATATTTTTTCCGAGAGAAACCGGATTTTTTGTATCTTCCTTTGCAGAAACGGTCGGATTTCCGAGGGTCGCCCGGCCCGTCATACCCTGGTTATATCCCCAATAAGCCGATGCGGCAAGAATCAGAATGAAGAGAAGGATTTTTTTCATTTTTTTCTCCTGGAATCTATTTTATTTCATTCTATCATACGGAGAAAAACAGATTTTCTAAAGCAGAGAAGAAAAAAGAAAAGGAAATGCATTTTACATTTTATCCCGCACAGGCGGCGGTGAATAGGGAAAACAGCAGACAATACCGATTCTTTTCGGCTATCGAAAAGAACTGTTTTGTGGTATAATTTCTTATATATCATGTGTATGAAAAGATAGAAAGCCGTCGTGACAGCCAAAGGAACCGTCACATTTTTAAGGAGATTGTATGAGCGAAAATATTCATGAAATACAAGCCGGCCATGAAGAAGAGCACGGCAGTAAAACTTACGGCGCGAAAGATATACGGGTGTTGGAAGGACTGGAGGCCGTCCGTCTCCGTCCCGGTATGTATATCGGTTCGACTTCGTCCCGAGGACTTCACCATCTGGTCTATGAAGTGGTGGACAACAGCATCGACGAAGCGCTGGCGGGATTCTGCACCCATGTGGAAATCACATTGAATGATGACGGAAGCTGTACGGTCGTCGATAACGGCCGCGGTATTCCCACAGGCATGCATGAAACGGGAAAACCGGCGATGGAAGTGGTTCTGACCGTTCTTCATGCAGGCGGTAAATTCGGCGGAGAGGGCTATGCGATTTCCGGCGGTCTTCACGGTGTCGGCATCTCCGTTGTCAATGCGCTGTCGGAATGGACAAAAGTCATCGTTCAAAGAGAGGGCCATTTCCATGAAATGAAACTGGAACGGGGCGTTGTTTGCGAACATATGCGTACTTACGGAGAAACGGAAGAAACGGGGACGTCCGTCACGTTTAAGCCGGATCCGGAAATATTTAAAGAGGGTGTCGATTTTGAATTTGACGTACTGAAAGTCCGTATGCGTGAGTTGGCGTTTTTAAATAAAGGACTCACTATTACGCTCACCGATGTCCGTGACGGCGCGACAAGACAGGAAGTATTTTCCTATGCGGGAGGGATCACCGAATTTGTCAAGTTCCTGAATGAGGGAAAAGACGTGGTCAATCAGAATGTGATTGCTTTCGAGGGAGCAAAAGATCGTGTCATTGTGGATATAGCCATGCAGTACCAGACAGGGTACAGCGAATCCATGTACAGCTTTGTCAACGACATCAATACCGTCGAAGGCGGCATGCACCTCACGGGGTTCAGAAACGCGCTGACCAGAACAGTGAATGACTATGCCCGGTCGAATAATTTACTGAAACAAAATGAAGATAATTTATCCGGTGATGACGTGAGAGAAGGATTGACTTGTGTTATTTCCGTAAAAGTGCCGAATCCGCAGTTTGAAGGGCAGACCAAAACGAAACTGGGGAACCTGGAAGTCAAAGGCGTTGTCGACAGTATTGTGGCGGAAGGACTACGGACGTATCTGGAAGAACATCCGGCGGAAGCGAAAGAAATCGTTTCCAAATCCATTATGGCGAGCCGTGCCAGAGAAGCGGCAAGAAAAGCGAGGGAGCTGACACGCCGTAAAAATGCGTTGGAAGTATCCAGCCTTCCCGGTAAATTAGCGGACTGCTCGGAAAAAGATCCGAAACTTACGGAAATTTACATCGTCGAAGGGGACTCCGCAGGTGGATCCGCCAAGACGGGACGGGATAGGAAATATCAAGCGATTCTGCCGCTCCGCGGTAAAATTCTCAATGTGGAAAAAGCAAGACTGGACAGAGTGCTGAATTCCGACTCCATACGCACCATGATTACCGCTTTCGGGACGGGTGTAGGAGAAGATTTTGATATCACAAAACTTCGGTATTACAAAATTATTATTATGACAGATGCGGACGTGGACGGTGCGCATATCCGCACACTGCTTCTGACTTTCTTCTACCGCTATATGAAACCGCTCATCACGGAAGGCCATGTTTATATTGCCCAGCCGCCGCTTTTCCAGGTGCGCAAGGGAAGACAGAAGTATTACACCTATGATGATGCGGAACAGAATAAACTCTTGGATGAAATCGGCCGTGACGGCTGTGCCATTCAGCGCTACAAAGGGCTCGGGGAAATGAATCCCGAGCAGCTTTGGGATACGACTATGAATCCCGAACAGCGCGTCATGCTCCGTGTCGAACTGACCGATGCAGTGGAAGCGGACCGGCTTTTTACCATTCTCATGGGAGATAAAGTGGAACCGCGTCGCAAATTTATAGAAGAAAATGCGGAAAAAGTAACGAATCTTGATTTATAAAAGCAAATAACAAAAGACCGCTCCTCAGGGGGGCGGTTTTTTGTTGTCCGTTTTTAAAAGGGAATCAAAAATGCACACAAAATATAAGGTTAAAAAATAAAAATGAAGGGGAAAAAGAGAATATTTCTTTGTTTTTGAAGAAAAAAGTAGAAAAAAACAGGTAAAAAAAGCAAAAATATTTGAAAAAATGGAGATTCGCTATTGGCAGCAGAGGCAAAAATGTATTACAATAGAATCAGATTGAAACGATGTAGTGAAGCCGTATGAAAAGGGGTTCCTGATGCGCTATTTCTATCCTGCCGTCTTTACAGATGACAAAGAAACGAATCTGTTTCATATGATATTTCCCGATTTGGCGGGCTGCAGTGCCGCGGCGGACACTGTGGAAGAAACATTGCGGAAAGCAAGGGAAGCTTTAGGGACTTCTCTTTGGGAGCTGGAAGAAAAGAAAATTCCGCCGCCTTCTCCATCGGAAGAGCAGGATATCCGGAGTCGTTTCCGTCATAATCAGGTCTATATGATACTTTTGGATATGGAAGAATACAGAGCATACAGGGCATACAAAGTGCAGCTTGCCGCGGAAGAAACGGAAAAATGGGCCGCTCGGGCAAGGCGGGAAAGAAAATCGATTCTTCGCCGTGTATTTGGGGCCAGATAAAAAGATCCGAAAGGGTCTTTTTTTGTGTCTGCTGCTCTTTTCGGGCAGCAGAATGAAAAATGGCGGATAAAAGTTGTATCCGTTGCGCTCAAAAAACAATGTAGTATATAATATGACCATCTTTGCTGTACACGGTATAAGAAATAATCAGGCACATAAAAATTGCCTATATAAGGAATGAGTAACGTTATGTTTGATTTTTTAAACGGAGATACTTTAATTTACCGGATACCTGCTCTTTTGATTGCTATGGCGTTGCATGAATATGCGCATGCTTATGTTTCCGACAGTCTGGGTGATCCCACGCCGGGAGAGCAGGGAAGACTCACTGCCAATCCGCTGGCTCATTTAGACCCAGTGGGGTTGGTTTTGCTTGCTCTTTGCGGATTCGGCTGGGCAAAACCGGTACAAATCAATCCGTCGTATTACAAAAATGTGAGAAGCGGAGTGATTCAAGTATCTTTTGCCGGACCGGGCATGAATTTGCTGATTTGCTTTTTGGCAGAATGTATCATGCTTGTCATGATGCACTTCGGATTTCTTTTCCCCGGACAGCCGGGCTATTATTTCCTGTATTGGATTATGCTTTATAATGTGTGGTTTGCCTTTTTTAACCTGATTCCCGTGCCGCCTCTGGACGGTTCAAAAATTTTGGAAATGCTTCTTCCCGGAAAATGGGCATGGCATTTCCATAACTTCAGTTACCGCTACAGTTTTGTCCTGCTCATGGTTCTTGTTTTCAGCGGCGCGGTCGGGGAAATTATCGGACCGCTTTCCCGGTTCTATACAGGCGTTTCCATGAAAATGATTGATTCTTTATTGAGATTTTAAATACAAAAAGCGGGTATAACATGTCACTCACATGGTTCATTTTTGAAATTCTCGGAACGGTGGCCTTTGCCGTGTCCGGTGCGGCGGTCGGTCTGGCGAAAAAGATGGACATTTTCGGCATTGCCGTGCTGTCCGTGGCGACAGCGGTGGGCGGCGGCATGATACGGGACGTCATGGCAGGCATAGTTCCGCCTTTCGCACTCCGTTCATCCATGGGAATCGCGCTTTCTTTGATGACGGCGGCGATCATCAGTATGGGAGCGAAGAAATATTTCCATCCTCTCCGGGGGAAAAAGATGATACGTGTCATCTATCAGATGTCCGACTCGTTGGGGCTTGCCGCTTTTGCCGTGACCGGCGCTTTGACGGCTATCGAAAGTTATCCGGGGTATAAATATATACTGCCCGTGATGCTTGCCCTGATTACGGCGGTAGGCGGCGGTATACTGAGAGATCTTCTGGCACAGCGTGTCCCCGTCGTCTTATATGCGGATATTTACGCCGTGGCGGCTGTTTTGGGAGGCGTTGTGATTTGTGTTCTCCGTCCCGTGACAGGCGTGGAAACGGCGTCTTGGGCGGGATTCTTTTCCGTTCTCTTTTTGCGGATCTGCGCCGTTCGTTTCGGCTGGAATCTTTACCGGCCGGGGGTATACGACAAGAAAAAAGAAACAAAAATATAAAACGAGGAGCGGAAACGCTCCTTTTTTTATGGATTTTCCGCCAACATTTATGGATAAGAAAAGATGTAAAATAAAAGAAGATTGCAAAAAGTGAATGAGTTCTATTAAAAAAGTTTGAAAAAAATAAAAGATATGATAAAATACAAACAAGTATTATCCGGCTCACTGGGATAATGCCGGACGGAACGGGAAAACAGAGGAAACACGGTCACTCTAAAAAATTCTTTCGTTCCCGATTATAACAGTGAAGTATTTTATCAAAGGAGCGAAGAACATGAAAAAAATTCTCGCAATCGCTGCCGCAGCAGCACTCACAGCAGGCGTATCCGCATACGCTGC